>Ga0190274_10001834_pt1 | contig 12457 bp, 12 predicted proteins | sample Popmic531T_FD_133002 | JGI IMG/M metagenome (GOLD analysis project Ga0190274, IMG submission 133002) | Populus adjacent soil microbial communities from riparian zone of Yellowstone River, Montana, USA - 531 T | ecosystem: Environmental > Terrestrial > Soil > Riparian zone | place: USA: Montana...
GCAAAGAAGAAGGATTCTGCGTTTGCTGGCACAGAATTTAATAAAACGAAACGACCTAGTTCTACGCTTTCGAGAACGTCGCAGGGAAAGATGTTGGTTAGGACTTTTGGACTCATCGGCATTGAGAAAACGGCGACGCCTACGAGTTCGTCTTCGGGAAAGAGTGCGTAGCGAAGAAAAAGTCCGTAACGGAATCGGCAAGCTGGATATGACGATCCCAAGTAATGGTGTCTAGCGACGAAAGTTTTAGCCGTCGTCAAAGAGATTGGCGCTATTTCATAATCACGTGTTGTGATTACTTCGATGGGTGGATGATAAGTCCCGCGGTGATCACGCCATCGTTGGCAGGCAAAGGGGAATGGAAATTGTGAGACCGGGTGGTTTCGAGGTATCAAAGGCGTCCTCCACAAACAGAAGTCCACCCGTGGCCGGGCTGTTTTTCTGTTCGAGAGAAACTTAGTACTTCGAGCTTATGTTGTTTTTGTCCAATGAGGTTTTCGCGCCGTCGTCCGGAGAGAATTGGTTCGTGAAACGAGCCCGCGGGAGCGGGATTGTTTTGATTAGACGTAGGAGAGATTGCTGAATGCATCGGTGCTGATTCAATCGGCTAATTCCGGTTAGATCCTGATAGAGTTGCGAGACAACGAGCGGTTATCCATGAGGCAACTGGGGGCGTTACGGCGTTGCCGAGCCCGGAGGTCATTTGAGTTTTGTTGCCCAGTAAGATGTAGTCATCGGCGAAGGCCATTGCGCGTCTTAGCTCCGGATGTGGTTCAAGCATTCGAAAGCGTGTGCCCATCAAATCGTCTTCTGTAATTTGGTCAAGTTCGAGCTCCGGAGTAGACACAAGCGCGTGACGCATGTGGGACATGACGGTTGCGAGCTGCTTGGTGACGGCGACGGGATCGGCGCGGAATTGTTCAACCCAGGGGAGCATGAGGAGTCCGTGGCTGTCGTGCTGGGTGATGGTGTTGAAAGGATCTGAGTCGGAGTGCCAGGCGGTATCGGACGGGCCGCCGTTGAATTTAGCGAAGAGTGCTGGTGAGAGCAGACGTGCTGGACCACCGTTGGCTCTTACAGTGTAGGTTGGCTCAAGGACTGCTTGAACTGAATCGTTATCTTGACCGTTGAGCAGCATTGGACTGGAGACGAGGCCATGATGGGATCCGCCGGCGGTGATGGTGTGCGTCGGATCGGTGACTGCATGTTGTCCGGATTTGACAGAGCCGCCTCCGCGCATTTCTACCAGTGATGGCATTGAAGCGAAGCCGAATGCCTGGGTTGTGTGCTGTGTAAAGAGGGTCTCTGATATGTGTCTTGCTCTGGTGTAGCCGGACGCCTCGTAAGTGTTTCCAGCGGCTGGGAGAACTACTGACGCGAGCGTTAAATCACTCTGTTGGGTAGTTATCGTGGGAACGTTTTCATGAGCGCTGGTTGGATTGCTGTTGAATCGTTGCGGAACGATCGCGGCAGTCGCGAGAGCTTGTGTGGGACTGGCGGTTAAAGCGCCCAAGGGATTTAGTGGCGAGAGTCCGCGGTATTTAGCTTCACTCTGCGAGCCGTTGTTTTTGATGATCGCGCTGACGAGGGCTTTGTCTTGTTGAGTCGTCTGGGCAGTGAATGGTTGGGTGACTGGACGGTCTGTGCCCCATACAGATTTTGTGGGTATGACCAGCGGCGGGGCGCCGCTAAATTTTGCTAGAGCGCGACGAATTCTTTCTACCGTCGCTTTTGCCAACGGTTTCATTCCGAGTTCTATGCGCTCAGCGAGAGATGGGCCGAGGTTGTCCCAGTTGATGGCTGTGTAGGCGGGCCATGCAGCGGGCTCGACTTGGTTGTTGCAAAGGGGGCAGGTATAGAGGTATTGGCGTTTGTATTTACCCCACTTCGGTAAGGGCCATGCTTTGGTGGCGTTCTTCCACGTTTGGACCGCAGAGACGTGTTTGCCGCCGCAGCGATTGCTCTCGCAGTACGCGATTGGTCGGTAGTCGAGGTCAGGTCTCGTGTTGCCTTTGCGCCATGCGACGATGTAGATGCGGTCCCGCGACTGCGGGCATGGGGGAAAGAACTGAGAATTGAGGAATAAGCACTCGACTTCGTAGCCGATGTTTTGGAGCGTACGTTTCCACCATGCGAAGGTTGAGCCGTCGCGTCCGGGTCCCCAAAGAGTTACTTCCACTACGTTTTCTACCACCAGGATTTCAGGCTTGTGTCTGTCGGCGTAGCGAAGCACGCAGGACATGGTGACGCGGCTGCGTTCGCTATTGGCGTAAGCTGTTTCGTCGAAATCGTCTTCGGCATCGAAGATGGTGGTTTGGCGTCCTCGTTGGTAAAGCTTCTTGGCGTTCGCTGGTGAGTGGTGGGTGCAGCCTGGCGAGAACCAGGCGAAGCGTGCGGCCGGTAAGTCGGCAGGGTCCATGTAATCGGCACTATCAGGATCTACAAGATCGGCGCGATAGTGATCAACCTCAGGAAAATTGGCCGCATGGCAATCAATCGCAAGTTGGTTGTGATTCGCAGCAGCTTTGATGTCGGCGCCGGCGTCTTTGATTCCCTGGGCTGAACCGCCAAAGCCGCAGTAGAAATCAATGGCGTCGACGGTAGCGCCTCTGTGTGCGATGGTGGCAGTCATGATGTGTTAGTGGATTGAGGATTTACGTGTGTAAGAGTAGTTGCGTCGTTGAAGCATGTTTTCGGGATTTGAAGAGAACTTTTTCCTTCACGTGTCCGGGTAAGTCTTTGATCATTGCCGGCACGGCTCGCGCGTATGGTAGGGAGAGTCCGCATTCAAACAGTAGTTCGGTAACGGTAATAGGTTTTACTCGAGTCAAGAGATAGGCTCGGACGCGATCCTTGGCTGCGTAAGGGATCGGTTCATGCAAGCCGCCGAGATTTTCGATTTGGTCACCGAGGTATAGGACGCCCTTGTTGAGGAACTGTCCGAGGTAGCCGCGTTTATGGTGGATGCTTTTGAGGCTTACTTTGTCTTTGATGCGGGAGCAGGGTTCGCAATGGAAGGTCAGGCGTATTTGGGCCTCACCGATTTTGAGTACGGTGCCTGATGGCAACTCGTGAAGTTCCGCATAGTCAATTATTAAGTTTTCTCTGAGGTCGCCTGGCTGGAGGCGGAATTCTTCACAGATGTTTTTGGATAAGATGAGAACGTGTCGAAGGGGGCTGGTTGGAATGCTGTCTGAAATTCCCTCCGGAGAGACCTAATCGCGCTGCAAGACTAATGGAAGCTGAGACCCATCACTTCTCCCGCGGTGAGACTAATATTTTAGCCATCGATGTTAGCAACATTCCGGGGAAGCATTCCGGATTGGGTGCCACTTATCGAGCGTCGTTTCCAGCCAAAGCTAAACAGAAGATTCGGGGCTGTGATTTTGTTCAGCAGAATCAACCAATTACACAATGCAAACATGTTGAGATGCTATTGTGTGGTGAGAAATCCCTTTGCTTATCGAAAGCCTCCCGAAGGTCTGCTCAGAAATATTATTAAACTCGATCAGGCGATGTGATTGCTGCTATGAGCGCATTAGAATGAATTTAGACAGGCCTTTCTAGAAGGCAATTGTGGAGAGAAGCCAGTATTGCCGCGCTATGAAAACAAAAAGACTCTTTAATACTAGCGCATACAAAACGAGCAGAATACTGGAGCGCGTTTTCCGCGAGACAGGTTTCCGTGTCTATCCGGAACTGGCGCTTAGCATGGTTCTAGATGTCGATCGAGATTCCCTGTCTCGGCAAGAGAAAAACATGCTCAATAGCGGTTCGTTCGACTTTGTTGTGTACAACGAAGAGTCGTTTCCTGAGTTCGCGGTTGAGTTTGATGGGCCGGATCATCAGACTTACGAGAAGACAAAGCAAGCCGACATTAGAAAGAACCTGTTGTGCTGCAAGGCTGGATTGCCACTACTGCGGATCAACGACGAGTTTTTGACCGAATACGAAAAGAGCTCCCTGCTCGAATACGTAGCACAGCGGTTCGTTGACTGGCGGAATGGTAAGGAGCAGATTTCTCAAGATGAGTCAGAAATTTCAAATTTCCTCGCGGAAACGGGCGCAAGTGAGGAAGAATATGAGGACGTGATGGACCCCCAAATCATGTGGGATTTGGGACACCCCTTTCCGGCTTCGCTTGAGTTAGCGCAAGTTCTGTACTCGACTTATGGAATTGTAAGTAGTCACATTGACTCAGAGCTTTACGCCACAGCTACAGCTCTGCCTCAGTTCCTCTTTTTTCAGCGGGAGCGGATGGGCGCGGAACCGATTGGTCTCTATCACTACAAGGTCGAGCGGGGTTATGAATTGCGGAGGATGACGCGAGAAACGTCGGGCAAGTATCAATCCGAGCACGTCCACTTCACGAGTGTTGCCGTTTCCTATCAGTGGAGGCTACCGACTGTGGATGTAGAGCGGTTGCGGGCCTCGAAAGAATTGATAATTGAGAACGCGCACGGCCAAGAACTGCCGGGGATTTCCATGTCAGAACTAGCTGATCATTTCTGCGATTTTTTGGCGCTGAATAAACTAAGAGAGTGGACCGAGCACAATCCAACTGCTCTTGACGCCAAATGAGAGTTCAATAAGAATCTCATTGTGGATTAGTCTAAGTGCGGAGAGGTAGCGATCAAATGAATCAGGCTGTTAGAACTTGGATTGGAAATCCTGGGACGCAAGAACTTGAAGTGCTTCTTGATTGGCAGGTGGTTGCTTGCGGGAACCACAGTACGGCGGAGAAGCTGCGAGAGCAGCGAGATCGCCACAGACGGCATGTGGGAACTTTTGGCAGACAAGTTCTGGATGGAAGAATGCAGCGTTCTGAGGCTGAGCGACGCAGTTGGATTAGCGCCTGGTTAACGGTAAGTAGTGCGGTGGCATTGATCGTGACTGACGCGCTTGTCCGGGCTCAGCTTGATAAACTATGCGCGGAATACGAGGGCAAGAGGGACGGTAAGGAATTGAGCATTCAGGACTTAAATCTTGATGGGCTCAGGGAGGAAGTTATAAAAAGGCAAGAAGTTAAACTGAGAGAGATCTGCGACTTGGTTTATCTTCACAAACATCTCGTGAGCTAGACTGAGGACATCGGTGAAGTAGGCGGCAGCATTTCTGACGATACGTCCGCCGAGGAATCCAATAATTAGGTCCCGAATAGAAACGATCCGTCGCTTAGGGTGAATTCTGTTGATTCATCGATATAACGAGAGTGGCCCAACGTCCGAGACCGGGCGCGGCAATCAACTAGGCCAGCGTCTAGTCTTGCGCTTAAAGAGCACGCGGTTCCGCGCTCCGGTCCAACGAGTTGCGCCGGAACACGATCACGGGAATTGTTTCGGTGGGCCATCTGATTTGTGGCGAGAAATGCACCAACGCCGAAATCGTTCCTTACCGCCCTCGACTGGGAACCAAGCATATTGCATTTGATGTTCAACGACGCCACGGTCCCTGGTTACGTCCCACGCAACGTTACTGAGAAAGTATGCATGAGCGAGGCCGTCGGGCAATTCGTATGAATGCCAAACATCGCTCCGGCAAATACTCGACACATCAGAAGAGTGATACCAGTACCGAAAAAACCGGTCAGGGCCGAGGGCAATCCAGTCAATCAGCCTATATTGTTGCTCGTCTACCACCGATTGTAATTCTTCGAGAACAGCAGGATCAGAAACATTCCCGTTGGCTCGGTCGTCAAAAACAAAAAGCCCGGCAAGACAGCTAGTGTTGCGACCGGAGCGGATGCGGGCAATATTGTCAGATAGCTTATTGAGTGCTTCCTTAAGCTGTGCTCTCGACCTTATCGCAGTCTTGACCTCCACAATCGCCTGCACCGCATCCGGCGTAACAAATACCAATTCTCCGTCCTTGAAGAGAGTTGGTTTGTCGTTTGCTGTTATCAATACATCGATCTGACTAGAGGCGTCATTTTGGAAACAGACGAATCCTCGTCCTATCCGCACAGATTCGGGCAGATGCGTGCGCAAGACCCTTCTGAGTACAGCTTCCTTGTGTTCACCATCGGTCTGCCAATGCCTAGCACCAATGAGATGTCGGACCCGATCCTTCGTTGCGCGAAGTTCCCTGGCGATAGATTTATGGTATTCAAGGAAATCCGTCGGTGTAGGCATTTATTCACTCAGTCTACAGATGGTATCGCACGCCTCACGCCGCACGAAACGTCGGCCCCGAAAACTTGGGCACCGACCTTATCGGAGTGGCTGCGGTTGCGTTGTCCTTCCACCAATTCGTTTCGTCAATTATCGAACGCAGCAGCATCCATACGGCAAGTGCAAAAGTGACGCGAGGTACACCAGTGGTTGCCACTGTTGAATCGAAATCCACATCGTCGGGCAAAAGCCCAACGTAGCGGATGTCCCAAATGCCCGGACCAATGACCGACGTGTAAATGTCTTTGATTGCTTCAGTCGTGAGTTTTGGACGCGTACCATCAGCTTTCCGATGCGCGTAGCTGTTCCGTAGATTGCGAAGTGCTTCCAGCGCCTTGAGATAATCGACGTCGATCGTTCCTAATACGAATGCGGTTGTAATCCGTGCCGAGAACGAGCCAAGCGGCGCACTGGGCCCCGGTTCTAGTAAGCGGTTCAAATGCATAGGAAACTTGTCGTTGGAGGTATTGCAGGATTTTACGGTGAGTACTTGGCGGAGAAGATGCTCAAGGGCTTCTTCAATGAATGCGCTTGCTACCAACACAGCGCCGCGGTCGGACTCATTTAGAACCACTTCATAGCGGAACTCGTCGTTCAGATCCTCAACCCATTTTTGTCTTCGGTCATCCGGTGTGCGTTTTTTCGCCATATCGCTGTTGGTTAGCCGCACGTCTTATCGCATAAGTTATTTTTAGCCGCAGGTTTGTGGCATAAAAAACCGAATTTGAATAGTGATTTCCCTCAGCCCGCCCGAGCTGCATCTTCAAGGTCGCGAGGTCATTCGGATGAAGCACAGCGGGAATGGACTGTATAAGTCGACAACTGGATCAAAAACAACAACTTGCTTAACATGGCGACACACCCGAAATGATAGGGTGAGATTAGTTCATTTCTCTCGGAACCTGCAAACACAGTTCTTTCGAACACGAGACAAGACTTTGCCTGCACCGTATGAGTTTTTGTGCCACGCCCGTTACGAAACTCTCGGTGAATGCGAGGTATCAACGAATATTTCAGCGCGGTAATTAATGGAGGCGTTAAAGTGGACTTTGTTGATTGGTGTGGTTTTGTCTTAGGCAAAGTCATTAAGGCGAGCGGCTCGCCCGAGGTTCTATCGCTCGGATATCTAACTGACAGCGCCCTCGCCGAGGCCCTGTTTGGGGAAGAGATGTCGGAACAGTTCATCGGTTCCGTGCAACGCACGCAACTTCACACGTGCATCGACGAACTGGCGAGAAATGGCCTTGTAGTAAAGAAGAAGGTGGGCCAGATGTTTAAGGTTGAGGTTACCAACACTGGGCGTGCGGTCGGCGCTGACCTACGTCCATTGTGGAGAGAGATATTCACGGCAAGTTTGAGCGATCAATCAGAACAATTACTTGTTCTCATCAACCGTCTGAGTCAAAGAATCGAACCAAATATCGTTTGGCTTGAAGACGTAACGCGCGAGCAATTACCAGAGCTTGGGTGGGCGGACAAGGATAAGAGAATTCAGGCAGTACGCGAGCTAGAGCACTATGGATTTGTTCGAAGCCACCCGCCATTCGGATCAGAAGTGGATTTGACGGCTACGTACCGAGGCGTCGTGTGGGAGACACGGCGTTCGCTCCATACGAGAAGTGAGCCGGAAAGCGCGCATGTATTATTCATGGATATTGTAGGGTACTCGAGGCTGCCGATGGACATGCAAACGCAGGTGCGTCAACAGCTAAATGAGCTCGTCCGAGCGGCGGAGACGTATTCCGTCGCGTCGGCGAGAGGAATTGTAATCAGCAGATCCGCCGGTGATGCAATTGCTTTAATCTTCTTTGGCAATCCCCAGGCTCCGGTCAAATGCGCAATTGAGATCAGTAGGGTTCTTGCAGGAGTTGACATATTTGCCGTGCGTATGGGCATACACAGTGGTCCGGTGATAAGAGATGAAGACATTAATCAACAATCAGATGTGGCGGGAGGCGGAATCAATTACGCACAGCGAGTTATGGATGCGGGCAGCGCCGGACATATTCTGATAACGAGGGCGGTTGCAGACAATCTCAATCAGTTAGGGGGTTGGGGAGAGTACCTGCACGACCTTGGTGAAATCGAAGTCAAGCATGGAGTGCGACTGCATGTCTTTAATCTGTACTCCGAAGAGTTTGGCAATCCTGTATCACCGGACAGTTCTGGCGCTTCGAGATCCGCGGCGACATCAGTCGTGGTGCCGTTGCTCCAGATTCTTAGAGACTTGAACACATTTGCCGGCGCAGGCGGTGACTTGTTTCAGGAAGCGCTACGTGGACTCACGTCGGGATTAAGTGAAGCCATCGAGCAGTGGGAGATAGCGGTTGGCGACTACCTCGCGAAAAATGTCAGCGAAGCTCGGAAGTGTTGGTTTCTCGATGCCGATTTACTCATATATGTTCCCGAAGGGGGCTACGTGCCCAAAGGGACAGCCCATACTCCGAAGACCAAGTTCATCAATCGCGTCTTTACGAGAGTGAAGCGGCTAAATGAAATCAGGGAGGAATTAAGGCTAAAAGGAGAAGGATCGGCTACGGATGAAAGACCGGATATTCGCGGCGAAATCCGGGAAGTCTTTTTTGAAAGAAAATTCAGTCTAGTGGGACACGCTTTACACAACGACACGAATTATGGTGATTACTCTTTCTTCGTAAACCTCTATCTGAAAAACCTTGGCGCGCCAACCACTATCGAACGTTTCAGCATTGAGATGCAATCGGGTGGAAGGCAATACGCGGCTAACAAGTTTCCGATTGGAGAGATGCAATTTGCTGTCACAAGACCAAGACGATCACCAGAGGCGATTGTAGACATTGAGAGGAGCAACGACATACCTCTCGATCACACTCGCCCAGGGTGGCTGCATTTTGAGATTAACGCGGTTGAGGATGCCTCCGAGCACAAAATTGATATTAAGGTGATTGATAAATATGGGACGTCCTACTCGATAGGGTCTAAGCCTGTGGGTGAGTGGAAAATGGATAATGAAGAGTCAAGAGAACATATAATCACGCACTATTTCACTCCGTGAGGCCCTTTGCGGCGTTGGTAGACTCGGGGCTTCCGTGGCAGAACGCTCTTGTCCTTAAGATGCTGGGTCCAGAGGAGCGCGAACGAACTCGTCAAGCAATGTTACGGAAGAACGAGAAATCCTGATTGAGTCAAGTCTGCTAATACGCAGCGGGCCAAGAAAATCATGACTAGGGGCGAGAAATGAGATGGCGGACGATACGATACTTTGCCAAAGAGGGAAGATCACGGTTGCGGCCTACCGCTCCATGATTCAACAAAAGAAGAAACCAGAGATAGCCCAGTTCATCCATGATCGATTTACAGAACGTTATATCGCTCCGCTCCGGGCCATTCCGAAGGTGCCCAAGAACTTGAGGAACGGTTTCTGCACAATGGCGGTCTGCTGTTTGATGATCGAAGCATTGGAGTCGTTCTGGCAGGGGTTGCCCAACACCAGGCTCAAAGGCGCAAGCAGTGGTGCTTTTGCGTTCTTCTTTAATCGCAGCGATAACCTGAAAGAGTTCAGACCCTATGCGGGGGAGTTTTACACGCATGTTCGGTGCGGAATCCTACATCAGGCGGAGACCACTGGTGGATGGAAGATTCGCCGCGAAGGAGTTTTATTTGACTCCAACACTCTCACCATCAACGCCGCCCGGTTCCATGATGAACTTGGACGGTGTCTCGACATCTACCGTTCCGCGCTTGAACATGAAAATCTCGACAGTCCGCTTTGGATTGCCTTCAAGAATAAAATGAAAGCGATATGTAGGAATTGCTAAGAATTGATTTTGGGGCAGAAACATCGTTTGCCTCATAAGTCAGTCCAATATCCGACTTTTGAGGCAAAGCCGGAGAGAATTGGAGCTCCGTGACGGGGATGAGCGCCTTCTTGTGCGCGGGTTTGATAAAGAGATTGGTGATCATGGTTATCAAGCGTTGCGGAGAAGTTGGCTAGCGTTCAAATTGCTATTGGAGCGGAGATATGCGCGTGGGCTTTGCAGTCGACCAATTCAAAATCTTCGTAACGGTAATCGAAAAGCGTGTTTGGCTTACGTTTGATGTTGAGGCGTGGCAACGGGAATGGGTTTCGGGGTAATTGTAGTTCGACCTGTTCGGTGTGGTTGAGGTAGATGTGGCAATCTCCGCCGGTCCAGACGAACTCTCCGACGTCGAGGTCGCACTGTTGGGCCATCATGTGGATTAGTAATGCATAACTTGTCAAATTGTACGGAAGTCCGAGAAATGTATCGACGGATCTTTGAAAGAGCAGGCAGGAGAGCCTGCCGTCGGAAACATAGAATTGAAAAAGGACGTGGCAGGGTTGCAGTGCCATCTGTTTTAGTTCTCCGACGTTCCATGCGGAGACTATGAGGCGTCTGGAGTCCGGGTTGGTTTTGATCTCGTGGAGGACGTTCGTTATCTGGTCGATGTTTCGGCCGTCAGCCGTTTCCCAGCGTCTCCATTGTTTGCCGTAGACCGGACCCAAGTCTCCGTTCGGGTCTGCCCATTCGTCCCAGATCCGGACCCCGTTTTCATTGAGGTAGGAGATATTTGTGTCGCCGTTTAAGAACCAGAGCAGTTCGTGGATGATGGAGCGCAGGTGCAGCTTCTTCGTTGTGACGATGGGGAAGCCGTCCGCGAGGTCAAAGCGCATTTGGTATCCGAAGGTGCTGATGATTCCGGTTCCCGTACGATCGCTTTTCTGTATGCCGGAGGCCTGGATGTGTTTGAGCAGATCGAGGTATTGCTTCATTTTAAGTGATCCGTAATGTGTGGGTGGTGTTGGCGCGCTCCAGTGGCGGCGAGTAGGCCAGGGGTTAAGCGGTCGCAGCCACCGGACGCCCAGTTTTGAGTCTCGGTGCTGGTTAGGGTCACTTGCATGGGGAAATACGCATGGCCGTAAACTTCGGGGGGCCTCACTTCCCGCTTCAATTTTTATGCCAAGAAACAGGCGTTGGTGGGCTTAGGTATGTTTTTTGCAGGGAGGCGAAGCGGTGTTTTGGATGTTTCTTTTGGGGTTTAAGGCTTTGCAGCAAAAGAGTTTTTTTAAGGGTTTTGGCGAAATTGAAACGGGCGCACTATTTTCTCCCTGTCATAGATGGCGTTATCAGCTATGGAGGATTTGGGGTGGGTCTAAAAACATCATCTGTTTTATCGGGCTCAATCCGTCGACGGCTGATGCGGTCCAGAATGATCCGACGGTACGGCGGGCGATGGGGTTCGCGAGGTCCTTTGGCGGAACCGGTCTTTTGATGTGTATGCATTTGCGTTTAGGGCAACGCTTCCTCGGGATATGAAGGCAGCGGAAGATCCTATCGGGGTGGACAATGACAAGTGGCTGGTGGAGGCAGCGAGCCGGTCTTCGATCGTAATAGCGGCCTGGGGCGTACATGGGGTGCATATGGGCCGAGGGGAGCAGGTAAAGAAGTTATTGCCTAGGCTTCACCATTTGGGATTAACGTTAGCGGGGGATCCCAAGCATCCTCTATATTTAAGAGCGGATACGCGACCGGAGCCGTTCTGACGGCATTGATTTAAGGTGGTAGAAATGAAGAGACTACTTCACTGGCTGGGAATTGGTTGGTACCGGCAACACATACCCGGAAGGGCTTGCGCGTTCTGTGCAAGAAGAAAGAGATAACCAGGATTTAATCCTGTATTTCATCTACTCTTTCTTTTGATTCCTACACATTCATAAGCAGTCGTTTGGTTGACTCGTGTGAGTGGCCACTGGTGGTGAGGACTACTTTTGGTGACTTTGTAGAGTGAGCCTGGTTTTGCGCGTGGTGGCCGGTTGGTGTTCCAATCAGCGCAAGTGGGGTCGTATTCCCGTTGCAGAACGATGATGGTCCAATGTCCATCACCGTCGCAGAGGCGACGGCAAAGCTGGACGTCGGGGATGTGGCGTCGTCGCAGGTATTCGACCATGACGACGGAGGCCTCAAGGCAATAGCCGTCAAGGTTTGATGTTTGGCAGAAGCGTTTGGCGAGTTGGTGGGCGTGGAGTAAGAGAGCGCGGAGTTCGAGGCGATCATGCTTCATCAGAAAAGGGTTGGCTGCCTATCTGCGCGCAGTTGGGCGCGTATTTCTTCCATCAGTTGATAACGGCGATGTTCGTATTCCCAATTGCTGAATGAAACGTCGTCCAGGTTATTCAAGAGTCTGATGAGTCTCTTACGTTTTTCCGGGGTCATGGGATTCCTTGCGTCAGTAGAGTTTCAATCGGACTTTCTCTCCGGTGGCGGACTTCACCGTAATTTCACTCGGGC
>Ga0190274_10001835_pt1 | contig 12452 bp, 10 predicted proteins | sample Popmic531T_FD_133002 | JGI IMG/M metagenome (GOLD analysis project Ga0190274, IMG submission 133002) | Populus adjacent soil microbial communities from riparian zone of Yellowstone River, Montana, USA - 531 T | ecosystem: Environmental > Terrestrial > Soil > Riparian zone | place: USA: Montana...
GCATCGCGACCTGCCCCGGCAGCGGTGAGTCAGCAACCGTCCGCACCGAGCAAACGGTCCGAAACGGTTGCCTGCTCACCGCCGCATCGCGACCTGCCCCGGCAGCGGTGAGTCAGCAACCGTTCGCACCGAGCAAACGGTCCGAAACGGTTGCCTGCTCACCGCCGACGCGGGACGGTGTGGAGCGTCTAGCCTCAGAGCATGGCGCTGCGCATCGTCGCGAACCGACCGGACCCGGCCCTGCTGGGGCTGCCGTGGTCGACGCCGCTGGAGGAGTGGACCGAGCACGTCGTACCGCTGCCGCGCGGCCTGTCGCGCCACGTCGTCCGGATCGTCCGCCTCGGCGACAACACGTACGCCGTCAAGGAGACCGTCGAGGACATCGCCTTCCGGGAGTACCGGATGCTGCGCGACCTCCAGCGGTTGGGGCTGCCGGCCGTCCTGGCCCAGGGCGTGGTGACCGGACGGGTCGACGAGCACGGCGAGGAGCTGCCGGCGGCGCTGCTCACCCAGCACCTGAAGTTCTCGCTGCCCTACCGCAGCCTCTTCTCGCACGGCCTCACCGCGGACAACCTGCCGTCGCTCGTCGACGCGATGGTGGTGCTGCTGGTGCGACTGCACCTGGCCGACTTCTACTGGGGCGACGTCTCGCTCTCCAACGTCCTCTTCCGCCGCAGCGCCGGCGGCTTCGCGGCGTACCTGGTCGATGCCGAGACCGGCGAGCTCAAGCCGAGCCTGTCGGACCGGCTGCGTGAGCACGACCTCACCGTGGCCAGGGAGAACGTCTTCGCCGAGCTGCTCGATCTCCAGGCCAGCGACTCCCTCGATCACGAGGTGCAGGCACTGGACATCGTCGAGATGCTGCAGGAGCGGTACGACGCGCTCTGGAACGAGCTGACCGCCGCCGAGGAGTTCGCGACGCACGAGATGTGGCGCATCGAGCAGCGCGTGGAACGGCTCAACGACCTGGGTTTCGACGTCGACGAGATCGACATCGTCACCGACTGGGACGGCGAGAAGATCCGGATCCAGCCCAAGGTCGTCGAGCTCGGCCACCACCAGCGCGAGCTGCAGGCACTCACCGGTCTCCACGTCGAGGATGCCCAGGCGCGGCGGATGCTCAACGACATCGCGGCCTTCACCGCCCACTTCGACCTCGGCCGCGAGGACCGGTCGCTGGTCGCGGCGAAGTGGCTCCACCAGACCTACGAGCCGATCCTCGCGATGATCCCTCCCGAGGCGCGCGGCAAGCTCGAGCCGGCCGAGATCTTCCACGAGATCCTCGTGCACCGGTGGTATCTCTCGGAGCGCGCCGGCCACGCCGTCGACCTGCTCGAGACGGCCCGCGACTACATCGACACGGTGCTGATGCAGAAGCCCGACGAGGTCGTCGCCGCCGACGACGACTGACGGACGCCGTTGCCCGGGAGCGAGGCCAGATCTACGGTGAGCCATGCGTCCACACTCAGGCCGGTCGACTCCGGCGATCCTCGTCCTCGCGGTCTGTTGCCTGCTCCTCTCGACGACAGGCGGCGCCGTCGCCGGCGGTCTCATCACCGGGGCCAAGATCAAGAACGGCACCGTCACCACCAAGGACATCAAGAACGGCACGGTGAAGTCCGAGGACATCCGGGACGGAGCGGTGAGCTCCACCGACGTCCGGGACGGCACCCTTACCGGCACCGACGTCGCCGACGGAAGCCTCACGGAGCAAGACATCGCACCAGCGACCGCGACCTCGCTCCGCGGTGTCTCGCCGCTCGACCCATTGCCGTCGGGGAGGACGGTGTCGGGGGTCTGGACGGCCTCGGGCGACTACCCCGAGAACGGTGCCGCCATCAGTACGGCGGTCACCCTGCCGCTCCGGGCTCCGACCCCGATCAACGCGGCCGCCGTGCTGGTGGACGGGACCGGCACGGAGGCGGGCCGCTGCACCGGGACCGTCGCGGAGCCGACCGCACCGCCGGGATTCGCGTGCATCTACTGGCCGGCACCCAACGCCACTGTGTTCTCGGTCTCCGGCTATCCCGGGTACCAGATGCCCGCGAACCCGTACGGCTTCGTCATCAGCGTCCAGGGCACCGGCACCTACGCCAACGTCGACGTCGTGGGCACCTGGGCCTACACGGCACCGTGATCAGGGCCGGCACACCCGGCACTGGGTGAGGTGGCCGTTGTCCTCGCCGACGGGGCGCAGATCGTCTCGGTGAGCGACCAGCGCGCAGTCGCGGCGATGCATGGTCGCGCCGTCGCCGGCGGTGACGGGCAGGCCGGAGATGTCCAGGTCGTCGCTGTTGGCGGCAGCGCGCGAGGTCACGTCGGCGAGCACCAGCAGGGTGTCGGCAAGCCGCTTCGCCGACTCCCGGTTGTCGGCGGCGATCCGCGCCAGCCACGCCCCGAAGTAGAGGAACCCGCCGGCGAAGGTCAGACCGAGACCCAGCAAGCCGCCGGAGACCAGGTAGGAGAGCTGGTCGTACTGGTACGGCGTGTTCGCGGCGCCGTACCAGCCCAGCACGATCACCACGAGCCCGAGCGGCAGCAGGATCGCGCCCGCCCAGAACAGCACCAGCTGGAGCAGCTGGTAGTGGTTGTTCTTCATCGGGGCGGCGCCGGAGCCGCTGTCACCGGACGCGCGCGGCAGCCCGAGCGACAACCGCTGCGAGGACGTGGATGCGGGAGCGTTCATGGTCGTCATCAGCGGGCCTTTCGCAGGTCGGGCAGGCCCCGGTCGAGGCCGTGGGTGCAGGAGCCGGCGCCGCCGAGGGCGAGGACGCCCGCCCGGCGCAGCCAGGTGCCGCCGAGGGCACCGAGAGCGAGTCCGCCGACGAGGATCGCGCCGGGGATCGTGTAGAGCGGCGGGAGACCCGAGCCTGCGAGCGCCGCGTCGCCGAGATCGTCCGAGTCCGCCGGCGCGGGGGCGTCGGACCCCGCTGCCGGAGCCGACGCCGGTGGGGCACCGCCACCGGAGGCCGGGGTGCCGCCGCCGTGGGGACCACCCTCCGGCTTGGCGGCCTCGTCACCCGGGTCGTTGTCGGGCACGTCGGTCGGGATCTTCAGCCCCTGGACGGTGTCCACGGAGGAACCGGCGTTGCCGAGGGTGACCACGATCCGCGGCGAGAGCCCCACAGCCGCCTGGAGCAGGCTCTTGAGCTGGCCTGCATCGTCGGGCACCGCGCCGACGAGGTCGGCCAGTGGCAGCGCGTCGAGCCGGTCTCGCAGGATCCCGGTGTCGACCTCGATCCGCAGACCCTCCAGGTCGCTGGTCGCCTTGTCCTTCTTGGTCGCGAGCTCCGGCTGCGGCAGCACGAGTCGTACGCCGAGCTGCTCGAGCGCCTGCGCCGCCTGGTCGGGCAGCCCCGGGATCGGGACCTTCTGGCCGGCGGCGACGAACCCTTCGGGCCCGAAGGAGAACTCCTGCCCGGCGATGGTGATGCCCCCGAGGCGGGCCTTGCCGCTTGGCGCGCCGGTCTTGCCGTCGCTGGCGCTCGTGCTGGTGACGACCAGGCCGTCGAGCGTGATCACGCCACCGAGCAGGGACACGTCGCCGAGTGCGGAGCGCGCCGTACTCACGACCTTGCCGTCCCGCACGACCGTCCGGCTGGACGAGGTGTAGCCCTCGACGTCCACGAGCGCGGCCAGCTCGGGCGGCAGGCCCGGCGCGGGAGCGGCCGGGTCCTCGGCAGGACTCTCGGCAGGACTCTCGGCAGGACTCTCGGCAGGACTCTCGGTCGCCAGCGGTAGCGACAACCCCACGGGTCCGGTGATCGCCTGGCCGAACTGCTGCAACGCCTCGGGAAGTCCGGGGGTGCCGGCGGCTGGCTGGCCGCCGGCCGTGCCGTCGCCCACCGTCGCGTCGGGTGAGAAGCCGACCTGGGCCACGGTCTTGTCCTCGGTGGCACTCGTGCGCATCACCGTGCCGGGGAAGGGCTCGTCCGCCTGCGCGGGCTCGCCGCTGGGCTGCGCCGCGTTGACCTGCACCGGGTAGCCCGCCTCGCCGAGCTGCTCGGGGAGACCGAGCTGGGTCACGAACGTCTTCAGGCCCTCACCCACCGGGTCTCCCGGCCACAGCCAGCTGGCCCGGCCCTTCGAGCTGCCGGAGTCGGACTCGACCTTCGAGTAGGCGAGCTCGACCTCGAGCTGCGGGTCGGCCGGGATCGGGATGGTCGGCTCGTAGAGCTCGATCTTCACCGGCGCCGCCCAGGCGTCCGCGGTGTAGCCGCTGAAGGCCGGCTTGTCCGCGGCGGCGCTGGGTGACACCAGGCCGGGCGACGCCGGGAGCATCGCGCCGAGGACGGCGGCCGCGGCGAGGGGTACGAGGTATCTCTTCATGCCGCTCCTCCGAGGATGACGTCGGACATCGTGTCCATCACTTCTGCGGGCTCACCGGTGGCGACGATCCGCCCGCCGGTCATCACGGCCGCGTAGTCGGAGACCCGCAGCGCCGTCCGCGCGAACTGCTCGATGCACAGGATCGACACCCCGCTCTCCGCGATCTGCGCGACGGTGTCGTAGAGCTCGTCGACGATCAGCGGCGCCAGGCCCATCGACAGCTCGTCGAGCAGCAGTAGCGCCGGGTCGGAGGCCAGCGCCCGTGACATCGCGAGCATCTGCTGCTCGCCGCCCGACATCGTGCCCGCGAGCTGGTGGCGTCGCTGGTGCAGCCGCGGGAAGTAGGAGTACGCCGTGTCGAGAACCGCCTCGGTCGCGACCCCGGCGTACGACATCAGCGTGAGGTTCTCCTCGACGCTGAGGTTGGGGAAGACCGATCGGCCCTCCGGGATGGTGCAGAGCCCGAGCCGGGCCAGCTCCTCCGGGCCGGTGTCCTGCACATGTACGCCGCCGAGGTGGACGTCGCCCGAGGTGGCCTTCTTCTGCCCGCTGATCACCTTGACCAGCGTCGACTTGCCGGCGCCGTTGGGTCCGAGCAGCGCCATCACCGCGCCCTTCGGGACGCGCAGGTCCACGCCGCGGAGCACCTCGATCCGGCCGTACGCCGCGTGCAGGTCGACGACCTCGAGGATCGGCACACCGCTCATAGCGCTATCTCCATCGTGTGGTCGTCGACGTCGGAGTAGCCCAGGTAGGCGCGCTGCACGTCGGGGTTGGCGCGGATCGCACCGGGCGCACCCGAGGCGATCACCTTCCCGAAGTCGAGGACGTGGATCTCGTCGCAGACCGACATCACCAGATCCATGTCGTGCTCGACCATCAGCACGCCGCGTCCCTCGGCGGCCAGCTCGGCCAGCAGGTGCCCGAACGCGTCGGTCTCGGTCTCATCGAGGCCGGAGGACGGTTCGTCGAGGAGCAGCAGCTTGGGGTCGCAGGCCAGGCACCGCGCGAGCTCGAGCAGCCGAGCCGTGCCGGTCGGGATCGAGTCGGCACGCTCGTCGGCGTACGCCGCGATGCCGACGCGTTCGAGCAGCCCGTCGACGTCCGCGGCGGCGGGCCGGAGCAGGCCGGAGAGGCCGCGGTGGATGTCGCGCGCGACCCGCACGTTGTCGCGGACCGAGAGGGACCCGAAGGCCTCCAGCCGCTGGAAGGTGCGGCCCATCCCCCGCCGCGAGCGTCGCGGCACGGACAGCCGGGTGATGACGCGGTCGTCGAAGCGGACCCGGCCGCCGTTGGGCTTCTGCAGGCCGCTGATCACGTTGAAGCAGGTGGTCTTGCCGGCGCCGTTGGGGCCGATCAGCCCGGTGACGCGGCCCGCCTCCGCGACGAAGCCGGCGTGGTCGACCGCGGTCACCCCACCGAACTGGACGACGACGTCGTCAACCTCGAGCAGCGGCATGGAAGCGCACCTCCTGCAGGTCTTCCTTGAGCGGGATGTCCGTCTCGGCGCTGTCGTCGGCCCGGTCGCGCGGCAGCGGCAGCACCGGTACGGCGCGCCGTACGACATCGCCGAACCGCCGGTCGAGCCGTCGACCGAGGCCGAACAGCAGGTTGGCGAGGCCGTTGGGGTCGCGCCCCAGGGCGACCGCACCGAATCCCAGGACCGCGAACACCAGGCCGGCCAGCTCCGGTCTCGAGCTCTGCAGCACCGGCAGCAACATCAACCCGATGCCGCCGAGCGCTGCGCCAGTCACCGACGTGACGCCGAAGACGACGGCGAGGAGCAGCAGTGGCAGGCTGTTGAAGAGCTGGAAGTCAGCGGCCCCGACGGTGCCGCGCAGCCCGGCGAAGAGGGCGCCGGCGAGCCCGGCCATGCCGGCGGAGAGCCCGAAGAGCCCTACCCGGAACCACCGCAGGTCGAGGCCGAGCGTGCCGCACGCGGCGGGGCTGTCACGCATCGCGATCAGCAGCCGGCCCAAGACACCCCGCCGCAGCAGGAGCAGGGCGATCGCCATCAGCACGAAGAAGGCGGCCATCACGACCACGTAGCCCGAGGTCGACGAGATCGAGGTGCCCAGCAGCGACAGCCGTTGGGCAGTGAGGGTGCCGTTGAAGCCGAACGCGAACCCGGCCTGGAAGACCAGCTTGTCCATCAGCACACCGAAGGCCAGCGTCGACAGCGCGAGGTAGAGCCCGGTCAGCCGCAGCACCGGCAGCGCCACCAGGGCGCCGACGCCGGCCGCGATCAGGGCAGACATCAGCAGGCCGTAGAGGTTGGGCTCGTCGAGCTTCGCGTAGGCGAGCGCGCCGACACCGGCGAAGGTGAACTGCGCGAGCGAGACGTGGCCGCCGTACCCGGTCAGCAGCACCAGCGAGAGCATCACCATCGCGTACGTCGCCGCGGTGCCGGCCAGCAGCAGGTTGGCGTCGGACATGGCACTGGCGAGCACGGCCACGACCGCGAGCAGCCCGGCCCCGCAGGCCAGGGTCCGGCTCATCGAGGGCAGCGGTGCGGACACGATGCCCTTGACCTGCCCGATCCTCAGCTGGGCCTGGGGCATCGCGATGATCACGCCGAAGAGGAAGAGCGCCGGTACGACGGCGCGGAGACCGGCCAGCGCACCCTCGGTGGGGAGATAGGCGACGGCGAAGGACTGCAGGATGCCGAGGCCCATCGCGCCGACGAAGGTCCACGGCAGGCTGGTCAGCCGGCCGAGCATCGCGGCGGCGTACGCGTTGATGACGAGCAGCGTGAGGTCGAAGTAGGAGAGCCCGATCACCGGTGTCAGCAGGATCCCGGCGAGCGCCGCCAGGGAGATCCCGATCGCCCACGAGAGCGAGGCGACCCGGTCGGGGTTGCCACCGAAGAGCCGGAGCAGGACCGGGTTGTCGACCGAGGCCCGCATCGCCGTACCGATCCGGGTGCGGTTGAGCAGCAGGTAAAGCAGCGCCGCGACGACGGCGGACAGCGCGATCGTGATGATCTGGTGGGCGGTCACGTAGGTGTCGCCGATCTCGATGCCCTGGTCGGGCAGGAACGGCGGCAGCGTGCGCGGCTCGGGCGGCCAGATGTACTGCGCCAGCCCGATCAGCCCGACGAACAGGCCGACGGTCACGACCAGCGAGACGCTGACCGGCCCTTCGCCGAGACCCCGGGTGACGAACCGCTGGACCAGCCAGCCGGTGCCGGGTGCGACCACGCCGAGCACCAGGACCAGCGCCAGCCAGGTCGGCATGCCCTGGCGCTGGCTGAAGTCCCAGAAGGTGAAGGCCATGACCATGCCGAACGCACCGTGCGCGATGTTGAAGACCCGGGTCGTCGTGTAGGTGAGCACCAGCCCGGAGGCGGCGATCGCGTACGCCGCGCCCGTGAAGAGGCCGAGGATCGTGAAGGAGATGATCGTGCTCATCGGTCAGGACCCTGCCGCGACGAGGGGCGCGCACAGGTACTTGCCCGGGGACACCTGGCCCCACTTGCCACCCTTGAGTTGCAGCACCGACGTGCAGTTGGCGGTGTTCTTGGAGCCGACCTGCTGCGGCACGTGCAGCCCGTTGCCGGTCCAGTCCTTGACGCCCTTGAGCGCCTCGACCAGCGAAGCCCTGGACAGCTTCCCGCCGAGAGCCACGGCCTGCTCGACGAAGAGCCGGGCGGCCGACCAGGCGTAGAGGCCGAAGTAGTTGGGGACCGCGCCCGGCTTCACCTGGTCGAGCCAGGACCGGTAGAGCGCCATCTCCTTGATGCTGAAGTCGTCGAAGCGTGCCGTGGTGGAGTACGCGAAGACCCCCTCGGCGTTGGCCCCGGCCTCGTCGACGAAGCGCTGGTCGTAGATCGTCGAGTCCTGGATGAAGACCTCGGGCTGGAAGCCCTGCTGCTTCATCGCGTCGAGCAGCTTCGCGGTGTTCTGGTAGGGGCCGGTGTAGTTGACCAGCTTGATGCCCTTGTCCTTCATCTGCTGGACGTACGGCGCGTAGTTGAACTCCGCGACGTCGATCCCCTGGAAGTAGTCGATCTTCCAGCCGGACTTGCCCCAGGCGTCGCGGAACGCGCTGGCGTTGCCCGGAGCCGCGCCGGCGTTGATGTACAGGACCGCGGCGTGCTGGCTGGCATCTGGGTACTTCGAGGCGAAGTAGCGCGGCATCGCGCTGCCCACCTCACCCGGGTTGACCGCCTGCGCCGCGAAGCACGTCGTGCAGTTGCGCCGCTCCGGAGTCGTGGTCGTCGACCGGATGTCGGGCAGCCCGCACGACTGGGCCGCGGCAGCGCCACCGGCGTCGAACGCCGACATCGACCCGACCGCGGCGAACGCCTCGTCGCAGGCCTTCGTGTAGCCCTGCTGGTCGGCGCCCGCGTCGGCGCGGCTGTCGAGCAGCTGCACCTCCAGCTTGCGGCCGCAGATGTCGTTGGTGGAGTTGAAGTACGCCGCGTAGGCGCGGGTCGCCTGCTGAGCCGACTCGAAGATGCCCGGCACCGGTCCGGAGATGTCGGAGATGTTGGCGAGCGTGATCGCCTTGTCGGTGATGCCGGTCTGGTTCTTGAAGCCGTCGCAGCTGCCCGCCTTGTTGCCACCGTCGGCCGCGTTGTCGCCGTCGCCCTGCTTGCCGTTGCCGGAGGGCGCACCACCACCGGTGCCGCCGCCGCCCGAGGGGCCGCCACCGGACCCGCCGGTGGCTCCCGATCCTCCGGCATCGGCGGAGCCGGGTACGTCGACGTCACCGGGCACTCCGCCATCGGCGGTCGTGCCGTCCGGGGCCGTGCCGCCGGCACCGCCGGCCGTGGTGCCGTTGACCTGGGAGACCGTCTGGGGCTCGAGCTGGGAGCCGCAGGCGGCCAGGCTCAGACCGAGGGTCAGGCACAGACCTGCCACCGCGGTCACGCGGAGTGGGGACACGACCGTGGACACCGAACCTCCCGAATCAGAACAAGTTCCACGCTCAACGAGGCGGTCCGGGAAAGGTGACGCGGCCCACATGCCATCGGTGGTTGAGGTGCGAGGCGCGCCAGCGCCGAGCCTCGAAACCACCCAGCCGTCAGTCCGTCGGCTCGGCCTCCGGGTAGCTCAGCTCCACGTAGTCGCCGACCTGGAAGACGCCGTTCGGCTGGAGGGTCACCCACTGCACCCCGGCCGGCCGGCCGTCGCGGTAGGTCACCAGGCTGACGTCGGCGTTGCGGCGTGGCTTGCTGCCGATCGCGATGGCGTACGCCGCCCCGCCCGTCGTACCCGTCGTGTACGTGTAGCCGACCTCGCCGTCTGGCCCGTCCACGCGAGTGGGTCCGGACCGCACGTGCACGTGGCCGCCGAGGACCAGGTCGGTGCAGCCGCGGGCCAGGGCCTCGCGGCCCAGGTTGGCGTCGTGGACGAGGATCGTGGTGACTCGGACCTCGCTGTCGCAGGCGGCGTCGGCGAGGCGCTGCTCGACGTCGGCGAAGCTCAGGCCCGTCTCGTCGCGCCAGGACCCGAGCCCGCTGGATCGAGGGTCGTCGACGCCGAGCAGGGTGGTGTCGCCAGGTCCTGGTACGACCTCGCCGTCGAGCATGGTCCAGCCGTGGCGCCCGAGGTAGTCGTGGACGAAGGTGCCCTGGTCGTGGTTGCCGGCAACGGCCCAGCGGTCCAACCCGTCGAACGCCTCCGACACCGAGTCCAGCGAGAACGCCTCCCAGCTCTTGCCGGAGGAGGTGTCGTCGCCGCCGTCGTAGACCGCAGTCGCACCGGCCGCGTCGGCCACGGCCCGGGCGACCGGGTCCATCCCGATGTTGTCGTGCCGGTCGGACACGAACGCGACGACGGTGTCGCCCTCCTCAGGCGTCCGCAGGTCGAGGGTCGCCGCATCGGCGGCGGCGTCGGCGTAGAACACCTTGCTCTTGTCGTAGGTGTCGACGGCGCTCTCGATCAGCCGCCGGGTCTGCGCGGTGGTCACGTCACCGCGGACCTCGACGTCCTCGAGGCCATCGGGCAGCGGCACCTGGGGACCCAGGAAGTCCTGCAGCGAGACCCAGTCGTCGCCGGCCCGCACGGTGGCTCCGGCGGTCGTCCACGGCTGCCACACGCCGACGCCGAGGACGACCACGACGCCCACACCCATCAGCACCTGAGGGAGCCCGACGCGCGAGGCCAGCTCCCGGCGCCGGGCGCGGCCCACGAGGAGCCAGACGGCGATGGGGACCAGGCCGACGACCGCGCCCCGGAGGGCCGCGTCGCGGAGCATGTCCTCGAGGGCGTCGGTCACCTTGGCGATCTGGCCCTCGGGCTGTCCGGCGATGTAGCCGTAGCGGCGGACCAGCTCGTCGGTGGATGTGGCGTCGGTCTTCTCGAGCCGGATGTCGACGCCGAGCAGGCCAGTGCCGTCGATGCGTACGTCGGGCAGCACCGGGCCGGTCTCGAGGACGGCCGCACCGCTCAGCGTCGGCTGCACGACCGCGTCGTGGCTCGCCAGCTCCACCGAGCGGGTGCTGGAGAAGAACAGCACCGCCGTGACCGCGACGGCGCACACCAGCCAGGCCCCGGCGTACGCCAGGACCTGGACACTCCGTCGCCCCACCGACGGCACGGTCAGCGGCGCGCCTCGGAGATCGCGTAGAGCACGACCGACGCGGCGACACCGGCGTTGAGCGACTCCAGCTGGTTGGCCATCGGGATCGAGACGAGCTGGTCGCAGGTCTCGGCGACGAGCCGGCCGAGGCCGTTGCCCTCGGAGCCGACCACGACGACCAGCGGGCCGTCGGCGAGCTCGAGGTCGGGCAGGCTGACGTCGCCGTCAGCGGCGAGGCCGATCACCATGCAGCCGGCGTCCTGGTAGGCCTTGAGCTGGCGCACCAGGTTGACGGTCTGGGCGACCGGGATGCGAGCCGCGGCGCCGGCGCTGGTCTTCCAGGCCGAGGCGGTCATGCCGGCCGCGCGACGCTCGGGGATGACGACGCCGTGGGCGCCGAAGCCCGCCGCGCTGCGCACGATCGCGCCCAGGTTGCGGGGGTCGGTGACCGAGTCGAGCGCCACGATGAGCGGCGGCTCGCCGTTGGTCGCGGCCGCGTCGAGGAGGTCGTCGGCGTGGGCGTACTCGTACGACGGGATGCGCGCGGCGAGGCCCTGGTGCACGGCGCCGGAGGTCATCCGGTCGAGCTCGTTGCGGGTCACCTCGAGCAGGCTGATCCCGCGGTCGGCAGCGAGGGCGAAGGCCTCGCGCAGGCGGCCGTCGCGCTCGGCACCCTCGGCGACGTACACGCCGTTGACCGGCACGCCCTCGCGCAGCGCCTCGACGACGGAGTTGCGGCCGGCGATCCACTCGGCGTCGGTGCTGCCAGTACGGCGCTTCTTCGGCCGGGCGGCGGCGGACTTGTCGACCTTGTTGGCCGCCTTGTAGGCCTTGTGGTACTCGCGGTCCTTCGCCTTCGGCGTCGGCCCGCGGCCCTCGAGGCCGCGCTTGACGCGACCCCCGGAGCCCGCGGTGGGGTTGCCTTTGCCGGTCTTCTTGATGGAGCCCTTGCGCTGCGAATTGCCAGCCATTATTTGGTGCCTGCTTCCAGGGACCACGTGGGTCCGTCGGGGGTGTCCGTGATCTCGATCCCGGCGGCCTTGATCTGGTCGCGGATCTGGTCGGCGGCGGCGAAGTCCTTGTTCGCCCGCGCCTGGCTGCGCTGCTCGAGGAGGCCGCGGACGAGCACGTCCACGGCGTCGGTCAGCTGCTGGTCGTCGCTGGACGCCGGACCCCAAGCGGGGTCGGCGGGGTTGAGGCCGAGCACGTCGAGCATCGCGAGCACCGCGCCGGCCTGCTGCCGGGCGACGGCCTGGTCGCGGTTGCCCTCGCGGACGGCGTCGTACAGGACGGCGACGGCGGCGGGGGTGCCGAGGTCGTCGTTCATCGCGTCGGTGAAGGCCTGCGGGAGCTCGCCGGGCTCGACGTCGCCGACCCGGGCCAGGAAGCTCTCGATGCGCCGGAAGCCTACGGCGGACTCGTCGAGCGCCTCGAAGCTGAACTCGACGTGGCTGCGGTAGTGCGCGGCCACCATGTAGAACCGCAGCTCGATGCCGCGGACCCGCTGCAGCACCGACGGGATCGACAGGGTGTTGCCGAGCGACTTGCTCATCTTCTCGCCGGCGGTGGTGATCCAGGCGTTGTGCATCCAGTAC
>Ga0190274_10001836_pt1 | contig 12452 bp, 11 predicted proteins | sample Popmic531T_FD_133002 | JGI IMG/M metagenome (GOLD analysis project Ga0190274, IMG submission 133002) | Populus adjacent soil microbial communities from riparian zone of Yellowstone River, Montana, USA - 531 T | ecosystem: Environmental > Terrestrial > Soil > Riparian zone | place: USA: Montana...
CTGCCCGCTGCCAACAAGCTCAAGGCGAAACATCGCAAGCGGATGATCATCAAGGAAATGATGTTGGAAGGAACGCTGGGCATTCTGGAAGGCCAGAACCCGCGCCTGATCGAAGGCAAGCTGACGTCGTTCCTCGATGAAGAACTTCAGAAGCTGCGTGGATCCAAGGAAAAGAAGAAGGCCGCGTAATGGCGCGTAAGAAGAAACATCCTGAGCACGTCAATCACGAGCGCTGGCTCGTGTCCTACGCGGATTTCATCACGCTGCTGTTCGCGTTCTTTGTGGTCATGTTTGCGGCTTCGAATTCGGATCAGAAGAAGGCCGGGCAAGTCTCGAAGGCAGTTCAGGGCGCGTTTCACGACCTTGCTATCTTCAGTCCGACAGGAAAACTTGTTCCGCTCTATGACGAAGGCGGCGTGCCCTCCAACGCAAAAACTGTGGTCGGAAACCAACATAGCGGCTTTGATGAGGCGCAGGTCGTACCCGCTGGCGGTCAAGCCGCAACGGGAAGGACGGGAGAAGCAGGGAAAGCACTCCAGGAAGTGAAGGGAGAACTGCAGCAGGTTCTTCAGGAAGAACTCAAAGCGGGCATGGTACGAATCAGCGAAGACGGCCGTGGCCTGACCGTCAGTCTTGCCGAAGCGGGTTTCTTCGATCCGGGCTCCGCGGTGATGAAGCCGAAAGCACTCGAGATTCTCGACCGAATCGCCGAGAAATTACGCGTTCTTCAGGCCAGCATTCGCGTTGAGGGTCACACGGACAATACCCCGATCCGTACCGCTCAGTTCCCTTCGAATTGGGAACTCTCCACCGCGCGTTCGAACCACGTCCTCCAGTACCTGCTGGCGAACGCAAGGATCCAGCCGATGCGGCTTTCCGCCGCCGGCTACGGTGAATACAGGCCGATCGGCGATAACACGACCGCCGAGGGCCGTTCCGCAAATCGCCGCGTGGATCTGGTCATTCTCGGAGCTGCTGCGCAACAACTCGAGCCCTGATAGAATCAGTGCCTCATGAAATGCGACGTTTGCACCACCGATACCGGTGACGGTATCCACTTTCACGCCTTCATCGATGGCAAACACCATTGGGTTTGCGAAGCCTGCAAGAAAAGCCTCAAGATCGAAGCCGAACACATGGACGATTAACTTGTCCCTTTTTGCTTAATTAAGAATTTCCGTATCTTCAGCCCCGCAATCGCCTGAAACGGAAACTTTCCCATAGTGTAGTGGCCACAGGCTAACCATTCCCTGCGAACACTTATGGAATTCCGATCGAACTCATCATGCCCGAGTTGCGTCAAGCTTGAGGGAAAAGTGAGGTCGTAACGTCCGGAAAGCATCATCATCGGCCGTTGGTTTCCACGCAGTCGTTTGATGTAGGGAAACGGGCTGATCGGCTCCCAAAGAGGGCGAAGGCGATCGAGAGGGATCTTGCCTTCGAAAGCTTTTCGTACGTGGGACGTGGAAAGCCCTTCCCAGACGACGTCGGCGTAATACGTGGAGACGTGGATGAATACTCCAGTTGAGAAGCGCGTGTCGTGGGCGAAAGTGAGAAAGGCAATGCAGGAACCGATGCTGGTGCCCACCAGGCCGACTTTCTTATAGCCCCGGTTGAGGAGCCAGTCTGCAGCGCGGCGTGCATCGACCACCGCTTGTCGCGAGGCCGTTAGAGTTCGCCCCACGTTCGGCGAAACGAGGTATTCGGAACGGTCGATCTCCGGAGGCTTGCGGTCGTGGTGATACGGCATGCTCAGGCGGAGAGCGCTGATGCCGGCGTGTTGCAGCATCCGGCTCAGGCCTACCTGTCCTTCCCATTTGCAGTTCCATTGCGGAAGAACGACCATCGCGAGGTCTTTGCTCGGGGCTGCGAAGTAGCGTCCGTAAACGGTGTTGTTCGCGGGGTAAGGTGTTTCGACGTAGCTGGGGAATTTTAAGAGATGGCCGTCGAAGGTGTATTGATTGGTGGGTTCGTAGGAGTAGAAGGAGTCGCTGTCTGCGAGGGCGTGGCGCGCATACTGCCTTAGTGCAGCTTCTGGATCGTCCGTTGGTGGCAGTCCCACATGCTCGAGGCCCCATTCAAACGGCAACGTGCGACGATCGGTATCTTGCGCATGATGGGCGCGTTCGCGATTCTCAATGAAGCGTTGAAACATAGGTTAGTCTAAATTCGGGAATGAGGACGTGTGGGAAGGGAGCCCCTCCTGGGCCAGGAGGGGCAGCCCACGACAGAAGCAATTTTGCGAAGCATCCTTAGCGTCGTGAGGCGGGGTGGTCGGTCCAGTTCCAGAATATTCTGTTGAATTTGACCCACCACCCGCCTCGCTAGGCGGATGCTTCGCGACGTTGCTTGAGGTCGCTCGGTCCGCCCTCCTGGCCAGGAGGGCAAGACTCCTGCGGCACTTCCACAACCCTCCACAGACTTCCTGCCGCTGTCTTGCCCGCACCCGTCACAGCGCCCTTACCAGCGCTTCCGCCGGGTGCAACGCCTTTCTCCCCGTGGCGTGTTCCATCTGCTGACGACAGGAAACTCCCGGCGCAACAACGATCGCATCCGGCTGCTTCTCGATTGCAGGGAACAATCGTCGTTGACCAATCGCCATCGAGATGTCGTAGTGCTCCTTCTCGAAGCCAAACGAGCCCGCCATACCGCAACAGCCCGAATCGATTTCCTCGACCGCATACGCCAGCGCAACAGTTTCCTTCAGGAACCGCGATCCGATCAGCGCCTTCTCATGGCAATGCCCGTGAATCAGAGCCTTCGCAGTCTGTCGTTTGAGTTCAAGTTTCCAGCGGCCTTCCTTCTTTTCCCGGACAATGAATTCCTCGAGCAGGAACGAAGACTTCGCAACAGCGTCAACCCCGTGCCCCTTGAGCAAGTCCGGATACTCGTCCCGGAACGTCAGAATGCAGCTCGGCTCGCAGCCCACGATGGAATAGCCCTGCTCGACAAAGGGCGCCAGCTTCCCCACGTTGAACGCGGCGTTTGCGCGCGCCTCTTCCGGCAAGCCCTTGGAGATCATTGGCCGTCCGCAACATTGCCGTTCCGCGATCGCTACTTCGTAGCCCCCGGCTTCGAGGAGCGTCGTGGTCGCCTTGCCGATTTCCGGATAGTTGAAGTCGATGAACGTGTCGTGAAAGAGAACAACCTTGCCGACGGAGTTCTTCATAGCCGGGCGCGATCGCTTTCGGAACCACGACTCAAAGGTCTGCGCCGCAATAGGCGGCAGCTTTCGCCGAGCGTCGATGCCTAAATACTTGTCGAGCGCCTGGCGAACCATCGGTCTTGCCATCATGGTGTTCGCCATGGCCGGCCAGATCGACGCCATCTTGCTCAGGTTGTGAATTCCCGCGAAAAGCTTCGACCGCAACGGCGTCCCGTGCGCTTCGTTGTAGTGCGCCAGGAACTCGTATTTCAGCTTCGCCATATCCACGTTGGAAGGGCACTCGGCCTTACAGCCCTTGCATTCCAGGCAGAGATCCAGCGCGTCGTGAAGCTTCTGCCCGCTGAATTCCTCGATATCGGTTTTGCCCGAGAGGATCTCGCGCATGTAGTTGGCGCGGCCGCGCGTGGAATGTTCGTCTTCCTTCGTGACCATGTATGAGGGACACATGGTGCCCTCGTTCTGCTTCCGGCACACGCCTGCGCCGTTGCAAAGCTCGACCGCCGTTGCCAAGCCTCCTTCGCGCGAGAAGTCGTAGTGGGTGTTCACGAAGACTGTGTTGTACTTTTCGCCGTAGCGCAGGTTTTCCGTCATCGGTGGCGCATTGACGATTTTCCCAGGATTCATCCGGGAATTCGGATCGAACGCCAGCTTCACATCCTGGAACGCCTTGTAGATCTGATGACCGAAGAGCCGCTCGTTCAGGTGGCTACGCGCCAGTCCGTCGCCGTGCTCGCCGCTCATGCTGCCGTTGAATTCCAGAACAAGATCGGTGATGTCGTCGGTCATGTCCTTCATGACCTGGATCTCCCGCTTGCTCTTCGTATTGATGAGCGGACGGATGTGCAGGCAGCCCACACTGGCATGGCCGTAGTAGCCGGCGGTTGTGTCGTACTTGTGGATGACTTCCTGGAACCGAACCAGGAACTTCGACAGCTTTGCAGGCTCGACAGCGCAGTCTTCGACGAACGCGATCGGCTTGCGCTCTCCCTTCATTCCGAGCAAAAGTCCGAGCCCTGCTTTTCGTAGTTTCCAGATTCTTTGTTGTTCCGCTGCGTCAAAAGCGCGGACGTACGCATACCCGAACTTCTCGCGCTTCAGAGCCGCTTCCAGGCTTTCGATCTTCGAGCGAAGTTCGGCTTCGTTCTCGCCATAAAACTCAACCAGGAGAATCGCGGCGGGTTGTCCGTCGATGAAATCCATCTGCCGCGAGAGCTCCAGCGATCCGCGAGCGAGGCTCAGAATCAGGTCGTCGACAAGTTCTATCGCCGACGGATTGAAAGGCAGGATGACGTCGGTCGCGCGGATCGACTCCACGAGTTCTTTGAAGTGGACTACGCACAGGGCGACCGCCGCAGGGCGGGGTTCGATGCGAACCTTGGCCTGATGGACAGACACCAGCGTCCCTTCAGAACCAACGACAAGTTTCGAGAGGTTGAACTTGCTGCCTCGCACGAATTCGTCGAGGTTGTAACCGCTGACACGCCGCTGGATTCGGGGGAATCGACGGTCGATCTCCTCACGGTTGTTCGCCACGATGTCGGAGATGCGGCCTTCAATGCCGGCCATTTGCGCGGCTTCTTCGAAGGTCATGTCTTTGAAGACGCGTCCTTCACCGGATTCCAGAACCACATGGGCTTCGAGAACGTGATCGATGGTTTTTCCGTAAACGATCGAGTGGGATCCGGCCGAGTTGTTGCCCATCATGCCGCCGATCGTGGCTCGATTGGCAGTGGAGGTGTCGGGTCCGAAGAGATATCCCATCGGCTTCAGGTGCAGATTGAGCTGTTCCTGAACTACGCCAGGTTCGACCATAGCCCAGCGTTCTTCAGTGTTTACCTCGAGGACACGATTGAGATACTTCGACATGTCCACGACGACGGCTTCACCCACCGTTTGACCGGCGAGGCTCGTTCCGCCGCCGCGCGACAGCAACGGCACGCCGAAGTCGCGTGTGATCTCCATCGCCGCGAAGACGTCTTCGTGAGTGCGTGGAATGACCACGCCGATGGGCTCGATTTCGTAGATGCTGGCGTCGGTGCTGTAGAGAAAGCGGGAAACCTTATCGAAGCGGACTTCGCCGGTGATCCGTTTTTTGAGTTCTTCGCGGAGATCTTCGTTCATGCCATTTTTCCTAGCGTCGGGCCCACCGTGCGGCCCACTGGAGGTACGCTGGCTGGCGCCAGCCTCCTTGCCAGGCCATCGGACTGTCCCCCCACGCCTTTACATCTGGCATGCGCCGGGCTCGGCAGCACCGCATCGGCCGCAGCCGGGAGCCGAGTCAAAGGAATCGCCCATCGCGCTGGATGACGATCCCGATCCGGACACGGCAAATACGGAAAGCTGCTTTTCGACGCGGACACTCGCACACTTGGGGCAATCCGCCGGGGAGTCATGGCGGGGAACGATCTTCTCGAATTCCTTCCCGCAGGCCTGACAGAGATACTCAAATAACGGCATAGGTCTCCTAGTCTACCCAGTCTGCGATGAAAACGTTTGTGTTGCCTGCTGCTGCTTCACTCCGGTTGGAAGCCCAGACGATCTTTTTGCCGTCGTTGGAGAACATCGGAAAAGCGTCGAAGGTCTCCTCAAATGTGACTTGTTCCAGGCCGGTACCATCTCGATTGATCAGAAAGAGATCGAAATTCGGCATGCCCCGATTCGTTGCGTTGACGTTGGAAGCGAAAATGATCTGCTTGCCGTTTGGATGAAAGTACGGAGCGAAGTTCGCTGCGCCGTTCGAGGTGAGCTGCTTCTTCTCAGTTCCGTCGGCCTTCATGATGAAGATCTCCAACTTCGACGGCATCACGAGCTCTTTTGCCAGAAGGTCCTTGAACTGCTTCACGTCCGCATCCGTCTTCGGTCGACTGGCCCGAAATACGATCCACTTACCGTCCTGCGAGTAAAACGCACCGCCGTCGTAGCCGATTTCGTTTGTAAGCCGGCGCTGATTGCTGCCGTCGACGTTCATCTCGTAAAGCTCGATATCGTTATCGCGGGTGGAGGTGAAGATAATCTTCTTCCCGTCTGGAGAGACCGTAGCTTCGGCGTCATAGCCGTTGGCCGAGGTCAGGCGTTTCATATCGGTGCCGTCGAGCTTCGCCGAGAAAATGTCGAATGTTTTGTAGAGCGGCCACACATAGCCGGCAGCGCGGTCCGGGTCGGGCGGACAATCGGGCGAACCGAGATGCGTTGAGGCGTAGACGATGCGGTTACCGTCCGGCGTGAAATAGCTGCAAGTGGTGCGGCCCTTGCCAGTGCTCACCGTCTTCACGTTGCTGCCGTCGGCGTTCATCGTGAAAATCTGGTCGCATTTGTAAGGCTCGCGAGTGGATTGCAGGATGATCTTCTTGCCGTCTGCGGAGAAGTAGGCCTCTGCGTTCTCCCCGCCAGTGGTGAGTTGCCGGATGTTTCGGATGTGCCGCTCTTTCGCGTGGGGCTGGAGCGTGCGGCCCTGCTGCGCGGCCAGCAATGTTGCTCCAAGCAGAATGGCGGTAAGAGCCTTCTTCATTACTTCCTCGCTTCCAACGTCACGTTTACCTTAATCGACTGCGTGCCCCGCTTCACCACAACAGCCACCACATCCCCCGGCTTCTTCGCCGCCAGCGCATCCGTAAAATCGAAAAGATTCTTGATCGGTTCCCCGGCGAATTCCACAAGCAAATCGCCCGCCTTCAGGCCGGCCTTCCCGGCCGGGCTGTCCGCGCGCACATCCGCGAAAAGCACGCCTGCGAGGTCATCGCGAAAATCCGGCACCGATCCGAAGTACGTCCCGTAAGGACTGCCGCCCCCGGCCGCGGCGCCACCCGCCGGACGGTCTTCTTTTACTTCTGTGTACTGCAGCTTCGCCGGGGCGTTTGCAATCCGCTCCGCCGCCCCCGCGGCGAGAGACAGAACCTTGATCGCGCCCGCTGCATCAATCTTGTCTGTCGTATCCGAAGGACGGTGATAGTCCGAGTGCAGGCCCGAGAAGAAGAACAAGATCGGAATGTGCTTCCCGTTAAACGAAATGTGATCGCTACCTTCGTGCCCGCCATTGGATTTCGTGATGTTCAAGCCGACTTCTTTGTTCGCGTCATCGATCCATGCGGAAAAATCAGGAGAGGTTCCTGTCCCCATGACATTGAGGTTACGCGCCGAGAGCCGGCCGATCATATCCATATTGATCATGGCCGTGATCGACGACAGAGGCACGGTCGGGTGGTTCACGAAATGGCTCGATCCGAAGAGTCCCAGTTCTTCACCGGCGAAGGCCATGAACAATACCGAGCGCTTCAGCGCCTGTTTGTTGTTCTGGAAAAGTCGTGCGAGTTCGAGCACGCCGGCTGTTCCGGAAGCATTGTCGTCTGCGCCGTGATGGATCTGCCCAACATCGGAAGCATACATTTCGTGATCCGCGTCACCGAGCCCGAGATGATCGTAGTGCGCGCCGATCACCACCCACTCGTTCTTCAACCTCGCGTCGGATCCTGCAACCGAAGCCATCACGTTCCGAACTGTCTTTCGTACTGGCTTCACGTCGGCCACGATCCGGACTTTCGCATCCTTCAGTTCGAAAGATTGAGGCTTGCGGCCGTCATCGATCGCCTTCTGGGCGTCCGCCAGGTTTTTCCCGGACTTCTCGAACAGCGGCACCACGGCTGCGCGCGTTGTGTGCAACGCCACGATGCTGAGATCGCGCGCTTCCAGTTGGGCGATATCTTTCGCAAGAGTGTCCGGCGCTGTGGTGTGATGATTGGGGTCCGTAATAAAGAGGATCGCTTTCGCCCCATGCTTCCGGGCGTTCCGCGCTTTGTTGATGAAACTGCTCGGCTCCGAGGGGTCTTTCGTGAATCGATCGTTGGGGCTGCCTTCCTCCGGATCGTGGCGAAACACGACGACGGCCTTGCCCGTGACGTCGATGCCGGCATAGTCATCCCATTTCAGCGATTCGGAAGTTATCCCATAGCCGGCGAAAACAACCTGCCCCTCGTATGTACCGGAGGTCGAGATCGGCATGGTGACGAAGTCTTTGTCTTTCTGCTTCGAAGCGCCCGCGACCTGGAGCGCGTTTTTCGAACCAAACTCCACTCCCGTGGTGATTTCGAACTTTTGGTAGAAACTCCCTCCATCACCCGCAGGTTTCAAGCCCAAAGAGCGAAACTGCGACGCGACGTACTCCGCTGCGCGCTCGAGTTCTGGTGTTCCATTGCCGCGACCCTTGAGCGCGTCCGCCGCTAGAAACGAAACGTACTGCATGTACCGTTCTGTGGAAAGTTCACGTAGTGGGAGACTGCCGGCGCTAAGGCCGGAAACGGCGAGAAGAAGAGAAAGGAGAAATGCGGCGAGGGAGCGCGGCCGCTTCATACGGCCCGAACGTCGACCTGTGCTCCTTTGCCCCAGAACGCCTTCAGGTCGTGAATGCATGTCATCTGGTGAGGACCAAAATCAAGGCCGTGAAGCCGCGTCTGGCCCAGATTGTTACGAATGAAGGCGGAAAGATCGTGTGCGCGCTTTTCAATCGCCTTTTGAAGAGGTTTCGGCGTGTTCTCGAAAAGAATCAGGTCGATATTCTTCTCCGACTCGTTCCATTCCCACACGCCAATGACCTGCCCTTCGCGGATGATCGTTGCAATGGGATCGTTGATTAGCTTTCCCTTCCATCGCGAAAACGGCTTGTCTGCATGTTCCATGCGCAGGAAGCGATCCACGATCTCACGCTGGCCCTTGAGGTACGTGTCGCGATACGGAATGAGATTGAAGGAGTTTTCGTCCGGAGAGAATCTGTGAAACTCGTCGACGTCGGTTTCCGGGATCAGGTATTCGTCTTTGGTGCCTTCGACTGCGATGGGAACCAGCTTCGGTTTGACGTCCTCGATCCCCTTGATCGCATCCGTCACGTTGATCCCTGCCCACCAGGCGAAATCTCTTGCGCGCGCGGGCGACTCGGCTCTGAAATACTGAGCTGCCAGCTTCATTGCGGCTTCCTGACTCCGCATTGCAAAGGGATCGACTTCGGGAAGAAGATCGGAGAGCAGGATGTGCGAGTACTCGGTGGAGTCGAGGCGCCGCTGAGTCTGGATCTTGATAACCCGTCCATCTTCCTTGAGAAGGTTCAAGGCGAGCGACATGCTGTTCATGAAGCCAATGCGCTTGAGATCCGGCCCGAAATCTTTGACCAGCGTCGGAGGGACAGCGCGCTGCAGCTGCTCCGAAGTTTTGCTTCCTCCCTCGAGCGCCCGAAGCAGCGCGGTCTTGAGCTTGTCCATCTCGGCGTCGGTTACCGGCATCAGTTGCCGCGCCTGCTTCGCAAGTTCCGTGAATGTCCTAGGGCGAATGCGTAGCGCAACCGCCGCCTGATCGCGAGGAACCAGCATTGTGCAGCCGCGAAGCGTTTCCAGTTGAACGAGCTTTCGATCGTCGAACACAAGCTTGTGCAGTTCTTCGGTCTTGAAGGAGTTCAGCCGCGCGAAAAGCGACAGATAGGGCGTTGAGCATCCCGGGGAATAAATCCATCCGACGGCCTTGATGAGATCCAGCAAATTCCTGGATTCATAGGGGCGATCCAGAAACTGGCGGTGCATTCGCCACGCGTTTAGACGCTGTAAAGAAACGGGTTTCTTAGCTTTCGGCTGAGGCATACTACAAACATTGCTGGATAAAGCCAGCGGCTTGCGTCTTTTATTGTAGGTTCCGCGGAGAGTTTAAGTCAATGGACCCCCTTATTTTAGGCCTTCGCCATGTAGCTTTGAACGTTCGAGACGTCCAGCGCTCGGTGGCGTTTTATAGCGACGTTCTCGGTATGCAGGTGGAATGGGAACCCGATCCCGACAACGTTTACCTCACATCGGGTTCAGATAATCTGGCGATCCATAGGCTGCCGGAAGGGGCGGAACCGGGTGCGGTGCAAAGTGTTCACCACATCGGCTTTATCGTTGCCAAGATTGATGATGTCGATGCCGTGGCGGCTCGGGTTGAAGGCCGGGGCATCGAGTTCGTTTACCCCCTCAAAACCCACCGCGACGGCGCCCGATCTTTCTATTTCCGCGATCCCGACGGCCTCTTGATCCAGGTTCTCTACCATCCCCCGATTTCAAGCAAGCAATAGCGGTCAGAGTTAGTTCGGTGTGATTTCCGCCACCGGTTCCCTGAGTCGCAGATAGGGCACCATCCATTGCCGATTTGGAAAGTGGCGGATGAGGAACCAAAGGGCCCACGGAATAAAGATCAACGAAAGCACCAGGAGTGCCGCTCGCCCTTGAGTCTGCAGCGTAGCAAGCGTGGAGTGCTTGACGGTTCTGCCACTAGCTCCTCCGAGCAGCATCAAGGCCCAGACGATGCCGTTGTTGATAGCGTGCATGAGAATTGGCAGGAACAGCGATCGCGTTTTGATGTAGAGCACTGCCATCACGTAGCCAAAAAATAGATGCCCAAGGATTTCAGTATGAAGGACGCCAAAAATCGCCGAAGACAAGAGGACGGCGCGAGGCGTGCCCCACTTGATCGACCAGCGTGTTAGAAGGACTCCGCGAAAGACGAACTCCTCTACGATCGGGGCTATGACCACAACGGCAAGCATCGTCAGAATATTTCCCAGTTGAAAACCGAAGCCTGAGTAATGGAGTAGCTCGCTTTGCGACTGGAGCGCATATCTGTCGACGAATCGCGGCAACACGAAGGAGAGGGGAAAGTAGAGAGCAAAGTATCCCGTGAGGGACATCCCCATCAAAAGTATCGGCAAGCCCCAATACTGCCAGTATCGAATGACCTGCTCCCACCTTATCGCTCTGCCAAGGAGCATCCTTGGATTGACGCCTGCCCGCCGAAGGAGTCGAGAAAGGAAAAGCGCGATAAAGCCGTACAAGAAGAGTTGTGTCAGCCCGAGCATCAGCGCCGAAGGGAACGCCGCCCCCCGCACACCCATCACTCGCGCGGCTAACAAGAAGACGAGGACCATTCCAATGGTGGCAAGTATCGCGAGCCCCATGGAGCCCAACACGGCGCGCGCTCGAAGGACTGTAAACGCGTCTGGCGGTCCAGGGTCCTGAATGAAGGCGGGCTCCGTCGTCCCATTCGGTTCTACCACTTCGTTAACGGGTTGGGTTGGGCGCGGCGGCTCTGCAAACTCCGCGATGACCTTCTTTCGTTTAAACAGAATCAGCCACCAGACGCCGACAAGAAAGCCGGGGCTGCCGGCGATCAGTAAGAGCGCGCCCGTAAGAAGACCTCCTGCCCGGACCGCTGTCGGGCTGACCCGTAGTAGAAGGACACCACCAGCGCAGAGGATGATGCCGGAGTACAAAACCATTACGGTGGCCCACGCTCGCGCTGCGTTCCGAGCCCAGGGTTGCAGTCGAAAGAATCCCCTGGCGAGCGCAACTCCAAAGGCAGCGACCAAAAGAAAAATCCCCGAGATGATGGTCATCACTCTCGCTGCCGGGCGTCCGGATCCCAAGGCGGCAACCAAGCCGAACAGAATTGCGCCAAGAATAAGCGCGACGCTGAAGGCGAGCGACACGAAGCCAGCCGCGACAACGGCTGGACTGGGCTTGGCAGGAGTCATGACCGCCGCTTATATCACGAAAAATCCTCTTGCTTGCAAGGCGCCTTCCCGTGTAAGTAAGTACTTACTTACATGACGACCAGAGACGTAAAACGACAAGATATTCTGAAGGCAGCCATCGAACTCTTTGCAAAGAATGGGTTTCGGGGCACAACCACGCGAGATCTGGCTTCTCAGGCCGATGTTAATGAAGCCATTATTTTCCGGTATTTCACTAACAAGACAGAGCTGTATCGAGCCATCCTCGAAGAAAAGGTCCATCAAGGCGACACCCACTATAAAGAAGTCGAGCAGATGGCACAGACCAGCGACATTCAAACCTTCCTGGAGTTCATTGGGCATCGGTTCCTCGAACGGCATGAACAGGACAGCACCTTCATGCGGCTCCTGCTATTCAGCGCCCTGGAAGGCCACGAACTCGTCGACATGTTTCTGGCGGCGATAGCGGTTCGGGATCCCATGGTGCATTACGTCCAGAGGCAGATGGACGAGGGAAAGTTTCGACGGATGGACCCCTACCTTGCGGCGCGCGCCTTTCTGGGAATGTTCGTCGGTCATGTCCAGATGCAGGAAATCTTTGGTCAGAAGAAAACGCGCGAATTCGATCGCAGTGAAGTTGTTCGGACGTTTGTATCGATCTATTTAGCAGGAATGAAAGCATGAAGAACGTGTTAGTTGTCGGGTTATTGCTCGGATTGTCGGGCTTTTTCGGGGCCTGTGCCTCATCTGGTTCAAAAGATGCCTCAA
>Ga0190274_10001837_pt1 | contig 12452 bp, 11 predicted proteins | sample Popmic531T_FD_133002 | JGI IMG/M metagenome (GOLD analysis project Ga0190274, IMG submission 133002) | Populus adjacent soil microbial communities from riparian zone of Yellowstone River, Montana, USA - 531 T | ecosystem: Environmental > Terrestrial > Soil > Riparian zone | place: USA: Montana...
TCGAAGTCCAACTCAACCGCCCAATTCCTATCATAAGTAAGAATCGTGACGTCATGCTGCTCCTGAGGGTAATCGGGTCTTTTGATTATATCAATCTGCCTGCCTGCACGAGTAACAATGAAATAAGAATGATTATTTTCCTTCATGATAGGAAAGCGTGAATTCAATTTTACATCACCAGGGCCATTTTGAAAATGGGGGTGCATATATGCAAATCGGAATCTGATTTTGCCGACTTCACCCTTACTATTCGTAAAATCGATTACTTTATGTTCCATCGCTTCTGCAAAAAGCTTGTTACCCACATCAAAATACTTTGCATTTGTTTCTAGGAAGAGTGGGTCGACAGGTGAGACTTCTTGACCATTAATAAACATCTTACAGTTTCTCAAAATCCAACGATAAATCACTCCAACATGTTCAGCCATTTTTCGGTGAAAGTGTGCCGGTGAGATAAATCCAGAGGTCAAACGATCAGGGTTCTTTAAAATTACTACTGTACCTTGAGTAAGGTCAATATTATTCTTTTCTAAGTATTCCTGCACAAAATCTGGCAATACAGTTGTCGTAGGGTCCGGAGCCAAAACATCACCTCTATCATTTGTTAGCTTACCGGCGACAATATCATCAAGGGAAATTCGCACTTTATGCCAACTTCCATTTTTAATTTTTGAATATACTTCATACTCCCGGGTAATACTTACAGCCGCACTTGGCAATCCAAATCCAAATCGTCCAAATCCTCTTCTGTCGTTATGCCGGTGAGTGCCGCCCCATAGAACAGATGCTCGGATCATATCTGGGATCATTCCATGGCCGTTATCAATAACAGCTATGTCAAGAATTTCCTTTTTGTCCTTCTTGCCGACATTATAAAGAATATCAATTCGAGTTGCCTTTGCTTGAATCGCATTGTCGTTTAATTCATCAATTGCAGTGGCCGTTGATTTGTAGCCTGAATCACGCATTCCTTCCACGAAAGTCTCTGCAAGTACAATTGAAAAACTACTGTCTCCACGTGAAATTAATTTTTGAACATACTCATTTTGAGCTTGCAAATCAGAACTTAGGTCTGATGTTGCGTTCTTAATTTTTGATTTCATAATTTTAGGTTTAGTTATTATTTATATTTTTCAAAATTTCAATTCTAATATTTCTCAGGCCCGCGGCAAGGGTTTTCTGAATATTATTTCTCGAACATCTCCTCCCAGACGCGATCTCTCCAATTTTTCTTCCCTGGTAGAATCTTTCATAAATCAGTTCTTGTTGTAGGGGAGAGAGAATTTCATTGGTATTGTAGACAAGTTGTTCCACAATCCTGAAAATAGGTTCCGACCGAAATAAATCCTCCATTTCTTCAATCTCAGCATCAGTCACTGCCCCTTTATTATAGTAACGATATTTTACTTCTCTCCGTATTTCCTTGCGGACAAATGTTTCAACGTGAAATCTGGAGAATCCCCAAAACGGAGTTTCCAGTTTAAGATTGAATCGTCCGATAGCGTGAAATAAGCCTTCGCAGCCTGATTGAAAAAGATCATCTTCATCCAGATGAAATTTAAATGCAAAATATCTCGCTATTGTAAAAATTTTTTCTTTAAAAACTTCTACGATTGCGGAAATTGCAGAACGGGAAAATTGATTGTTTGCTTGAGCAATTATAACGAGTGCTCTTACTCTCTCATTTTCATCGGATGAAGAATCCGGTGCTGGTTCAGTCATGGCAATTGCCTCCTTTTGTTTTGTGGAGGTTTGCCTTATGGTTTACACCTTCTTGTACCTATTGCGGTCACGTGGGTAAACCTCCTGGTTAAAAATAATTCTGAATCGTTCGGAAGACCAACGTCCGTCTCCCTATACTAATAAGTGACAAAAATATTAAAAATGTAAACCATTGGACGCAAAATAAAATTCTTGGCTGAAGAAATATTACTCATAAACTTCCAAGCAAGTTCATATAGATTTTTTTAAAATGTAACTAACTCAATATCATACAGTTTCAAAAAGATTGATTTCCTGACAACAGTTTTGATTGCTGCAAAAGTGCAGCACAACTAAAGATGCTACGGCACCCTACGGGATTCCAAAAGATTTCTCGGCATATCCTCACTTGTTCCGGTATTCCAATTTCCTTTTGGAATTCATTTAGTTGTACAGCATAGACAGACGCATACAATCAAACCCTGATGTCATGCAACAGAATTTATTTACATCCCAACTTGCCGAAATCAAAGTCAGTTACTCTTCGAAAGTGAAATATGCGGATATGAAATGTATTTCCACTTCAAAGGATGCTGAAGAAATATTTAGAAGTATTTGGTCGGATAGTATGGAATTCAGAGAAGAATTCTATATCCTTCTTCTCAATCGCGCTAACAAAGTCAAGGGTTGGTATCGAATTTCGCAAGGCGGAGTCTCCGGAACCGTTGTTGATCCGAAAATTATTTTTTCAGTTGCGCTAAAATGTCATGCGTGTGGAATTATGCTTGCGCACAACCACCCTTCAGGAAATACATGTCCAAGTTCGCAGGATAAAGATTTGACTAAAAAAATAGTTGCCGGTGGAAAGTTGTTGGAAATTCCTGTTCTCGATCATATCATTCTTACATTTGAAAACTACCTTTCATTCGCCGATGAAGGATGGATGTAATTTTATTTTTACTTTCACTTATACATAAATGGGCAAACCTTCCATTGTTGAGAAATTGACGGAACACTTAAAATTTCCGATTTCACGGGAGGCCGACGCTGTTTATCTGATGGTCGAGATCAGAAAGGTTCTTGACCACGCCTATGAAAAAAATAATTTTACTCTCATACGTTTCTACGCTGATTGGTTTCTACATACAGAGAAGAGCCGAAGACTACTGTACATAGAGCCTGTAATTCGGAGAGTGTATGAAGGCATTAAATATCAAATTGAAAACTTTCCACTCTCGGTTCCTGATAGATTGCCAATTATAGGATTTATGGAGATGGAAGATTTACAAGCCGAAATGAAAGATTTATTCCTAAACGAAAACCTTCCCCTTACACTATTCGATAATGCGGCATGGAAAGCATTTGTTCGTAATGCAATTGGCGTATTAGTTGATCAACCTATAATAAATCCAATTGAGCAAGTAAGTGAATTCAGGTTTCTACCAGCAACATCTGGCAGTGTAGTAGGAATAGTATACTTTACAACACCAATTAACAACACAGAAGGGAGGAACTACTTCTATAAGTTTGGTAATGCTGATTAACCGGAAGACTTGTCATTTATTGTGTCTAAATCAACATACCATTTACCTGTGCTTGTAGTAGTATTATAATGTCGATTTTTGTAGACATTTGATCGGGTGACAGAGCAATGATTTCAATTATCCAATGAATTAAATTTATGGCATGGGAAGATACTTTCAAGTCCTGGGGAGCAGCACCAGGCGCAACCGAACAACAAAAAATGGAAAATGCCGAAACTGCTATCAGAAAAGCAATCAAGGCAAATGCTCGCTTGTCGAGCATGGACATATCGATAATTCCACAAGGATCGTATAAGTCAAGGACCAATGTAAGGAACGATAGTGACGTTGATATTTGTGTCTGTTTGAATTCGACATTTTTCACAAGGTATCCTACTGGTAAGGCAAGAGAAGATTATGGAAATGTTGCAGGGAGTATCACTTTTGCAGAATTCAAAAACCTAGTGCAGAAAGCCCTTGAAGATTACTTTGACAAAGCAAACGTGACACGTGGAAACAAAGCATTCGATATTCACTCCAATACTTACAGAGTCGATGCTGATGTTGTTCCCGCATTTGCCTATAAATATTATTACGGTGATGGTTATTCGGATTATCATCAGCCAGAGGGAGTTTGTTTTCTAGCGGATGACGGAATTAAAATTGTAAATTGGCCCCTTCAGACTTATGAAAATTGCAAGAATAAGCAGAACACAACTGGCCAAAGGTACCGGAAGGTAACCAGGATACTAAAAAGATTAAGGAATAAAATGCAGGAGGAAAATATAGCTGCTGCAGAAGACATTCCATCCTTCTTGATTCAAAGCATGGTTTGGGGTGCTCCCGATGGTCATTTCAATAGGGATACGTATACTGCTGATGTAAGAGCTGTTCTGGCTCACTGTTTTAACGAAACTCTTCCCGGAGGAAATCACGCAAAGCTAGCTGAGGTAAATAACATGAAATATATTTTAGGCGCCCATCAGCCTTGTACCAGAGAGAAAGTTCATGCCTTCTTTTCAGCTGCATGGGATCGCATTGGCTTTAAATAATTATGTATGGAGAAAATTAATAACACAATTAAAATCTATATTCAGGTCATAACTTTCTTGATCATCTGGGTGATTGTACTTCTCCTGACAACAGGTTATTCATCAGTTGATGTGGGGGCAGCAATAAAGAAGATTCCACAAGCTATTTCAATTTACGTTCTCCTTGGGATTTTATTCACGAAATGGATTTGGCGGTGGGAACTATTACAAGGTTGGTTAATAAAAATTCCAGACCTTCAAGGTACATGGCGGGGAGAATTAATAAGTGATTGGGTTAATCCAGAAACAGGAAAAAGTATTGACCCCATTCCGGTAGTATTAGTAATTCGTCAGACATTTTCATCGATAAAGTGTACACTGATGACAAAAGAGTCAACAAGTTATAGTACGACTGCGGACATTAACGTTGTGTCATCAGGTGAAGACCTTTATTTGACATACAACTACACGAATAGGCCAAAGGCCACGATTAGAGACAGGAGCGCAATTCATGATGGAGCCTGCACATTGAAAATTATTCGTAAGCCAAGTAGGAGTCTTGAGGGAGAATATTGGACCAGTCGAAAAACCCGTGGAGAAATGAATCTTTCTTTTAAATCAAAGAAATTGGTTGAAAAATTTTCCTGATTATTATTCAACTTTAACTATTGATAATTTTTTCGTCATTGAATAGCTGACTACACTTCTAGTCTAGATTCATCTATCCAACGAAGTCTACAAGGAGTGCCGGAAGAAGAGGTATTTTAATTAATGTCCAATTGCTATAAGTGACAATGGCTTCTCCTCTACCGGCTTGTTTACAGCCTCTACAATGGCCGCTATCTTGATCATTTCATCCCGGAAGGTATTTATTTTCAAAGTGGCAGGATCTGTAGTATGCTTATCGTATATGGCTAAAGCTTCCTCACTTTTTATATATGGTGTGTTCGAAGTTTGAAACCTAAGGGGCACTATAAAGGACTCTTGGTCAAAAAAAACTCTTTTGGCCTTGAAAAGATTACATACTTCAGGTGTTCGAAAATTCACTCCGTCAAATACCACTCCTTGCGGAAATTCGAACACCTGCAAACGAAACTTCAAAGAGAATGAGGCTTTTTCCCAGACGGCACTTGGATTTTTCAGAAACTCAACGACCAGCTCAAGTATTTTCGCAAAGTTCTGTTTAGTCTCTGGAATTCGTAAAAGTGCCGCGTTCAGCTCAAGTAATTCATGGTCTATGCTCTCTAGTTGATGACGTAATATTTCATTTGTAATAACTCCTTCCAAGTTCTTCGTAATGAGTTGCCCTTGCTTCTCTTTGAAATGCTTTAGTGCATTTTTTACTCTTTCTTTTTCCTTACCATTCTCAGCTTCCGCATGGATCAGGTTTTCCTTGACAAACTTCTTAAGCTTACCTATTTTATTCTCATTGTACGAAAAGCTATCCATAAAATTCTTGAAATGGTCTTCAAGCACACCTTTCCTGAAATTGAGTTTGGCTTTTTGAAAATTATAGTAGGCGTATTTTTTACTTTTTCCCTTTGACCAGGCTCCGGTCAATTTATAGCCTGAAGGATGGGATATGAATCTTCGCAAAGGAAAATCTGGATTTTCATTCAAGTACTGAAAACCTCTTCGTCCCCGGTATTTTAGGACCCGCTGGACCTGCTGAAAAACATTGTCACTCACCAGAGGCTCATAAGACCCTTTGTGTCTCTCACCAAATTTTATAATCCAGCCCGCATACACTTCATTTCTGATGAGGGTATAGAAGTACGATTTGCAGAGGGGTTTGCCGCGTTTGGAAATGAGTCCATGATCATTCATTTGCTTTCGAATCTCATCGATAGGTAGTTTGTTCATTGCTATCTGTTGAAAGGTTTCCCTAATGATAAATGCAATTTCTGTTGGAATAATATTGGACTTATCCGCAAGCTTGGCATTTGTGTATCCGAGTGGAGCTTTCCAGACATATCTACCCTCGCGCATCGCATCCCTCATACCATTAACGCTCCGCTCTGTTCTTACATCGTTATCAAATTGAGCAACGTTTGCAATAATATTTTCCATGAATTTTCCCGCTGGAGTGTTTTCAAAAAATTCAGTACAGGATTTGATTTCAACATTATACCTTTTGAGTAATAATCGGATTTGACTGTAATCATCTGTATTGCGAGATATTCGGTCAATCTTATATGCAATAACCGCTTCAATGTCATTTTTACGAATGGCACAATATGCAAGGAGCTTTTGTAATTCTGTCCGATTAGCTGTCTTCGCACTTTCGCCCTGTTCAATAAAGACGTGCGCTATTTCATACCCATTTTTAAGCGCATATTCACGGCAAATTTTCTCTTGGGTAGAAAGACTGTTGCCTTCGTCCACCTGCTCCTTAGTTGATACGCGGCAGTAAATAACTGCGCTTCTATTTTCTGTGTCCATGTTCTTGTTCTAGAAATATTTCTACTAATATTCGAGCCAAGCAATCAATTGCAGCATCTTCGGTTAGTTCGTTGGAATTTGGAAGACCGAAAGAGGAGCAGCGATTGCTGATTTTGCTGCTAGGCAAAAATCTTCGCTGCTCCTCTTTAGGATCAAGATATACTTCCGCAGTTTTCTGATTTTTGCCTAGCTGGCTCATCTTATCACAATGACTTTTTCCTGTTAATACCTCTATTGTCCCTTGTAAACATACGCTGGATAAGACAGGATTTGTAACCACAACAGGCACTTTCTCTCTCCTGTTGAAAGAACCGCACTACAGATACCATTTCCATATGGATGAAAAAGATTCAACAAACAGCCCGATCACCCCCATAGGAATCACAGACTGGCGTAATCAAAGAAAGCCATTCGGCATCAAAGAAAAAGACCGGCTTGGCCACATCTACGTCATTGGAAAAACAGGTACAGGAAAAAGTACCTTGCTTTTGAACATGGCTATTTCAGATATTGAACGAGGGAATGGTTTAGGAATTATTGACCCTCACGGAGACGTAGCTGAAACACTTCTAAACTACATCCCCAAACACCGCATCAATGATGTCATCTACTTTAATCCGGCAGACCTTGAATTCCCGATGGCATTTAATCCGCTTCATGACATCCCGGCAAACTTCCATCATCTTGTCGCCTCAGGGCTTATAAGCACGTTTAAGAAGATTTGGGCAGATTCGTGGGGACCACGACTCGAATACATTTTACGTAACTCGCTTTTGACACTCCTTTCCTATCCAAATGCAACGCTACTCGACATTCAACCTCTGTTAACTAATCCTGAATTTAGAGGGAAGGTCCTATTGCATGTAACCAATCCTCTCATTATTTCTTTTTGGGTAAACGAGTTTAACAAATACAGTCCGACACTCCGCTCCGAAGCCATTGCCCCGATCCTTAACAAGACAGGATTATTCCAAAGCAGTACGCCGCTTCAAAAAACTGTAGGGCAAAAGACAAGCAGTTTCAAAATGCAGCAGGTGATGGACCAGAGGAAGATTTTAATTGCCAACCTTTCCAAAGGAAATATCGGTGAAGATGCATCATCCTTATTGGGAAGCATGCTAGTGAACTCCATTCAACTTGCTGCGCTCCACAGAGCAAAGCAGGAAGCATCGAAGCGAATTCCATTTTTTTTATTTGTGGATGAAATGCATTCATTTCTATCTCTTTCGTTCGCAGATATTTTAGCTGAAGCAAGAAAATATGGACTTGGATTATTTTTAGCCCACCAGTACATTGATCAATTGCATGAGAAAATCCGGTCCGCCGTTTTTGGCAATGTCGGCACACTCATTTCATTTCGCATCGGTGCTACAGATGCAGAATATTTGGAAAAGGAATTTTTACCCATATTTAATAAAAGCGACTTGGTGAATTTACCACGCTATTCAATGTATTTGAAACTCATGATTGACAGAGCTACATCAAAACCATTCAGTGCTAAAACAACAGCGACAAAAATGTTTACAAAATCATATAAGGAAGAAATAATAAAAATTTCTCAAAAGCAATTTGGATTAAGAAAAAATGTAGTGACAAATGGTCTCTTTAACTAATAAAAGTACAAATATTTTAAGTGTCGGTTCAAAATGAATATATGTTACATTCGTAAACTAAAATAATTAAAATGGAAGACTCAAGTGCAGAACTGAAGAAATATATTTCAAGATTTCATACAGCTTTTTTTATGTCCAAGGCAATTCTTGAAGACTATGCTGAACGAATGTCAAAACTGGATGGAACAAAACCGGAAGAAATAAAACAGAGGGTAAATGAACTAACTCAAAAATATTTTGATGAATCGAAAAAAAGTACTTGATACTTTAGCTTAAGCATGAACAGAAATAAACTCATTAGGGTTTCTTTGTTCCTTCTGTGTATTTTCTTAATTCCGATAATAATTTACACAATACATTTTTATGACCATGAATGGTCTACAGATCCAGCAGATTGGGGAACATTTGGGGATTATGTTAATGGCTTGACTGGAGCGTTACTAGCCATCACAGGTGTTTTTATTACATATGAGTTTAATGAAACGTCACTTGAAAAACAAGAAAGGTCATTCCGCCCATTGGCTTATATTAACGCCGAAGATTTCGAGACACGGATTTTTGTTGGAATAAAAAATTCGGGATTGGGACCACTCTTAATTAAAAATGTATTAGTAACAAATTCAAAAGGAGAAACTAAAATTAATCTTATTGATTGGATGCCTCAACTACCAACTAATATTACGTGGACGAATTTTTTCGGTAACCCAATTGGATATGTTATTCAAGCAGGAGAAGAAGTACCTTTGATTGAATTGTCAGCAGAAAACCTGAATTTTGATGGGACAGAGTTGGCTGACGCACCTTTATCAGAGACCATCCTAATAGATTTTTTTTCAATTCCCAGAGATAGTGTGCGAAAAGCATTGGCCGATCTTACTATAGAATTAGAATACGAGGATATTTATGGGAACCAGATGCCTTCAGCTAAAAGGAAATTAGATTGGTTCGCGCGAAACTTATGATGATCTCGTACCTTATTATTGCTTAACGAATCTATAGGTTAAAGTACCATTTATATTTTCCAGAGTCAGGAAGTAAACGCCTGCTGAGAATTCGGAGCCATCAATCATCATATGCGTGGCCTGCCTTGCCAGTTGTATTTTTTTTAATTCTCTTCCAAAAATATCTCTGATGACAATTAGTGATTGTTCATATAAGGGTGAAAACATTATAAGCGAAAATTGTGAAATGACGGGATTCGGGTAAATAGAAAAGTTTATGTGATTAATTTCTTTTACTCCTACTGTACTATCAATCTCAGTTAATCCTCCAATCGGACTCATGCCATCTACACCCGCAAAATCGTGAAGTTTCTGGTACTGATTGGTGATAGGGTCAAACGTATAAATAACTCCATAATCATTCAGACCTCCTCGATGTGTCATCCCATATAGTTGACCATTTGCCGCTAACATAAGATCCAATGGCTTCTCGCCACTTGTTGAATCAGGTAGATACATTGGGAAGTCAAATAGTTTAGAAAAATTTCCCAAAGTATCCGTTTTAAAAATTACTCCACGGCTAGTAACCCCATTACCATCAGCTGTGCCAAAAAGTTGTGAATCAAAAAGAGTAAGACGTCCAGTCGGTGTCCCGCCATCTGTTGCAACACTGAATTCGTAGAGATGAACTAATGTATCTACGTCGAGATCATAAGAGAAAATAAAAGGACATATTTGTCCGCCAACACCATATAACTTATTTCCTAATTTCATCATTGAACCGATCCCAGTCTCACAAATGCCTGGCATATCATATTCAGTACCATAGGTGCTACTATTAATATCGTAACTATAAAGTTGTGGAAGATTGGAATATACAAGACCGAATAATTTACCACTATCGTTCGGATCAATTACACTTCCGTAAGGACTGCCGCTATAAAATGGATTGAACGAGTATAAAACCGTATATATACCACTGGTTACTTCAAAACTGAAGATCACCCCAAGATTGTAATCCCCCCCATTGGGTGCTGCACCATATAACTTCCCGTCTATTCGAGAAAGTAACGAAGGAAAATTATCAAATAAAGCGAAAGTACCAGTTGGACCATTGAAGTCATATAACACAGTGTACAAGTTAGTTTGTGGATCGAAGGAAAAAAGGGTACCTGCATTATTTAATCCTCCATGTGCGGTAATGCCATAAAGCATGCTATTTATTTTGACAACACTTCCCACCGGGTGAAAACCGGTTGTTTGCTCAAATAAGTGAACGACAGAAAACGCGCTGCCATCACCATTTATTTTAATGATCGTACCTTGATTATTTATGCCCCCTTCACTTGTCAGTCCAAAGAGGATAGGCGTTTGGGCAAATGAAGTGCCCGCCCTTATCAAAATTGATAAGAACAGGCACAATGCACATACTTTAATTAAATTCATTCTACAACTTAATGAGCTTTCTACATCCAAGAATTCCATCTTTAGAATTTAGTTCAAGAAAATAAATTCCCGGAGGAAGTTTCCATACCTCAATCCTAAATTCGGTAGTGCCCCCTTTCACCTTCGATTGGGCGACCACTTCTCCTAATGCATTAGATATATTAAAGGTAAGATTATTTAATACTTCTTCCTCCAGTTTAACAGTAATGAAATCTGAAGAGGGGTTTGGATACACCGTGAAGTATGCATTTTGGTCTTTAATTTCGTCCACTTCTATAAGAGTCCGAACATCAAACCGTGAAATAAATCCTATAAAACCATTTGTGTTAGTTGTATCACACCAAGGAGCCGCAGCGCCCGCTGTCGGGCACGACATAGGAAAATAATTACTTCCCGTCACCCCAGCAAGGTACACCTGATAATTATCTGATTCTACTCCACCAAAAGGTACATCCTTAGCCTCTCCACCAAATAAGGTTGCCCATTGAAGAGTATTTGTAGAATCAATCCAGAGTAGAAATCCTTCGCTATTTAAACCAGCAGAAGAAGTGATTTGTGGTTGATTATACATATTAGCGTGAGGATGATCTGGAAAGTCATTGTAGCCCGTAAGTACATTGCTCGTATGCCCTACAACAAAAACATTATCCTTTTTGTCTGTAAACACAATGGGAAGTTTTTTTTGAGTCAAATTAAATGGAGTTGTCGTTTCATCAGTCTGTCCTCCATAAAATGTAGAAAACTGCAGAGTACTCGACGAATCAAATCGTGCTAAGAAAATATCTCCACCATATACATTGTTAACCTCATTTGCATTACGTGGTTGGATTGGATCGCAAATAGGAAATCCAAAATTAACAGGAGGTGCGCAATAAACATCGGGGGTATCGCAATAGGTATAACCAGAAAAATAAACATCTCCTTTAGTGTTCACAGAGATACTAGTTCCAGAAGCTGTTCCGCCAGGGCAGCCGTAAAGAGTTGCCCAATTCAATTCATGTAATGAATTAAAACGTAATAGAATTCCTTGATTGAAGTCTGTTAATTGTTGAAAGTAGCTTGTACCTCCCGGGTTACATAAGTTTAAAAGACTGTCGTTTGTAGCTATAACAGGAGCATATTGAACGGCTTGTAGTCCTGCCCAAGAAGTGCCCGCAACATATACACTGCTTGTTGATTTATCGTAACTCACATCATACAACCTTGTGGCATCATAACCGGAACCATAAAAAGTACTCCAGTGCAGGACATTATCAAAAGTAAACTCCATGACAAATCCCGAACTAACAGAAATTGACTGAGGGGGGTGGTAAGTTTGAACATAGGCACTTTGGTTTGGTATGCGAATCGGAAATTTATTTGTCAGACAAGCTGAAGGCGAGGATTCACTCCAACCACACATGTAAACATTTCCACTATCATCATGAACGATTGACATAGCTTCCTCTGGGCCACACCCACCAATAAATTGCGCCCACGGCTTAAAATCCCACGTGCTATTATCCGGAGTCGCAAGAAGTTTCACTAAGAAGGCATCTGTTACTCCACTGATCGTTGTATCAAAGTATTCTCCATTTGCGGGATCAACCATTGGAAATCGAGGAAAGTTCTGACTTCCGGCAACACCAACAACACAGACATAATCGGTATCATGTTGAGTCGCAATAGTGATTGATGTGCCCCAATCAAAATCATTACCACCATATAGGGTACTGTAAATAAGCGTACTCTCTTTATTAAATTTTGTAATCGTCA
>Ga0190274_10001838_pt1 | contig 12452 bp, 6 predicted proteins | sample Popmic531T_FD_133002 | JGI IMG/M metagenome (GOLD analysis project Ga0190274, IMG submission 133002) | Populus adjacent soil microbial communities from riparian zone of Yellowstone River, Montana, USA - 531 T | ecosystem: Environmental > Terrestrial > Soil > Riparian zone | place: USA: Montana...
CCTGCTTTTATTAATGTTGGCGACGAGATAAAGCCCGGCAAAGTCATTTGTATCATCGAAGCCATGAAGCTTTTCAACGAAATCGAATCCGAAGTTGCGGGACGTGTCGTGAAAGTTCTCGTTGACAATTCGACACCTGTCGAATACGATCAGCCTCTCTTTTTAGTGGATCCAAGTTAAAAAATTGTTCGCGGTTTACGTTCACCCTCCACAAACTTGCCGGTAACACGGTTCCAGGTCTGTGAAATTCAAACCGTAAACTGTAAACCGTAAACCGTTCACCGCATATACCATGTTCAAAAAAATATTAATTGCCAACCGGGGAGAAATTGCATTGCGTATCATTCGTACCTGCAAAGAAATGGGCATTCACACGGTTGCCGTTTACAGCAGTGCTGATAAAGAGAGCTTGCATGTGCGCTTTGCTGATGAAGCCGTTTGTATCGGTCCGCCGCCCAGCAAGGATTCCTATCTGAAAATTGCCAACATCATCGCCGCAGCCGAGATCACTAACGCCGATGCCATTCATCCGGGGTATGGATTCCTTTCTGAAAATTCGAAGTTCAGCGCCATCTGCCAGCAGCACAATATTAAATTTATCGGAGCCACCCCCGAACAGATCGACGGGATGGGCGACAAGAGCAATGCGAAGGCCACCATGAAAACAGCCGGCGTTCCCTGCATTCCCGGGTCCGAAGGCCTTTTGCAGGATGTGGACGACGCAAAGAAAAATGCCGTGGTAGTGGGATACCCTGTCATCATCAAAGCCACTGCAGGCGGCGGAGGCCGGGGCATGCGTATCGTATGGAAAGAAGAGGACATGGAGGCGCTTTTTGAATCGGCCAGCAAAGAAGCGGAAGCCGCATTCGGCAACGGTGCACTTTATATGGAAAAATATATCGAAGAGCCCCGCCATATTGAAATCCAGATCGCCGGCGACCAGTTTGGCAAAGCCTGTCACCTCAGCGAACGCGACTGCTCTATCCAACGAAGACATCAAAAACTTATCGACGAGCCTCCTTCCCCCTTTATGACGCAGGAACTCCGTGAAAAAATGGGAGAGGCCGCTATCAAGGCTGCACTTGCCGTTCAGTACGAAGGTGTGGGTACCGTGGAATTCCTGGTCGACAAGCACCGCAATTTCTATTTTATGGAGATGAATACCCGGATACAAGTCGAGCATCCCATCACCGAAGAAGTCATCAACTACGATCTTATCAAAGAACAGATCAAAATAGCATCGGGCATCCCCATCACCGGGAAGAACTACTTCCCCAACATGCATGCGATCGAATGCCGTATCAATGCAGAAGACCCGTATAACGGTTTCCGGCCTTGTCCGGGAAAAATTACCAACCTCCACGTTCCGGGTGGCCATGGTGTCAGGGTAGATTCACATATCTATGCCGGCTATGCTATTCCAGCCAACTACGATTCCATGATTGCCAAACTCATCACCATTGCGCAGACGCGTGAGGAAGCGATCAATACGATGGAGCGAGCCCTGAGCGAGTTCGTGGTGGAAGGTGTAAAAACTACCATTCCGTTTCACCAGCAGCTCATGCGCAACGACGACTTCCGCAAAGGAAACTACACGACTAAATTTATGGAGTCGTTTGTGCTGCAATAATCCCGGGTCTTAGTTCGGGTCAGCCAATTTTCTATTCTTTTTCGTGTTCCTTTTGAATACTGTATTCCGTGGGTAACTTTAATTTCGCACGGAGCCACGGAGTTCACGGAGGGATTTTGCTAAAAGATTGCTTTCCCTATTATTCAGGTCTTATGCTATTATTACAGCACTCAATACAAACGACGAACTCTCCGTGTTCTCCGTGCCTCCGTGCGAAACCTGTCTTTCCAAAAACGAGAAGAATAAAACTCTGATGCCTTACCCTGCCTAACATCAATTCTTTCTTCTCCTCCGCTTTTTTACCTAATTCTTGTAGCTTTGCGCTCGCATTAAATTTTTAAGAAATCAGTCCATGAGCGCCCCGAACGAAGACCTCTTTAAGAACATCATCTCCCACGCCAAGGAATACGGCTTTATTTTTCAGTCGTCGGAAATTTACGACGGCCTCAGCGCCGTGTACGATTACGGTCAGAACGGCGTGGAGCTGAAGAAAAATATCCGCGAATACTGGTGGAAAGCCATGGTTCATCTTCACGAAAACATCGTGGGTATCGATGCCTCCATCTTCATGCACCCCACCACGTGGAAAGCCAGCGGTCATGTGGATGCTTTCAACGATCCGCTGATTGATAATAAGGATTCCAAAAAGCGCTACCGTGCCGACGTCCTGATTGAAGACCATATTGCCAAGATCGAAGGCAAGATTGAAAAGGAAGTGGAGAAAGCAGCGAAACGGTTCGAGAATTTTGATGCCGCCATGTTCCGCAGCACCAATGCCCGTGTCGTTGAATACCAGAATAAAATCGACGGCATCAATGCCCGCTTCAAAGGTGCCCTGGAAAAAAATGACCTCAACGAAGTCAAACAAATAATTCTTGACCTGGAGATTGTCTGCCCGGTATCGGGTTCCCGTAACTGGACCGATGTACGTCAGTTCAACCTGATGTTTTCCACCCAGCTGGGATCTGTGAGTGAAGAAGCCAGCACCATTTACCTGCGCCCGGAGACGGCACAGGGTATCTTTGTCAACTTTTTGAATGTGCAGAAAACCGGCCGGATGAAAATTCCCTTTGGCATCGCACAAACCGGCAAGGCCTTCCGGAATGAAATCGTAGCGCGCCAGTTTATTTTCCGCATGCGCGAATTCGAACAGATGGAAATGCAGTTTTTCATCAAACCCGGCACGGAAATGGAATGGTATAACAACTGGAAAGAGACGCGGATAAAATGGCACCATGCCCTGGGTTTTCCCGCTTCCAAATACCGTTTTCACGATCACCTGAAACCTGCGCATTATGCCAATGCAGCCTGCGATATCGAATTTGAATTTCCATTTGGCTTCAAGGAGCTGGAAGGCATTCATTCCCGCACTGACTTTGACCTAAGTAACCACGAAAAGTTTTCCGGGAAAAAGCTACAGTACTTCGATACCGAACAGAACGAAAGTTATGTGCCTTATGTCGTGGAGACTTCCATCGGCCTGGACCGTATGTTCCTGGCCATCCTCTCCCAAAGCTACGCCGAAGAAAAGCTGCAGGACGGAGAACGCATTGTATTACGCATCCCTCCATTCCTGGCACCTGTGAAATGCGCTGTGCTTCCGCTTATTAAAAAGGACGGACTACCCGAAAAAGCACGCGAGCTCATGGATCTGATCAAACTGGATCAACATTGCTATTACGAAGAGAAAGATACCATCGGGAAACGTTACCGCCGCATGGATGCCATCGGCACCCCGATCTGCATTACCGTCGATCACCAGACCTTGCAAGACAATACGGTTACGTTGCGTGACCGCGACACCATGGCACAGGAACGCATTGCCATGGAAAATGTCCCGGCTATCGTACTTGCCAGAACCGACATGAAAAACGCACTGCGGCTGTTGACCCGGTAAATTTTATTTTTTTCTTTCTTCCGCTTCCGACACCGCCAGGACCTTTCCTTTCAGTTCGGTGCCATTCAGCTTCTCGATGGCTTTCATCGCATCTTCCTTTTTCAGGTATTCCACAAAGCCGAAGCCGCGCGACTCCCATGTGATGCGGTCGTAAATTATTTTGGTGCTTATCACTGCACCAAACTGTGAAAAGTAGGCTTCCAACGCCACTTCGTTAATAGACGGCTCTATGCCTTTTACAAAAAGTTTCATTCCTTATTCTTTGATTTTAGTAAGCACAAAGATCTACAAATAAACCGAAATGCTTCCCCTGGCCACTTGATTTATGTAAGCTTTTTCTGTTTGTGACTGTGAATCCGCCGGAAATTCGCTTTGCGGAATAAAAAACCCCGTTCCGGGTTTTATTCCTCATAGAAGAACCGGGAAGTTTTCCCGCAACAAAAAATAAAATTGCAAGTACAACCACTCCATTCTATGAACCCATGAAAAATATTTTAGTGGTCTCGCTTTATGTTATTACCGTAGTACTCATCCTATGGTGTTTGGTCCGGCAAGCCGTACTCAAATAAATCGCACGGGTCTTTACCGTGAACTTTCCCGGTGACTAAAAAACAGCCCGGGATACACACAGAATTTTCATGGTCTGTTTTTGCTGCAACATAGCAATTAACTGCATGCCCTTCTTTGGTACAAACCCTTTCAGCGGAATGGCTATCGTACCTTTTGATTCTGCCGACTGAGAACTATAAAAGATCCGCACTACGGCATCGTGAACCAGTTTTTTCCCTTCATTCTCCCCTCGACTTATATTACTTTCCAGGCGATCTTCCGTGACGGCAATCTTAACGGAGGCATTTTTATCGGCCTTATCCAGGGAATAATCTATCCAAAGCGTATCGTTGCGTATTTGTTGTGATTCAATAGTTATAGCAACTGTCGGTTTTTTGCCGAGTGCTTTTTGAATCATTTCCCGCGCAGCTTTTTTATCCGATCCGTTCGCTTCGGTTTCGCCGTTGATAACCAGCTGCGGTGTATACAACTCCTTACCCGGCAGTACGCGCGAATAATTTTCCTGTCGCAGCGTAAACTGGTTTTTGCTGAACGGGTCTTTCCATCCCAGGCGGTTCCAGTAATCCACATGGTATTCGAGAAAATAAATGTTCTGTCTGTTTTTTTCCGCTTCCGCCTTCAGTTCACTCAGCAAGCGTTCGGCGGGAGGACAGGTATTGCATCCTTCACTGGTAAACAATTCGGCAACGGCAAAGGGTTGTTGGGCATAGAGGCCGGTACTTACAGAAATAACCAGCAGGAAAAACAACGAAACTGTTCTTATCATGATTTTCAGGAAGCAAAGCACGCTTATGCTTTGCCTGTAAAGGTACTTCTTGTTTTCTTTCGTGTGTTTGGAGTTTTGCCGTTTCCAAATATATTTTAAATTTGATGTCTAACCCCTTTCATGTTACAACCAACGCAGACTCTATTATGTCGAAACAACTAGCCGCTTCTGCACTTTTGTTTTTGCTCCTGGGTAACTTCCTGGCACTAGCCCAATGGACACCCCTGTCGATTCCTAACTCCACCGCAAGCATGCGAAGTGCTTATTTCAAAAGCGCCACCGAAGGCTTTGTGGCCGGCAACGAAGACATCCGGCATACCACCAACGGCGGCACCACCTGGGATACCGTCAATTATGGAATCTATTGGGCTTACCTCAAAGGCTGTACGGTGGAAGGTATTCAGTTTGTGAGTGCAACGGAAGGAATCGCAAGCGGCTATAATATATGGGACAACTGTGAAATTGTCTTCAAGACTCATGACGGTGGGAATACCTGGACCGACATCCGGTGGCAGGGTGCTTTCGGAACATCCCTAAACGATATGTATTTCCCGAATACCACCACAGGATTTTGTGTCGGGAACCTGGGTCATATCTTGAAATCCACCAACGGAGGCGATTCCTGGAATTATGTAAACTCGGGGACTTCCAGCAGATTGAATGGAATCTGGTTTACCAGTGCGACTAACGGCATTGCAGTGGGCGAAGGAATCATTCTAAAGACAACAAATGGCGGTACTGGATGGACTTCCCAGCTTTTCCCCGGTGTAAATTTCAGCGACGTCAGTTTCACAAGCGCGCTGGTAGGCTATGCCATTTCGAATGCCGGACTATACAAAACAACCAATGGCGGAACTTCGTGGTCTGCATTGAATCCACAGGTGGAAGGCAATGATATCACTGCGATGAATACCGATACCTTGTTCATCGCATCGGCGGCAGGGGTTTATAAAAGCAACAATGCCGGTACCCAGTTTTTTTTGCAGCCATCGCTTCATCCAAATCAGTCCTTTCAAACCGTTTATTTCTACAACAGCACGCTGGGTTTTGCACTTAATAACTCCGGAAAAGTCTTTAAGACCGTGACCCTCGGAGATCCGGTGCAGCAAAACGATGCTGGTGTTGTTGCTATTTCACCGCTGCCTGCCGGCGTTTGCCAGGGTACTCACCCGGTACAGGTTCAGATAAAAAATTACGGGCAGTCGCTTCTGACCCAGGCGAAGATTGAATGGGAGGTGAATGGGTTGGCACAACCGCCATTCCAGTGGAACGGAAACCTTGCATCCGACTCCTCGACGACCTGGATTACGATTGGCTCCTATAATTTTGGCAGGGGTACTTTTACGATTAAGGCTTACACTACGGAAGCCAATGCGCAATGGGATTATATTCCACAGAACGACACAAGCATAACTGCTTACGATTTTTTAAGACTGGGCGGAAATTTAACCATCGGAGGCGCTTCACCCGATTTTGCGACGTTCCAGGCGGCCGTTACGGCATTGAACGTTTACGGAACATGCGGAAATGTAACTTTTAAAATACGCAATGGAACCTACCAGCCTGCCACGGCATATAATTTCGGCTTGTTTCCGAAAGACAGTCCCACTGACACCGTATTTTTCCAATCCGAGGCCGGCGACAGTTCCCAGGTAATCCTGAAAAGCTTCATGGAGGTTTTAAAAATAACGGGTTCGGAAAATATTGTATTTTCAAAACTCACCATCCATAATTACGACAACGGAAATGTCGTTCAATTGGACAGCGTTTCTAACATTCAGTTTCAAAATTGTGCATTTCTTCTACCGGCAAGTGGCACGGGAATTTACCATACCGGAATCCCGAATAAAAATACCGTGGTGAAAAGCTGTCGTTTTTTTAACGGCGCTTACGGAATTAATTACACTACGACACTTCCCACCGATACCAACGATGGCATCTTCATTACCCGCTGTGTATTCGATAGCCTGACACGGACGGCAATATCTATCGGGAATTCGAAGAACATCTTGATTCAAAACAATATGATGAACGGCATTTCGTCGGCCAACTTCTATGGTATTGAGTTGTTTTCATGTAACTCCGGGTTTGTCATTGACAAGAATAAGATCATTACGAAGAACAGCCGCACTCTGCTGAATCTGAATGCCTGTCGTAATGCATCAGGAACAGAAGGGTTGGTAAGCAATAACTTTTTTGGCGCCAGCCAGAGCACGCTGGCATTGACCCCTGGCATCCATCTTTTCAACTGCTTCAGGATTCGTTTTGTCTATAACACCCTTAACTGTAGCAGTGATTACGCCATTCGAATCGTCCAGAACGATACCGCTTCCCAGCCGCAACACACCTTCGTCAACAACATCGTTTGCAACCGCAGGAACACTGTCTTGTTTCAATGGGAGATGCCTGCCTCCGCCAACGGACAGTTTTTATCCGGCGTATTTAAGGATATTGGTCACAACGATTACTACAACCTGCCCGGCGGAAGCGGGGGGAATCCGTATTTGTTCTTCAGCCTGGGTGATTTTAACGATTGGAAATCCATGTACCCGTCCGACACCACTTCCTTATTTGCCGACCCGCAGTTTGTCTCCTATGCGGACTACCACTTTACACCGAACGATGTCAATATAAGCCTTGACAACATTGCAAAGCCTGTGACCGGAATTTTAACCGACCTGGATAACAATGCGCGAAACGCAACCACACCCGATCCAGGGTGCTCCGAGTTTACCCTCTATTCGGTGGATGCCGGTGTCAAATACATCAGCCAACAAACTTTTCCTTGTTCGGGGCTGAACTCTGTGGATGTACGAATCGGAAATTTCGGACTCAGTACTATTGTCTCAGGAACCATTCAATGGAAAGTCAATGGCACACTGCAGGCCCCGTATGCCTGGAGTGGCAACGTGGCATCACACGACTCTTCATCATTGTTCTCCCTGGGAACGTACAACTTCCTTGCTAATAATTCTTATAGCATCGAAGCCTGGATGAGCAATGCGAATTCCTCCGCTGATTTCAATCATATCAATGACACTGCAGCAAGTATGTTTACAGCCAGAATCATGTCAGGATCCTATACCATTGGAGGCGCTTCTCCGGATTATGCAACCTTCAACCTTGCAATCAATGATCTGAAATTGAAAGGCATTTGTGGGTCCGTCTTGTTTAATGTCCGGCCTGGCACATACCATGAGTTTTTTACTATCCCTCCGATTGCCGGTGCATCACTTGTCAACACGATAACTTTTCAAAGCGAAAACTTCGACAGTACGTCCGTTCTTATATATTATAAGGGAGCTCATGTGGTGACGATCGATACGGCCGGCTATCTGGTCTTTAATCAACTCACCATCTTGGATTCGACTAGCACCAGCCAGGCCTGTATTTATTTGCGGGGCAAGGCGCATCACCTTACAGTGAAGCACTGCGTTTTGAACGTTATCGGGAATGGATTATGCATTTACAATGACGGGCTTGTAAATTCCGATTTGAATATCGAAGACAATAGGGTTTACGGAGGGATGAGACTCCGGTTTTCAGGAGGGTTTGAATACCACAACAACATACGCTTCCGCCATAATCAGATCTTCAAGTTGACAACTGCAGGGATCGATATCATGCGAGGTAAGAACATCCTTATCGACAACAATTACATACAGGTTTCGGTTCCCTATAGTCCCGGATCGACTCGATACGGAATTTATATCTGGTGGAATACCCTTACCGATCCGATTAAAAACGTGATTACAAATAACAGGTTGGAACTCCGAAATGTTAGTTACGGAATTTATTATTCTGCCAACGGCCCGGTGAACGACAAAAGTATTATTGCCAACAACATGGTAGCCATGTATGGGCAGGGTACTGAAACCCCATTTTACATTAGAGATGCTGAGAATCTGCGCTTTGTTAATAACAGCGGGTTAATTGACAGTTGCACCAATGTCTATCCTGTTTTGTTTTGCCCCAATACAGGAAGTGAAGTCCTTAACAATTCATTGTGTAATAAAGGCAGCGGTCCGGCTTTGCATCTGCTTGCAACGAATACGGCCGTCCTGGACTATAACAACTATTACACCGCTAGTACTCCGGCTATTTATGATTTCTATGTCCGTTATGACCTGGCCAACTGGCAATTGGTTTCCGGGAAAGATCAGCACAGCGTGAGCGGCAATCCAGATTATGTTTCCATTTCCGATTTGCATTCGACAGGCAGTTCCTATCTTTCAGCATCCGCGTTATCACAGTCCTATCTTACGAAAGATATTGACGGGGATCCCCGCGATCCAGTCAGCCCCGATATCGGCGCCGATGAATTCAACCTGGTTTTACAAGCCAATGATGCCGGTGTAAAGTCTATTCCGGCAATGGGCACCATCTGTTCCGGCCCGAGACCCGTTCAGGTTCAGTTGAAAAACTACGGAAGCGCATCCTTACTTTCCGCTACAGTAAACTGGACAGTGAATGGCATGCTGCAAACCCCCTTCTCCTGGAATGGAAATTTGCCATCTTTGGCTGCCACATCGGCAACTATCGGCAATTACAATTTCGCTTCCGCCGATACATTCAATATTGTTGCCTGGACGACTTCGCCAAATGGCTCGGTTGACGGAAAACCAGGGAACGATACGGCGAAGCTGATTAATGTATTTACAAAGATGGCTGGCACCTATACGTTAGGTGGCGCAAATCCTGATTTTGTCACGCTCTATTCTTTCCTGGTCGTTTTAGACCATGTTGGAATTTGTGGGCCTGTAACACTTAATGTACGAAACGGAATTTACAACGGATCCAGTGAGATAATTACGTCCATTTCCGGAACTTCATTGACGGATACTGTCGTCATTCAATCGGAATCAGGCGATAGCTCACAGGTCATCTTTAACGGCATGTCCAGCGATCCGCCTTTTGAATTTTCGGGATGTGATTTTTTCACGCTTAAACATTTAACTATTAATAATGGAATCGCCGGCGATGCAGTTAATCTGTACGATGGCAGCGAACATTGCAACATCATGAACTGTGTTGTGAATGGCAATATTCATGTTATGGACACCTGTCATCATACACAAATTGCTAATAATCTCGTATACGATCATGTTGTGAGCCTGGCTGGCAGTACTACAGCAACCTGCTATGGCAATATTGTCCGGAATAATACCATTATTAATAATATCGGGATTGGATGTTACGAACAAGATTCTTTACTGGTTGAAAAAAACACTATCATTAATCCGGACTCATTCGCTACCAGTGGACATTTTGGAATCAGCTTGAGTGGCTGGCATTCCACTTTCCGATGTGTCAAGAATTACATTCATGGCAATTTTAATTCGGGGATTATTGTGAGCCAATTTGGCCGGCCTGGTGCACCGGGCATTGTAGCCAATAATGTAATCGTTGCCGGGAATGCCGGAGGGATCTGTGCGTCGCTTCACTGTTGGTATGTATTGATTGCCTTCAATACCTTTTTTGTGCCTGCCGGCGTTGCAGGGTATCCGATTTGGAATGACAGTCATCCATTTGATAACATAATTAAGAACAACCAGTTTATCAATTATGGAACGGATTGGGCTTGTTACTGGTCCCAGGTCTCTTTGTCAAACCCAACGGTTTCCGACTTCAATAATTACTATACAAATGGAACGAATCTCATTAATGTTTCCGACACGACTAATTATTTAACGGTTGCTGCATTTCGTGCTGCTTACCCGGGATATGAAAATAATTCTACCCAGGTGGATCCGCAGTTCCCCTCTTCTTGGTTAGCATTTCCTTCAAACTCTGCTGCCTTGGGCACAGGGACTCCGCTGATAGAAGTGACCGATGATTTCAACGGTTCAATACGCCACCCTTTGAATCCTACAATGGGCGCTTACGAGACGTCTCCGCCACTTCAAGTCATAGAGAATAGCGCGACGGAATATATCCGGATTTATCCTAATCCCGTTAGCGATAAACTAACAATTGAATTTGATTTGAGCACTCTATCGAATGTCAGAATTGAAATAACAGATATCCTTGGGAAAAAAATACAGGAATCACAATCCATTGAAAACCCTGGCAGACATCAAATTCAAATTAGTTTGCGAAGGGAAACAATAGCCAAGGGTATCTACTTGCTGAAGTTAATCCGGAACGGAAATGTACAGGTGCGGAAATTATCAGTTCATTAATGCGGCTGGCGGATGAAATCCCGACAGGATTCATAAAAAGAATTTCTTCTCCATCCTCAGCCAATCCAAAGCCGTGCCACTCAGCAATTGCTCTTTTACTGATGCATCAAAAGGCATATTATCAACGAGGCTTCCCGGCACTTCTTCACCCAATGGAAAAGGATAGTCGCTGCCCATCGCTACGCGGCCAGCTCCCATAAGCTTTACGATATAATCGAGTACGGTGGGGTCATGCACCAGTGTATCCACATAAAACTTTCCGAGATACTCTCTTGGGTTCACGTTGTTATGAATGGCTACCAGGTCGGGCCGGGTCAGGAAGCCGTGTTCGATGCGGCCAATGGTAGCCGGAAACGAACCGCCCCCGTGAGCAAAAGCCACTTTCAGATCGGGCAGTTTTTCAAACACGCCACCAAAGATCATCGAACAAATGGCACGCGCCGTTTCTGCAGGCATACCCACCAGCCATGGCAGCCAGTAACGTGGCATGTGTTCCTGGCCCATCATATTCCAGGGATGGACAAAGATGGCAGCTTTGAGTTCCTGCGCCGCTTCGTAAATCGGAAACAAGGCCGATGATCCAAGGTTCCAGTCGTTCAACACATGTGAGCCGATCTGGATACCACGTAATCCTATCTTCATACAGCGTTCCAGTTCTTTCACCGCCAATTCAGGCGACTGCATGGGGACGGTTCCAAGGCCCACAAAACGTTTGGGGTAACGCTGAACAATCTCAGCGATGTGGTCGTTCAGAAACTGCGATAGCGACAGGCAATCTTCGGGCTTTGCCCAGTAGGAAAACATGACGGGGATGGTGCTGAGCACCTGTACATGAACGCCGTGATGATCGCATTCTTTCATGCGCTTTTCTGCACTCCAGCAATTGTCTTCGATCTCCCTGAAAAAGTGATCTCCCACCATCATGCGTGCATGACAATTCCGATGGTGGTCAAGGTGTACGAACCCGCCGTAACCGAATTTCTTCGTCCAGTCGGGCATGTGCTCGGGAATGATGTGTGTGTGTATGTCTATTTTCAGCATATGCGGAGTCTCCGAGCCAAAAATAAGATACAAAACAGAATAAAGCGAATTAGTTTGATGCCGCTGAATACCTGTCTACTTTTCTCTCCAGAAAAGGGGGCATAGTCAAGCGTAGCGACACGAAGAGGGGTTGTTAGCTGAATTCCTTGTGTTGAATGGGAGCAGGCGGCTCCATGATGTTACCGCATTTCTTGCAGGTACGCATCTCCAGGCTGTCATAAAATCGTTTCATAATGGCAGGAAACTGGGTAGTGATGTCTTCCAGCGTAAAATACTCTTCATGCAGCATGTTGTTGCATTTTTCACAGTACCAGTGAAAGCCGTCTTTCATTCCCGGCCTGCGTTGAACTTCCATCACCAAACCGA
>Ga0190274_10001839_pt1 | contig 12448 bp, 12 predicted proteins | sample Popmic531T_FD_133002 | JGI IMG/M metagenome (GOLD analysis project Ga0190274, IMG submission 133002) | Populus adjacent soil microbial communities from riparian zone of Yellowstone River, Montana, USA - 531 T | ecosystem: Environmental > Terrestrial > Soil > Riparian zone | place: USA: Montana...
ACGTCCCAGGCCGGGGTGGGCTGCTCGACCAGGTCGATGCCGGCCTCCTCCAGGCGCGGGAGCAGCCGGGTCGCGGTCAGCTCGTCCCAGGCGCCGTTCAGGTCGACCCGGACGCTGGTCACCTGGGCGAGCGAGGCGGCGATCTTCTCGACCCTCGCCGTGTCGGCGGCGGGCTCGAGCGCGCCCATCTTGAGCTTGATGCTGGCGTGCCCGCCCGACTCCACCTTGGCCAGGGCCTCCTCGACCACCAGGTCGGGGTTGGCGGCCCCGATCGCCCAGGTGACCGGGAGCGAGTCGCGGCAGCGGCCGCCGAGCAGCGCGTGGAGCGGCAGCCCCAGGGTGCGGGCCCAGGCGTCCCACATCGCGGTCTCCAGCGCGCACTTGGCGAACGGGTTGGCCGCCACCAGCCGGTCCATGCGCTCGCGCAGTGCGGGCAGCCGGGTCAGGTCGGCCCCGACGACCAGCGGGGCCAGGTAGCGCTCGACGATCACCCGCATCGTCTCCACCGACTCGCCGCCCCACCAGGGGCCGCCGGGCACCACCCCCTCGCCGACCCCCAGCACCCCGTCGCCGGTCCGGACCCGGACCAGCAGGACCGCCTGGACGTCCATGGTCGAGTCCCGGAACTGGTGGGGGCGGCGCAGCGGCAGGTCGACCAGGGTCGTCCCCACCGCCTCGACCCGCGGCGCGGCCGCGGTCATGCGGCGGGCGCCGGCTCGAGCGCGAAGTCGTAGGTGACGCCGTAGCGCCGCCGGCCGGAGCCGTCGCCGGGCTCCTCGGCCGGCCGCAGGATCAGCTCCCGCTTGACCGCCGAGGCCACGTCGTTGTCCAGGTACTCTTCGCCCTCGAAGAACAGCTGGGTGGTCAGCGGGTCGTGGCCGGGGCCGCCGACGATGAGGTGCAGGTGCCCCGGCCGCCACGGGCTCCACCCGGCGGCGCGGCACAGCTCCCCGCAGGGGCCCTCCAGCGGGATGGTGTAGGGCCCGGGGAGGACGGTCTCGACCTCGAACCGGCCCTCGGCGTCGGTGACGACCCTGCCGCGCAGGTTGCCGGCCGGGGTGTCGGGGTGGAAGCCGGAGTAGTAGCCGTCGGCGCCGGCCTGCCACATGTCGAGGGTCGCGCCGGCGATCGGGCGGTCATCCAGGCTGCGCACCTGACCGCGGAGCACCAGCCGGTCGCCGGGCTCGTCCGGGCGCATGGGCAGCGTCACCGTCGACGGCAGCTGGGGGGCGTCGGGCAGGTAGTAGGGGCCGAGGATGGTGCTCTGGCTGCCGTGGCGGCTGTGGGCGGCCAGCTGCTCGACCGTGTGCTCCACCCAGACGTCCAGGAACAGCGGCCACTCGCCGGCCTCGCCGAGGCGGATCAGCCACCGCTTGACCGCGTCGTACTCCTCATAGGTCATGTTGTGGTCGATGATCGCCTGGTTGATTCGCCCGAGCACGTCGGAGGCGAAGGCGTCCACCCGCTGCTGCAGCGCAGTCCTGCCGTCGCCGCCGTCGGCGGTGGCGGGGGTGGGGCTGGAGGCGGTCGTCATAGGTCCTCCCTCCTCGCGCCGGCGACGGTCGTTGCCACCGGCAGGGTGATCACCGTGACGCAAACAGGATAGGACTGCCCATCGCTCCGCTATAGCCGAGCCAGGTCCCGACGGCCCGGAAGGAGCCGAGGGCGCCGGGGTCGCCGGCGATGGCACCCATGTTCACCAGGGCTTGTCGCGATCACTGCTCCCGCTCTCGCCTGGAGCTACCGCGCCCCACCAGCATCTCGGCCAGACGGAGGACGATGAGGACGCAGGCCGGCATCGTCGGCACGGCCACGATGCGAGGCATGATGGTGCTGTCGGCGATGCGCAGGTTGTGGACGCCGTTGACGCGCAGCTGGGAGTCCACCACGGCCTTGTCGTCCTTGCCCATCCGACAGGCTCCGGAGGAGTGGAAGTAGAAACTAGGATGCGGCTGCGCCGCCATTTCCTGCATTTTCAACGTAAAGGACTCGCGTACTGTAAAGGGCCGTCTTGTGGAGGCCTTGTATTCTGCTGGGCCTTCTCAGCAGCCGTGGGCTTGGCGGCGGCGTCCACGGTGGCCAGCAGGACCATGGCCGTGGCGGGGTTGACGACGGCTTGGCCGAGGTCGAAGGGAGCAGCAGTGGGATGGTGGCCGTCAGCAGGTGTCTACCCCATACCTTGCCCTCGACCCCTGGCGACGGTGGCCTCGAGCCTGGCCTACTGGATCCCGATTGGCCAGGCCACGGCCAGTATCAGGGTGATTCACCCCCTACGGGTGATGCTGCTCCACCCTGGCCTCGCTATCACTTGATCGTCACCTGGTCGTGAGCCGCGACCGGGCACGTCAGAGTTGGAGGATCACCGATGGAGGGCTACCCGCCGATCGCCGAGCATGGACTGATTGGAGATCTACAGACCGCGGCGCTGGTCACGACCGACGGCAGTGTGGACTGGTTCTGCTGCCCACGGTTCGACTCGCCCAGCGTGTTCGCGTCCCTGCTGGACGCCGACCGGGGCGGCCGGTTCCGGATCGCCGCCGAAGGCGACGATGTCGTGGTCCGGCAGCTGTACTTCCCCGACACGGCCATCCTGGTCACCCGGTTCATGACCCCCGGGGGGGTCGGCGAGGTGCTGGACTTCATGCCGGTCGAGGACCCCCACCGCGCGACGGACCGGCATCGGCTGGTCCGGGTGGTGCGCTGTGTCCGCGGCCAGATCCGTTTCGAGATGGAGTGCGCGCCCCGGTTCGACTACGGCCGCCAGCCCCATGAGCTGGAGCTCACCGAGCACGGGGCGGTGTTCCACACCCCGAGCTTGCAGCTGACCCTGCACGGCGCGGGACAGGGGGCGATGCAGCGCCACGGCAACGACGTCCGCGGCGAGCTGACCCTGTCGGCCGGCCAGGCCGGAGGGGTGATATTAGAGTCGGCCGCCGACGGCCCACCACAGACCATGGCCCCCGAGGAGCTCCTGAGCCTGTTCACCGAGACGGCCCGGTTCTGGCGGGGCTGGCTGGCCCGCTCGACCTATCGGGGCCGCTGGCGGGAGATGGTGGCCCGCTCGGCCATCACCCTCAAGCTGATGACCTATGCCCCCACCGGCGGCCTGGTCGCCGCCCCCACCGCCGGGTTGCCCGAGCAGGTCGGGGGCGAGCGGAACTGGGATTACCGCTACACCTGGATCCGCGACGGGTCCTTCTCGGTCCATGCCCTGTTGGGGCTGGGGTTCACCGAGGAGGCCGAGGCATTCGGACGCTGGCTCTCCGACCGGGCTCAGGAGCAGGCCGGCGAGGCCTCGGGGCCGCTGAAGATCATGTACCGGGTCGACGGCTCCTCCGACCTGAACGAGGAGATCCTGGACCACTGGGAGGGCTACGCTGGGTCCAAGCCGGTCCGGATCGGCAACGGCGCCGCCGACCAGCTCCAGCTCGACATCTACGGCGAGGCGCTCGACTCGATCTACCTCGCCGACCGGAACGGCATCCGGGTCGGCCATCCCGGCTGGGTCAAGCTCGCCCAGCTCGCCGACTGGGTCTGTGACCACTGGGACCAGCCCGACGAGGGCATCTGGGAGACCCGCGGGGGCCGCCAGAACTTCACCTACGGCCGCCTCATGTGCTGGGTGGCCCTGGACCGCATGGTCCGCCTGGCCCGCGAGCACGGCCGCCCGGCCGACCTGGCCCGCTGGGTCGAGGAGCGCGACCGCATCTACCAGCAGATCATGGACCGGGGCTGGAACCCCGACCGCCGTGCCTTCACCCAGCACGACAAGACCCAGGTGCTGGACGCGTCGCTGCTGATGCTCCCCCTGACCGGCTTCGTCGCCCCGCGCGACCCACTGTGGCTGTCGACCCTGGACGCGATGGACGGTGAGCTGGTGTCGGACAGCCTGGTGTACCGCTACGACCCTGCCGCCTCCCCCGACGGGCTCCTCGGCCACGAGGGCACCTTCTCGATCTGCACCTTCTGGTACGTGGACGCGCTGGCCCGCTCGGGCCGCCTCGAGCAGGCCCGGCTGACCTTGGAGAAGATGTTCACCTACGCCAACCACCTGGGCCTGTACGCCGAGGAGATCGGCCAGACCGGCGAGCAGCTGGGCAACTTCCCCCAGGCCTTCACCCACCTGTCGCTGATCAACGCCGCCATCAACCTGGACCACCAGCTCGACCACGGCGCAGGCTTCGACCCCGTCCGGCAGGTGCGCGCCGGTGGCGCCGGGTGAGCCGCCGGTGATCGGTGTCGGCGCTGGCCTTCGATGAAGTTGCAGCGACCGAATGACAGCGACCAGGGCCTCAGATGGAGGCCCTGGTCACATCGGCCTGGGGCTAGCTTCACATGACCCTGGACGGCTCGATCACGAGCGTGTCGACCGCGACGGTGACTAGGATGCCGGCACCCTGACTCGAGCTGCAGCTGGACCTGGAGGAGCGTCATGACCGATGACCTGAGCGTGGCGAGGACGGCCGTTTCCCCGCGGAGGATGCTGGCCCCCCTCGCCCTGGCCCAGTTCATCTGTAGCTTCGCCGGCTCCAACATGAACGTGATGATCAACGACATCAGCAAGGACCTGGACACCACCGTGCAGGGTGTGCAGACCGCCATCACGCTGTTCTTGTTGGTCATGGCCGCCTTGATGATCCCCGGCAGCAAGTTGTCGGACCGCTGGGGCCGCAAGCGCTGCTTCACCATAGGCCTGGCCGTGTACGGCGTCGGTGCCCTGCTGAGTGCGCTGTCCCCTGGACTCGGCATCCTGATCCTCGGCAACTCGATCCTGGAAGGCGTCGGCTCGGCCCTGTTGATCCCGCCCGTCTACATCCTCACCACGCTGCTGTTCACCGATCTGCAGTCGCGGGCCCGGGCGTTCGGCCGGATCAGCGGGATGGGCGGCATCGGCGCCGCAACCGGCCCGTTGATCGGAGGACTGATCACCACGGCGATCAGCTGGCGAGCCGCGTTCTTGTTCCAGACCGCGGTCATCGTCGCGATCGTGCTCCTCAGCCGCAAGCTGGTCGATCCCTTGCCGCCGGATCCGACCAGCCCCTTCGACACCGTCGGGGCGGTCCTGTCGGCCGTGGGCATGCTGTTTGTGGTGGTGGGGATCCTGCAGGCCGGCGATAACCGCCTGCTGATGGTCGTGCTGCTGGCACTGGGGGCCGCCTTCCTGTTCTGGTTCTTCCTCCACATCCGGGCCAGGGAACGGGCCGACAAGGAACCGTTGTTGCCGACCGAGCTGTTCCGCAACCGCACTTCCAACCTCGGCCTGGTCACCCAGAACATCCAGTGGCTGCTGCTGTTGGGGATCTCGTTCGTGGTCTCGGTCTTCCTCCAGACCGTTCGTGGCTACAACGCCATCCAGACCGGCGTCATCTTCACGGCGGCGACCGTCGGCATCCTGGTCTCCTCCCTCGGGGCCGAGCGATTCGCCGGCCGGCGCACCCAGAAGAGCTTGATCCTGGCCGGCTTCGTCACCACGATCGCCGGGATCGCCCTGTTGATCGGCCTGGTCGTCGCCTCCGATACCATCCTGGCATTCGTGCCCGGGCTGCTGCTGATCGGCCTGGGCGTGGGCGTGATGCTGACCCCGTCGGTCAACCTGGTGCAGTCGGCCTTTCCCGAGGACCTGCAGGGGGAGATCTCGGGGCTGTCGCGCAGCGTCTCCAACCTGGGTTCGTCGCTGGGCACCGCCATCGCCGGCACCATCCTGGTGTCCGACCTGGCAGCCGGGAACCGATCTTATGCGCTGGCGATGGCCTCCTCGCCGTGATCGGGCTCCTCGGCATGGGGGCCGCGCTGCTGCTCCCTTCTAATCCCGTGCCACAGCAGGCTTGACACCGGCGCCCAGACCGAGCCTGCCCAGACGGCCACCATTGGTCAGGTCGACGCCCGACACACCGTACTGGCCGATCCGGGCGAATTCCTGGACGACGATTGGGTGGGTCCTGGGGGGTGGGGTGCGATGGGGTATGGCCAAGCATGGGGGATGGATGGCGTTCTGCTAGCGGACCGGCTCAGCTGGCCGAGCACCCACCAGCCGCGACGGTGCGAGACTAGGCAGCCGGGGGGCGCAGAGTTGGGTGGCTGGAGCGGGCGGCGCCCGCCCGTGCCTATGCGGTGCGTGCACCCGAGCGGTCTAGGCGATTTCTGAGGTTGCGGCGGTGTGTCCAACCGTATCCTGGTCTCTTAGACCACGAATCGTGCGGGCTCCGTGACCTGCTGACCAGGGTTGAGGAACTGGGCGAGGCGGCGCAGGCCCCGGAACGCGCGAGCCTTAACGGTTCCAAGTGGAACTTCCAGATGCGTGGCGATCTCTGACTGGGTGAATTGACCGAAGTATGCCAGCACCAGGACCTCGCGCTGCTCGTCAGGCAGGCGGTTGAGCGCGTCACGAACCTCATGAGCGCGAGCGTAACGCTCGGCCAGCTCGCGGCCGTCCTCGCCGGCAACATCTTCGAGGTCGTGCAACGCGATGGCGATGTTGCGGCGGCGGCGCAGGTGATCGATGGCTCGTTTGCGCGCGATACCGAATACCCATGCAGTCAGACTTCTGGCCGGGTCGTAGCGACGGTTGTGTTGCCAGACCTCGTAGAAGACTCGTTGGAGGATGTCGTCGGCGTCGTCGTGGCCAACAAGGCCTTGCAGGTAGCTGCGCACGGTCGTGCCCAAGGCGACATAAATCTCGCCGATCGCCTCCTGCCTGTCGTGAACGAGCTGGGCTCCGAGACCGTTCACGGCCTGGTCCGCTGCCATCGTCAACGCCGTATGCGGTGTAGCCGCCGGCGGGGGACCCATGTCCGCCGACGGTCATAGGGGACGGGGTGGCGGTCGTCCTCGGTCAGGCCTCCCCACACGCCGTACGGTTGGCGGGTGGCGAGTGCGAAGAGCGCACAGGGCATCTGGACGGGACAACGCGCACAGATCGCCTTGGCCGCCGCTTCCCGTCGACGCCTGGTGGCCGCCCGCTCGCCGTCAGGCCCGAAGAACAACGAGCTGCCGAGGTTCCGGCACGCGGCGTCTCGCTGCCAGGTCCAGGACGAGGCCCCGCCACCCCGGACCGGTTCTGGACGCTCCGGTGGGCCATGCCAGGCGCCGGGTGGTGGAGTCTGTTGTGTACGGGTCGCACCGCTGGTCACCCTGGTCATGCCTAACCTTCCGACACCTATGCCAGCGCTTCGTCAGCCTGGCTGAAGATCATATCTGTACATAATGTATAGACTTGTGTACAGGTTCTTGTCAAGACGATCGCCTTCGGTCTGGACACTGCTTGCTGCTAGCCGTCCAGTGCTCGGTCGGCCGCCAGCTGCCTGCCCCGCACGATCAGCTCCCGACCGCGCGGAAAGCCATCCAGCACCGCTCCGAGCGCTTCCAGGCCAACGGCCACCACGGCAGCGGGCAGGCCACGGGAGGTCAACACGTCCGTCAGCCAGGGCAGGAACTCATCTAGGAAGAGGCGCGGGTCGTCGGTCAGCAGCGCCGCCTCAAGAAAGTGCAGGATGTACCCGAGGTCCTCACGGGTCCGGGCGAGCTGGGTCTCGCTGTAGCCCGCCAGCGGCGGGAACCGCAGGAACAGCTCATTCATCGCCGCCTCGACCAGCTCAGGCTGCGCCGCCTCGAGCTCCAGGGGCTCGGCGTCACGCATGCCGGCAGGCCGCGTCTCCACCATCGGCGGCTGGCGGCGCCACTCTCCCAGGAGGCGGGCTGCGGCAGCGGCGTCCGGTGCCCAGCCGTCGGCGCCAAGCCGGCGCGCCCGCAGGTCATCAGGGCCAAAGGCGCGCCCGCCGACCAGCACCGGGACCCCCTCCGCCTGCGCCGCCTGGACGGACCGGAGTGCCCCACTGAGAAAGATCGGCACCGAGCAGCTGACAACAACCCCGACCGCTTTGACCTCGGCGAGAAACCGCCGCAGGTGGTCGGCTGGGGTCGAGGCCCCAAGGAAGGTCACCAGCCAGCCGTGCACTCGCAGTACCTCGGCCACCATCCGCGCCGGCAACGAATGCCACTCGCCCTCGGCACAGGTCACCACCACATGGCCTTGGTCTTCGGCCGCCTCGATCCGCCACGCCAATGCGGCAAGCACCGCGTCGCTGATCGCGGTGGCGGCGTGCTCGTCGGCCACGCTCCACCGGTTGGCCTCCCAGCGGTGGCCGACCTCGACCTGGGCGGGTCCCAGGAGACCCTGCACAAGGTCCTGGACCGACGCGCCAGCATCAAATAACCCGAGCGCCTGGCGCACCGCCGACCTGCGGTCCCGCCGCGCGAGATGGTCGACGAACCGCTCTACCTCGGCGGCTGTGATCCGCGGTTGCTGCATCGACTACCACCTGCTTTGCGGCACCGTCGCCAAGCAGACGGCCACACCTACGTGCGAACTCCGGCACAAGGCCGGTGCACCGTCCCTAGCCGTCCAGGTCTTCTGACCGACGTAGGAGCTGTACCGCGCGACGGGCATCCTCAACCAGCCCGGGCAGCACCTGCTCTAGCTGCATCCTGGCCAGGCTCAACGGCTCGGCCACGGGCAGGATTGGCTCCCCGTCACCGAACGACAGGTCGATCGGCAGTGCCCAGCTGTCAGCCTGACTGGCGGAGATGGTCGCGCCGCCCAGCCGCTGCACAGCGGCCATTAGGATCTCGGTAGCTTCCCGGACGCTGGTGATATACAGCAAGGCGCGCGTCGCCTGGTGAGTTGCCCGCAGCACCTCCCAGTCTGGCTGCCCGGCCGCGGCTGCGGTCCGCCGCCGCTGCCGGACCGCCGCGACCCTGCCCGAGGAGCCGGACGATCCTGAGGCCTCCAGCGCCCCAGCCGAGGCCTCAGGTTGCCCGGTGGTCGGCGACTCGCCAGCCGGGCCAGCGGCTTCCGTCTCGGCGGGGAGGTCCCGCAATGCCTGCTCCAGGGCGGTCCACAGTCGGTCGCGGAGCTCGTCGACCGGCCGGGCGGCAGAGGGTGCGGACCTGCGGCCGGCGACCTGGCGTGCGGCCGCGCCGACCGCCCAACCTCGGCGTACGAACTCGAGCACCGTGAGGACCCGCCGCACATCTTCCTCGCTGTAGCGACGGTGACCCCCGGCGGTCCTGACAGGGACGAGCAGCCCGTAGCGGCGCTCCCAGGCCCGCAGCGTCGGCACGGTCATCCCGGTCCGGCGGGCCACCTCACCGATCGACATGGTCGCCAGATCGTCGTCCTGGCTGCTCACGTCCCCTCCTGCAGAAGCGGGCTCTGGACCGCCATTCTATCCCCAGACTTCTACATGAACCTCTACAGCTAGTACAGGTTTGTGAGGGTGTCGCCAGGGTACCCGATCGATGTCCCAGCATAATCCACCTATGAAGGCCGAAGGCAACTTGGCCTGCTGCGAAACCTCTACCTCAAACCAGTGTCCTACTTGAACCCGACCTCACCCTGAAGGAGCTGTCGGTGATCCTCGCCGTTGACTTCCAGGGCGGCATCGAGAACGCCTGGTCGAATGTGGCCACGTTCGTGCCCAAGCTCTTCGCCGCCCTGGACCAGCTCCAGGTCGCCCCCCGGATCGTGACTGGGCTGTGGTACGCCATCCTGGCCGCGGTCGTCGGCTCGGTGATCGTGGCCGTCGGCGGCGGCGGCATCCGGACCATGCAGTGCTACTGGGACCGGATGGCCGGCAAGGCCGAGGAGCGCGGCCCCGAGCTACGCCAGCAGGCCCAGGCCTCGGCCGCCCAGGCTCAGTCCGACCAGCTCTACGGCGACGGTCGGACCGCCGAGTACCCGTCCACCCAAGGGGCCAGCGCGACCGACCTGTACGACACCGGCAGCGGGCAGGGCTCCCGTACCCGCCGGGGCCGCTAGCCAGAAGTCGGTGGGGCGGCGTTGCACCGCCGAGGCGCGCCGCCCCGCCGCCACCAAGCCACTCATAACCAAGTCCACGAGCAAGGAGCAGGACATGCCTGACCTCGACACCGTGCGCGCCTGGCAGGACCGGATCATGGTCGACGCCGACGGCGACAAGCTCGGCAACATCGAGTCCATCTACGTCGACGACCAGACCGGCGAGCCGCAGTGGGCCCTGGTCAACACCGGCCTGTTCGGTACCAAGTCCACCTTCGTGCCCCTGGCCCAGGCCGCTCGGACCGGGGACCAGGTCCAGGTGCCCTACCAGAAGCAGCTGGTCAAGGACGCCCCCCGCATCGACCCCGACCAGCACCTGTCTGAGAGCGAGGAGCAGGAGCTCTGGCGCCATTACGGCCTCGACTACGGCACCACCACCGCCGACTACGACGACCGCGATGTGGCCGGCACCGGCCTGGCCGGCGGCGACGTCGACTCGGGTGACCGGGACCGCGATGCGGTCTACGACGAGGTGCCGGACACCGCCGTGGGCCGGGACACCTCCGGGCCGACCACCGACGATGCCATGACCCGCTCCGAGGAGGAGCTGCGGGTCGGCACCCAGACCCGCGACCGGGGCCGGGCCCGGCTGCGCAAGTACGTGGTCACCGAGACCCAGCAGGTGACGGTGCCGGTGCAGCGTGAGGAGGTTCGGGTCGAGCGCGAGCCGATCACCGACGCCAACCTCGGCGCCGCCACCAGCGGCCCCGACATCTCCGAGGAGGAGCACGAGGTCACCCTCCGCGAGGAGGAGGTCGTGGTCGACAAGCGGGCTGTGCCCAAGGAGCGGGTCCGCCTGGACACCGAGACCGTGACCGAGGACCGCCAGGTCAGCGAGGAGGTCCGCAAGGAGCAGATCGAGGTCGAGGGCGAGCAGGACCGGCTGCGCCAGCAGGACCGGCGCTGAGCCGCCCACGACCAGAGCAGGGACCGCTGGTGGCTCCGGCGGACCCTGCTCTCCTGCACCATCGATGGATAAGGAGCGAGGCGATGACAGCTGACAACACCTTGTCGCGGTCCCTGCACGATGTCGGCCTGGCGGCCTGGTTCGGCGGGTCGCTGATGGGCGCAGTTGGCCTGAACCGGGCCGCCGGGGCGGTCCAGGAGCCCCGCCAGCGCCTGGAGGTGGCCAACACCGGCTGGGGGGCCTGGACCCCGGTCAACCTGGCCGGCATCGCCACCCACCTGACCGGCGGGGCCGTGCTGCTGGTGGCCAACAAGGGCCGGCTGGCCAGCCAGCGGGGCGTCGGCCGGGCCACCGTGCTCAAGACCGCCCTGACCGGCGCGGCCCTGGCCGCCACGGCCTGGTCGGGCACTCTGGGAGCCAAGCTCGACCAGGCCGGCGAGGTCCCGGTCGAGGCCGGCACCGACCCCAGCGGCGACACCCCGACCGACGTGGCCAAGGCCCAGCGCCAGCTCAAGGTGCTGCAGTGGGCAATCCCGGCCCTGACCGGGGCGATGCTGGTGGTCAACGCGGCCATGGGCGAGCAGCAGCGACCCGCCCGGGTCGCAGGCGGGCTGCTCGGCCGCCTCCGGCCAGCCGCCTGACGATGCCCCTGTCCTGCCGGATCGGAGGACGATCATGACCGCACCCGACCATTCCTACGAGACCCCGGGAGACCGGGCCAGCCTGGTCCGCGAGGCCGGCCTGGGCAAGCTGTCGCTCCCGAGCGTGCTGGCTGGGGTGCTGGTCGCCTACGGCGCCTTCGCCATCCTCGCCGCCTTGGCCGCCACGGCCGCGGCCGCCATCGGCCTCAACACCGAGCTGAACCGCAACGACTGGGCCGCCCTCGGTACCGGCAGCGCCATCGCCCTGGCCGTGGTGCTGCTGCTGGCCTACCTGTTCGGCGGCTATGTGGCCGGCCGCATGGCCCGCCGGGCCGGCCAGCACCGACCACACCACCGACCCCGACCGGGCCGTCCCGGACCCCCGACGGCGGGATCGCCGTGACCCATCCGACCATGCACCGGCCGGCCGCACCGGGGCGACCCGCATCGACCAGGACCCATCGCGACCTCCGGTCGACCGTGGGCCGTCCAGCTAGCTGCCACCCCCAACCGCTGGATTGCTCCGGCGGTGCCCTTGGTACACAGATCCATCAGCACTGACACAGCAGAGAGGCGCTACGGCCATGCAGCTCGACAAGGCACAGATCATCGACATGCTCCGCCAGCAGGGCAATAACCAGCAGGCCGACCAGGCCGACAAGGAACTGCCCGACCAGGTCGACACCGACCAGCACGCCAGCCTGCTGGAGCGGTTCGGGCTCAACCCACAAGAGCTGATCAGCCGCTTCACCGGAGGCGGTCTGCCCGGCATCTCCTAGCCACGCCAGATCTGAGGACGCCATGAGCACCGTCGACGGCCGGCCGCCGGCAGAGATGACCACCCCAACACCCGACCTGCCGCGACCCAAGGACTCGCCCGAGAACCGGGCCCGGCCTGAGGTGCCGCCGGCGCTGGCCCGCCTGGCCGCCTGGAGCTGGCGGCTGCTGGTGGTGCTGACCGCCGCCGGGCTGGTGCTGTATCTGCTCATCGTGCTCAAGGTCATCGTCGTGCCGGTGATCGTGGCCCTGTTCCTGGCCACCCTG
>Ga0190274_10001840_pt1 | contig 12446 bp, 8 predicted proteins | sample Popmic531T_FD_133002 | JGI IMG/M metagenome (GOLD analysis project Ga0190274, IMG submission 133002) | Populus adjacent soil microbial communities from riparian zone of Yellowstone River, Montana, USA - 531 T | ecosystem: Environmental > Terrestrial > Soil > Riparian zone | place: USA: Montana...
TCTGTCGTCAGAGAGAAGCTGGTGGCCTGGTCGGTGGCGGGGCTACCGGGGAGCAAGGCGTGCGTTTGCGTGGGGCCGCCGTTGTTGACGGGCGGGCCGAGTAGCGGATCCTGGCCCGTGATGTTGGGGCCGGCGCCCGGTTTCTGGTTGATAGTCGTGTTGGTGGTGTTCTGGATGAGGTTGTAGCCGTCGGATTGAACGGTGCCCCAGATGTCCGGTCCGAAGTCCGCAGAGTTGACCGCGACGATGGTGCTCCTGAGCTTGACGACCCCGCCACTGATGCGCATGCCACCGCCGTTGCCCGCGTTGGCGGCGTTGCCGCTGATGGTGCTGTTACTGATGGTCAGCGTGCCGGTATTGTTGATGCCTCCACCATCGCCTTTCGCGCTGGTCTGGTTGCCGCTGATCGTGCTGTTGATGATGGTCAGCGTGCCGGTATTGTTGATGCCTCCGCCGGAGCCGCCCTTGCCAGTGTTGCCGAAGATGCCGCCGGGGGAGAAACCGCCTGTACCCGTCAGGTTGCCGCTAACGGTGCTGTTTGTAATTGTCAGCGTGCCGCCATTGATGATGCCGCCCCCCGAGCCGCCGCTGGCGGCGAAGGAGCTGCCGTAGCCGCCATTGCCCGACTGATTGACGACGACCGCCACGCCCGTCAAACTCAGCGTCCCGGAATTAAGGATGCCGCCACCTTCGACGCCTGTACCGCCGGGCCCGCCGTCGTCGGTGTGTCCGCCGGTGACGGTTAGCCCCAAGATGTTCACGGTCACGCCTGACGTGACCGTGAAGATACGAAAGCGCGTCGCGGCCGCAGCGTTTCGGCTGACCGAGAGCAGAGTCGCGCCTGGGCCGTTGATGGTCATGTCCGATGAGAGGTCGGGCAGCGCGCTCGTCAGGTTGATAGTCGCCGCCTCGCCAAATGTCAGCGACGGGTCGAAGCTGATAGTGTTCGCGCCTGCCGTAGAGTTCGCAGCATTGATAGCTTCTCGGAGCGTGCAGCCTCCTGCCTCCGCTGTGCAGGCGCCATCGTTGGTATCGGCAGTAGTGTTGACGACGAAGGACGCGCTGCCGGTTTGCAGCACGCCGTTGACTTCAAAAGCGCCGATGTCGGAGTTGTCTCCGGTGATAGACATGTTTGAGGCGGGCGCGATTGTTGGGTCATCGAAGTGACGTGTCTGCCCGCGCTGGTCGCTGATCAGGCCGAAGCTGTTGCCCTTGTCGATGGCGGGGCTGGCGGAGAGCAGGGCGTGCGTCTGCGTGGGGCCGCCGTTGGAGGCGAGGGGGCCGAGTTGCGGGTCAACGCCCGTAATGTTCGGCCCCGCGTCGGGGTTCTGGGTTATGGTCGCGCCAGTGGTGTCCCCGATGAGGTTGAAGCCGTCGGATTGAACCGGACCGTTAATGTCCAGCGAAAAGTTCGCAGAGTTGCCCGCGACGATGGTGTTCTTGAGCGTGATGCCCCCGCCATTCCAGCGGATGCCGCCGCCTAAGCCGCCTAAGCTGCTGCCGCCGCCACCCGCGCCAGTTGAGTTGGCGGTGATGGTGCTGTTGCTGATGGTCAGCAGCGTACCCTGATGGTAGACGCCGCCGCCGCCGCCGCCGTTGCCGGCGGGGCCGCCATTACCGCCCTTGCCCGTCGTGTTGCCGCTGATAGTGCTGTTGCTGATGGTCAGCGTACCCTGAGTGTGGACGCCGCCGCCGATGCCGCCTTCCCCGCCCCTGGTGCCGCCACCGAGGCCGTTGCCGCCCGCGCCCGTCGCGTTGCCGCTTATGGTGCTGTTGCTGATGATCAGCGTACCCTGATTGTGGACACCGCCGCCGTTGCCGCCGCTGCCGGCGCTGGGGAAGCTGCCGGTGTCGGCGGCTTTGCCTGTCTGATTGGCGCTTACCGCCACGCCGGAGAGCGTGAGTGTCCCGGAGTTGGAGATGCCGCCGCCGGAGACGCCGTGGAGGTTACCCGTGCCGTCGGCCGTGAAGCCGGCTGTAATGGTCAGCCCCGAGATATTCACCGTCACCCCTGACGCGACGGTGAATATTCGGAAGCGTGTCGCCGCCCCGCTGTCACGACTGACCGAGAGCAGGTTCGCACCGGGACCATTGATGTCCATGCTGGTCGAGAGCTCCGGCAGCGCGCTCGCCAACTGGATGGTGTACGGGCCGGGCGCGGCGAAGACGGTCGCGTCGAAGTTTATCGTGTCGTCGCCCGCCGTAGCGTTGGCCTGCTGGATGGCCGCCCGCAGAGTGCACTGCTCGTTCGGTGCGACGTCGGAGTCGCACACGTTGTCTGCCGTGTTGGTGTCTGCCGCGTCGCCGAGGCTGTTGACCGTAAAGATTGTGACCGCTGACAGGGGGGCCCTCCACTCGGCAGGAGCGTTCTCAGTTACCTCCGCCCGAGTGTGCGCGAGTGAAAGAGAGAACAGTGCGTAGAGAGCTGCGGAGACGGCAACGACGTAAATTACTTTGCGCAGGGCGGCTGGGGTGAAACGCATGGGTGTCATTCTCCTTCTTGGTCGCAATTGAACGGGCGTGCATTAGTTTGAAAGGGGGTTTGCCCCGGGGTTTGCAAGCGAGTCTGCAATGGGGTTTGCGAGAGGTTGTGCAATGAACTTTGCATTAGTCTCCTGACTTCAAGCAGGTTCTCTTTCAACACATAGCCGCACGCGCCGGCCTGAGCGGCGACCGTGCGCAACATCGCATCGTTGTAATTGGTAACAATCAAAATCCGGGCGGCGGGAAAGTCTGCTTTGATCCAGCGCGTCGCGGTGATGCCGTTTCCTTCAGCCAATTCAATGTCCATCAGCACCCAATCGGGTTGCAGCTGGGCATACAACGCGAGGGCTTCGGTTGCATCGGCGCATTCGCGGACCTCGTCGGCCAAATCTGCCACCACCCGCCGGATCATCAGGCGCATCTGCTGGTTGTCTTCGACAATGAGTAGCTTCATCGTTTGCATCGCTTTCTGACTCGCTTAAGACAGGCGGATTATCGGCAGGTGTGGCCCACTTGGGTATTCACAGGGCTACGCATTTTGGACTGCGTAGGACTACGCATTTTTGGGTAAGTAGGGGCACGCAGGCGAGGTGGCGAGTAGCAGAGATAAAGGAGTGGGGAGAGCATTAGCGAGAGCTTGGCCCTCAGTCCGCGTTAGCGGACGACTGAAAATAGCCCAGCGATTTATCGCTGGGATGGCGACGGATGTCGGACCAAGTCCGTGAAGCGGACGACTGAAAGAAGCAGAGGTCGTGGCCCGCTCTTATTTCTAGAGTGAGATCCCATCAACCGTCCGCTTCACGGACTACGGTCTCTTTGCTCATCGTCCCAGCAGTGAACTGCTGGGCTATTATCATTCGTCCGCTTGCGCGGACTGGTTTTTTGCTGCGGTACAAGCGGAGAGCCCAGCAAGGTGGTTAAAGCAGTTGCTGCTTATTCTCGAGCGCGAACTTGAGGAGGGCATTGCTGCCGTGGATGTCGAGCTTGGTGCAGATGTTGAGGCGGTGGCGCTCGACTGTCCGGATGCTGATAAATAGCTCGGCGGCGATGTCGCGGCTGGTTTTCTGCTCGGCAATCAACGTCAGGATGCGCCGTTCGGTTGGCGTCAGATCGTTAATGGAGGGCTGTTGTTGGACCAGCTCGCTGCGGCGGGTGCTGCGCTTAACCAGAAAGGTCATGAGCGGCGGGCTGATGTAATTTTGTCCGGCGGCAGCCGCCTTGATACCCGCTACTATGTCCGCGATGGCGCTGTCTTTCAGGATGTAGCCCTTGACGCCCAAATCCATCGCCTTATTAAACAGCCCTTCATCCTTGTACATCGTCAGGAAAATGATCTGCGTGTGCAGGTTGAGTTTCTGTAATTCACGTACGACATCAAAGCCGCCCGAGCCCGGCATGTCCACATCCAGCACCGACACGTCCGGCTCTGATTCCCGTATGCTTGCAAGCGCAGCCACGCCATCTTCCGCCTCGGCCACAATTTTCAGCCCGGCATCGGCTTCGATAATCATTCTTAGCCCGCGCCGGAAAACGGGGTGATCATCCGCGATCACAACTGTAATTTCTTTTTGCATCGCCACTCAATGGTGCCCACGCTTTTCAGCGTTATTCTCCTGTCACACTCCCCTGCTCCCGTTCTCCCTTACTTCCCTGAACTTCAATTCTGAGGCTAACAATGGTACCCCGACCGGGCGCTGACTGAACCGAGAATTTTCCCCCCAGCATACGCACGCGCTCGCTCATCCCGGTCAGACCCAGGCCATCTTGCTGGTCCCCGCTCGCAGCAGCTTCCGGCGTAAAGCCGCGCCCGTCGTCTTCAATCGTAAGGTTGATGACCGGTCCGCTTCTTTCAATCGAAACGCGCGCATGGGTTGCCTGCGAATGCTTGACGATATTGTTAACGCACTCCTGCACGATGCGGTAGAAGGTGACTTCCGCTTCGTAAGCGAACAAATCGTCAATGTTGCCGACCTCGATGTCAAACTTGATGTTGGATGCCGCAGCGACTTTCTCGACCATAAACTTGATGGTGTTGGTCAGCCCGATTTTGTCCAGTTGGTACGGACGCAAATCGTAGATAATTTCCCGAACTTCCTCTATCGCCTGCGAAGCCGTAGTCGAGATTTCCCCGAGCGCCTCGCCTGATTGACTGTCTGCACCCTTGATACTGAGCTCGAGCATGGCCCAATTCTTCATGACCAACAATTGCTGGCCGAGCGAGTCGTGAAGTTCGGTGGCAATGCGCTTGCGCTCACCCTCCTGAGATTTGATCAGCCGTCGCGAAAAAGCCTGCTGTTCTTTGTTCCGCTTTTGCAACAGGCCGACGCGGTAACGGTAGGCCAGCAAGATGGCGCAGGCTGTACCCAGAGTCGCCAGCAGCAAAAACCACCAGGTTTGATAAAAGCGGGGGCGCACAGTGAGCAGCACGAAGGAGCCTTCCATGTTCCACACGCCATCCGAGTTGGCAGCGATCACACGGAAGGTATAGCTGCCCGGCGGCACGTGCGAGAAGTAGGCCGTGCGGCGGGTGCCGGCCTCGACCCAGGCTTGATCCAGGCCTGACAGCTGGTACTTAAATCTGATGTTCTCCGAGTTGATAAAGCTCAGCGCCGTGTAGTTGATCTCGAAGTTTTCCTGGTCAGGCTGAATCTGCACCCGCTCGTTGAAGGCCACTGGCGCGCGGTCAATGAGGAATGACTCTACGCGCACGGGCGGTGGCTGCGGATTGGTCGGGACTGCCTCCGGGGCTACGACGGCGACGCCATCCTGAGTGGGGAACCACAAATGTCCCTCTCTGGTCTTGACGCCAGCCGGCCAGCGACCGCCATTACACTCCACGTTGAGCATCCCGTCCGACTTGCCATAGGCCACGGAGGTGACAAACGGGCGCTGCCCCGAAGCGAATTCGTTGAGCTCTTGTTTGCTGACTCGATAGACGCCCCGGTTCGAACTAAGCCAGAACTGGCCGCGCCCATCTTCCAGGATTTGGAAGACGCCGTTATTGAACAGGCCTTCCTGGGTGGTGTATCGCGTGAACTTGCCATCTTTGAACCGGCCCAGGCCACCGTCGTAAGTGCCGATCCAGAGGACGCCATCCTGGTCCTGGTAGAGTGTGCGCACGGTACGGCTTGGCAACCCATCGCGCTCGGTCCAACTCTGAAAACGCCCGTCGCGGTAATGCCACAGACCGCCGTAGGCGCCGATCCAGAGACCGCCCGCCGCATCCGGGATGACCACTTTGACATCTATATCGACCAGCCCATCCCGGGTCGTTACCTCGGTCGGATGGCCATCAACGAAGCGTGACAAGCCGCGTTCATGACCAACCCAGAGCGTGCCGTCGCGGTCCCCGTAGATCGTCCAGATAACACTGGACATGCGAACGAGTTTTACGAAACGTTCACCCTCGAGCCGCCATACGTCGAAATACAGGGCCACGAGCAGGCGCCCCGCGGAGTCCTCGCCTATGGCGCTGACTATCCCCTTACTCAACCTTTCTTCACGCTGGAAAACTCCGTCCCGGTAGCGGAAGAGGCCCGCCGTCGTCCCGATCCAGACAGTACCGGTTCGGTCCTCGTAGATCGGGTAGACGTTGTTTTCCACCAAACCCTCCGCTTTGGAGTAGGTCGTAACAGATTGCTTGCGCGCGCGGAACAGGCCTTCGCGATCTGTGCCAAACCAGAGATTCCCTTCGCGGTCTTCGTACGCGAAGGTGTTGCTCCAATCTATGACCGGGGCCGACGACGGCTTACTGATCAATTGATGCCGCCAGGTTTCAAGCTCAGTGAGCCAGACTGTACCCTGATCGTCTTTGGTCAAAACACGTGGCCGCAGACCTGAGACTACCAGGAGCGGATGACCTGGCAGACCATCTCGTACTGTGTAAATGCGGGTCACCTTGCCGTGCTCGACCTTGATCAAACCAACTCCTACGGAGACCAGCCAAAGTACTCCGCGTTTATCCAGGACAGCGTCCATTCTGACTGGGTTCGCACTCAGCGGATCGCTGCGCCCGATCCTTATGGTGATGGGGTCGTTCAGGTAGCAGTCGATGCTGTAACTGTTTTGACTGCAGAGGACGCGCCGATCCCCAATGCGGTTGCCGAGTTCGGCGGGCGAGGTTTGCAGCGGTTGCGCCGGTTGAGTCTGCGGCACAAATTTTCCGTTTTCCCAGCGAAAGACCTCAGTATTGATTAGGCGCGCCAACAGATTGCCGTTTGCGTCATCGGTCAAGTACATGACCGTAGTCGGGTACCGCAGCCCGTGCTCCGGTCCGTAACTCTGGAATCGGCCCTCGTGATAACGGACGAGGCCGCCGTCCTCCGTGCTGGCCCACAAGTCACCCCGTACGTCTTCATGCAGCCGTATGAAGCGGTTGCTGCTGATGCCTGGCGTATTACTTTTGTTAAAAACGGTGAAGCGCACACCATCGAAGCGCACCAGCCCGTCAAAGGTAGTCAGCCAGAGATAGCCGTCGCGTGTCTGTCGTATGTCACTAACGGTATTCTGCGGCAACCCCGTATCCGCGCTCCAATTATTAAAACGGTATTGGGCGGGAGTCGGCACTGCCGCCGCCAGGAGGATCAGAAAGACGATGATAGTGATTGGGCAGGGATGGCGCATTGCGCGCGCTAATCTAGCGGATCAAGAAGAGAGGAACAATAGAAACGCCATACTTAGAGCAGGGCGCCTGAAGGAGGAGTGAACTCTCTGGAGTGCGGTAACCTGGTACCGCTTTGGTAATCGGCGACCTGTCGCCGTCGTCACCGCAGTAGCGGAAAAGACTCCTCAACTAACTACTGCCTGAATCGTATGCGCCTGGCCTCGGTGAGCTATTGGAAAGGCGCAGGTGCAACTTTGTCGAGGACGGCGGCGACAGGTCGCCGAATACCAAAGCGGTAACAGGTTACCGCACTCCAAAAGTACGCACTGCACTGAGAACTCTCCGGTCCTCATCTCACCGGCATCCTCTTTTCGGTTGAGCTGATCGCTTGTTGCGCAATCGCCAGGTATGCACCTATGCGCACTTCCGGCCGTCCAATCCGTTCAGCTCCAGTCTTTGCCCGATCAAAGTTCACCAGCGCCAGCGTACCCAGGGCAGCGGTTAACTGTGTTGCCACATTGGCTACGCTGTTGCCATTCTGCATAACCAATTCGCCGTCCTCATAATATTGCTGACCAAAACCGTCCAGAGCCTGGGCTGCTGCACTCATCTCATTAAACTGATCGAGGATCGGCTCTACTATCTCAAACGCTCGTTTGGAGTCGTAACGCGAGAAGGCGCGAGCGAGCTCCAGGAGAGCGTTCATTTGCTCCTGATTCTCCACCCGTGCGGCCGGCCCTAACATGCTACGGACTTGCTCCAGCTGACTCAGCGCAGTTTCCTTCTTTTGGCCGGGTCCAATCTGATTAACTATTTGGGCGAGAATTAAGACCCGCTCTCTCGCGGTACGAAGAGTGGAAACGATTCGCAGAGCATCTTCAATTCTGCCTTTCGAGGCCTGGACCTGGATCGCGTGCTGGTCAAGATTGGACAAAACCTGTTGCAGCTGGGCAGGATTGGAAATGTGATCCTTCAAGATTTGCCTGGCGCGATCGAAGTCTCCAGCTCCAATTGCCTTTTGTGCGAGCTGCTGGTAGAGCTGCTCTCTAATCTCGGGAGGCGCTTGAGCAACTGCTTCCAATCCCGACTCTAGAGAGCCGGAATTAATCGCGGAGTGGTACTTTTGCCACACAGCGTTTGGCGAATTGGTCCCGGAATTAAACTCACTTAGCTTTTTCTCAACAGCCTCCAGGCTCGCCGGCGAGATGCCCGCCATTTCCGTGGCCATCGACTTCAGTGTATTCAGGATGTTCTGCGCCGTTTCCCTCTCTGGCGAATAGTTACCAATCGTGGATGGAGAATAGGAAAGCCCTTCGGCGAGAGTCTTCTCGAGTAGATCCCGATACTCCTGTTCGGATAAGAGCGAGGTTTCCGTCTTGGCAGGTGGGATACGTCCCCTGCGCGCAGGCGCATGGGCCATCCTTAAAAGGTTCAGCGCTAAGTTGGTCGCTTCCTGGTTTCTTAGAAACTTCTCACCCTGCAGTTTTGCAACGATCTGCCTCGTTAGTTTGGCTGCTGCTTCAGGATCAGTGGTGCGCAGCCTGTTAATAGTCTCCAGAAGACCATACGAAAACCCTCGCTTGAGCGTGTCTTCAGCGATCTGGAGAGCACGCTTGGGATCTTTCGCTAGCATCTGGTTCGACAGCATGACTTCAAACTGAAGTTCCTGAGTTCGTTGATTGATCTTTTGACTAGGGTCGGGGCTCGTCAAAGTGTTGGTGGAGCGAAGGAAGGCAAGGGCCATCTCGGGATCAAGGGGGCCAAGAACCTGAAGCACTTCATAACGGAGCTGCATTGCTTGCGCATAAGTCTGATAAAAGTCCTCGTCGCCATCGCTGGCCTTGGCGATATACTCTTTGACACCTTCGATTGCCGCGGCAATAAGTCTACCTGCAGTTTTTTGATCGCTGGCCCATAGCAATTGCGCAGCCTGCATCTGGGCCCGCACCCGAGTTTGCGGTAACCTAATCTGTTCCAGACTCCCGGTGATTTCTGTCAGCAACGCCAAGCCCCTGGTCTTTATCGATTCCTGGTTCTTATCGGACTGCAACTCCTGCGCACTAGCATTACGAAGCTCAAGAATCCGTATTTCAAAACGTCCGGGAACTACATCCTCGCCTTCACCAAGCGGCGTCACTTCAATCCGATAAACTCCAGCCGTGGCGGAAATCAACGAAACGTATTCCGGACCATCTGAGCCGTTGGGGCTGTCAAACTCTCCAAGCTGCTTCCCTGCCGGCGAAACCACTCGCACGACCAGGTCGATCCCACGTTGCTCAACCACGAGTTGTAGAAACTGATCCTGCTCGAGACTGATACTGAAACTCTGGTTTTGGCCACGTCCAATGTTGCGCTCGATCGGAATCCCCAGCTGGAGCGGAGTGATCTGGCTTTGCGCAGCGATCCATTCATTAGATGAAAGACCGACGATCAGTGTCAGGATTGAGCCGAGGACCGTGGCTGATGACCGTCGCATTATGGATCTCCTTTGGTTTCAATTTCACTGAGACTTTGGGCTGCTAACGATCCCGGCTACGGAGGTTAGCCAGAAGCGAGGGCAATGAAAGGATCATAACGCCCATGTCCGCCTATCACGATGTTCGCAATGTAAGACGCCGCGGCGAGCGAGAAGTTCCGCTCAGGCCGTGATTAAACTTGACGATTAGAGGGCTGGCCATGCGGAAGGTTGTCTCGGCCAATTCTTCGGACCTGACAAAAATGAAGAAGCGCGCCCTGAGGGCGCGCTTCATTGAGTTATTTAAGCGATCAGATGTTTACCAGACAGCCAGCCCGGTGCTGTATTTGAAAACCCCGGTGTAATCAAACCGCGTTACGCTTGCGAGCCACCGCGGCAATCACAAACACTATCCCCACAATGGTGACCAGTCCTCCGAGCACCATCACTGCGCGGGGCGCGCTCGCAAAACTTCCTTTCAGCATTTGCAACGGCGCGTTTCCGTCAGCGCTTTCCTGGTAGGCTCGGTTTTCGGCAAAGCGAATGCCCGACTCCAATCGTTCGCGGCTCGTTGCAACCAGTTTGAGTTGAGCCTGCACCCGCTCTCGCTCGATATTTAACTGACGACGACGCATCTCCCGCAGATCTTCCGGTCTGGTTGAACCGACGCCGGCAAAATAGCGTTCGATGTTTTCGGGTTTCAGATCTTCGTCAAGTTGCCGTGCCCGGGCCTGTAGCTCGGATTCCTTCGCTTCAACTTCGAGTAATTGCAACCGTAACTCATCTGCTGCTTGACCACTATCTGGATTCCCCTTGGTGACCTGGGCGGCAGCGTCGAACGTAGTTGCGATGACTAAAACTGCAAGTAAGATTAAGCTCGATCGACGTATCATTTTTTTGGCCTCACTTTCCAAGGCCCCGTTGTCTGAATCGCCGGCGTCAGCGGGCGGAAATCAAGCATTGAAGTCGGTAGTTCAGAGTTCAGCCTTTAGGCTGCGGTTTCGCAACGCAAACTGAAGTTTGAACTCTAAACTGCATCAGTGTGCCAGTCAGTCTTAACGACCACTAAACGCAACCTGATCCCTGGTCTCTGTTCGGGTGCTCACCAGGGCGCCATTCACAAACTATGCGATGAGAAAGCGATTTTGGCCACGCTGGAATTCATAAGTCGTCACCAGCTCATTTCCGGATTGATGTTTTGAGACATTGGCCGGCTCGCCTAACAACCGTAAAACTTCCTCTACTGTAAACCCTTCTTTGAGATAAGTGACTGAAGGCCCGACGCGAACAACGCCGGCTTTTCTCGAGGTGTGCCGTTTGGTAGCTGCCGCGGGTTGCGCGGAAACGTGAACGGCCGCAATCAAGACGGCTACCGCAATTATTAAAGTCTTAAGCATGAAATATTCTCCTTACTCACTAACGCGCAAACCGGGGTAGAAAACGAACACAGCGCTCTCACATTTATTCGGAGGTAACCGGATCGACGTTAGATATGTGTGTTTCACGAAAGAAAACGCGCCTTGGTAGGCGCGTTCTCAAAATCTCCGCAGAGCTTATACCCCAACCCGGCGCCAATTCGCAAATCTGACCGAGGGTTAGTTCGAGTCCTTTCGTGCGATTTCGTGTGATTTCGTGGATCGTATGGTTCCAGCCAAAGAACGACCCACGAAAACTGACGAAACATCGAAATAAAAATCGTGCTATTTCACCCTTGCGCTCTCCTCAGCCAAGAGCTTCTTCTTGCGTTCCAGACCCCAACGATACCCACCCAGACTCTTATCCTCACGAATGACGCGATGACACGGAATCACGAGCGCCACTGGATTTGTGGCGCATGCCCTCGCGACTGCACGAACCGCCTTCTCCCGGCCAATGGCCTTCGCCACGTCACCATATGAATAGGTTTTGCCAGACGGAATCGCACGCAGCTGTTCCCAAACCTGGAGCTGAAATGCAGTGGCCCGGACGTCGAGCGGAAGTTCGATATGTGGGGTCTTGCCTTCCAGATGATCGACTATGGCCTTCGTCGCCAGTTTTAAGGCTTGATCGCCGCGATGAATATCAGCTTCAGGAAGTTCGTGCCTCAAATCGTTTTCCAGTTCAGACTCCGAATCTCCGAGTGTCACTGAACAAACGCCCTTGTCCGTAGCAGCTACCAGCAAAAGTCCCAAAGAAGTTTGGACGATTGCATAGTTGATTACAGCTCCCCGCCCGCCTTTGCCATAAGTAGCCGGCGTCATCCCTAAGCGAGACGCAGCGCGTTCGTAGAGCCTGCTGCTGGAACCAAAACCCGCATCATAAATCGCGTTTGTGATCGATCCACCTTCCCGCACACCTTGCTTAAACTTGCCAATCCGACCCGCCTCAGCATACTGACTCGGCGAAACTCCCATCACGCTCTTGAAAGTCCTTTGCAGGTGAAAAGAACTAACGCCGACTCGCGAACTCAAGTCTGCCAGGGTGAGTGGTTCTCCGTCGTTCTCGTCGATCAAACGACAAACCTGGCGCGTCATCTCGACCTGCGGGTCTAACAAATTAGCATCGCGAGGATGGCAGCGAAGACAAGCTCGAAAACCTGCCTGCTCAGCTGCCTCCGGTAAGGAGAAAAACGAAACTCGCTCGCGATGCGGTCGCCGCGACGGGCACGAAGGACGACAATAGATGCCGGTGGAACTGACGGCGAACACAAACCGACCGTCGAAGCTACTGTCCTTCGCCAGGACCGCTCGCCACTGTGACTCGTTATCACCGGGTAAGAGATTCATCTGTTCCTTCATTTGTGCGCTCATCTTATCACCTTCCTTAGCTTCTTCATTGTAATTGAACTCGGTGCACCTTAAGCCCGAATTCCAATGGATAATAGTGATTCGTCGAGGTCGAATCTATCCGGTTCTTGCGGTCAAA
>Ga0190274_10001841_pt1 | contig 12444 bp, 14 predicted proteins | sample Popmic531T_FD_133002 | JGI IMG/M metagenome (GOLD analysis project Ga0190274, IMG submission 133002) | Populus adjacent soil microbial communities from riparian zone of Yellowstone River, Montana, USA - 531 T | ecosystem: Environmental > Terrestrial > Soil > Riparian zone | place: USA: Montana...
CCGATGTGGCGCTGGTGGGCAAGGGCATCGTGTTTGACACCGGCGGCATCAACCTCAAGCCCCATCGCGGCATGCTGGACATGCACACCGACATGGCCGGCAGCGCGGTGGCGCTGGCCAGCACGCTGGCGCTGGCCGAACTGCGCACGCCGCTGCGCGTCGATGCCTGGCTGGCCATCACCGAGAACAACATCGGCCCCAGTGCCTATCGCCCGCAGGAAGTGGTGACGGCGGTCAATGGCACCACGATCCAGGTGATCCACAGCGATGCCGAGGGGCGTATGGCGCTGGCCGACACGCTGGCGCTGGCGGCGCGCACGCGGCCGGCGCTGCTGATGGACTTCGCCACGCTGACCGGCGCCTGCGTGTACGCGCTGAGCGAGCGCTACAGCGGCGTGTTCACCTCCGATGCCGCACTGATGGCACCACTCCGGGACACCGGCGCGCGCAGTGGCGAGCGCGTCTGGCCCTTTCCGCTGGACGAGGACTTCGACAGCGACATCGAGAGCCGCATCGCCGATATCAAACAGTGCTCGCTCGACGGCAAGGGCGATCACATCCTGGCGGCACGCTTCCTCAAGCGTTTCGTGCCCGAAGGAATGCGCTGGGTGCACATGGATCTGTCATCGGCCACGCGCAGCGGCGGGTTGGCGCATGTGAACACCGAAGTCACCGGCTTCGGCGCGCGTTACACACTGGAGCTGGTGCTCAGCGGCGACTGGCGCGGCGCGGCCCGGATCAGGCGACGCGCATGACGCAGCAGATCACCATTCGCCGGCCCGACGACTGGCACCTGCATCTGCGCGATGGCCTCGCCATGCAGGCCGTGCTGCCGCACACGGCGGCGCGCTTTGCGCGCGCCATTGTCATGCCCAATCTCAAGCCACCGATCACGACCACCGCCGCGGCGCTGGCCTATCGGGAACGCATCCGCGCCGCGCTGCCGGCGGGTTCAGGCTTCGAACCGCTGATGACCCTGTACCTGACCAATCACACCGCGCCCGGTGAAATCGACCAGGCACGCAGCAGCGGCTTCGTTCATGGCGCCAAGCTGTATCCGGCCGGCGCCACCACGCACTCGGATGCCGGCGTCACCGACATCGCGCACATCGAAGGCGTGCTGGAACGGATGAGCGCCGTGGATCTGCCGCTGCTGGTGCATGGCGAGGTCACCGATCCGGCCGTCGATGTGTTCGATCGCGAGGCGCGCTTCATCGACGAGGTGCTGGCACCCGTCGTCGAGCGCCACTCAAGGTTGCGTGTGGTGTTCGAGCATGTGACCACACGCGCGGCGGTGGAATTCGTGCGCGGCGCGCGCGACGGTGTCGCCGCCACCGTCACGCCCCAGCACCTGCTGCTGAACCGCAATGCGTTGTTTCAGGGTGGCATCCGCCCGCATCACTACTGCCTGCCGGTGCTGAAAACCGAAGCGGATCGCCAGGCGCTGCTGGATGTGCTGGCCAGTGGTCATCCACGGTTTTTTCTTGGCACCGACAGCGCGCCGCATGAGCGGCACACCAAGGAAGCGGCCTGTGGCTGCGCCGGTTGCTACAGCGCGCACGCCGGCATCGAGCTGTACGCCGAAGCGTTCGAGGCGCATGGCATGCTGCCACGACTCGAGGACTTCGCCGCCAGCTTCGGCGCGGACTTCTACCGGCTGCCGCGCAACCAGGAGACCATCACGCTGGTGCGCGAGCCCTGGACGGTGCCGGGCCACCTGCCCTTCGCGCACGGCACGCTGGTTCCGCTGCGTGCCGGTGAGCACATCGCATGGCGGCTGGCATGAACGTCATCGACGCCTCCCCCCTGCTGGCACGACGCTTCCGCAGCTTTCTGCCGGTGGTGGTTGATGTGGAAACCGGTGGCTTCAATGCCGCCACCGATGCGCTGCTGCAGATCGCCGCGGTGATCATCGACATCGACGACAGCGGACTGCTGCGTCGTGGCCCGACCTACTCCTATCACGTCAAACCCTTCGAAGGTGCCAACCTCGAGCCGGCCTCGCTGCAGGTCAACAAGATCGATCCCTGGCATCCACTGCGGCCGGCCATCGATGAGCGCGACGCGCTGCAGAGAATCTTCAAGGAAGTGCGCGCCTCGATCCGCGCGGCGAACTGTCGCCGCGCCATTCTGGTGGGCCACAACGCCTGGTTCGACCTGGGGTTCCTCAATGCCGCGGTGGCGCGCGCCGGCGTCAAGCGCAATCCCTTTCATCCGTTTTCGAGCTTCGACACGGCCACGCTGGCCGGCGCCGCCTTCGGCCAGACCGTACTGGCCAAGGCCGCGACGCTGGCGGGACTGGGCTGGGATGGCAGCGCCGCGCATTCGGCCACCTACGACGCCGAGCAGACCGCCGAGCTGTTCTGCCAGGTGTGCAACCTGCTGGCCGACAGCCACCAGCGTGCTGATCAGCGCGCGCAACAGCTGGGTTGGCGGGATTCGAATCCGAGCCCGGAACCTGTCGAAGACGACGCGGACGCCGATCGCCCGATCGACTGATCAGGCCGCGAGCACGCCCGCCGTTTGCAGCAGCGTCTTCAGCTCGCCGTTCTGGTACATCTGCAACGCGATGTCGCAGCCGCCGACCAGTTCGCCGTTGATGTACAGCTGCGGATAGGTGGGCCAGTTCGAGAGCTTCTTCAGCGCCTCACGCATTTCCGGATCATCGAAAATGTTCACATGGTGAAAGCGCGCTCCCAGCTGGCGCAGCGCGCCGGCGGTCTGCGCCGAGAAACCACATTGCGGAAAATCCGGCGTGCCCTTCATGAACAGCACCACCGGCGAGCTGGCCAGCTCGTTGCGAATCCTTTCGTTGACGTCCATCGTTACCTCACTTCGTTGCATTGAATTATGGGGGGCGCTGGCCTATTCTTCAAACCCGCAGCCCGCTGCATCTCTTAACCAGAACAATGACTTAGCGAGGTCTCCGCCATGAATCCCCTGAACACCGTCCGCGGCGCCATCATCTCCGGCTTCGTCGCCGCGCTGCTTGTCGGCATCATCATCACTTCCGCCGTCGGCGCCCCATTCGGCTTCAACGAGCTGCCACTGGCCCGCTGGCTGCACATCCTGTCCGGAATCATGTGGATTGGCCTGCTGTACTACTTCAACGTAGTGCAGATTCCCGGCCTCGCCGCCGCGAATGCCGACAAGGGCGGCCCGGGCGGCGCCGGCATCAGCAAGTACGTGGCGCCGCGCGCGCTGTGGTGGTTTCGCTGGGGCGCCGTGGTCACCTGGCTGACGGGCTTCTGGTATCTGTTCCGTGGCGGCAACTTCGGCAATGCGCTGGCGCTCGGCCTGCGCGGCGAGGAGATCAATTACTACGGACTCACCATCGGCATCGGCGCCTGGCTGGGCACCATCATGCTGTTCAATGTCTGGGTGCTGATCTGGCCCAACCAGAAGAAGGTGCTGGGCATCGTGCCAGCCAGCGACGAAGAGAAGGCCCAGGCGCGCAAGGTGGCCATGCTGGCCTCGCGCACCAACTTCGTGCTGTCCATTCCCATGCTGCTGTGCATGGGCTCGGCCTTCCACGGTCTGCCCTTCTTCGGCAACTCGGTCTGACCGCGATCGCAGTCCCTTCCGATCTGCCCGAGCAGGTGTCCCGTGCGCTGCGCGAGGACATCGGCCCGGGCGATGTCACCGCCGCGTTGATCCCCACCGGCACGTCGATGCGCGCTCGACTGATCAGCCGCGAACCGGCGGTGCTATGCGGGCGCCCGTGGGCCGATGAAACCTTCCGGCAACTGGACAGCGCCGTTGAACTTCGCTGGCACGCCGGCGACGGCGACGCCCTCGCCGCCAACTCCGTGTTGTGCGAAATGGCCGGCCCCGCGCGCGCCATCCTCAGCGGCGAACGCACGGCACTGAACTTCCTGCAGCTGCTCTCCGGCACCGCCACCACCACCGCGGCCTTTGTACGCGCCGTGGCCGGGACGAACTGCCGCATCCTGGATACGCGCAAGACTCTCCCCGGCCTGCGCGCTGCGCAGAAGTACGCGGTGCTCTGCGGCGGCGGCGGCAACCATCGCATCGGCCTGTACGACATGGTGCTGATCAAGGAAAACCACATCGCCGCGGCCGGTTCGATCGCGGCGGCGGTGAGTGCGGCACGCAGGCAGTCGCCGCAGCTGCGCGTGGAAGTGGAGACCGAAAATCTGGATGAGCTGGACCAGGCGCTGGCGGCCGGCGCGGACATCGTGATGCTGGATGAATTCAGCCTGGCCGACATGCAGCGCGCGGTGACGATCAATCGTGCATCGATCAGGCCGGCGCTGCTTGAGGTGTCGGGCAGCGTAACGCTGGAAACCATCGGGGCGATTGCGGCCACCGGCGTGGATTTCATTTCTATTGGCGGGCTGACCAAGCATGTGCGCGCGATGGATCTGTCGCTGCGTTTCGATTAGCAGACTTATTTGCATCGGCGCAAAGGATGAGGCGGGCACAGGCGTGTCGGGCGCCGAGCGGAGGCCGTCGGCGACGGTGCAGTCAACGTACAGCCATGCCAAATCGACATGAATTCAAGAGGAATGCCCGGTCGCAATGGCACGAGCGTCCCCGCACTATGCGAGTAATTGCATGGCAATGCAGGAACTCGCATAATGAAGTTCGTCATCTGGATGGGCAGCAGCCGGGAGGACCTGGTCGCCTTCCCTCCCGAGGCCCGACGCGAAGCCGGTTATCAGCTGGGCAAGGTCCAGCGTGGCGCGGAACCGCAGAGCTGGAAGCCCATGCCCGAGATAGGGCCCGGAGTGCGCGAAATTCGCATTGCCAACGCCTCGGGTGCATTTCGCGTGTTCTATGTGGCGGCGCGACCGGAAGGCATCTTCGTCCTGCATCGCTTCCAGAAGAAGTCGCAACAGACCGCTCAGCGACACCTGGCGCTTGCGAAAGTCCGACTGAAGGCCGTACCCGTACTCAGGAGTGTGCGATGAAGGCAAAGGTAGAGCGACGAACGAGTACACATGGTCCGCGCCACAGGACGGCCGCGGGCCGCAGCGTGCTGCGCGACCTGTTCGCCGCCGAAGAAGCAGTGGAACTCGAGATCCGCGCCATCCTGCTGCAAGGTTTGGAGGCTTGGCTCGCGAACGGCAACCTGACCCAGGTGCGCGCCGCCGAGGCACTTGGCGTTACGCAGGCACGCATCTCAGACATCAGGCGCGGCAAGATCAACGCGTTCAGTCTTGCTCTGCTGATCCGGTTGGCAGCGCGGGCAGGATTGCAGCCGACGCTGCGACTGGCCGCGTAATTCCCGGCCCATAGACGCCGGGTGCGTGCACCGGCGCATCCCGCTCGGCGGCGGTGCGCACAGACGGTGGCTACAACGCCCGCAGATCCCGTCTGAACTGCGCCTGCCGCTCCGCATAGTGCTCGGCGGCAAATTTCAGATGCTGCAACTCCTCTTCCGTCAGCATGCGCTTGACGCGTGCCGGCGCACCCAGGATCAGCGCCCCATCGGGAAACTGCTTGCCCTCGGTGACCACCGCCCCGGCCGCCACCATCGAGTTCCGTCCGATCACGGCGTGATTGAGCACGATGGCCTGGATGCCGATCAGAGATCCGTCACCGATGGTGCAGCCATGCAGCATGACCTGATGGCCGATGGTGACGTCGTCGCCCACGGTCAGCAGAATGCCGTCGTCGGTGTGCAGCACGGCGTTCTCCTGCACATTGCTGCGCACACCGATGCGGATCAGCTCGTTGTCACCGCGCAGCACGGCACCGAACCACACGCTGGCCTGTTCTTCCAGCACAACCTGACCGATCAGGTGCGCGCCCGGCGCGACCCATGCGCTCGCTGCAATGCGTGGGACATGTTGACCAAACTGGTAAATGCTCATGTGCGCTCCACTCAGAGATCGATCAGTTGCACTTCGGCGGCATCCAGCGAACGGCCCAGAAAGCGGCCGCCGACGCTGGCGAAACGCGCCACGCCATCGGTGGCCAGGAAGCGCAGGGTGCCCGGCCCGCTGCCGGTACGCAGCAGATCGGCGGCCCGCAGCGTGGCCTGCGTGGCGCGCGCGGTGGTCTCGGCCGAATCCACGATGCGCACAGCGCTGCCGATGGTGGCAGCAATCACGCCGCGCAGCGCCGGGTAATGCGTGCAACCCAGCACCAGCGCGTCGGGCGCAGCGGCACGATCGGCAAACAGCGGCTTGAGATAACGCGCCGCGGCGGCTTCGGCCACTTCGCCCTCGGTCCAGCCCTCCTCGGCCAGCGCCACGAACAGTTGGCAGGCCACGGCCTGCACAACCGCATCGGGCCGCAATCGCGCGATGGCCTGCTGGTAGGCACCGTTGCGCACGGTACCCTCGGTGGCGATCACGGCGATGCGCCCGCTCACTGAAGCCGCGCAGGCGGCCTGAGCGCCGGGTTCGATGACGCCGATCACCGGCAGCGGCGCGAAGCGTTCGCGCAAGGCGCCCAGCGCGGCGGCAGAAGCGGTATTGCAGGCAATCACCAGCGCCTTGACGTCGCGGGCCACCAGTTCGTCGGCGGCCTGCAGCGCATAGCGCACCACGGTTTCGACGCTCTTGGTGCCATAGGGCAGTCGCGCCGTGTCGCCGAGGTAGATGTAGTTCTCGTCGGGCAGCGCGGCCTGCAGCGCGCGCAGCACGGTGAGGCCGCCCACGCCAGAATCGAAGACGCCAATGGACGCGCCTGCGTCGGTCATTCAGGCCTCGGGACGCAGGTGCGGAAACAGCAGCACGTCGCGGATCGACGGCGCGTCGGTCAGGAACATCACCAGCCGGTCGACGCCGATGCCGAGGCCCGCAGTGGGCGGCATGCCGTATTCCAGCGCGCGGACGTAATCAGCGTCGTAATGCATGGCCTCATCGTCGCCGGCTTCCTTGCGCGCCACCTGCTGCCGGAAGCGCTCGGCCTGGTCCTCGGGATCGTTGAGCTCCGAGAAGCCATTGGCCAGCTCGCGGCCGGCCAGAAAGAACTCGAAGCGATCGGTCAGAAACGGATCGGCATCATTGGCGCGCGACAGCGGCGACACTTCGGCCGGATAGGCGGTCACGAAGGTGGGGTCGAACAGTGTGTGCTCGGCGGTCTTCTCGAAGATCTCGATCTGCAATTTGCCCGCGCCATCACCGGGCTTGAACGGAATGCCCAGCCGCTGGCACTGCTCACGCAGATAGGGCACCTCGCGCAGGCGCGCGCCATCGAGGCCCGGATTGTGCTCGAGGACCAGCTGCTCCACGCTGACGCGGCGGTACGGTGCGCCGAGATCGTACTCGCGACCCTGGTAGCTCACCCGGCGCGAACCGCACAGCGCATCGGCCAGACCATGCAGCAGGCGCTCGACCAGATCCATCAGCTCGCCGTATTCGCTGTAGGCCCAGTACAGCTCCAGCATCGTGAATTCGGGATTGTGCTGCGTCGACAGCCCCTCGTTGCGGAAGTTGCGATTGATCTCGTACACCCGTTCGAGGCCGCCGACGATCAGCCGCTTCAGGTACAGCTCCGGCGCCACGCGCAGGTACATGGTCAGATCGAGCGCATTGTGGTGCGTGACGAAGGGTCGCGCCGCAGCGCCACCGGCGATGGGCTGCATCATCGGCGTCTCGACCTCGGTGAAGTCCAGCGCGTCGAGAAAGTCACGCAGAAAGCGCACGATGCGGGTGCGCTTGCGGAACACCTCCCGGCTGGCCTCGTTCATCACCAGGTCCACGTAGCGCTGCCGATAGCGTGTATCCGTGTCGGTCAGTCCATGCCACTTGTCGGGCAGCGGACGCAGCGATTTCACCAGCAGCTGCAGTTTCCCGACGCGCACCGACAGTTCGCCGGTGCGGGTGCGGAACAGCTCGCCCTCGGCGCCGAGAATGTCGCCGATGTCGTGGCCCTTGAAGGCCTCGTAGGTCGCGCCCAGCGTCTCCGACTGCAGGAACAGCTGCAGCGAGCCGCTGCGGTCGGCGATCTTGGCGAAGCTGGCCTTGCCCATGATGCGCTTGAACATCATGCGGCCGGCCACCCGCACCCGCACCGGATGCGCCTCCAGCCACGCATTGTCGTAGTCGGCATAGGCCGTCAGCAGTTCGGCGGCCAGCGCATTGCGCTTGAACTGGTTTGGAAAGGCCTGGCCCTGTGCGCGCAGCCCGGTGAGCTTGGCGCGACGCTCGGCGATCAGCTTGTTTTCGTCGTCGTTCACAGTCCCGCCTTCAGGCTGGCTTCCATGAATTGATCGAGGTCACCGTCCAGCACCTTGTCGGTGGCGCCCACTTCGACGCCGGTGCGCAGATCCTTGATGCGCGACTGGTCGAGCACATAGCTGCGGATCTGATTGCCCCAGCTGACGTCCGACTTGGATTCCTCCAGCACCTTGGCCGCGGCATTGCGCTTGTTGACCTCGAGCTCGTACAGCTTGGCTTTCAGCATCTTCATCGCCGTGGCGCGGTTCTTGTGCTGGCTGCGCTCGTTCTGGCAGGCCACCACGAGGCCCGAAGGTTCGTGCGTCAGGCGCACTGCCGACTCGGTCTTGTTGACGTGTTGACCGCCGGCGCCGCTGGAACGGTACACATCCATCCTGATGTCGGCCGGATTGAGCTCGACCGAGATGTCATCGTCCACTTCAGGCGAGACGAACACCGAGGCGAAGGACGTATGACGCCGATTGCCCGAATCGAACGGCGACTTGCGCACCAGCCGGTGCACGCCGGTCTCGGTGCGCAGCCAGCCATAGGCATACTCGCCGCGCACTTCCAGCGTGGCTGACTTGAAGCCGGCTACTTCGCCCGGATTGGAGTCCATGACCTCGCACTCGAAGCCGCGGCTGGCGGCCCACTTGATGTACATGCGCATCAGCATCTGGGCCCAGTCCTGCGCCTCGGTGCCGCCGGCACCGGCCTGGATGTCCAGGAAGGCATGATGCGAATCCATCTCGCCGCGGAACATGCGTTTGAACTCCAGCTTGCGCACGCTGGCTTCCAGCCGCGCCGCATCGCGCTCGATTTCGCGCGCCGCCGCCTCGTCGTTCTCGCCTTCGGCCAGGTCCAGCAGTTCGCTGGCATCGCGCAAACCACCGGAAGTGCTGTCGATATCGGCCAGTTCGCCGGACAGCCGGGAGCGTTCCTTGCCCAGTTCCTGTGCCTTGTCCGGCTTGCTCCAGATCGCCGGATCTTCCAGTTCACGCGAAACTTCCTCGAGTCTTTCCTTCTTCAGATCGTATTCAAAGAAACCCCCTCAAGGAGCGGGTGCGCTCCTCGAGATCTTTAAGGCTCCGGCGCAGCTGACTGACTTCCACGGCTGAATCCCGCTGATGATGAGGGCGCGAAGTGTAGCATCGCGGCGGCCCGGACCTCACTCACGCAGCAGGTGCTCGACCACCAGCTGCAGCCGACGCTCACCCAGGTACTCGTTGGCCTCCAGCCGATACACCAGTCGCATGCGGCCGGTGGGCAGCGGCTGCGGCTCCTGCGGGTTGATCTGATTGAACGCGATGGCTTCGAATACGCCACGGCCTTCCGGCGCCTGCAGCCTGAGTTTCAGATGACGCTCGCCCACCACGCGTGACTGCCGGATTTCAAACTCGCCGTCGAACATGGGTTCCGGAAATCCGGCTCCCCAGGGCCCGCCCTCGCGCAACGCCTCGGCGACGGGCAACGCCAGATCGGCGTCGGCCAGCTCGCCATCGGTTTCGATGATGTCGGGCGATCCGGCGCGCGCCAGCCAGCGCCCCACCTCGGCATCGAATGCCATGGCGAATGCATCGAGATTCGCGCGCGCCAGCGTCAGGCCCGCCGCCATGGCATGACCACCGAATTTCTCGATCAGACCCGGCGATTGTGTCGCGACCGCATCCAGCACATCGCGGATGTGCACGCCCGCGATCGAGCGCGCCGATCCCCGCAGTGTCTGCGGATCGGCATTGGCAAAGGCGATCACCGGACGACGCAGCTTCTCCTTGATGCGGCTGGCGACCAGCCCGACGATGCCCTGGTGCCAGACGGTGTCATACAGCACCACGCCCGAGCGCTGCATGCGCGCACCCGGCTCGGTCAGCGCGCGCACCGCCCGCAGCGCCTCGGCCTGCATGCGCGACTCGATCTCGCGACGCTCGACATTCAGCGCATCCAGCTGCGCGGCCAGCGTGCGCGCCTCGGCAGCGTCGTCGCTCAACAGGCACCGTATGCCGATGGACATGTCACTGAGCCGTCCCGCCGCATTGAGCCGCGGCGCCACGGCGAAACCCAGGTCGCTGGCCACCAGCTGTGATTGCGCGCGGCGCGCGCTTTCAAGCAGCGCGGTGATGCCCGGCACGCAGCGGCCGGCGCGGATGCGGGCCAGTCCCTGCGCCACCAGCACGCGATTGTTGGCGTCCAGCGGCACCACGTCGGCGACCGTGCCCAGCGCCACCAGATCCAGCCAGCAAGTCACCGGCGGCGCGTCAGCGGGCAGCAGCTCCTGCTGCGCCATCAGGCGACGCAGCGCAGCCAGCACATAGAAGGCCACGCCCACGCCCGCCAGTGCGCCGCTGCCAAAACTGCTGCCCGGCAGGTTCGGATTGACGATGACATTGGCCGGCGGCAGCTCGGCGCCCGGCAGGTGATGGTCCGTGACCAGCACGTCGATGCCCAGCGCGCGCGCGCGCGCCACGCCGGCGAGACTCGCCACGCCATTGTCCACTGTGACGATCAGCGCCGGACGATCGCGCGCCGCCAGTTCGACAATCTCCGGGGTCAGCCCGTAACCGAACTCGAAGCGGTTGGGCACCAGGAAGTCCGGCGCGGCAAAGCCGAAGCTGCGCAGCGCCCGCACCATCAGCGCGCTGCTGGTGGCCCCGTCGGCATCGAAATCGCCGACGATCACCACGCGCTGCAGGCGGTGCTGCAGCAGCAGTCCGGCGGCAGCGTCCACGCCGGCCAGGGTACCCACCGGCAGCAATCGCTCCAGCGTCAATTGCAGCTGATCGGCGTGTTGCACGCCGCGCGCGGCGTAAATCCGCTGCAACAGCGGATGCAGTCCGGCGCCCAGGTCGGGCGCGGGAACATGGACCGTGCGTCGCACGATCTTCAGCATGCGCGCAGCGCCAGCCACCATGGCTGCGGGCGGCGCCAGAAGCGTCGCAACTTCGGACGGGTCAGCGTCCAGCTGCAGCCACCGGCCACCAGACACAGCGTGGCGCGTTGCCCGCGCTGCAGCTGTTGCAGGGCGGGTGCCAGCCAGTGTCGCTCGAGCCGCTGCAAGGCGCCCACGGCGTCATCGCCCGGGAGCGGCCACAGCACCGTCAGATCCTCCGCAACGAACGGAGCAGCCATCAGATCATCCGGCAACGCCTGCGCGTCGGCGCCCAGCAGTTGCCACAGACCCTGCGCAAACGCATCGTCCGCCCACAGCTGTCCCGGGGCGCGCGCGCGCAGCGCCGCGGGCTGCGCACCGCCGCCCCAGAACCACAGGCCGGTGGCCGCGAGCTGTCCGGCCGTTTCACGTTGCTGATTCAAGGCGTGTCCATGCAGCCACATTTCGACCTCCGCAGCCAGGCGACGCAACGGCGCTGCGGCCTGCGTCCGCGACCAGCCCGCGGCCGGATCCTGACCCAGCAGCGAGACGGGATCGAGGGTATCGAAAGGCTGCTGTGGCGGTCCGGCCAGCAGCAGATCGCGATGCCCGGTGGCCAGCAATTCCCAGCCACTGCCGTCGAAGGTGCGCGCGAAGTCTTCAGCCAGACTGGCCTGCTCAGCGTCGCTGAACCTCAGCACGCCGGCCGGATGCAGGCGCAGGGTGTCGATGCCCGCCACGTAGTGCACCGGCGTCGCCAACCAGTAGTGACGCGCATCGGTCCTGCCCAGCGCGGACGCCGCCACCCCACCCGAGGAGAAGCCGGCCGGCGAACCGGCCACGGCACCCGCCAGCCAGCGATGCCAATGCAGGCCCAGCGGCGCGTGCGCGGCGCGCGCCAGCCACAACTCGAAAGCCGGCAGCCGCGGCAAGGTGGCGGTATCGAGGGCGGCCAGCGGCGCGGCCAGCTCGGGCAATATCAGGTTCAGGCGGGACACGATGGTATGGTAACGATCCATGAAACTGGTGCTGGACAATGACGTCGGCATTCACACGGTGCGTCGCTATGGCGCCGGTGAAATCCTGATCAACGATCAACTCTGCACGGCGCCCTGCATTGTGACGCCCCGGCAGTTGATCACTGCGTGGGCGGTGGCATCGCCGCAGCAGCTGACCGTCGAGCAGCTGCAGCCACTGCTGCAACTGCAACCCCAGATCGTGCTGGTGGGCAGCGCGGAGGGACCCCTGCGCCCGCCGGCCGCCTTGCGACAGGCGCTGGAAGCGCGCGGCATTGCGCTGGAATTCATGGATCTGGGCGGTGCCTGCCGCACTTACAATGTGCTGGCCCACGAAAGTCGGGCCGTTGCGGCAGCACTGTTTCCGGGCTGAGCAGGCCGGACTCTTCAGCGACCCAGCCCGCCCAGCAGCGGCACGAAGCTGACC
>Ga0190274_10001842_pt1 | contig 12437 bp, 12 predicted proteins | sample Popmic531T_FD_133002 | JGI IMG/M metagenome (GOLD analysis project Ga0190274, IMG submission 133002) | Populus adjacent soil microbial communities from riparian zone of Yellowstone River, Montana, USA - 531 T | ecosystem: Environmental > Terrestrial > Soil > Riparian zone | place: USA: Montana...
CGCTTGACGATCGACAGCACCTCGAGCCGGCGGCCGACCCCGGACAGGTAGGCGGCGACGGCGTGGCCGGCCTCGTGGGTGGCCACCATCTCTTTCTCCAGCGGGGTGTAGCCGAGGGCGAGGTGGGCCAGCTCGGTCCGCATGGCCTCGTCGTTCAGCTCCGGGTGGTGGGCCTTGCCGGCCAGGAAGTAGTCGATCAGCTCGCGCCGGCCGGCGGCGTTGGGCAGGTCGAAGTAGAGCCGGCGGTCGAAGCGGCCCGGGCGCAGCAGCGCCGGGTCGAGGGCGTCGGCCCGGTTGGTGGCCGCGATGACCAGGATGTTGTGGTAGCGGGGCGAGCGCTTGAACGGCTGGCTGCCGGCCGGCAGCCAGCCGTTGACCCAGTCGATCAGCCGGCCGGCGGCGCGCTCGCCCAGCGGCGGGGTGTCGAAGCTCTGCAGCTGGACCAGGCCCTTGACGTCGTCCAAGCCGACGTCGATCTGCTCGGGCCGGTAGGTCAGGTGGGGCGAGCGCCCCTGGCCGAGCATGGGCAGCAGCATGACCACGGCGATCAGCAGGACGATCAGCAGCGCCGGGAGCCACAGCATGGCCTCCGGGCCGAGGCGCAGGCCGTCCGCGGAGGCACCCTGACCGCCCCCGGAGGCCTACGGTAGCCATGCCGGGATGGGCTGGACCATGCGTCTCGGCGGAATTGGACGGTCTTACCGACTCCAGCTGGTCGCCGGCCTAGGGAGCGCTGCCGATCCCAGACCCCCACCAGCCCGGCAAGGCCGGCGGTGGCCGGGTGCGGGCGCTCCTGGGCCTAGCCACCCGGGACATCCGCATCTTCGACTGGCTGGAGCGGCAGCTGGCCGCCTGAGGCCACCAGGCCCGGGTCGCGGCCTCCCCATGCCGCGCACACCTCGATCGACTCGACGAGGAGCCGGCGCAGCAGCCCGTCGGGGTCGGGCACACACGCGTGAGCGATGCCCGCGACGGCGTTGCGGACGATGGCCGGCGCGGCCTGCTGGCGGAAGCGCCTGGCCGTGAGGGCCGCCGCCGGGGCGCGGTCGACGAAGCGGACGGCCCACTTGGTGGCGTGGGGCGCCCGGGCCAGGGCCGACCGGCTCGGCGCCTCCAGGGCCCCCGGCGGCCGTCCGTCCAGCTCGGCCAGGATGCGGTCGCAGGTCAGCACCCCGACCGCCATGACGCCCTGGCGCTCGGCCGCCACCACCGGTAGGGCCATGGTGGCCGACCGGAGGGCGATCCGGGCGTCGATGCGCAGGTCGTCGCCGGTCAGCCCGATCACCGAGGGGATCAGGGGGACCAGCCGGGAGCGGGCGGCGTCGGAGGTGTAGTCGTTGACGAGGCGGGCGACCGCGGCCAGCAGGGGGTGGGTGCAGGCCGGCTGGTCACTCCAGCGCTCGCCGGCCAGGAGGGAGGCGAACTCCATGAAGCACGCGCCCTTGCGCGGGCTGCGGTGCTTGCCACGGGACAGGATCGGGAGCAGTGCCGGCGAGGGGGCGTCGTGGTGGAACATGAGGCACTCCAGACGTGTTCGGGCCTGCCGGGAACCAGTCTGCGCCGTCAGCGAGCGGCGCGCCAGGGTCGGGTCGCCGGAGCGCTCAGAGCCGCGCCGCCTCCTGCTCGGCGTCGGGCACGGCCGTTTCTTCCCGGTGCGGCGCTGTCCTGGAAGGCTAGGCCATCACGGTCATGTCGAGCGAGGAGCAGCCGATGCCGTCGACCCGCTATCAACGCCCCAGCGAGAGGGACGACTTCGGCCGGGTCATGTCGTTCACCGACGCCGTGTTCGCCATCGCCATGACCCTGCTGGTGGTGGAGATCGGCGTGCCCGAGACGATCGGGGGCGCTCCCGACGACCCTGGCGCCCTGCTCGACGCCTTCGCCGACAAGGGGCCGCTGATCTTCGCGTTCTTCCTCGGCTGCTACACCATCGGCTTCTACTGGGCGGCCCACCACCGCTTCATGTCCTGGCTGGACGCGGTCGACCGCGGCTTCGTCATCCTCACCGTGGTCTACCTGGCCTTCGTGGCCCTGCTGCCCTTCCCCACCGGCGTGCTGGGCGAGTTCGGGGAGAACCCGGTCGCGGTGATCGCCTACGCGGTGAACATGGGGGCCGTCAGCAGCATGGAGACGGTGCTGTTCAGCCATGCCCGGCGCCGGCGCCTGTTCCGGGAGGAGCTGCCCGAGGACGTCTACCGGTGGACGCTGGGGTCGTCGCTGCTGCCGGTGGTGGCGTTCGCGCTGTCGATCCCGGTCGCCTTCGCCCTGCCCTGGCTGGCCATCGCCATGTGGCTGCTGGCACTCCCGCTCCAGCTGGTCTGGGCCCGCTACCGGCCGGCGGCCACCGGCCGCTACCTCAGCTGAGGGCTAGGGCGCGGGCTCGATCGAGGCCACGACCAGCGGCTCGCCCTGCTGGCAGGTGCTGAGCAGGTCGCGGTCGACCCGGCCGGTGACGGCCACCCGGCTGCCGGGCGCCAGCTCGGCCCGCTCGCCGCCGACCAGCAGGTAGCGGGTCCCGCCGTCGGCGTCCAGGAGCAGGCAGCCGGGCTCGACCCCCTCCTGGACGGTGCCGGTGACGGTGACCTCGCCGACGGGCTTGGCCGGCTTGGTCACCGGCGGGTCGCCGGGCAGGGTGGTAGGCACGGTGGTGGCGGCGCCCTGGGCGGGCCCGCTGTCGTCCCCGTCGGGCTCGGCGCAGGCGGCGGCCAGCAGGCCGGCCAGCAGCAGGCCGGCCAGGACCGCGAGGTAGTTGGCGCGCTTCATACCGGTTTGGACGCCTCGACCGCTCCGGCGGTTCCCGGCGCGGGAGGGGCGATCCTATACCGGGGCCAGGTCGGGCAGCTCGACCACGAAACGGGCCCCGCCGCCGGGGGCGTCCTCCCACCCAGACCTTGCCCCCCATGCCCCTGACCAGCCGATCGACCAGGAACAGGCCGAGGCCGACCCCACCCACCCGCCGGGTGGTGGAGGCGTCGAGCTGGGTGAAGGGAGCGAAGATGCGCTCCCGGTCGATCTCGGCCACCCCCTCGCCGCCGTCGGTGACCTGGATCCGGGTCAGGCCCTCGGGCTGGTCGACCGTGACCTGGATGGGGGTGCCGGGCGGAGCGTGCTTGCCGGCGTTGTCGACCAGGTTGCCGACCACCATCCGCAGGGCCTCGGCGTCGCCCTGGGAGGAAGCGGGGCCGGTCGGGCAGGCGCAGCTCGACGCGGCGGTCGGGCTCGGCCAGCCGCCAGTCGTCGACCACCTCGGCCACCACCTCGGCGGCCATGACCGCCTCGGCCCGCAGCACCGGGCTGCGGTTGGCCACGAACGCGCTGGCCTGGAGCAGCTGCTCGACCATGTCGCGCAGACGTTTGCCCTGGCAGACGACCCGCTGCAGAATCTCCTGGCCGTCGGCGGTGGCGGCCATGTCGGGCCGCCCGACCAGGGTCTGGGCCATGCCCAGGACGACCGTGATCGGGGTCCGCAGCTCGTGGCTGACCATGGCCAGGAACTCGTCCTTGAGGCGGTCGACGTCCAGCCGGGCCACCGAGGCGCTCAGGTCGGCGTTCTCGGCCTCCAGCTCCTTGGAGCGGCTGACCGCGGCCTCGTACAGCTGGCGCAGGTCCTCCATGACCGGCCCGGTGACCGCGGCCGACAGCCGGGCCTGGGCCCTGGCGGGCCGCCGACAGCGCCTCCAGCACGGCCGCGGTCACGTCGCCCTTGAGCACGTCGCCGCGGGCGCCGGCGGCCACCATCTCGCGCACATAGGTCTCGTCGGCATAGGCGGTGTGGGCGACCACCGCCACCTCCGGCCAGCGCTGCACGATCTCCCGGGTGGCGGCCACCCCGCCCTGGCCGGGCATGTGGCAGTCCATCAGCACCACGTCCGGGACCAGCTGCTCGACCAGGGGGATGGCGGCCTCGCCGGAGTCGGCCTCGCCCACCACCTGCCAGCCGCCGACCTCCTCGAGCAGGGAGCGGAGCACCCGCCGGACCGCCGGGTGGTCGTCGACCAGCAGCACCCGCCCCGGGCCGCTGGTCGGCGTGATGACCGTCTGCATGGTCTCTCTATCGGCCGGCCGGGATCGCGGATGAACTCCGAAGCGCTAGGCTTTTCCATATGAAGGACGTCGGCATCGTCGGGCTGCCCCGGAGCGGCAAGACAACCCTCTTCAACGCGCTGACCCGGGCGGGCGCGCCCGCCGGCGGGGCGGCCGGCAAGGCCAGCGTGGCCGCCGTGCCCGTGCCCGATTTCCGGGTCGACGTGCTCGCCGAGCTGGAGCGCTCCCGCAAGAAGGTGTTCGTCCAGGCCAGGTTCGTGGACGTGGCGGGGCTGTCCGTGGGCGGCCCCGGCGGGGGTCTGGCCGCCCAGGGGCCGAGGGGTCCGGGGGGCTCAAGCCTAGCTCCCCGGTACTTGGGGGCGCTGCGCGAGGCCGACGCCCTGGCCATGGTCCTGGCCGCCTGGGACGAGGCCGGCCCCGACCCGGCCGAGGCGGCGGCCGAGCTGACCCTGGAGCTGACCGTGGCCGACCTGGAGTCCATCGCCGGCGGAGCCGACAAGGCGACCAAGAAGGCCAAGGCCGGCGTCAACGACGCGGCCCTGGAGGCCAGCGTCCTGGCCCGGGCCCGCGACCTGCTCGACCAGGGCACTCCCCTGCGGGCGGCCGACTGGGAGCCGCAGGAGGCCCGGGTGCTGCGCAACTTCGCCCCGCTGACCCTGAAGCCGGCCCTGGCCGTGCTCAACCTGGCCGAGGCCGACGCCGCCAGGGCCGCCGAGCGGGCCGCCGAGGCCGAGGCCAAGCTGGGCCTGCCCACCGTGGCCGTGGCCGCCGCCCTGGAGGCCGAGGCGGCCGAGCTGCCCCCCGAGGACGCCGCCGACCTGCTCGCCGGCTACGGCATCGAGCGCGGCGGACTCGACCAGGTGGTCGGGGCCGCCTGGCGGCTGCTGGACCTGCTCACCTTCCTCACCACCGGCGAGGACGAGACCCGCGCCTGGGAGGTCCGCCGCGGCGCCACCGCCCCCGAGGCCGCCGGCCGCATCCACTCCGACCTCCAGCGCGGCTTCATCCGCGCCGAGGTGATCCCCTACGAGGACGTGGTCGCCGCCGGCGGCTGGGACGCCGCCCGCTCCCAGGGCCTCCTGCGCACCGAGTCAAAGTCGTACGTCGTCCAGGAGGGCGACGTGCTCCACGTCCGGTTCAACGTGTAGCGCGGGGGCGGCGGGTGGGTCGTGGCCACGGGCCACGGCCAAGGGTGGGGGTGGAGGGCTGTGGACAGCCGCGAACGCCCTCCGGATCGGTCGGCTACCCTCCCGTTCGGGGGCCCGTGTCGGGCGGCCTGAGGTTCGAGCGCGCCGGCGGGCGGCGACCAGGGTCAGGCGCCGGAGGCCAGGGCGAGGAGCCGGTCGACGCCGGCGTCGAGGGCGTGGACCTCGCGGGCGACCTCGGCCTCGAGGGGGGCGATCTCGGCGGCGGTCTCGGCGCCGAGGCCGGCGCTGGCGGCGCGGCGGATGGTCAGGGCGACCCGGCGCACGTCGGCGACCCGGGCCCGGGCCGCGGGCAGGACCCGGGCCAGCTCGGCCTGGTCGGGCTCGTGGGCCAGCAGCCGCAGCTCGGCGTCGAGGGTCCCGGCGACCCGGCCGAGGCGCCTGGCCAGCAGGGCCAGGTCGCCGACGGCGCCGCCGGCCGCCTTGACGACCGCCACCGCCTCGCCGGTGGCGTGGGCGGCGACCTGCAGGTCCCGCCGCAGGCAGGCCACCTGCCGCCGCGCCCCGGGCGGCGTGGTCAGCGCCTGCACGCTCCGCACCCGCCGCCGCAGGCTCGAGCTGCGCCGCACCCACCGGACGACCCGCCAGACGGCCACCAGCGCCACCCCACCGGCCAGCAGGACCATCAGCAGCAGGGTCAACAGGAACTCCTCCATGGCGCCGTCCTCCACGCTCGCTCGGCGTCACCATCCCGGGGCTCGTCCACCATAGGACGGGCCACCGCCCTTGTCACCCGGGCCCGCTCAGCCGCCGGAGACCGCGGGCAGGATCCACACCTCGTCGCCGTCGCCGACCGGCGTCTCGACCCCCTCCAGGTAGCGGATGCTCTCGCCGTTGAGGTACACGTTGACGTGCCGGCGCAGCACCCCGCGGTCGTCGAGCACCCGCTGGCCGACCCCGGGATGGGCCTGGCCGAGGGTGGCCAGCACCTTCCCCACGGTGGCCCCGGCGACCTCCACCCGGCGCTGCCCGGCCGCGTACCCGGAGAGAGCGGCCGGCAGGTGGACGGTGGGCATCGACCCCCCCTCAGCGCACGACGGCGGCCTTGACGCAGACCACCGGGGGCAGCCACTCGGCCAGGGCCCGCCAGTGCCCGCCCTCGTCGGCGGAGGCGAACAGCTCCCCGGTGCGGGTCCCGAAGTAGAGGCCGGCCGGGTCGAGGCCGTCGCTGGCGAAGCCGTCGCGGAGCACGGTCAGCCAGGCGTCGCGCTCGGGCAGCCCGTCGCCGAGCGGCTCCCAGGCCGCGCCGGCGTCGCGGGTCCGGTACACCCGGGCCTGGCCGTCGGGGGCGACGCGGAACTGGTCGGAGTCCAGCGGGATGATCCAGGCGGTGTCGGGGTCGCGGGGATGGGCGACCATCGGGAAGCCGAAGTCGCTCGGCACCCCGTTGGCCATGTCCTCCCAGGAGTCGCCGGCGTCGTCGCTGCGGTACAAGCCCCAGTGGTTCTGGAGGTACAGGCGGTCCGGGCGCCCGCCGGCGGGGGCGACCTTGTGCACGCACTGGCCGAACTCGGGGTACTTGTCGGGCAGGAACACCGCCCGGATGCCCTGGTTGCGGGGCTGCCAGCTGTCCCCGCCGTCCTCGCTGCGGTAGACCCCGCCGGTGGAGATGGCGATCCACATGCGGTCCGGGTCGGCCGGGTCCGGCAGCACCGTGTGCAGGCACAAGCCGCCGCCGCCCGGCTCCCAGCGGGGCCGGTGGGGGTGGTTCCAGAGCCCCTCGACCAGCTGGAAGGTCTCCCCGGCGTCGTCGGAGCGGAACAGCGCGGCCGGCTCCACCCCGGCCCAGACCGTGTCCGGCCGGTCGTCGCCGGCCGGCTGAAGCTGCCACACCCTGGTCAGGGAGGCGTCGGTCCCCTCCGGGAAGCGGACATTCCCCCCGGGCGGGTCGCTCCAGGTCCGCCCCAGGTCGTCCGACCACTGCACCGCCGGCCCCCAGTGCCCGTGCTCGGTCCCGGCCAGCAGCCGCCGCCGCCCGCCCCGCCCGTCGAACCGGATCGCGTACACCTGCTCGCCCCGGAAGTGCGGCCCGCTCGACCGCCACTCCCCCCGCCCCGGGTCGCCGGCGAACAGCCACGCCCCCTTCATGGTCCCGACCGCGACCAGCACGTCCCCGGAGTCCACGTCGATGTGGTCGATGCGCTCGCTCATGCGGCCAAGCCTACCCCGGCAGCCAGACACCGTGGAGGCGTTGTCCTCAGGCCTCCGGCCACTCCCGCAGGCGCAGGGTGAGCAGGTCGTCGGCGGCGATCCGGGTCGCGTCGGCCAGCAGCTCGTCCAGGTCGTCCCGGGCATGCAGGAACCGCCCGCTGAGGGGATCGGCGTCGCCGGCGGCGATCCGGACCAGGAGCGCGCCGACCCGCTCGGCCGGCGTGTAGTCCTCGGGCGCGGCGGCCGCGATCCACGGCCGCCAGCGCCGCCCGGCCTCGCCGAGCAGCTCCTCCACCATCCGCGTCCGCACCAGCCCGGGGCTGACGCAGAACACGGTGACCCCCAGCCCGGCCGTCTCGGCGGCCAGGGTGCCGGTCAGCCGCAGGTAGGCCGTCTTGGCGCAGGCGTAGCCGGAGATGTAGGTCTCGTCCCGGGCGCCGGCCAGGCTGCCGATGTTGACCACCCGCCCGCCGCCGCGCTCCACCATTCCCGGCAGCACGGCCCGGCAGCAGTTGAACGCCCCCCGGACATGGACCTCCAGGTCCCGCCACCAGTCGTCGGGGTCGACCTCCCACAGCGGCCCCGGCGCGTGCGCGGTCCCGGCGTTGTTGACCAGCAGCGTGACCGGCCCGAGCTCCGCCTCGACCTCTTCGACCACCCCGGCGACCGCCCCAAGGTCGGTGACGTCGAGCGTCCAGCCCCGCGCGACCTTGCCCTCGGCCTCCACCGCCCCGGCCGCCTCGGCCACCTCATCCTGTGACCGAGCGGCCAGCGCCACCCGTGCCCCGGCCGATCCCAGCGCCACCCCGATCGCCCGCCCGATCCCCCGCCCACCCCCGGTGACCAGAGCCACCTGGCCCTCCAGCCGCCTGCTCATGCGCGGAGCCTACTGCAGTGCCCGGACCGTTCAGTTGGCGAGATGCTCGGCCGCCCCGTCACCGCAGTCGGCCGAAGAACTCCCGGATGTCGCCGACGAGCTGGTCGGGGACCGCCATGGCGACCATGTGACTGGGACTGTGGTTGTCCGACCAGTGCGCGATGGTGTTCCTGCGTTCAGCGAGGCGGCGGATCCCCGGTCCGGCGTGGGAGACGCCGGTCGGCACCTTGGTCTGATCGACCGGCATGCCCGCGGCGCCCTCGTAGTAGGTCCACGACGAGGACCCCGCCGTCCTGGTCAGCCAGTACAGCGTCGCGTTGGTCAGCAGCTGGTCGCGATCGATGGGCTCGTTGGGCGCTCCGGCCTCGGCACGGGGCCAGCCATCGAACTCCTTGAACCGCTCCACCAGCCAAGCGAGCTGCGCGACCGGAGAGTCGAGCAGCCCGTAGCTGAGGGTCTGCGGCCGGCTCGTCAGATACGGCGCGTACCCGCTGCCACCGGCGAACAGCGCCGCCATCCGCTCGAAGCCTGCCCGCTCCTCCTCGGTCAACTCCTGGAGCTCGGCAGGATCGCCGGTGGGGATGCCGAGCCCGGCGGTGATGTGCACCCCGATCAGGTGCTCGGCATCGACGCGGGCCAGCTCCGTGGAGACCATCGCGCCGGCGTCGTTGCCATGGGCGCCGTAGCGCTGGTAGCCCAGCCGGCGCATCAGCTCCGCCCAGGTGCGGGCCACCCGGGCGATGCTCCAAGGCGTCTGGTCGGGCGGCTCAGGGAAGGGGGAGAACCCGAACCCGGGGAGCGAGGGCGCCACGTGGAAGGCCGGGGCGGGGTCGCCGCCGTGGGCGCGGGGATCGGCCAGCGGGCCGATGATACCGGCGAACTCCACGATCGAGTTCGGCCAGCTGTGGGTGACGAGCAGCGGCAGGGCGTCGGGCTCGGGCGAGCGCGCGTGCGCGAAGTGGAGCTGCTGGCCGTCGATCTCGGTGATGGACTGGGGGAACTGGTTCAGCTGGGCTTCGTGCTCGCGCCAGTCGTAGCCGCTGCGCCAGTAGTCGGCCAGCTCCTTGAGGTAGGCGACCGGCACGCCCCGGCGCCAGCCGGCGCCGGGCAGCTGGCTCGGCCAGCGGGTGCGGTGAAGCCGGTCACGCAGGTCGTCCAGGTCGGCCTGGGGGACCTCGATCCGGAAGGGCCGAATCTCGCTGCTCATGGTCCTCCTTCGGGTTCGGGTCGGTGCCGGCGGCGACGCGGCGGCGTGCTCCACCCTAGCCACCATGTAGGCCAGGACATGTCCCATATGGCTGGCATCCTGGATGCATGAGCGACACCCCGGCACGGCTGCTGCAGTTGCTGTCGCTGCTGCAGACCCCACGCGACTGGCCCGGCAGCGAACTCGCCGAGCGCCTGCAGGTCAGCCGGCGCACGATCCGCCGCGACGTCCAGCGGCTCCGCGACCTCGGCTACCCGGTGCAGGCCACGATGGGCGCGGTGGGCGGCTACCGGCTGGTCGCCGGCACGGCCATGCCGCCGCTTCTGCTGGACGATGAGGAGGCCGTGGCCATCGCGGTCGGCCTGCGCACCGCGGCCAGCCACGCCGTGGCCGGCATCGACGAAGCCTCCATCCGGGCCCTGGCCAAGCTCGAGCAGGTGCTGCCGTCCCGGCTGCGCTACCGGGTCCGCACCCTGGGCGCCGCCACCGTCCCGCTGACCTGGGACGCCCCGCCGACCGTGGATCCCGAACGGCTCATCGTGCTGGCCGCGGCGGTCGCCGGCGGTGAGCGGCTGCGCTTTGCCTACCGGGCCACTGACGGGACCCACAGCAGGCGCCTGGCCGAGCCGTACCGCCTCCTGGCGGCCGGACGCCGCTGGTACCTGCTCGCCTATGACAACGACCGCGACGACTGGCGGGTCTTCCGCGTCGACCGCATCCAGCAGCCACAGCCCACCGGTGTCCGGACCGCCCCGCGCCAGCTACCCGCCGACGACGCCGCGGCCTACGTCACCGGCAAGGCCTTCGCCCTGGCCCCCACCTACCGAGCGGTGGCCACCCTGCGCGCACCGGCCGCGGACGTGGCGCGCAGACTGGGCGACTACGCCGGCGACCTGGAGCCGATCGACGAGCACACCTGCCGGCTGCGCAGCCACACCGACACCCTGGAATGGCTGGCGCTCCGACTGGCCATGCTCGGCTGTGAGTTCCAGGTGCAGCAGCCACCGGAGCTCGCCGAGTACCTGCGGGCGCTGGGCGGCCGGGTCACTCGCGCCGCAGGCGACGTCCCATAGCCGCTCAGAGGTCCTCCAGCACCGCGTCGGCGGTGCGGCGACCCGAGACGAGGGCGCCGTTGATGGAGGCGTTGTCGCGGTGGTCGCCGCAGACGTACAGGCCGGGGCGGAGGCGGACGGGGCGCTCGGGGGGGTCGAGGGCGCCGGGGGGCTGGGCGGGTTGGGCGTGGGGGATGGTGTAGGTCTTGAGGTGGCGCCAGGCGACCACGCCGGAGCCGAACCAGTCGGCGAGCTGGCCGAGGACGGCCGCCTCCAGGTCGGGGCCCTTGGGGAGGCCGGGGCGGTGGAGGACGGCGGCGGAGATGAGGGCGGCGCCGGGCGGGGCGTAGGTGGGGGCGACGGCGCTGGGGACGCAGAGGTTGTTGACCGGGCCCTCGCCGTCGCCGTCCAGCACGATCACCGGCTCGTCGACCGGGGCCCGGTCGGCGGCGAAGTAGAGGCAGCTGGCCGCGACCGACCCTGGTGCCGGCGGCTCGCCGCCGAGCAGCTCGGAGGCGGTGGGGCCGTCGGTGGCGACCACCACCGCCCTGGCCGGCAGCTTCTCCCCGTCGGCGAGGGTGAGGCCGCCGTCGCCGACCGCCGTCACCCGCTGGCCGAGGCGGACGCAGTCGGGTGGGAGGCCGCCGGCCAGCTGCTGGCCGATGGCGCCCATGCCGCGGGTCGGGAGGGCGACGTCGCCGAGGGCGAACATGCGGTAGACGAACTCGAACATGCGGCTGGAGGTGCCCAGCTCCCGGTCGAGCAGGACCCCGCCGAACAGCGGCCGGAAGAAGCGGTCGACGATCACCTCCGAGAAGCCGTCGGCGGCCAGGGCCTCCCTGGTGGTGGTCTCGGGCCGGGCGAACAGCTCCTCCAGCGACCCGGCCACCACCCGCCGGCGCAGGGCCGCCACCTTGAGCTTGTCGCCGAGCCCGCCGACGGGGGCCAGGGCGGTGCGCAGCCCGTCCCAGCGCCGCCGGAACGGGTCGGCCACGGTGACGAACCTTCCGCCGGTGCGGACCATCGCCCCCGGGTAGAACGGGTGCAGCTCCAGCTCCCGGTAGTCGAGCGCCTCCCTGGCCTCGGGGTAGGCGGTCAGCAGGGCCTGGAAGCCGCGGTCGAGCAGGAAGTCCTCGACCCGGTCGGTGCGGACCCGCCCGCCGACCCCGTCGGCCGCCTCCAGCACGGTGGCGGCCACGCCCTTGTCGTGCAGGCGGCGGGCGCACCGCAGCCCGGCCAGCCCGGCGCCCACGACGTAGACGCCGCCGTCCTGCTGACCGGCCATGGGCTCAGGCGCTCGGCTGGTCGGAGCGGGCCGCCTCGGCGTCTCGGCGCAGCGGCCCCGGCAGGGCGAAGTGGACGTCCTCGGGAACGACCTCGACCTCGCGCACCTCGGTGGCGCCGCGCTCGCGCAGGGCCGCGATCAGCTCGTCGACCAGCCACTCGGGGGCGGAGGCGCCCGAGCTGACGCCGACGGTGTCGACACCCTCGAACCAGGCCGGGTCGACGGCGGCGATGTCCGAGATCAGGTGGGCCTGGGCGCCGGCGGCCCGGGCGACCTCGACCAGCCGGACCGAGTTGGAGGAGTTGGTGGCCCCGATCACCAGCACCAGCTGACAGTCGCGGGCCAGGGCCTTGACCGCGGCCTGGCGGTTCTGGGTGGCGTAGCAGATGTCGTCGGAGCGGGGTCCGGCGAGCACCGGGAACCGCTCGCGCAGGGTGTCGATCACCCCGGCCGTCTCGTCGACCGACAGGGTGGTCTGGGTCAGGTAGGCGACCCGCTCGGGGTCGGCGACGTCGACCCTGGTCGCCTCCTCCTCGTCGCCGACCAGGTGCACGGCCCGGGACGCGTGGCCCATGGTGCCGACGACCTCCTCGTGGCCCTCGTGGCCGACGAGCAC
>Ga0190274_10001843_pt1 | contig 12434 bp, 9 predicted proteins | sample Popmic531T_FD_133002 | JGI IMG/M metagenome (GOLD analysis project Ga0190274, IMG submission 133002) | Populus adjacent soil microbial communities from riparian zone of Yellowstone River, Montana, USA - 531 T | ecosystem: Environmental > Terrestrial > Soil > Riparian zone | place: USA: Montana...
GCTATATCGCTTATTGCAAGACTACCCATGCGAGCGGCTGCTAATTGCCGAAGGCAATTTGTGGCTCTCGCGTCCGGAAAAAAGGCTGCCCTGTGTAAAGTACGAATCTTTTAAGGTCGGAGTTGAGCGGTTGCTTCGAACGCGTCTGCATTCGTTATACTCCGGCGCCCTACATCTAACAGCTTCGTCCAGGGTTAGAGGCCTTAAGCGGATCTTTGAAGAGTTTCAGCCCGAGGCGATCCTGACGGTGGCACATGGTTACTCCTGGATGACCGCAACTCGGCTGGCTAAAGAATTTGGCCTGCCCTTGCACCTCATCATCCATGACGACTGGATTTCGATACAGAAGGGCGTTCTGCCTGACCGCGTGTACCAATCAGTGGAAAAGAAATTCGGAGATACTTACCGGCACGCCACCTCGCGGATGTGTGTATCACCCTACATGGTTGATGATTTCGCCATGAAGTACAGCGTCCAGGGTACGGTTTTATATCCTTCTCGACCTGCGAATGTACCTTGTTATCAGAGCGCTCCACCGGTTAGCCGGACAAACAGGAAAATAACATTCGCTTTTGCGGGAACTGTGAACACGCGTGGGTATGCAAACAGCCTGGCCACGTTGGCGAATGTGCTTGACCGGGCTGGTGGTGCTTTGATCGTCTATTCAGATCTCACCGCTGAGGACGTAAAGAGCTGTGGTCTCGCCGGTAATCATGTCACAGTCAAGCCAATCCTACCGCTCGAGGATTTGTTGGTAAGTCTACGTGAGAATGTTGACGTGCTGTTTGCCCCCATGAGCTTTGAGGAAGATGATGCCAAGAACATGAGGGTAGGTTTCCCAACTAAACTGGCCGACTACACCATCACCGGTTTACCCATCTTAATCTGGGGACCCCCGTATTGCTCAGCCATTCGTTGGGGGCGTGAAAACCCGGGAGTGGCCGAGGTTGTAGATGAACCTGAGCCTGAAGTACTAGCCAGAGCTGTGACAGCTTTGATGGCGGACCCTCAGTATCGCCAAGTTTTGGGCGAAGGCGCGCTAATCAAAGGGCGCGAGTGCTTTTCCCATGAGGCAGCAGTTCAAAAGTTCTATAGGTCCCTTTAGTCAAAATCCCCAATCAATATTTTGCAGAAGTGTCATTGCCGGCACCTAAGACCGATAACTCGTCAAAGCGCTTTCTTCGTTTCAATACCAGCCCAGCTATTCTTCAATGGTAAATGTTATCAATTCATATCTTAGGTTTCATGCGAGGCATAACTGGCGGGGTCTCCAACCCTTACTGAAATTGTTCCGAGGGGGCAATCTTCCTCCATTAATTCGAACCAGGACGTGTGACGGACTTTGGCTGGATGTCGACCCCAACAATTATATGGACCAGTTTATTCTTAACGAGGGCTACTATGAACGGGAAGTACTAGACGCTTTAGTTCCATTTATAGATAACGACACTGTGCTCTGGGACGTTGGTGCCAATATTGGATTACATTCTATTACCGCCAAGCATTTGTTCCCGAGCATGCGCGTAGTCTGTTTTGAGCCATCTCCATACAACTTTGTGCGCTTATACACCAATGCAAAGCTAAACAGCTGTGACATGGCCCTGATGAATGTCGCGCTATCTGATCACAGTGGTTATGAAAATCTTAGCGTGAATATCTACGGTCATCACGGCGTTACCTCACTCAGACCGTGGTCACATGTGAAATATGAGTTTTCATATTCTTGCAGATGTGAAACCGGGAAGGCACTTTTGAATCAGAAAGTCATTCCAATACCCACCATTATCAAAATCGATGTTGAGAATCTTGAGTATGAGGTCTTACTGGGTTTTCAAGACCTCCTTGAAGACTCGACGTTAAGAGCCGTCATATTTGAAGATCAGTCTTCTGATAAGAAGGGAAGCGCAGCTTATTCGTTACTGGAATCTAAGGGGTTCTTTATCTCCGAACTGGCTCCCTTTAATAAAGACGAGAAACAAGAAGTCACCAATTTTCTTGCTCAAAGAGGCGCTGTTTCAGATTGCTCTACGCTGTTGGCCTAACAGAAAGAATGAAACTCGCTTTCGTCACGACCTATGACGCGACGAATGTCGCTCACTGGTCCGGTCTGGGGACGCATATTAGTCGCGCAATTCAGGATCAGGGCATTGACCTTCGACATGTCGGTCCAATTGATTACAACTTCTCTTTTTTGTCGCGAGCAAAATACAAGTTCTATCAGAAGATACTAAACCGGGTTTGTCTTCCTGAAAGAGAACACTTTCTTGCAGCTCACTACGCACGCAAGGTAAATGATTTGTTGCAAGGTCAGGATGTGGACATTGTCTTCAGTCCCGGGTCGATACCGGTTTCCAAACTACAATGTGATGCCCCAATCGTGATTTATGCAGATGCGACTTTTGCAGGCTTAATCGAGTTGTATTATCAGTACGTTTCCATCGATAGAGACTACCTTGATAAGGGCCATGCACTGGAGAAAGAGGCCCTCGATAAATGCGCACTTGCGATATTCGCATCTGATTGGGCTGCTGAGACCGCCACGAAATTCTACGGCACATCCCCATCAAAGATTAGGGTCATTCCTTTCGGAGCAAACTTGCAGAAACAACGAAGTGAAACGGAGATCTTGTCGGCAATAGAGCGTCGGCCCATTGATTTGTGCCGGTTGCTTTTCGTTGGTGTTGATTGGGAGCGAAAGGGCGGCGATATTGCTGTGGCTGTTGCTGACAAATTGAATGAAAGAGGGATTAAGACAGAGCTAACCGTCGTAGGTTGCCTTCCGCCAAAGACTCGTGTCAACGACCATATTAAGATTCAGGGTTTCATTTCCAAGCAGTCAAAAGATGGTCGTGAGCGCCTCGATCAACTGTATCTTGAAAATCACTTCCTGATCTTACCAACCCGAGCCGAATGCTTTGGGGTTGTCTTCTGTGAAGCCTCAAGTTTTGGCGTGCCTTCAATATCTTGTGCTACGGGAGGCGTACCCACCGCAGTAAGAAATGGACGAAATGGTCAGCTCTTTGCTTTGGATGCTGAGGTTGACCAGTACGTCGAATACATTGCGAATCTTTGGGAGGACTACGATCAGTACAAATCGCTTGCGGCAAGTTCCTTGGCAGAATATCAAGAACGGCTAAATTGGGGAGTCGCGGGGCTCCGGATCAGAAACCAATTGGAAGCGCTGCTGTAGTGTCACTCCTTTCGCCTGCTAATGGATAGCTCAGGGTATTAATCGTTGCAATCCATGATCGGCACATCTTCAAAACCAGACTCAGTTAGTGTCATTGTTCCGACTATCGGGCGGCCGGAGTCGTTGATTAGTCTGTTGTGCTCGCTGGCGGTTCAAACTATTCGAGTGCTTGAGACGGTGGTTGCTGACGGCAGCGGGTCTGAAGCCGTCAAATCCGCGTGCGACGATCCGCGGTGGTTACAATCCGGGTTATTCGTGAATTGGATAAGCGTTAGGCCGCCTAATGCTGTTCGGCAACGTGAAGCGGCTATCAGGGCCTCGCAGGGAGAATTTCTTCTTTTACTTGATGACGACGTTGTCCTTGAGCCGCACTGTTTACAGCACATGCTTGATTTAATGAAAGCCAATCTTGATGTTGTCGGAGTTACTGCCGACTTCAATAATCAATCCTGGTCACAGCCCACAAGATTCTGGACGCTGTACCTTCGTTATGTGCTGGGATTCGCGCCCGGCGCATGGCAGGGCCGGGTGGTTGGTCCGTTGTTGCGCTTTGGATATAACCCGGTGCCGGAAGGTCCTCAACCTATGGAATGGCTGGGTTCAGGAAACAGTCTGGTTAGGCGATCGGCATATATTCAGGCAGGTGGTTTTTCTGATTTCTTCCTCCATCGCTGCACCATAAACGAAGACGTTGATTTTGGCCTGAAGCTCTCACGCGTCGGACGGATTCTATTCTGTCCAGCAGCGCGTATGTCTCATCACCATGCGCCTGGTGGACGGGTCAGCGTTGCCGAGGCAGCAGAAGACGATCTGTTTAATCGCTTCATGGTTTTACACAAAACTTTATCTTACTCAAAAAGGAAAGCCTTTCTCCTGATTGCCTCCTATTTCGTAATTGAGAGTTTGAGCAATACCCTGGGAGCGATTAAGAGAGTAAAGGCGAAAACTACCCTTAATTTGCTTGAAGGCCGTTTGCGCGGCCTGATTCAAATCGGACGGATTTGCTTTGGCTCTCCAATTCGGAATGCAGGCAATTAGGTACATTAATATTCTTCGCCGCCACCAAAGGCCACTGCGATTTTTGCTGGCACGGATCTTAGTTAAGAGTGGGCTATGTCGATTGTTCACCATCGAGCAAAACGGCTATCGCCTGAGATTCCATCCTTCTAACCTATCTGAACAATTGTGGATTGCTCCGGAAACAAGGATTGAGGCTCTCGCCTTCTTCTACGCTTACCTTAAGCCGGGAGATCGAGTCCTGGATATTGGTGCAAATATAGGCGACACCGTGCTCACTGCGGCGATTCAGGTTGGACCTGAAGGACAAGTCTGGGCAGTAGAGCCACATCCGCGTACTTATCAGTTCTTAGTTTCCAACCTGGAGCTGAATCACATTCGCAACGTTGAGACTTTGAATTGCGCCGTGGGTGAGACTTCGGGTGAAGTCGTTTTTGCCGATGATCGCCGGGACGACATGAACAGAGTTGGGATTGGCACACTCACCGTTCCATTGGCGAGGTTGGATGACCTGGTGAAATGCCGGGATTCGATTGCGCTGCTTAAGGTTGACGTAGAGGGTTATGAGAAGCCGGTCATTGATGGTGCCAGTGAAATCCTGGCTAACACTTGTTCAATTCATTTCGAGGTATCGCGACGACATTTTTCGTGGTTTGGGTACAGCATAAGAGACTTATTGGGATCGCTAAGATCAAACGGGTTTCGGTTGTTCAGTTTACGCACAAATGGTCATTTAGAAGAGATAGACACTGATTATGAGACGGAGGAGGTCGAAAACCTGGTAGGCCTCAAAGATCCGGCAGACTTTGTAGCCAGGACTGGTTGGGCGCTTCAACTGAGATGACCACGATTTCGATTACCGCAATCGTTACAGCTTATCAGCGCATCGATCAGACGTTGAGAACTCTGCAAAGAATCAAGGCCTGCCAGCCACAGCCGAACCAGATTCTCGTTCACGTTGACGCGAATCAAAAATGCTCCGAAGAGGCGGTGCGCAATGCCTTTCCTGATATACAGATTCTCCGGAGCGAAGTGTGTGTGGGACCTGGAGGGGGACGAAACAAACTTATTGCGGCCTCGAAGAACGAATACATTGCCAGTTTTGATGACGATTCGTACCCGATGGATGTTGAGTACTTTGCCCGTGCGCTAACCTTGTTTGAAAGATTTCCAAATGCATCAATCCTCGATGCCGCTGTTTATCACCAGGGACAGGTTATTCATTCCGACACCCAGACAGTCGAATGGGTTTCAGACTTTGCCGGGGGAGCCTGCGTTTATAGACGGTCGGCTTTTCAGAAAACCGGGGGATATGTACCGCTGCCAATCGCATACGGAATGGAAGAGGTGGATTGTGCTCTGCGGCTCCATGCAATGGGTGGCAGAATTCTTAGAACTTCCTGGTTGCGAGTTTTCCACGACACTGATTTGAAGCGACATGCGGATCCTGAAGTGACGGCAGGCAGCATTGCCAATCTCGCTTTGCTTGCCTATTTGCGATACCCACGTTCACTTTGGGTCATCGGGGTTGGGCAATGTATCAAAAGAATTTGTTGGCTGGTTAGGAACGGACGCTCCCACGGCATCTTAACGGGGATAATGAGAATCCCGTTTCACTTGCGCTCTCACCGAACTTATCGCCGGCGAATCGAATCGAAGTTCGTGAGATCCTACTTAGCTTTAAGGCGAGACCCGATACCTCAGAACTATGACGCTTGAATTCTGCCCAACCCTGGAAAGTCTTTACCGAACTCGTGAAGCAATCGGGCGTTCCGGGAAAGTATTTCGCCTCACCAGTGGACTATCCACGGTGAACAATCTGCTCACGATTCGGGAAATAATGTTTGAAATCCAGCCGGAAAGAACCCTGGAGATTGGCATGGCTTGTGGCGGCTCGGCGTTAACCTTCGCCTCAACGCATCGCGATCTGAAGCATTCGCCTTGCGGGCAACATGTCGCAATCGATGGTTTCCAACGAACTGGCTACGACGATGTAGGCAGGATGAAGCTGGAAGAAGCCAGCTTAAACGAGTACGTAGAAATAAGGGAGCATTTGTCGTCCCTTGAACTTCCCAGGATGGTGGAAGAAGGGCGCAAGTTCCAGATGATTTACATTGACGGATCCCACCGATTCGAAGATGTGTTTTTGGATTTCTATTTTGTCCGCAGCCTTACCAGCGTCGGAGGATATATTTTATTTGATGATAGTTCTGACTACGAGGTCTCAAAAGTGATCCGATTCATTAGGAAGAATCTAGCGAATTTCTTTAAACCGGTTCCAATCGCTAAGTATCGCTCCGATTCGACGGTCCGCCGGCTTAAATACAGGCTTGGCGAAGCATTCTCAAAAACTCAGTTAAGTATTTTTCTTAAAACGCAGGATGGTGAGCGTCAAGGCAGCGAACACTTACGGCGGTTTTGAGCCTCCAACCTTAAACGTTTTGAAGATATCGGCGCAAAATTGGATCTGTTGCCAGATTGGCGCCAGAGAGCATTATGCAGTGCCCCGCGCTCTTCACTCCTCTAAAAGATTGAAGGCCATGATTACCGAAACGTGGGTGCCTCCGAATGATTTCTTAGGTCTTACGCGACCATTGCGTGAGCGTTTTCATCCGGGATTACAGCGGGCTCCGATAAAGTCTTTCAATATCAGTAGTCTGGTTTTTGAGTTATCAGCCCGCGCCCTAAGGCTATCCGGATGGCCCCTTGTGCTCAGGCGCAACCGCTGGTTCCAGCAGCGTGCGTTATCGCTGATAGGCCGGGTGGCGCAGGAATTGGAGCATAACGACAAACCGGTACTATTTGCTTACAGCTACGCTGCCATTGAATTGATGCGGTTCGCAAAAATGAAAGGCTGGCACACGGTCCTGGGACAAATTGATGGTGGGCCCTGCGACGAAGAGATAGTTGCAAACGAGCACAAAAACCACCTTGAAACAATTTCGCGTTGGCAACGGGCCCCGAAGGAATATTGGTCGAGTTGGAAAGAAGAATGCTCCCTGGCAGACACCATCATCGTAAACTCGCACTGGTCCAAAGAACTACTCATTGATGCTGGAATAGAAGCTACTAAGCTAAAGATAATTCCGGTGGCTTATGAGCCTCCGGTGGACGCGCGAGAGTTTAGACGCACCTATCCGGAAAGCTTTTCTGAAGCGCGGCCGCTGCGGGTGTTATTTGTTGGCGTTTTCGCATTACGTAAAGGGGCGGCGGCTGTTCTTGAAGCTATGAGTCGGTTAGCTAATGAGCCGGTAGAGTTCTGGGTAGTAGGTTCAACCGCGATTGATATTCCCGCTACGCTGCGTGATTCCCCCAAAGTGAAATGGATTGGACCAGTTTCACGAGAGAGCACCTCCAGTTTTTATCGTAATGCAGATTTGTTTCTGTTCCCCACTCTCTCCGATGGCTTCGGTATGACGCAGGTTGAAGCGCGAGGATGGAAACTACCAGTGATAGCTACTCCCTTTTGCGCTCCCATAGTGAAACATGGCGCAAACGGATTGGTGGTAACTGAAATAGGTGGGGCGTCTCTGAGCGATGCTATTCAATGCTTGTCGAAGAATCCAACTTATCTTAAGCGGCTGGCAGATGGTTCTCCTCAAGAGTATGACGAGTATTCATTTGCATCAGTGCGCGAGAGACTGCTATCGCTGGCAAATTGAAAGAAGGGCAGATCCTGGTCTCGCTGGAGTCATTACACGCCACTGCAAAGTTTGGGGCACTCGATCCGTGGTTCCTTGAAAATCTGGTCTGTCCTCGCGACACCTTGCGATTGATATTTTCCGACGGCCGACTCTATTGCTCGAAGGGGCATTCTTATCTAGTCTTGAATGGCGTACCCGTAATGTTGCTTGAGGAGGCGCCCGATACGCTGGCGGTTATGTCCGCAACGGTGGCCAGAGCACAAAACAAGAATCCAAGCATTCCGAATCAGGACGATTTTTATCTCGAGACAATAGGTATTAGCGAGGAAGAACGTGAGGGCGTGCTCCAGTTAGCTGCAGGTGGCCAAAGTGAAATTGATCCCGTCGTCAGCCACCTGGTGGCTGCTACAAACGGGATTATGTATAAGCACCTGATTAGTGGCCTGAAGTCGTATCCGATTCCTCAGTTAGACCTACCCGAAGGAAATGGTCGTTTGTTTCTGGATATTGGTTGCAGTTGGGGCCGGTGGTCCATAGCGGCGGCAAAGAAGGGTTATTTAACGGTTGGATTGGACCCCTCACTCGGCGCGATTATGGCAGCCAGGCGAGTAGCTGCTCAACTCGGGCTCCCTCTCCGCTTTGTGGTTGGCGACGCCCGTTATTTGCCTTTTAAGAACCACTCAGTTGAAACGGTATTCTCATATAGTGTGATTCAGCACTTCAGCTATCTCGACGCAGAGCGGGCCATTCGCGAAGCCTCAAGAGTGTTGGCTGCCAAAGGGACATGCCTGATTCAGTTGCCCAATACTTTTGGCATTAGATGCCTCTACCACCAAGCCAAGCGGCGTTTTCGAGCACCACGCGGGTTTGAGGTCCGTTACTGGACTCCACGTCGAATGAAGCAAATATTTTCTCATTCGTTTCGAGTGCAATCTGTCTCCGCCGATTGTTTTTTTGGAATTGGCTTACAGGCAGCAGACATCACAATGATGACCGTCTTCAGGCGCATAGTCATCCACTCTTCTGAATTCGCCAAAATTCTCAGCAAGCGGGTTCCGATCCTGGCGCGCTTGGCGGATAGTATCTGGATAAGAAGTGTCGCCCGCTAGCTCGCCCCATTGGCTGGATCGATCCAGCTATTAAGACCATGAATGCCACGGCTTTAAGCTTAAGGAGTTCGAATCCGGTAGTGAAGAAGTTTCCTATCTACCCGGTTGTCGGCTTGGTTTCTGCCATCTTTTCAACTGTGGTTGCGGTGTACTTGATTCCCGATGATCCCACCCCACAAGGAGCGCTCGTCTTCTCTGCGCTGGTCATGTCCGCAGGTCTCCTGGTCGCCCCGGCCCTCGCCACTTTTGAGAGTCCCTGGGCGGCGTTACGGGCTGAACACTTCGTGGTGCTTTCACCCATCTACTGGTTACTCCTGGATCTGATCCAGGGTGCGTACCCAATGGATCGCGTGACGAAAGGCGATATCGAGTGGGCGTTTTGGTCGATATGCGTTTTTGCGTGCGGTGTTTGGCTGGCCACCTGGATACGCGCCTGGAGACTCCCCAGGCTAATACTGCGCTCGACCTCCCACGTGACTACACCCAAAACACTATTCAGACTAATTCTGGTGTTTTTTACCCTGGGATTTCTAAGATTTGCCATACCGTCCGGATTCAACCCGGTGACAATGATTGACGGTTTGACCGGCGGAAGGTGGCAAGCCCCATGGGCTCGAGGGCAGTTGGGCGGTTGGGATTCGTTTCTGGATCATATGTCCTACTTCGGGTATCTACTGCCGACGCTGACGGTGACACTGGCTCACAAGCGCGGCTGGCTGAATAGAATGGTAGGAGCTTCGGTTTTACTGACATTAATAATGATCGCGTTTCTGGCCCAGGGCGGAGGGAGACGTATCGTGGGAGTAATCATCGGCGCAGCCCTCATCTGTTGGGTTCTGCAGCATAAGAAGATTCGTGCGCGAGACGCTCTCTTGTCTATTTTAGGCGTTGGTGTCCTTTTGGCTGTGATGCAGTTCATGCTTGAGTTCAGAAATTTAGGTGTGCAGAGCCTGGCCTCAGACGATTGGGAACTGGAAAGCGAATACCTGCATGTCGATGATAATTTTCTTCGACTTAGTCAAATCATCGACCTTGTTCCTGCGCAGCATCCTTACATTTATGAGAAGCAAATCGTATTCATACTTATCAGACCGATTCCGAGGGTTTTGTGGCCAGGTAAACCGGTTGATGCGGGATTCGATCTGCCAGTTATTCTTGAACAGGAGGGAGCTTCACTGTCTTCTTCTGCCATCGGTGAATTCTATTTGAGTTTTGGTATCTTCGGCATCCTCTTCGGAGGCTTCGTTTACGGAAAACTGGGCCAAATGATAAGTGGCTTACTTTCCAGTCAACAGCCATCCAGCGCGCTGGTCTATAGTCTCGGTACGATGACTCTGATAGCAGGTATGCGCTCAATGCAGGACCTGGTGCTGATGAGCTATTCAATTCTCGGCTGGGTCGTAGTCTCTTCTATCTTCTTCAGACTTCGAGCCGCACGAGGTAAAAGTGTTTTCAGCTTCGCTGACCAGAGACCCTGAATCGCAAATGACTCCGGGGTCGTTGCCAACCCAATTCCCGTTACTCATGAGCATCAAAAGGTGGTGTCCTAATCTGAGTGTTCACTCGGAAAACGAGAACGATCCACTAAATCACACGAAAGAACACCAAAGTGCTTGTTCGTGATATTGGGTTTTCGTGTTCTTTCGTGTGATGTAGTGGATCGTCCTACCGTCTAACGACACGAAGGGACGCCAAAGAAAACTAGATTAGGACACCACCCATCAAAATGAGAGCTGAATTGTTTTCTTCGACTCTTAGCTTTGACATCGCCTCCTCATGAACCGTCGTGACTCACGAGTGAATATTTTAGGCACACTCTCCAACCTGGCTTTCGAGGTAATCGCCCGTGTGTGGAATCGCTGGGTTCTATAACTTCAATGGCGGACCCGCGGATCCGCGAGTCCTGCTACAAATGATGGACGTTCAACGCCACCGTGGCCCCGATGATCAGGGGATGCGGCTCTTCTCCCTAAATGGCGGCAGCTCTACGCGACACCGACGCGACTCGATGCCCGTGAGTAATCCGGCATTTCCCGGCGCGCTCGGATTCAATCGCTTAAGCATTCTCGACCTGTCTGAGCAAGGGCATCAGCCCATGGCGAACGCCGACGAAAGCGTATTCATTGCTTTTAACGGTGAGATCTATAACGCCTTCGACTACACGGCTGAACTCGAAGATTCAGGCTTTCGTTTTCGCAGCCGTACCGATACCGAAGTCATTCTGTATCTTTACGAGAAATACGGATTCGAACAGGCGCTCGAACGACTCAACGGCATGTTTGCGATCGTGATCGTCGATCTCCGGAAAAAAGAGATCAACATCGCTCGCGACCATATGGGTGTCAAGCCCTTCTACTGGTGGAAGGGTGGTGACACGCTCCTCTTCGCATCCGAAGTGAAGTCGTTCCTGGTCCATCCGGAGTTTCGGGCGGAACTCGCCTCTGAAAACCTCGACGAATACTTCGCTTATCGCTTCTGCGCAGGCGAAAATCACCTCCTTAAAGGCGTGCAGCAGTTGCGGCCGGGTCACTGCATGCGTCTGACCCCTGAAGGTATGACGGTGCGGCGATACTGGGATATTTCTGACGAGCCGGTCAAGGCAAACCTCTCCCAGGCGGACGCACTGGAAAAGCTTGACCACTTACTTCGAAAAAGTGTGAAGAGTCAGCTCCTGGCTGACGTTAAGGTTGGGTGCCAGCTCTCAGGCGGGATCGACTCATCGCTGGTCAGCGTTTTCGCCCGTTCCCACTTCGCCGCCGACATGGACACCTTCTCCGTGGTGTTCAACGACTCGGCCTACTCTGAGGATAAGTGGATCTCTCGCGCTGCCGATGCTGCCCATGCCGATAGCCATCGTTACATGTTCACGCCCGAGCTTTTTCTAGGCAGCCTCGATCCCGCAACCTGGCACCTTGACCAACCACTTAATCACCCCAATTCACTAGGAATCTACCTGTTAGCTGATAAGGCCCAATCGCATGTAAAGGTGCTACTGAGTGGAGAGGGCGCAGATGAACTGATGGGCGGCTACATGCGGTTCTATTATGCGAGACTCCAGCCCAGGGTCGAGCCCTGGTTGCCGGTCTTGCAGTTCCTCCCAGGTCTAGGTTCCAAGCTGAAACGCAACTTTGGAAACCCTGGAGACAACGTGACAGGCTTCCTTTTCGCGTCTCTATTTCAGCAACCCTCGGAGCTCAACAAGCTCAGGCCGACAGCAGACTTCGCCGGCGTCCTGGCACGACGTCGGGACATTTTTGAAGAGGGCCATGCTGACCACCTGTCTAACTGCCTCAAGTTTGACATGAAGACGTACATGGTGGACCTGCTGGTCCGCCAGGACAAGATGACCATGGCCCATTCCGTCGAGAACCGGGTTCCGTTCCTCGACCGCGAACTGGTTAAGTTCGTGTCCAAGCTTCCGAGCGAGTATTTGGTTAGCTCTAAAGTTCGGCTCGCAGACAGTCGAATGCGCAA
>Ga0190274_10001844_pt1 | contig 12432 bp, 11 predicted proteins | sample Popmic531T_FD_133002 | JGI IMG/M metagenome (GOLD analysis project Ga0190274, IMG submission 133002) | Populus adjacent soil microbial communities from riparian zone of Yellowstone River, Montana, USA - 531 T | ecosystem: Environmental > Terrestrial > Soil > Riparian zone | place: USA: Montana...
ACGAAGGCGAGACCTGTAGGCCGCTCGCGATATTGTCGAAGTGCATGACCTCCTCGTCCTGCGGCAGGAACTCGGCCGGGTCGATCTCGAGCGCGAGCAGCTCATGCACCGCGTTCGCGTACTCCTTGCGGTTGAGCCTGTGCGGGACGATCGCGGGGAATGCGTGGCGCGAAGCGGCGGCCGCGTCCAACGACTTCTCGAGCCACCCGACGAACGACATCAGGCGCTGCTCGTCGGGGCGCGGCTCTTTCGGCGGCGGCATCAGATGTCCGCGCAGCTTGCGCACGGCCTTCTCGAGAACTTCGGCGTGCTGGGCCACGTTCGCGGGCCCGATCTTCTCGAAGTCGACGCCGCCCGCGAGCTCGGCGGCGTTGTGACAATCCGTGCAGTACTTGTCGACGACCTGCCACTGCTCGGGACCCGCTGCCGCCACCGACGCGTCGTCATCCTGCTGCGCGCACCCGGCGAGCAGGATAAGAGCGGCGAGCAGCGCGACGTGTCTCATGGAGTTTGTCATCCCAATAGGTCCGACTATTTTAGTCGTCCCGCGTTCAACTACCCACCTTCTAACGTTTTATTAAGCATCCGGGGACAGATAGGCCCAGAGGCTCTCGAAAGCGCGTCGCACGAAGGCGTCCGACGGCCCCATTATGTCGTTGAATTCCTTGGTCGGTTCCGCCGCTAGCGCTTCCTGCGGGCCGCCGCCGCCGTAGAGCGTTTTTGCGAGCCGCTCCCAGACTGCGCTGTACATTTGGTACTGGGCCTTGAGATCTGCGTGCGTCAGAACGCGGCCGCGCGCCGGCACGATCCGCGTCTCGGGGTTGGCAACCGTGAGCAGCATGTCGATTCCGCCGACGATGCCGCCGATCCAGCCGCCGGTCCACCAGTCGATCGACGGCCAGCCCGCGCCCGTGATCGCGTCGCCGACGGCAAGGACGTTCGCGTCGGGGAAGAACACGTAGATGTCTCCGTCCGTATGCGGGCAATCGCGTAGATGCCCGCACAGCACGCGCTTGCCCCCGACCGTCAGCTCGTCGCGGCTATAGAAGGTCTTGCCCGGCCGCGCGGCGGGCGGCAGCGGCTGGACCGTCTCGTTGTTCCATGGCCAGGTGACGTCCGTCGACAGCCACTGCTTGGTGTTCACCTGCGAGACGATGGTTGCGCCAGCCTTCGCGAGAGTCTCATTCGAGCCGGTCTGCTCCGGGTGCCAGTGCGTATTGAACAAGGTGTGGACCTTCCCGGCGCCCGGCAGCGCGGCGACGCGCTGAAGTAGCCTGGCGGACTCGGCGGCCGACCCCCCGTCGACGAGCGCGACGCCGTCGGCGCCGGCGACCGCAAGCACGTTGGTCTCACCCGCGCTGAGCACATGGAAGCCGCCGCCGAGGTCGACGGTCTTGCCGTCGCCGGATTGTGCGTATGCGGGCGTGATCGAGCGCGTAGCCCACGCGCCGAGCGAGAGGCCGACCGCGCCGCGGACTGCGGCGCCCAACAAAGCTCTGCGAGACAGCACCGGCACGTTGATCCCTTCCTAGCGCGCCGCTGACTTCGGGCTGCTCAGCTGCTCGACGACATACGCGCTCACGTCGCGAATCTGCTCGCCGGTGAGCGTCCCGCCGAATGGCGGCATGTTGTTGCGACCGCTCTCGATCGTCTGAATCGCGGCGGCGAGACTGGCCACGCGATCGAGCGGCGCCCCGGCGCCGTGGCCGCCCTGCCCATCCGGGCCGTGGCACAACACGCACGTCTGGTCGTAGATCGTTTTCCCATTTGCGGCGTTCGGCGCGGCGGCGGCCGCGAGCGCCGCACCACCGGCCGCCGGCGTGACCGACGTCGTGCGCGGCGCAAGGCTTGGCCGCTCGGCGGGCGGCAATGTGCCGTCGAGACCGAGCAACCAGACGCTGTCGCCGCGCGCGGAGCCGATCAGTGCGTTGCCGGCCGAGTACGCGATTACGTATTGCTTACCGGCGCGCTCGAACGTGCTCACGCCCGCGTGCATGCCGGCGCCCGTTTGGAATTCCCACAGCTGCTTGCCGGTGCTCGAATCGAGCGCCGTGAGCCGCCCATCGTTGCGGCCGACGAAGACGAGCCCGCCGCCCGTCGCGAGCGAGCCGCTGTAGCACTGCTCGTTCCAGCGATAGCGCCAGCGAAGCGTGTTGGTCGTCATGTCGACGGCCGCGAAGATTCCGGTGCGCGGCAGCGCCGCGTAGCCCGCGATGCCGCCGAGGTAGCGCTCGCCCTGCGCCGGCGGTGCGAAGTTCGGATCGCCGCCCTTGAAGTTGCCGACCACCGACGACGCGCAGACGAACAGCGTCTGTGCTTTCGGGTCGTACGAGCTCGGCGGCCAGTTCGCGCCGCCCCAGAGGCTCGGCTTCACGATCATCCCGTCGAGGCCGAAGAACGGAGTGAAGATCCGTCCGCCGTTCACGAGATCGATGCCTTCAGGCGCGATCGCGACCGCTTGCGGCACGATCGCTTCGCCGCGCGGGAACGGCTGAGTCGCGGCGGTCGCTTGCAGCGGTTCCTGCGGCACGGGCTTCTCGTCGATGCCGACGATCGGCTCGCCCGACGCTCGGTCGAGCACGTAGGCGAAGCCGGTCTTGCCGACTTCGACGATGGCTTTGCGCGCGCGGCCCCCGACATCGAGATCCATGAGCACGACCGGGTTGCTCGAGTCGTAGTCCCAAAGGTCGTGATGCACCTGCTGGAAGTGCCAGCGGTACTTGCCGGTTTTCGCCTCGATCGCGACGATCGACACCGAATAGAGGTTGTCGCCGCGGCGCACGGCGCCGTTGAAGTCCGGGCCGGGATTGCCCGTCGAGAAGTAGACGAGCCCAAGCTCGGGATCCACGGCGGGTGTCTGCCACACGGACGCGCCGCCGTACTTCCACGAGTCGTTGTCTTGCGGCCAGGTCTCGTGACCCGGCTCCCCTGGTGCCGGGATCGTGTAGAAGGTCCAGAGCAGCTTTCCGTCTTTCGCGTCGTACGCTTTGACCCGGCCGCGCGTACCGCGGTCGGCTCCCGCGAAGCCCACGATCAGCATGCCGTCGTAATAGAGCGGCGCGGCCGTGATCGAGAAATTCTCTTCCCAGCGCTCGGCCTGAACGTCCCAAACCGGTTTGCCGGTGCTGCGGTCGAGCGCGACGAGCCGCGCGTCGAGCCGGCCGACGAACACTCTGTCGGCGCTCACGGCGACGCCGCGATTCGTCCACCCGCAGCACACGGACGTGATGTTCGGATCGAGGTTCGCGGAGTATTGCCAGAGGATCTCGCCAGAATCGAGCGAGATCGCGAATACGTCGTCGGCGCCCGTGCTCACGTACGCGGTGCCGTCGTAGACGACCGGCTGCGCCTCGCCCGAGTACTGTGTCCCGGTGCCCGAGCCGCGCAACCGCGTTCGCCACACGCCCTTGAGCTGCGCAATGTTCGTGCGGTCGATTTGCGTAAGCGGCGAGTAGCGCTGGTTGTAGACGTTGCCGCCGTTGGTGGGCCAGCCCGCGGTTGGGGGTGCCGCTAATTTCGCGGCAGAAAAGTCACGCGCCGATCCGCGGGCGGCGGATTGCGCGGAGCACGGCGGTGCGACCGACGCGAGCACGAGCGCCGCGAGCACGGTGAAACGGGAACGCACGTTCGTGATCATGAACACCTCGCCGATATCGGCTCGTCGACTCGCTCCCCCGCCGCCGCATTACGGACGGCCGCGCGCGCCGAACGTCGGCTCAGCGCTGCGGCCGCTGGATGAGCTCGATGCGATTGCCGGCGGGATCGACGGCGAATCCAATGACCAAGCCCGTGGTGCCGAACGGCTTCGGATCGCCGTCCATCGTCCCGCCCGCGGCTTTGACCGCGGCCGCCGTCGCTGCGGCGTCCGTCACGTTGAAGATCAGATGCGGCACCGTGTCTTTCGTGCCGCTCGGCTTGCTTTGCATGATGACGATCTGCGCGGCGCCGTTCGCCTTCGCTGCTTCGACGTTGTCGCCGAAGTTCAAGAAGAGCTCGGTGCCTCCCGCAAACGTGAGCCGGTTGACTTCCTTGAGACCGAACGCGGCCTCGTAGAACTTACCGAGCGCAACGGGATCCTCGCCTCCTACCCGTGCCGAGTTCAGCGTGACGCCCGCGTGCGCAGAACCCAGCGCGACCAGCGCCGCGCAAACGCCCAGCGAGCTTCTCAAAAACCTGTTCATCGCGATCCCCCGCGGATGTCCAACCTGCGCGCGATGATAACGCGCGGGCCCCACCCGAGCGAGCCGCGGCGCCTAGCGTTACGGCGCGCTCGCCGTCAGCCGCTGCCTTCCGGTTTCGCGGGTACGCGCACCGGCCCTTCTTTCGGCAGCGCTCCGGGGCCGAACTGTTGGCTGCCCTCGACGGAATCGCAATGCTTGCCGGGTTCGGGCACTTTTTTCATCGGGCATTGGAACAGGCCCGACGCGCCGCGATCGCCCGCGGGCTTGCCGTCCCGCCGCGGGTGCACGCCCATGCTGAGCACGGCGCCCTGCGGAAAGCTTTCGCGAGTGATGCCGTCCTTGAACGCCTGTGCCGCGCTTTCCATTTGCACGACCCACACCAGCGGGTCGCCGTTCTCGTCGCGCACGAGCGCGTTGCTCTCCTCGTTCAGTGGCACGAAATGCATTTCGAAGTGCGCGGCGTTCGGCACGACTCGCACGATCACGCCGGTGAACACCTTATATATGCTCCCGTCGTACATCGCGTACGAGTGATGCGCGGTTGCCGTGCCTGCGAGCAGGCTGGCCGCCAATGAGACGCCCAGCGCCGCGAATCTACGCGCGGGCGCGCTCGAAACGATCCTGTCCAACATTGCGATTCCCCTCGTGGCAGCGCCGGCGTCGTGCCGGCTCTACTAGCCGAAAAATGCTATTTGAAGCCCAGGTCGAGCTCTTCCTTGGGCCGATCCATGTTCTGTTCGAAGTTCTTTTCCCAGATGCGCGCCCAGGGGCGGCCGAACATATCCGGAACCTCGAACTCGATCACCTCGCCGGGCGCGACCTGCGTCGCGTATCCGCCGATCGGATAGAGCGCGCGCGTGCACTCCGCCCAGCCGAGCCGATCAGCCGTGTTCCAGCCTTCCTCGAAGTTGCGATGCCAGAGGATGCGCACCGGCGCGGCGAGCGCCTCCGGGTCGTAGATCACGGTTTCCCAGTCGAGCCCGACGAATTTTCCGCTCGCGTCCTTCGCGGGGGTCAGGATCTCGATCGCCTCGAACTTGTAGCTGAACTCCCACGTGGTGTGCTGTGTCCACGACTGCACGTTCGCGGTGTGCATGATCAGCGCGTCGCCGTCCCAGAACGCGATCGTGTCGCCGTACCACTGCGGGATCTGCTGCCCCATCGTGTCGAACGTGCGCCCGATGTGGGCGGTTCGCACGATGTTGCCGCTGCCGCTGCCGAGGAACACGACGACATCCGGGTTCATCACGATGCGCTGCGGCTTCGGTCCCGTCGCCCACTGCCGCATGAATCCTTCGGGCCAGCAGTACGACGCTGACCATTGGTGCGCCGCGTCGACGCCTTCGTGATAAAGCTGCCGGACCATGCGCTGCTGGTACTCGGGCTGCAGCAGCGACAAGAACGTCGGCACCTGCATCGCGCGGCCGTAGTTCCAAACGCGCCTGCCTTCGGGCAAGTATTCTCCGTAAACGCCGTCCCAGCGCGGCATCGTCTCGAACGTGTATTTCGTCGGGCCGCCGCGCGACTTCGCGTCCGCGAGCAGTGCCGCGTAGTGATCCGCTGCGGTCTTGAATGGATAGGGGCTCACGACGTTCTCGCGCGGCCAGTCCTTCGCGCAATCGCCCCAGCGCGCCGAAAGCGGTGGATTTTTGCCGATGCGCGGGTCGCTAGTGCCGGAGCCCGCCCCGCCGCTGCGCATATCGGCGACCTGCCTCGGGCTGTTGCAGCGCCAGTAGCGCGGATCGAGCCACGAGGCGCGATCCTTGTAGAAGTCCTTGCTCTTGAACAGGTCGAGCGCGAGCGGTTCGACGCCGGGCGGCGCCTTGCCATCCCAGTCGGGCCCTTCGCCGAAGCTGCGCAGATCGGGAGGTGGATTGCCCGACGGAAACGGCGCTCCGCGCAGGCCGGGCTTCTCCGGCGGATGGAGCTGGCCGAATGCGGCCGGCGCCGCCGCCGCGAGCAGGGCCAGCGACGCGACGGCGGTTCGCGCTGTCGTACCGACGAGACTCATCGAATTCCCCCTTTCAAACGCCGCGCGGAATGCCCCGATCACACGGGCTCCCGGCGGCCGGTCAGATCGGCCGCTCCATGAGCGGTAGCCGTTTTCCAGTAGAACTGCACTGCCCAAGCGGGTCAAGAACCGGGCGGTCTGGCAAAACCGTCCAAGCCAGCGCCAGGTGGGCTACGGCGCTGCCGTGAGAGTCGCCGGAGCCCAATGCTCGTCGAGCTTGCCGTCCACGACGCGCCACATATAGAACCACGTCGACGAGTATTTCGTTCCGGGTTTGCGCGGGTTGTCGTACTCGCGCGGCATCACCACGGTCACGAGGTCGCCGTCCGCGAGGACCGCGACGATCGGCGAAGTGAGCTTGTCGCACGTCTCGGCCCGGGGACGCGTGCGCGTGAAAAACGCAACGATCCCGTCCCGACCCGATCGGCCGTTTGGATTATGCTGAATGTAGCGCTCCGTCAACCAGTCGCTAGCCTTTTCCCAGTGATTGCATTGCAAGAGATCGCGCATGAAGTGCAGCGCGAGCTGCTTGTTCGCGTTGAGTTGCGGATCCTTGTCCTTGAACAACGCCTCCGGATCGGCGACGGCAACGACCGGCTCCTGAGCGCCGCTGGGTAGCGCAACGAGCAATGCGAGCGTCGCGAGCAGCTTCGTGTGTGTGTTCATAAGGTCCCCGTCAAGGTGAGTTCGGTGCCGAACCGCCGACGAAAAGCTTGCGGCCGTCCGTGAAGGTGATCGAGTTGCCGTTGGCTTTGTTCGATCCGTCGCGCGCGAGATAGCCTTCCACGATGATCTCGGTGCCCGCCTGAAGCGATTTGACGGTGAAGCCCCGTCGCAGCATCAAGTTCGGCGTGCCGCCTTCGATCATCCACGCGACGGGCTCGCCGTTCGGGCCATCGACCTCCATGTGGATCCACGAATGCGGGTTGATCCACTCCATCTTCGTCACTTTTCCCTGGAGCTTGATCGGTTTGGTTTGATCGAACTCCGCCGCGAACGAGTGATGGGCTTCGACCGGCAGCGCGGCCGCGCAAAGCAGCGCACCCGCGAGGATGGCCGCCGCGGCGGTGCCCGCGCGCAGCATGCTCGAAGGCATCGAATCGGTCATGGCTTCTTCCTCGATGCGGCCGCTTCTGCTGCGCGCGCGCCCTTCAAGATGTTGACGAGCGCGTAGTTGCCCTCGTGGCACGCGTACTCATAAAGCGGATACTCGGGGTCCTCGGTTAGCTCGAATGCCATCTTCCACGGCTGCGTCCAGGTCCCCGGATCATCCACCGTGGCTTCGTAAGCGAGCGAGTGCTCGCCGACACGCGTGAGCTTCTCGACCACGCGCAGCGCGTCGCTCACGGGCACGCCGTTCAAGATCGTGCCGCTCGTAAGGTAGTTCTTGGTCTCGACGACGAGCGAATCACCCTCCCAATGGCCGCGCGACTCGCCCATGTAGGTGCGGATGGTCGAGAACGGGCGATCGCTGAGCGGGATCATCCGCGTCTCGTTGATCATCTCGTGCCGGATCACGACGTAGCCTTCGTCCTGCAGGATCTGGTTGCCGTTGTTGTAGAGCGTCGGCAGGAAGTTCATTGCGCCGCGCGTGATGCAACGCTCGTACAGGCTCCGGTCGACCCACGAGTCCGCGGGCCCGTGGGTCTTCGCCCCGGCGGCGCGCGCCGCGATGCGCTGCTCGGCCTCGGGCGTGCGCGGTGGGAGCCTGCCGTCCGCGGGCTCGACGATCAGCGACGCCTGCGTCTTCGGCGTGCCGCGGTCCTGCCAGTACGATGGCGGATTCTCGCCCGGCTTCGTGTCGGGCGCCGCGTACTCTTCGGCATCCGACGCGGCTTCAGCGGCGGCCTGGCGCTCGCGCTCCGCGAACTCGTCCTCCGTGAGCACGTTGCGCGTGCCGAATTTCTCGGCCCGCTGCACCGGCACGCCGCGCCACTCGGTGCTCGGCCATAGCCCCTGGATGTCGGGGTCGCCCCAAGGCGTGCGCGGCGCCTTGAACGCCGTGGCCGCCGGGACGCCGCCGCCCTGTGCTTGCCCGAGCACGGCGGGCGAAGCTGCGAGGGGCGCGGCCACCGCGGCCGACCATAACAATCGCTTCGTCATCGTGACTTCCCTCATTCGCTCTGCACTTTCCGATATTGGCCGTACAGCTTCTCTTCGACGAACTCCACGCAGCGGAACTCCGTGAGCTCCGCGTTCCCTTCGATCCGCCGATAGAGCGGCAGCTGGATCGTCCACGGCCGCGTGAACACCGTGGGATCGTCGATCGTCGCGTCGTACGACAGGTGGTCGCGATCGATCAGTGTGTAGCGCTCTGTCACACGTGCGTTCTCGCTCGCGAAGTTGCCGACTCGGTCGAGCCAGGCCAGCCCGTTCAGGCCCGTGACGTCGACGACGAGCGTGTCGCCCTCCCAATGACCGTTCGACCATCCCATCCACGTTGGCAGCGGCGCCTCGGTAGGCTCGCCCATGTTGATCAACCGATCCGCGTTGGCGAACTCGTACGAGATCAGCACGTCCTTCGGCGTCTGCACGATCTGGAATGGGAACGGCAAGTAGTTCGCGCGCGGCACGCCCGGCATGTAGCAGTTCACTTCCGGATCTTCGGCGAGCCGGTTCGCGAAGTTCTGCGCGCGTTTTTCCTGCGCCCACGGTTGATAGGGAATTTCGTTGCCCGGAACGACCCCGACGCCGCCCGCCTGCGCGCCGATGGCGCCTGCCTCCGCGAGCGTGGGCGGACCTGCGGCGTGATCGAGCAAGTCCCAATTCGCCGTGCCGAGCGCCTGCCAGATCCCACTCAAGTTCGGCTTGCCGTCGGTGGTGCGCGGTGTGGAGTCGGCCGCGGCGGCGCTCGCGGCCGGCGGCCGCGAGCCTGAGCCGCAAGCCGCGAGCAGCGCCGCGAGGGTCGCGGCGATGACGGGCCGCGCTTGCACCCAACGTGGCACCGGCCGCGCGGCGGCGGCCTTCGATCCCTGTCCCATGGTCCCCCTGAGAGTGTCCCTTTTGCGGCCTAATGCTCCGGCTCGCCGATCGAGACGTTGGTTCGTGTTGTCTAGCGAGCGAGCAGCTTGTCGATCAGCGCGACCGTCTCGTCGTGCCCCTTCGCGGCGGCGAGGTCGCGCGGGGTCGACTGGTCCGGGCTCGTGGTCTTTGCGTCGATGTCGGCACCCGCGTCGTGCAGGTACTGGATCACTTCCGACCAGCCTTCTCGAGCCGCGCCGTGCGCGGGCGTGAGCCCCGCGAGCGGCTTCTTCTGGAACTCGGCCGCGACCTGCTGCGACCGGACGTCCAAGCTCGCGCCGGCCGCGACGAGCAGCTTCATCGTCGCGACTGCCTGCGCGCCGGTCTTGAACCGCCCGATCGTGGGGTACGGCTTGAAGATGCCGTACAGGTGGCCGACTCCGGCCGCCGCCATTACAGGCGTGATCCCGAATACGTTCGGCACCGAGGGATCCGCGCCGTGCTCGAGCAGCAGCTTGATTGCGGCGTCGTCGCTCGCCTTCGCCGCGGGGTGCAGCGCCGTGGCGCCCGTGTTGATCACGAGCGTGTCGGGTGTGCCGTCGACGAAGCCGCGGTCGCCGGGCTCGTTGCGCAGCGGCGGCTGCTCGCGGAGCCGCATGTTCACGCGAGCCCCGCGCTCGAGAAGCATCCGCGCGACGTCGAGGCCCGACAGTCGGTCGGCGGACGGTAAGTCGCCGCGCCGGCTCGCGGGAATCTGGTTCAGCTCGATCGCCATGTAGAGCGGACCGCGGCCCCACCAATCCCATTGATTGACGTCCGCGCCCTGCTCGACCAGCACGCCCGCGGTATCGAAGTTGCGGTTGTAGAGCGCGAGCACGAGCGGCGTCATGCCGTCGGGATCCGCAAGATTGATGTCCGCGCCGCCCGCGACGAGCGCCTTCACGCACTCGCCGCAGCCTTCGCGCGCCGCGTACAGCAGCGCCGTGAAGCCGCCGTTCTGCATGAACTTGATCCGCGGCTCGGCCGTCACTTTGCGCTGCCAGTTCTGCTCGCGGGCGCGCGCGTCGACCGCTGCGCCGTGCTCGAGCAGCACGCGAATCATCCCGGGCTGTTGCTGCGAGGCGGCCCACATGAGCGCCGTTTGTTCGCCCCACTCTTCGCGCGCGTTCGGGTCGGCGCCGTGATCGAGCAGGAGCTTCGCCGTCTCGACGTGGCCCGTGCGCGCGACCACCATGAGCACCGTTTGGCCTTCCGCGTTCGGCGAGCCCGCGTCGGCGCCCCCGTCGAGCAGCGCTTTCACGATGCCGAAGTCGCCCTCGACGCCGGCTTCGGAGATCGGCGTCGAGCCGTAATCGTTGCGCGTGTTCGGATCGGCGCCGTGAGCGAGCAGTTGCTTCACGAGCTCGAGATCGCCCTGGTGCACCGCCCAGTGCAACGCCGTCGTGCCGTCCGCGGAGCGCTCGTTCACGTCGCCGCCGTTCCCGATCGCCGCGAGCGCGGCCGCGCGGTCGTTACGCTCCAACAGCTCCGGCAGCGAGCCCGACGCCGCAGCGCCTGCCGCGGCGAGCAGCGCGCACAAGCCGAGGCTTGCGCCGAGCTTCGCGATGCGCGGGCGTGCGGCCATCTCTCAAACCTCGGTGAGGTCGCCCGTGCTGTTGCCGAGCGATTGCACGGGGATGCCGCCGCGTTCGAGCAGCGTGAAAATCAGGTTCGCGTGCGGCGTATCCTGCGGATACGCGAGATGCTGGCCGCCCTTGATCTTGCCGTAGCCGTGACCGAACACCGCGGACGGCAGCGGATCCGCGTTGTGCAAGTTCGAGTTGCTCATGTTGCTGCCGTACAGGAGGATCGCGTGATCGAGCAGCGAGCCGTCGCCGTCCGGCGTGTTCTTGAGGCGGTCCAAGAACTGCGCGAACACCTTCGAGTGATACGCCTGCACGATCGCGAGACGCGCCATCTTTTCCGGATTGTTTTGATGGTGCGACAGCGGATGGAACGCATCGGACACGCCGACCTGGTTGTAGGTCAGCATGCTGATCTCGGCCGCAATCATGAACGACACGACGCGCGTGAGGCCCGCCTGGTAAGCGAGCGCCGTGAGGTCGAGCATCAGCTTGATGTGGTCGTCGAACGCGGCCGGCACGCCGGCCGGCGCATCGGGCAACTCGAGCCCCGAGAGATCCTGATCGCCCATGATGTGCACGCGGCGCTCGATCTCGCGCACGGACTGTAGGTAATCGTCGAGCCGTGCCTGATCGCTGGAATCGAGCTTCCCGCGCACGCTGGCGGCGCTGTCCGACACGAGGTCGAGCAGGCTGCCCGTCTCCTCGATGATCGCCTCGCGCTCGGCTGCCGTATCGCCTTGCCCGAACAGCCGGTAGTACAGCTTGCGCGGGTTGTGCTCGAGCGGCAGCGGCTGCTTGGAGCTCCGGAACGAGATCGTGGATCCGAAGCCGCAGCCGTAGGTCGGGTTGCACTTGGCGTCGCTCGCGGGCTTCGTCTCGACGCAGAGCTCGAGCGACGGAAACGGCGTGTCCTGGCCGATATGCCGCGCCGCGATCTGGTCCGCCGACTGCCCGTAGAACTCGGTGCCGTCGCTCGGCGCGAACGGCGACGTGCAGTTGAGCCAAGTGCCGGGGTTGATCGCATGGACGCCGGCGCCTTCGGCGGCTTGGTTGCGGAGCCCGGTGACAACGGTCATGTAGTCCTTGAACCCTTTGAGAGGCTCGAGGATTTGCTGGAGCTCGAAATTTTGGCCCGTTCCTTTCGGGACCCAACGGTCTTGGACCGCGCCGTGCGGGAAGTAGAAGAACCCCATCTTCGGCTTCGGAGCCGCTGCGGTTTGTGCGAGCGCGGTGCGCGCGGGAATCATCGCGTCGAGCAGCGGCAGCGACAGCGACACGCCGAGCCCGCGAAGAACGGTTCTGCGAGACAGATGCTTCTTCGTGATGAACATGATTGAGCTCCCTTGGGATCCCGTTACTCTGCCGCCGTACGTGCCGACAACGTGTCGGCGTTGGACGGCGGCGACGCCTTCATCTCGAACTGCGGGCTTGTGACGATCCCGAGCACGATCGCGGAAAAACGATAGTCCTGCGCGGCCGCGTCGCGGACGATCTGCCGAACGGTCGGCATGTCGGTGTACTCGAGCTTGCGACCGAGGCCGTAGGTCATGAGCCGCTCTGTGAGCGTTTGCACGAATTGATCCGGCCGCGCGAGAATCGCAGTGCGCAGCTCGAGCGGTCCACTGACCGGCGTGCCGTCCGCGAGCACGCCCGA
>Ga0190274_10001845_pt1 | contig 12427 bp, 11 predicted proteins | sample Popmic531T_FD_133002 | JGI IMG/M metagenome (GOLD analysis project Ga0190274, IMG submission 133002) | Populus adjacent soil microbial communities from riparian zone of Yellowstone River, Montana, USA - 531 T | ecosystem: Environmental > Terrestrial > Soil > Riparian zone | place: USA: Montana...
CGGAAAGCACCAGCCCGGAGTAGGGTTTCTTTAGCTCGTCTAATCTCAGGCTCAATATCAAAGATCACCGACTCAAAATCATTCTCTAACTCGGCATACGGTGGCCACGAAATCGAACTTCCCGAAATAGCCTCCTTACGCGAACTAGAGAGAATAGGATCGGTCACCTTTGTTGTCAAGGCGATGGAGCTAACGGCGGAATACGCTGCAGCGGTGGAAACAGAAGCATTCGGAGTGATGACGATCAGGTGTTGAGGGTCACCGTTGGGGTCGGCTATCGGGGAGACGGTTGAGCCAGTCCCGGTCGCCAGTGCCCAACCACCTAACAGGAAAAATGGCACATCGGCCCCAAGATTGGCCGCCAAATCGAGAAGATCCGGCAAAGTTGTGGGGACCTGCCACAGGTGTGCGAGCGCCAATAAAGTAACGCCTGCATTAGACGATCCGCCTCCCAGACCACCCTTGGCGGGAATCCGCTTCTCGAGACGGACACTAGCGCCTAACTCAACCTGGTATCGATCCTTCAGGGCTTGAGCCGCACGGATGATTAAGTTCCGATCGTCAGTCGGGATGTCCGGCTCGTCACAGGAAAGCAGAACTGTTCCGGCTCCACTTAATTCGAAGTGGAGAGTGTCATGAAGCGAAATCGTTTGAAGGATGGTTTGAACTTCGTGGTAGCCGTCTGGACGCTTACCCAAAATCCTTAAGCTCCAGTTGATCTTCGCAAACGAAGGCAGACTTAATGGAGGATGACTCACGTGGGTAGCGGCGACTTCAATCCATCCAGCCGCCGCCCCGGAATTTGCGGAGGCTGCTAGCGGGCAATTAGAACCTGGGTTACGTAAACACTGCCGTCGGTTGCTACATAGCTGCCAATCGCGGAAGCCTGAAAGCCGACGTAAAGAATGTTCGCACGGTGTCCAGGCGAAATCATCCACCGTTCTACAGCGAAACCACCTGGATCCTCGGAGCCTTTATTATACGCGATGTTTTCACCGATGACCCTGAACCGCTGAATGCCCGTCGCCCGCGCACGATCTTTTAGTTGCAAGCCCTCGAGAGTTTCGTGTGAGAAATATCCTTGTCGGGCCATGCTTTCAGAATGTTCTCGAGCCATTCGGCAAAGATCAGCATCCCATTCAAAGGGCTGCAATCCATTTTCGACCCGTACCTGATTGGTTCTTTCGAACGCACGTCGTTCAATCGATGTTGCCTTATCGATTGAAGGTGAAGCGGCCATTCCAGCGTTTGCAGCAACATGACGCTCCTCCGACGTTGTCACCCGCCGAGGCCTGGAAAGGGCAACGTTGCTGCGAGGATCCGAAATAAGGCGTGCAACCGGGCGTGGCTGGATGTTTTGGGCTGACGCTTCCGGAGCAAACAGGAGTATCAAAAGACAAAGGAAACTTAACGCCGAAATCCTGACGGAGAAACTTTCAGCGGCTGGGGGCGTCATTGCTAGAGAAATCATGGAGAATACCCCGCTTGGCTCGATGCCCAAGTGAAAGGCCTGAGGTAGGCTGTTGAAGGGATGAACCTCGCCGGGGCGGGCAGGTCAGAAGTATCGCAAAATCAGATTAGCAAAAGCGATAAACCAAGATCAACAAGTTTCGACAGGCGCGATGCATTGGGAAGGCGGCGGTTCAGAGTTCAGCCTTTAGGCTGTGGTTTCGCGACGCAAACTGAAGCTTGAACTCTAAACTACAGCCGTGTCCTATGGGGATTGGCGAGGTGGCTGGAAAAGTCGGAGGTTAGCTGCGATTCTCTGACGAATCTGCTCCATTTTGGTCAGGGGAAAAGCGTTGCAGGGCCCTTTGCCACGCGCTGCGTACAGGGTAGCAGTACAGAAGAACGGCGATGGCCACCAGTCCTGCACGATACGTATAGGTGTCGTCGCCCGTAACCAGCGTCGCGACAAAACCAACTACTGCGGCTGCAGCTCCCATCAGAGCAATCTCAAGAGTGGTGCGTTGCAAAGTGATTAAGAGCCCGGAAGGTCCCCTCAGGCCGGCAATGTCCTGCAAGCGCATTGCCGAAAACCTGGTCCGTCGAAATGCAATCGCGCCTAAACCCAGACCGAGAATGATAATCAAGACCGCCATGTGCAGTGATGGGTGTGACTGCTCGGTGAGGAACCTTTTGCTGACGAAGGCAAGTACACAAAGGAGCACTACTCCAATCAGAAGCCCTTGCACCGTTCGAGCTGCTGCTCTGTGACGAGTTTGTAGCTCCAACTCAGTGCTGGTGGATGCAGTAGAAGTTTCCATTTGGGTTGCTGGGTGAATCATCCACCAGGTCGATGGATTCGGCAAGGAAAAAGCCAACACACAAGCCGGAGCGCAGACAACCCTGCCTGCTGGCGATGCGTCACTCGGGAGTTTGCTCAAGCCCACCCGTAGCGCAGGAGGCGGCAGACAGGGATGCCGGCGCTCCCACGTCCGTTATGCGGAGTCGACAGGCAGGGATGCTTGCGCTCCGCAAAAATAAAACGGCCCGCCGTGAACTCACGACGGGCCGGGTTAGGCAGATTCCTTGTTCCGTTAAGGCTTGAAAGGTGCTCCAGTCGCCGGAGCCACCGTTGCAGGCTGGGTTGCATTCTGAATAGCTGGTTGCTGATTAGGATTAGGGGCCGTGCCGGAAGGACGACGATGAACCGGCGCGGTCGGCATCACATTAGTTGGCAACTGCCCATTGTATTTAATGGCTTCATCGATCAGATCGTTGACGCCATCCTGTTTATCCTTGCTGATTAGAATTCCATTGGGATTCACCGTTACATCGGCCTTTCCCATCACTTCCTTCATCAAACCCTGGACGAAGCCAGGCCGCTCCGGCGCCGGAAGATTCTTTCTGGCTGCGTCTGGCTCCGGAACAGGTACTCCGATAATACTTAGCTGCTCCTTCGCTTTTTCAGCGTAGTCACTATTGGGATAATTGCGGAGCAAGTTCTGGTAATACTTGGCAGCTTCGTCTGGCTCCTCCTCTTGCTGGAAAGTGGTGCCGAGTCGAAAAAGGACCTCATCGGTGAGCGAGAAGTTTGGATACTTATCAACTATTTCTTTGAGCCGGGATTGTGAGCCCTTGAGACCGCCTTTATGACCCTTGTAACGAGCATCGTAATAGAAACGCGCAATTTGCAGATTGTGCATTGCTAAGCTTTCCTGCGCTTCTACCAGATTAGCCTCCACGATCGGGCGCAGTTTGGTCTGGGGATACTGCTGGAGCAAAGCCTTGAGACGTTGCTCTGCTTTACGCGCATGAGTGACATCACGGTCGGAAAGCCCCATTTGCCTCATTTCGGATTCCGCCACCTTTAACATTGCGTCATCGGCCAGCGGATCCGTGGGGAAGAAGGTCAGCCAATCCAAATAGCCTTGCGCTGCCTGCACTAAGGCCGAGGTTGATCCTTCCAGGTAAAACGAATCAGCAATGGCGAGTTTGGCCAGTGGCAGAAACGGCGAATCAGGATAGGTATTGATGATCGTCTGAAACAGGAGACGGCCAGTTTCGTGGTTGTTCTTCCTCACTTCCTTGACTGCTTCCTGAAACAGTATGCGATCTCGGCCGGCGGCCACGGTGCCGGTAAGCTCTTCGTACTTATCGTCTCCGCCTCCCCCCAGCAGCCCAAACAACTTTTTCTTCTTCTTTTTCCCCGGAGCAGATCCTGAAGAGGCTGAGCTTGTCCTCGCACTCGCGGTCGACTGCAGTCCAGCCTCGACTCGCGTATTAACCTCTGCCACCGAACTCTCAAGCTGATCGAGAGTCGTTTGGTCGTAGCGTTCGGAACGTTCTTGTTTTCCGCGGATGTCATTCACTTCAGAAAGTAAGGAACCTACTTCCTTGTCGAGGCTCCGAAGTCTTTCACGTGGATCGTCCGGGTTCTTTTTGTCCTTCTCGCCGGGGGCGCTCATCGAAGAGATCGCACTATTGAGCGAACGCCGCATGGATTCGAGCTTTGACCGCATAAGGTCAATACGTTGCATCGTCGGAAGCTCACTCTGCGTGCCACGTTGCGCGGACGCAAGACCGGATAGCGCCAAAATCAGCGCCGCGCAAGTTACCAAATAAGCACCAAGGCGAGAATTCATAAATAAACCTCCAAACCACTAATTGTCGAAATTTCGACTCCTGTTTTTCCGTTCTAATCCGAAACGGCAAAGCGAACCCTGGATTCCAACCAGCGCCTCACGCTGCCAATAACTAGGTCAACTAAACCCATTGCACTGTAGCTTCACGCAATCCACGCACAGCTGCTTCAGGATTGTTGCCACCAAAAACCGCTGACCCGGCAACGATGATCTCAGCGCCTGCCGCCACCACCGAAGCGATATTCTCTAAATCTATGCCGCCATCGATCTCAATTCTGGTTTCCAACCGGCGGTCGTCGATCATCTTCTTCAAACGGCGCACTTTATCGACGGAAGTCGGAATGAACTTCTGTCCCCCAAAGCCAGGGTTTACCGACATCACCAGCACATAATCAGCAAACTGTAGCGCCTCGCTAATGCTCTCAATCGGCGTCGCTGGATTTAACACCACGCCTGCCTGTGCTCCAGCTGTTTTGATCGAGGCCAGGGTTCGATGCAGATGAGCATCTGCTTCCACGTGCACCGACACCATTTTTGCGCCAGCCTCAACAAACTGGGTGGCATATTGCCCAGGCTCGGTGATCATCAAGTGTGCGTCTATCGGCAAGTCGGTGGCTTTAGCAATTGACTTCAACACCGGTAAACCCACTGTCAGGTTAGGTACGAAGTGCCCATCCATGACGTCGAAGTGAAGGATCGTTGCGCCGCCACGCTGGATCGCTTCGATCTCGTCCCCCAAACGCAAAAAATCGGCTGACAAAATCGAGGGGGCGATGTCAATCGTGCTGCCATTCATCCAGGTGACCTTGACCCTGAGAACTGACTCAATTCTCTTTCAGCGGCTTGTTAACCGGAGATTTAACCGGAGACGGCTTCGTTACGGGCGGACGCGTGCTCCCGTTATCGTTACGAGTTGGGTTGGCATTCACGTTCGATGGTGGCCGATTTGAATTCAGGTTGGTAGCCTTATTCGAGTTACCGCTATTTGCGTTCTTATTAGTTGTAGATCGATTGCTGTTTGCGTTGCGGTTTCCGGCGTTGGCGTTGTCGTTCGCGTTCTTGTTCGTGCTTTTGTTGCGCTTCGGCTTGTTTTCGTTCGCCGTGGCCGAATCGTCGTTTGTATTTTTGCTGTCACTCTTCTCCGCCGGCGTCGGCTCAGGCGTAGGGTTTATGGACGATTCCCCTTCTTTAACAGGCCGGCTGATGTCCATAGCGATGGTCTGCCCCATTTTGACCACCTCCCCACCTCGCGGCAACTGAAAAAGCACCGTATCAGCCTTCACCTGGCTGGGTCTGGTGGCGCGGACGCGAAAGTTGAGGCCGGCACTCCCCAAAACCCGTTCTGCTTCGAAGCGATCCTTGCCCATTACATCAGGCACAGTAACTTCGGGGCTGCGAAGAGAAAGATAAACTGTTGATCCGAGGCCAAACAGAAAAATAATCGCGATCGCGATCGCGATACTCAATCGTCGAAGTGTCGAGAGTGCCCCACTGGCCATATTCACTGTGTACCCTCTCTACTGAAGCGGGACTACCAAATCCATCCAAGACCGGGCCCCAACCAAGCTGCGCAGTCTAACATCCGTCCCACACACTCGCAAGGCAGCCTTTTCCCAGTCTAAAGGCCGTGGTCACTCAGTTTTTCTTTCAAAGGCGCAGATAAAAAAACCATCCGTACCATCGCGATGCGGCCAGGTGCGCGCGGTTCCTGGAGCCGTCCTAAGGGCGTCTTTGAGCGACAACTCAGCCGGCCTGTACCCTTTATTATTTTCAAGGAACGCTTGCCTAACGCCTTCGTTTTCTTCGATCTCGACCGAACAGGTTGAATAAACCAACCGTCCGCCCGATTTCAAAGTTCCAGCCACATTGGAAAGGAGCCGCTCCTGACGTTGCGACAAATCTTGAATGTCGCCGGGTGTGATGCGCCATCGGATCTCGGGGTTGCGCCTAAGAGTTCCAGTACCGGAACAGGGTGCATCCACCAGCACGCGGTCAAAAGCACTTTGGGCCAGTGGCAGCGGCCGTAAGCCGTCAAGGCCTATGCAGCGGATGTTATTCAATTGGTGAGTGTTAGCGGTTTGAATAACCGTCCGTAGACGGTGCTCGTGCACATCGGAAGCGACGACCATACCGGAGTTACTCATGATGTCTGCGACCTGGGTCGTCTTGCTTCCGGGCGCAGCACAAAGGTCCAACACATAATGGCCAGGTTCTGCCCCGAGTTCTGTCGCAACGAGCTGCGAAGCTTCGTCCTGAATGTAAATGTGGCCTTCGGCAACCAGTTTTGAAAACAAACTCCCAGCACCGCGGATTCTCCATGCCCCGTCCGCGACCCTCGAAGGGGTCAGTTCGGCGCCTGACTGTTGCAACTGTTTAATCACCTCAGACGATTTCGCACAATTTCGGACCACTCGAAACGCAACTGGCGCAGGCTCATTGTTTGAGCGAGCCAAAGCCTCCGCTTCTTCCCTGCCGAGTTCTTTGATCCAGCGCTCGATTAACCACGTGGGATGCGACGTGGCAACCGCGAGTCTTTCGGTTGGGTCATTAATCGGCTCTGCAGGATCAACCCCGGGCTCCCGCGTAGCTCGACGTAAGACCGCGTTGACTAAACCTCCGGCCGATCGTAATCGTGCGAAGTTGGCTAATTTGACTGATTCGTTAACAGCGGCAGACGCAGGAACACGGGAAAGAAATCTCAGTTGGTAAAGACCCAACCTCAATATGAGGCGCACCCCTACGTCCAACTGGGCTACTTTTCTCCTGGCGTAGTATTCAATTAAGGTGTCCAGCCAATACTGCCAACGCAATACTCCCATCACTAACTCGTGGCACAGGGATCCATCAAGCGGGCTTAATCCTGACTCGCGCGTTGCTAACAGGACGGAGGCATAAGCGCCCTCTTCAACGCGGAGAAGGATCTCAAGTGCAGCGCTCCGGGCTGGTGAAACGGACCTTAAAGCAGAACTAGACTTCGCCAAACCTGTCACCAATTTGCAAATGAGCACCGTTGAGGAAATCTCTGACTGTCATGCGGCGTTTTGCTTCTGGCTGCACCTCATGCAGACGCAACAAAGTTCCTTCGCCACACTTCACCAACAGATCATCACCGTGGGCTAGAATCACTTCGCCATCTTGCCTGGCTTCGTCGACTGGCTGCTCAGTTTCGACCGCCGCTCTCCAAACGATTAGCCGGTGCGAATTGAAGAAGGTATAGGCGTTGGGCCAGGGCTGGAATCCTCTGACGCAACGCTCGATAGTAACCGCTCTGTTCGACCAGTCGATGAGTCCATGCGTTCTGGTCAGAATCGGCGCAAACGTGGCATCACCATCATGCTGAGGACGGGGGCTCAATGCATCCAGCTGGGACAGCGTCTCGCTCAGCAGTTCAGCTCCCACTGCCGAGAGTCGGCTCATTAGCTCCGGCGCGGTTTCTGTTTCACCGATCAGCGTTTCCCGCTGTAGCAAGATCGGTCCAGAATCAAGTTCTTCCTCGATAAACATGGTGGTGACGCCGGTCTTCGTTTCGCCATTGACGATGGCCCAGTTCGCTGGAGCAGCGCCGCGATATTGTGGCAGTAACGAGAAGTGCACATTGATGCAGCCTCTGCGTGGGGCGGCCAGGTATTCAGGTGAAAGGATGCGTCCGTATGCCACTACCACGGCAACGTCCGCTTCGTAAGACGCAAACAGATCTTTTGTTTGTTCGATTTTGATCTTCTTTGGTTGTTCGACGTTTAAGCCGTGATCGAGAGCAAATTCTTTGATTGCCGGTGAGTGCATCTTGTCACCACGACCGGCGGGCTTGTCGGGTTGGGTCCAGACAGCGATGATCTCGTGACCGTCACTCAGCAAACGTTGTAAGGAAGGCACGGCGGATTCCGGCGTACCCATGAAAACTATGCGCATGATTCTTAGAAAACGCCGTACGACTAAATACCTTTGTCTGCGGGACGGACTCTCAGTCTTCCGGGTTCCGCGGTTATCATCGCGCCTCTTTCAAGTTCCTTCCCATGAAGGTCAAGAATCAGCGCGCAAACAGATGCTTGGTGTTTAGCTGGAAAGTTGACGAGACGGATAATCCCGGAATGGAAGTGTCCTCTAACAATTACTAATTCACCGAAGTCTTTATCGAGAGTAACAAGAAATGCGTTTTTCGGAAGTGGCTCGGAGAAGTATTTCATCATCACCCGGATCAGTCTCTCAATCTCCTGCCCACACCGCGTCATGACCCAAATCGCGCAACTGAGTTTTTGCCGGCCCCCAGATGCAGGAATCCAGTAAGAGCTTCACACAGTCTCCATGAGAGGTTCTATGCGCTCATGACCCACCAGCCTCCGGGCATAAACCAAACATGCCTGGATATCTTCGGGCTGTAACCAAGGGTAACCCTGAAGTATCACCTCTGGTAGATCACCAGCCGCAAGCATACCCAACACGTGCTCAACAGCCAGGCGTTTCCCTCTGATGATTGGCTTGCCGCCAAAGATTTGAGGATTCACTGTGATTCGCTCCAGCAATTTGGTCTCTTCCATCGTTTGATTACCTAACTAGCGTTCCCTGCCTCGGCCCGCCTGCTAATCGTGGCTCCTGATTTTTCCGCCGACAGCTTCGCTTGCATGAACAACAAAAGATAGTCGCGACCGCCCGCTTTCGAGTCAGTCCCCGACATATTGAACCCGCCAAACGGATGTACACCGACTAGCGCTCCCGTACACTTACGATTGAGATAGAGGTTGCCAACATGAAACTCCCGACGCGCTCTCTCGATCTTCTCTTCGTCGGTACTGTAGACGGCTCCGGTCAGTCCATATTGAGTGCCATTGGCTATCTTCAAAGCGTCGTCATAGTTCTCGGCTTTAATCACCGCGAGCACGGGACCAAAGATCTCTTCCTGCTCGATGGTCGAACCGGCTTTCACGTCAGCAATCACCGTAGGTTCTATGAAGAAGCCCTGTTCCCCATCGGAACCACCTCCGGCAACGACCCGGCCACCTTCGCTCTTCCCTTTCTCGATATATCCGTTAATGGATTTGAAGGCTTTCTCATTGATGACCGCGCCCATGTTAGTCGCCAAATCCTGCGGGTCTCCCATCTTCAGCTTCTCGGTTCGCTCGACAATCTTTTCGAGCACCTGATCGTAAACTGCGGCATCGACGATAGCGCGCGAGCATGCCGAACACTTCTGCCCCTGAAATCCGAATGCCGCCTGCACAATCCCGGTTGCAGCATCGTCCAGATTCGCATCCGCAGCAACGATGGTCGCGTCTTTCCCGCCCATCTCGGCAACCACCCGTTTGATCCAGATCTGGCCCTCATGGACTTTCGCCGCCCGTTCGTTGATTCGTAGTCCAATTTCCATTGAACCAGTAAACGCGACGAACCGCGTCTTCGGATGATCCACTACCACATCGCCTACTTCCGCTCCCGATCCCGTCATAAAGTTGACTACACCGGCCGGCAGTCCGACCTCTTCAAGTACTTCAAAAAACTTATAGGCAATCGTCGGCGCGTCAGATGAAGGCTTAAGCACGACTGTATTTCCGGTGACAAACGCGGCTGCCGTCATCCCAGCCATAATGGCGAGGGGGAAATTCCACGGCGGAATAACTGCCACCACGCCCAGCGGAATGTACTCCATGTGGTTATCTTCACCGGGAACTTTGACGAGCGGTTGGCCTTCGGCATACCGCAACATCTCTCGTCCGTAAAACTCCAGGAAGTCGATTGCTTCGGCGGTGTCACCGTCGGCTTCCGCCCACGTCTTGGCAACCTCGTGGATCATCCAGGCTGACAGTTCATGCTTGCGATCGCGGAGAATTGCAGCCGTGCGAAACAGGAAATCGGCCCGTTCTGCGGGGCTCGTGTTCCGCCAGGTTTGAAAGGTCTCAAAGGCTGACTCTACCGCTTTGTTAGCGAGCTCTTTGGTCGCCTTCTGAAACCGGCCAACCACCTGTTTACGATCGGCTGGATTGATACTGTCGAGCTTGGCGTCGGTATTTATTCGCTCACCGCCAATGACCAGCGGATACTCGCGGCCCAGTTCACTCTTCACCTTCTCAAGCGCCGCTCGCATGGCTTGCGCATTCTCTTCCTGGCTGAAATCTGTAAACGGTTCATTGCGGAATTCAGTTGGCATAGTTCGCTCCAATTAAAGGTTTTTCAAGATAGTATCACGCCGGAGACCAGTAGGCAGAAGGCACTAAGCAGAAGGCAGAAAGCAGAAAGCACTAAGCAGAAAACCAAAAAGCGAATAGACCTCGTTTGCTCTTTTCTGCCTTCTGCTTAGTGCTTTCTGCTTTCTGCTTTCTGCCTTCTGCTTACTGCCTTCTGCTTAGTGCCTTCTGCTACTTGCCTCAGGACCACTTCCCTGCCTTTTGCAACTTCTTAATCTTTCGCTTCACTAACTCACGCTTCAGCGAACTCATCTTATCCAGAAAGACAATGCCGTCGCAGTGGTCGGTTTCGTGGAGCATGCAGCGCGCGGTAAGTTCTTCGTCATCCACCTCAAACTCGTTTCCGTTGATATCGTGCGCCCGCACAACTGCCCGCAAACTGCGCTCGACCGGTGTGAAGATTCCGGGGAATGAAAGGCACCCCTCCTCGCCGTTCTGCTCGCCTTCGACATGGATCACGTCCGGATTGATCATCACGACGCGTTGGTTTGGATCCTTGCCACCCGAGCAGTCCATGACGAAGAGACGCTTGGCAACGCCAACCTGCACCGCCGCCAGGCCCACACCGGGCGCCGCGTACATAGTCTCAAACATATCGCTGACGAGCCGTTTCAAATCATCGCCAAACTCCGTAACCGGATCAGCCGGTGTATCGAGAATCGGATTCGGCCACGTCACAATTTCCATCAATGCCATGCTTGCTTTTCCACTCCAACAATGAACTTCTTCGGACTGCCTTCGATGTCGATTCTACGATGAACGATGCTTCAGTGCTAGCGAGGTGTTTTCGGAGTAGTGTCCCAATCTCTTTGCGGGTCACTTCGTGTGGATAGGCGAAAAGCAGGATCCACCAAATCACACGAAACAAGACGAAACCCAATATCACAAAGAATACTTCAGTGTTATTTCGTGTGATTTAGTGGATCAGTCTTCTGCCTTCTCCCGTAAACAACTCAGATTCACAAGTGTTCTTCGGCAAAGATATTGCCACGACCGAGAATACCGGCAGGATCGAAAGCACGCTTGAGTGCAGCCATCTGGCGCAGGCTTTCCTCGCTGTAGAACAACCGTAGGTAGTCTCGTTTTAGTTTTCCGATTCCGTGCTCGGCCGAAAGCGTCCCACCAACAGCAGCGGCACGCTTGAGAAACTCAACATAGATCTCGCGCGCTTTCACACCTTCCTGATCGTCACGTGGCAGGATGTTCACGTGCACGTGATTGTCACCGATGTGTCCGAAAATTGTGTATCTCAAACCACTCGACTGCAACGTGCCTTGATAGAATTGAAGCATGTCAGGAAACGCCTCATCGGGAACCGACATATCGGTTGAAACCTTCCTCTGCCGGTGGCTCGCAAACCATTCATTCATCAGGACAGGTAAAGCGTGCCGAAATTCTCGCAGCTTCGCCTGGTCCGTTTCGTTAGTCGCAAACCAGGAATCGTCTGCCAGGGCCTGGTGCGCCTCCATGAGCGCTAACCAGCTTGCCATGATCGAGTCTTCGCTGGTCGAATCCGTTTCCTGTTCAAAGAATATTGCGCCGGTCGCGCTGACGGGAATGGTTTGGTATTTCTGACGGAGGAAGTTCAACGACTCGCGATCGAAATACTCAAGCGCCCGAGCATCAATCGCCGCGTGGGTTTGGTTCACGTCGGTACCGGGTGTGATCGGTTCGCGTCTTGTTACCTCAAAAGCCTTATCCATAAGACTCCCTAAGCGACCCGCCGACGATTCGGAGAGTTCGCTGTTCTTCAACGACTGATCCCTCGCCTCACGCACGAATGCTAATAGCTCTGCTTCGCCACTGAAGAACACAACACCGCTGAGCAACCCAACGGGTTTAGGCAACAAAGAAGTTTCAATTTCAACTATTACTCCAAGGGTACCCTCGCTGCCTATGAAGAGATCAACCACATCCATCTCAGGCGCCACGTAGTAACCGGATGCGTGTTTCCGCGTTGCCGGCATTCGGTAGGACGGCAGCTGGGTTTCAATGAACGCGCCTGAAGGAAGTGGAATTCGTATCTGACCTTTTTGGTCTGCCTTAAGTTCTCCTCGATGTATATCGATCACCTCACCCGTAGCCAGAGCGATCTTCAACCGCTGCACATAGGTTCTGGTTGGGCCATACTTGAAGGTGCGTGCTCCTGACGCGTTCGTTGCC
>Ga0190274_10001846_pt1 | contig 12427 bp, 10 predicted proteins | sample Popmic531T_FD_133002 | JGI IMG/M metagenome (GOLD analysis project Ga0190274, IMG submission 133002) | Populus adjacent soil microbial communities from riparian zone of Yellowstone River, Montana, USA - 531 T | ecosystem: Environmental > Terrestrial > Soil > Riparian zone | place: USA: Montana...
ACAGGCGGGTTGCCGTTACCGCTTGGTGGCAACGTCATCCGTCGCGACCTCGGACCGGACCTGATGCGCCAGGTGTCGACGATGCTGCACGACAGCATTGCGCACGGGCTGTCGCACCGCGAAGAGGCCGTCGCGTACGCGCAGCAGTTCGGGCGCGGCCTCAATGCGGCTGAGACGGACACGTTCGTCGGCATGTACGTGAATCAGCTCACGCTCGACTATGGTCCGCGTGGGCGCGCGGCGCTCGAACGCTTCTTCGCCGAATCGCACGAGAAGGGGCTGATCCCGAATCGTGTACCGGTGGAATTCGTCTAGCCTCTAGGAGACCTGGTCCCTTCGACTCCGGGCGGTACCCGGTCTCTTCGGTCTGTCGCTATCGCGGATGCAGCACCGCCGCGATCGCCCGAGCTGCTTGGGCGACGCGGGGCCCGGGAATGGTCAAGCTCGAGTCCGCCAGAATGTAGATGCGATCGGTGCGGACGGCGGGGACTGACGCCAATTGCCTCCAAACGGCACGCTCACGCTCGAGGCGTACGGCATCCCAGCCCTCCGACGCGCGCAGTTCGAGCACGATGTCTGGTGCGCGCGCGAGCAGTTGCTCGGTCGAAACCTGCAAGCTCTCTCGTTTGACATCCGCGAAGACATCAATGGCCCCGCTGAGTTCGACCAGATCGTGAAGGAAGCCGACACCGCCGGTGGCAAAGAGGCTTCGCAATGTCCCCGGCTCCCGCCCGAAGACGAGTACTGTCCGAGGTCGTGCACGGCCCGCGACCGACGCCTGGATGGCCCGGAGGTCAACCTCGATCGACGCCGCGACTCGATTCGCATCGTCGCGATGGCCCACGCGCGTGCCAAGTTCGCGCAGCGTACTCGTAATGTCGGCCAAACCTGCGTGACGATACTGAAAAATCCCTATACGGGCGCGCGTGAGCCGGCTCATCAGATCGTCCTGGCTCCCATAGACGACCACCAGGTCTGGCCGCAGGGACAGAATGCGCTCGAAGTCGGGATCGACCAGTGCGCCAACCTTGGGCCGTGATGCGACCTCAGCCGGGAAGTTGTCGTAACTGGATACGCCGACGACTTCGGCGCCGGCGCCCATTGCGAACAGCATCTCGGTCACCGCGGGCACGAGGCTGATGATGCGATGGCGTGTCTGCGCTGCCGGCTGCGGCTGCAGAGTCAAGACTGCCGTGAGCAGTAAGAGACCGGGTCTCGCCCACACAAAGAGACCGGGTCTTGCCCCACGCAAGAGACCGGGTCTCGCCCCACGCAAGAGACCGGGTCTCGCCCCAAAGAAGAATAAGAGACCCGGTCTCCTATTCGGCGCCGGTGTCGGTATCGGCGTCATCGTCACCTTTACTCGCGGCCTTATCGCCTTCTCAACAGTAGCCATAGGAAGAACGGCCCTCCAATCAGCGCGGTGATTATGCCGACGGGCAATTCGAGGGGAGCGAGCGCGGTTCGGGCCACGACATCGCATGCGACGAGGAATGCGGCGCCAAAGAAAGTAGACGCGGGGAGCACGAGGCGGTGGTCGGCGCCGACGAGTAGTCGGACGAGATGGGGCACGATGATGCCGACAAATCCGATGGGGCCCCCCACAGCGACGGCGGCGCCCGTCGCGAGCGAGCCGCTGAAGAAAGCCACCCGCTGGGTGCGTGTGACATCCAGTCCGCGGCCGCCGGCGGCCTCTCTGCCGAGACTGAGCAGGTTCAACGGACGCGCGAGCCACGTGAAAGCCAGAAACGACACAACGATGAAGGGCAGCGATGCCAGGATGGACGCGTAGCCGGCGACGTCCAGGTCGCCCATCAGCCATCGTAGCGCCCGGTATGTCTCGGCGAAGTCGCTCAAGTACTGAACAAAGAGAATCAGCGCCGAGAAGAATGCGTTCAGGGTGACCCCGGCAAGAAGCAGCACGGTTGTGGACATGCCGCGCTGCCGGCCGTTGGCCAGCGCGTAGACGATGAGCACCGCGGCCAATGCGCCAGCCAGGCTCGCGCTGGCTACTCCGCCGACGGGGATTGCGGCGCCAAACGTGATGGCAATCATCGCGCCGAGTGACGCTCCAGCTGAAACGCCGAGCGTGTAGGGCGTCGCAAGCGGATTCTGCAGCAGGCCTTGAAAGACGACGCCCGCGGCGGCAAGGGTGCCGCCGACAAGGGCCGCCGCGACGGCGCGGGGCAGCCGGGCCAGAAAGAAGATCTGGGCGTCGACGTTGTCGGAGAACGGCATCGTCGTGCTGAAGACCCTGGCCAACGACAGGTCGGTCGTGCCTACGAATGGTGCCGCCAGGACCGCGAGGATCATGGCCGTGCCGCACGCGACAACAAGGGGCGCGCCGCGGCGGAGGGGCGACGCGATCATCGGCCGAGCGCGGGCGCCGCCGCCTCGGCGCCAATGTCATACAACTGGCCGATGAGGGTCGGCGTCAACATGTCGCCTGGCGCACCCTCGGAGAGCACCCGTCCATTCGAGAGCAGCACGACCCACGTGCACAGGTTGGCCACGAGGCGCAGGTCGTGCGTCGACAGCACGACACCGATCCCGATCTCATCGTGCAGGCGCCGAACCAGCGCCGCAATCTCGATCTGGTACTTCAGATCGAGCGAGGCCGTCGGCTCGTCAAGAAAGAGCAGGGCGCCGCTGTGGGCCTTCGACGATTCCGGCGTCCCGGCCCGCTGGTGCCGGCGATCGAGTTGCGCGAGCACGGATGCGATGATCACGCGTTGCTTCTCGCCGCCGCTCAGCGTTGGATAGGGCCGTTCGGCCAGCTGTCGCGTGCCTGTCGCCTCGAGCGCGTCGAGTGCCGATGCGATGTCGTCGGGCCCTTCCACCTGAAAGGCGCCGAGCCACGGGTAGCGTCCCATCAGGACGATCTCGAGGGCCGTGTAGTCGAACGCCATGTGTGTGTCCTGCGGCACGACGGCCATGCAGCGGGCCCGTTCGCGTCGCGGCATGGACGCGAGGGGCCGGCCGTTGAGCGCGATCGAGCCCGAGGCGGGGGCGAGTGTGCCGGAGAGGAGCTTGAGCAGCGTCGTCTTACCCGATCCATTGGGCCCGAGGATGCCAACCAGTCCCCCCTCAGGGACGCGCAGCGACACGTTGTCGATGACGAAGGACCGCGGCCCCCCGGCCGCCGTAGCGGCAGCCGGAGGGTCGCGGTAGCTGAAGCGGAGATTATCGGCCGTAAGTAACACGGAGGCCAATTGACGCCGACCGCCCGCGGGCGGGGAAGCCAAGCGTCTCCTCGTACTGCCGATCGAAGGCATTACTGAGGCGCGCGACGATCGCCATCGTGCGGTGCACCTGCAGTGCGCCGCCGATGGTCGTGACTACATAACCAGGCGTCTCGAACAGGCTCGCCGCGAACCCGGGTTCGAGATCGAGCATCGAGCCACGGCCGTTGAGCGAGAGGAACACCGTGGCTCGTCGATCAGACCAGGTCACATCGAGGGAGCCTGCGGATTCTGGTCGCCGCACGAGAGGCTGGCCCACGGCGTAGGGGGTCGGGGCTCTCGATGGCAGGTTGTCGACGCCGAGCACCTCCGTGTCGAGCCATGTCCACCCACCGCGCACGGCGACGGCCGACACCGGCCGCCAGGATGCGCCGAACTCCAGGCCTTGCGCTCGCGCATTGGCAATGTTGTCGCTGAGGTACCGGCTGGCCCCTGAGAGCGCGGAGCCCAACGTCACGATCAGGTCGTCGTAGTTATTGTGAAACCAGGTCGCGTCGACAACCAGCCGCGATGCAGCCAGAGCCTGCTCGATACCGACGTCGAGGCTGCGGCTCCGTTCCGGCTTGAGATCCGGGTTGTCCGTGAAGGCGATGTCAAATGCCGTCGGCGACTTGATGCCCGTGCCCGCGCCGGCCCGCAGCTTGGTCCAGCCGACCGCCGCATCAGGCGCGTCGTTCGGCCGCGCAAACCAGGCGACGGCAACCTTCGGGTTGGCGGACCAGATGGCCTGGGAATCGAATGCCGGTCGTGAGAAGCCATCCGCTTCAAGGGCGGATCTTTCTATGCGTTCGACTCGCAGGCCGAGATTGACGAACGCGCGTGCGCCAAGTGCCGGTCGCGCTTCAACAAATAGGCCGGTCGCGTTACGCGTAACCGGAATCTCTTGAAAGCTGGCGCCGGTGATGAACGTGCTTTGGGCCTCCTCGCGCAGCCACTCGATGCCGCCCGACAGGCCGACGCGCGATCGCTCGGCGTCCAGTTGATAACGTGCCGTCAGGCGACGCGTCTGATTGAAAAAGGGGCCGAAGGAACTCTCGGAATCCAGGGTCCCGTCGGTCCAGTTGGTCTGAGCCTGATGGACGAGCCTGCCGCCCCCGTGGAAGAGCGCACTGATACCGATAGCGCCGTTCGTGTTGGCGCCCCGCGACACGGTGTCGAGCCCAAAGAAGGTGCCGGCCGGATCCGACCCGTACGGTCCCGGGTATCCCTTCTCGTTACGTCCGAGCGAGGCGTCCACACGCAGGCGCCGGGATGGCCGATCGGACCAGGCGAGGCTACCGGCGCCCACCACCCGTTCGTAGTCGTCGTTGCTGACCGGGCCACCGACCGACTCGCGCGTGCTCGTGTCGCCATCGGTGGCTAGCCAGTCGAGGTTGCCTCCGAAGGTGAAAGCCCCATTCGATCCAGTCACCGATCCGCTGCCGGCCGTGGTGCCATAGCCGCCGCCCTCGAAAAGCGCTGTGCCCCGAAGCGGCCCGCCACTCTCCGTGATCACGTGGACGATGCCGCCAATGGCGCCCGAGCCGAAGAGCGCGCTTTGCGGGCCGCGCACGGCCTCGATGCGCTCGACGCCGGCGACGGGGAGGTGCGCGGCGTCGAACCCGCCGCCGAACGTGTTCTGCACGATGCCGTCGACGAGGACGGCGGTGTAATCGGACTCGCCTCCGCGCGGGAACACCGATGTGATAGCGCCCGTCCCTCCCGACGCGACCACGTTATAGCCCGGGACCAGTCGCAGCGCGTCAGCCACGCCGATGATCTGCTGATCGTCGAGGGTACGCCGACTGATGACTGTTACGCTGTCAGTCACGCGCGACGCGAGCGTCTCGACCTGCGCGGCCGAGACCACCACGGAGTCACTGACCGCGGCCAGCGCAAGCTTCAACGTGACGGCCTGCGACGCACCCTGCACGATCGTGACGCTGGTGGCTGGCAAACGCAGGCCCGGTGCGGACACGATCACATCGTACTTGTCCGGTGCGAGAGCGACCGGACCGAACCGGCCCTCGTTGTCCGTCGTCGCCATCCCGGCGACCGTCGGGCCTCGCAGCACGATCACGCGTGCGCCGGCTACGGCGCGATCCATTGGGTCCGTCACACGGCCCGACAGGGAATCAGCAAACGCTATCGCGGGCGCCGCAAACGGAAGAGTGACGAGCAACAGAAGAGCGAATACCCGGCTCGAATGGCCGGTGAGGCACGAGATCATGGAACCCCCTCCGGCGTGGTTGGCGCCGAACCGCGCATGGCGCGGAAGAAGGACGGCCCGGTGACCTGGTCTCCTGACTTGCGGATCAACGCCGGCGCCCGCGTCTTCCCATGTCGCACGAACACGAACACATGTCCGGATTCGAGGAGGACACAGTGACGGCCGTGGCCGGTGATGCGTGGCCGCGGCAGTGGACGTCAGCTCCCCGCTTACAGTGGCGGCACCGTGCAGGACTTGCACCTGCTTCCCAGTGGCCGCCGGGCGAGCGTCGGTTGTCGGGCGCAGTATAGCATGCGAAAATCAGCGGACCTGCCGTGCGTTCCCGCCTTCGCTCACTCGGACTCGCCGATATCGCCGACAAGCTCGAGGCCTGCGAGCGTCTCGCTCTTGACGACGGTGTGGCGCTCTTCCAGACCCCGGATTTACACGCACTCGGATGGCTCGCCAATCGCGAGCGCGTGCGGCGTCATGGTTCGCGGACTTTCTACAATTTCAATTTGCGGCTCGAAGCGACCAATGTCTGCGTCGCCAGTTGCCTCTTCTGCTCATTCGCGCGCCTGAGGCCAGGTGATGCGCAGGCATACACGATGTCGCTCGAGCAGGTCTTCGACGAAGTTCGTCGGCGAGCCCATCAACCCCTCACCGAGGTTCACATCGTCAACGGACTGCATCCGGATCTGCCATTCGCGTACTACACGGACCTGCTTCGCGGACTCAAGTCCATTCGTCCTGGTGTGCATCTGAAGTGCTTCACCGCGGTCGAGATTGCGTTCTTCGCGGATACCTACGGGATGACCGACGAGGGTGTGCTGCGGGCGCTCATCGACGCGGGCCTCGATTCGCTCCCGGGGGGCGGTGCGGAAATCTTCGCCGAGCGGGTGCGTCGCAAGATTGCGCACGACAAGGCCGATGCCGATCGGTATCTCCACATCCATCGGTTGGCGCACGGTCTGGGCATCCGATCGAACGTGACGATGCTCTACGGCCACATCGAGACCATGGAGGAACGCGTCGACCACATGCTCCGGGCTCGCGCGTTGCAGGATGAGACCGGCGGGTTTCAAGCCTTCATCCCACTTGCGTTTCATCCAGACAACAATCAGATGCGCAAGCTGCCGGCGCCGACCGCGACCGACACGCTGAGGGTCCACGCGGTCGCGCGCCTGATGCTCGACAATATCGAACACATCAAAGCCTTCTGGATTGCCACTGGCGTCGAGGTGGCGCAGATGGCTCTGTGGTACGGCGCCGATGATCTCGACGGCACGGTGCAGCAGGAGCGCATTTACCACATGGCAGGGTCGCGGACTCCCGAGACCCTCTCGACCGGGGACATTCGCCGGCTCATCCGCGCCGCTGGCCGCGAGCCACTCGAGCGCGACACCCTCTATAACGTCATCGAGCCCGTGGGCGTGCCTGTCTAAAGCCGGCAAACCTCAAGGCTTGCCTTACGCCTGTCGGCGTGTCGTCGTAGGCAGACCTTCAGGTCTGGCGTCAGTTTCTTGTTACACTTGCTTGAGTACCTGACCGATGGACATCCAGCTGCTGACCGACTACGAGAAGACGCGCATCGGCGAGCGCCAGCCGCTCCCCGATGAATATTTGCGCCTACCCGAGGCCGAGCTGGATTTGCGCATTGCAGCCGCCCGCGCCGCGCTCGGCTCGCGGGTCGTCATTCTCGGCCATCACTATCAGCGCGACGAGGTCATCAAGTTCGCCGATGCCATTGGCGATTCGCTGAAGCTGGCGCAGTACGCCGCCAGCCACTCGCAGGCTGATTACGTCATTTTCTGCGGCGTCCATTTCATGGCGGAGAGCGCAGACGTGCTCAGCGGCACGCATCAGCGTGTCATCCTGCCGGACCTTGCGGCGGGCTGCTCAATGGCCGACATGGCCGCTGTCGACCAACTGGAAGTGTGTTGGGAGGAGCTCCGGACCCTTGGTGTGACCGACGCCGTTCCGGTGACTTACATTAACTCGACCGCCGCCATCAAAGCCTTTTGCGGCGAGCATGACGGCATCGTGTGCACATCGAGCAACGCGGCGAAGGCGATGCGATGGGCCTGGGATCGCAGTCGCGCGCTCGTCATGCTGCCCGACCAGCACCTCGGCCGCAATACGGCTTTCAAGATGGGCGTGCCACTCGACGACATGGTGGTCTGGGATCCCGAGTTGCCCTTCGGGGGACTCTCGGTTGAAGAAGTGCGTCACGCGCGGCTCATTCTCTGGAAGGGACACTGCAGCGTTCACACCCGGTTTTCGGTCAAACAAATCGAGCAGTTCCGCGCTGCGTATCCCAATGGCAAAGTCATCGCGCATCCCGAATGCACATTCGATGTCGTGCAGGCGGCCGACGAATCCGGATCGACTGACTTCATCATTCGCACCGTGAAGGCCAGCCCGGAGGGATCGGTGTGGGCAGTTGCCACCGAGATCCATCTCGTCAATCGGCTGGCGCGGGAGGTCGCGCCGACGCGTACCGTGTTGACGCTCGACTCGCTCGGGTGTCTCTGCTCGACGATGTTTCGCGTGTCGCCGAATCACCTGTTGTGGGTGCTCGAGGGGTTGATCGACGGCCAGGTGCACAATCAGATCGTCGTTCCTGAGCCCACGAAGACCTCAGCCCGCGTCGCCCTGGACCGTATGCTGGCGCTGCCCTGACATCTGCACGTTGCGATCTGACGCGCGCTGGCGTTAGATCGTGAGTATCCCCATCCCGTTCCGCTTACCGAGGAGTCGTTCATCATGTCCCATCAGCTACCGCCGCTGCCGTATGACTTTGCTGCGCTTGAGCCACACATCGACACGCAGACGATGCAGATTCACCATGGCAAGCACCATGCGGCGTACGTGAACAACCTGAACGCCGCTCTCGAGAAGCACGCCGCGCTCGCAGGCAAGAGCGCCGCCGAACTCATATCGAACCTCTCGGCAGTGCCCGATGATGTCAGAACCGCCGTACGCAACAACGGCGGCGGTCACGTCAACCACACAATGTTCTGGGAGATTATGGGGCCCGGCAAAGGTGGCGCACCTACCGGAGAGATTGCTTCCGGGATCAACGGGACGTTCGGTGGCTTCGACGCCTTCAAGGAACAGATGAACAAGGGCGGCGTCGGCCGGTTCGGCAGCGGCTGGGTTTGGCTCGTTGAAAGTGGCGGCAAGCTGTCGATCGAAAGCACGGCCAATCAGGACAACCCGGGCATGGAGGGCAAGCGCGCCATCATGGGCATCGACGTGTGGGAACACGCCTACTACCTCAAGTACCAGAACCGCCGGCCCGATTACCTCGCAGCGTGGTGGAACGTGATCAACTGGGACGCTGTCAACAAACGGTTGAAGGGCTGAGACTGAGACGAGTGCATTTCGTGTCTCCAGCGATCTGGTTGCCTGTCGTCCGCGCCCTCGAAAACCGCGGACGCTTATCAAGCACTTGGCGTCACCGCTTCGACGAGTACTTGCGACCGGGCTGGTCGTTCGCGAATGCTCATGAAGCGCCGCTCCACTAACAGGTGGAATCGCCACGACAGCCAGAGCGAGATTAGTACGCACGGCGGAATCGAAAGGAGCGGGGACAAGTGCGCCGTGTCGACACCGCCGAGTTCGAGCGCTGCCCGTACAAAGCGGGTCACGGGCAAGTGGACCAGATACAGGCTGTAGCACATGAGACCGCAGGTTCGGAGACCGTTCAGGCGCGGATGGTCCGCGATTTGGCCGTCCCAGCGGTGAAGCACCAGCGCGGCGAGCGTAAATGCCGCCCCGACGAGAAACGACTGAGCCGTCGTTTTCTCGGACTTCAGTAGGTCGGCTGGACCGAGGGACGCCGCCAGTGCGATCGTGGCAACCATGCCGGCTGCCGCGAGCAGTCGGCCATTGCGGTAAGGCCGGTTGAGCACGAAGAAGAGCAGGATTCCCATCGCGAAGAGAAGCCAGGATCCGTCAAAGAAGTACCCTTCGAGAGGCCAGCCCCTCGTCGTTCCCACCAGCGCCACCGCTGCGACGAGAATCGTCACCGCGGTCGCCCACCGAAAATAACGGTTCGGTCCGACTAAAAGGAGGGCGCCTGTGACGGCATAGAACTGCTCCTCGTAGCACAAGGTCCATGCATGTCCGAGCACCAGCGCTTTCTGTCCACCGACGATGTGCCAGCGCCACATCTCCGTGAGGGTCACCGACCCAATCCATTGCCAGGTCGAGTGCCACCATGGTCTAAGCAGATCGCCCGCGCGCGTCAGCGCACCTCCGAGCAAGAGGTCGACTGCGCCGAGGAGCAGCGCGTAGGCGAACAAGACGATCCAATAGGGCGGAAAGATGCGTCGGACGCGCTTGTAGAAATACTGCCCGACGGGCTTGCCGCCGCGACTGTGACTGATGGCTGTCGCCGTGATGCAGTAGCCGCTAATGACGAAAAAGATGGGCACTCCCATCCAGAGTCGCGACGCAATGGCGGCCGTCACACTGTTTATCAGTTCGAGCGCCGTCGAGGGTCCAGCAACCGGCTGGTACCAGACGGAGTGATTCAGCAGGACGAGAAAGCAGGCAGCGCCCCGCCAGAGGTCGAGGCTCTCGTACCGCGGGCTCGAGACCGCCGAAGAGGCGTCAGTTCTCATGTCTGGAATCTTGCTGGTCACGGCGATCACTCTTGGGCCGTCGCTGCGCACTCGACGGGAAGCAAAAACACAGGCTCGTAGCGCAACGATCCGACGCGACGTTTGTGCAGTTCAAAGTATAGAACGTCGTCTCCAGGCCCGGCCGACCTGTCAGAAAAGTCGTACCGTGACGAGCGTACCGGCGTCACAGGCGGTCACCCCTATGGGGATCTCGATGTACCCGTCCGCCCCGGCCATGCTCGTGATGTCTCCGGAAGATTTGAATGCCGGATGGACCATGCCGTTGGCGACGCGCACTGGATAGAATTGGTGACGCTCGGGGGTCGATGCTACGCGACGCGCGAGGGGCGCGGTCAACGTGAATGGATGCCACGCCGGGAGCCGGGCCATTTTTCGAAGGAACGGGACGAGCAGCATGTAGGCGTTCGACAAGCACGAGGCTGGGTTACCCGGCATCCCGAACACGATCGTGCGGCCGATTCGCGCAAGCAGCGTCGGCTTGCCGGGCTTGACCGCGATGCCATGGAAGATCACTTCGCCTCGACCGCTGATGGCGTCAATCACCAGGTCGCGATCGCCCACCGAACTGCCACCTGAGAGCACCACCGCGTCGTACGCCATCGAGGAGTCGAGTGCTGTCCTCAGCGCTGCGATCGAATCCGCGACCGGCGCAAGCGGCAGCGGCCGGCCTCCGTGTCGCCGGACGACAGCTTCGACCGTAAAGCGATTGACGTCGTACACGTGGCCAGGCGGGAGCGGGCCACCAGGGGAGGTGACCTCATTGCCGGTCGATAGAATGGCCACCGTCGGCTTGCGGAAAACCTCGACCAACGCGAGACCGATGGCCGCGAGGCTGCCAACACGTGCCGGGCTCAGGACATCTCCTCGCCTGGCTACGACCTCGCCGGTGTGCATGTCGGCACCGCGCGGACTGATGTGCTGTCCGGTCGCCGGACGCGTGCTGAAGCGCACATGCCGGCCCACGGGCGAAGGCGATTCGCACGCTCCGGTCGTCTCAATGAGTGCCGTGGCTTCCACCATTACGACGGCATCAGCTCCGGGGGGTACGGGAGCGCCCGTCGCAATCGCAGTGCACGTCCCTGGCGCCACTGGCTCACCGGGGACCGTGCCGGTAAAGGCGATGCTCGTGCACAGTAGATCGACGGTGGTTCCAGGGGCGACAGCGAGGTCGTCGGTCCGTACGGCATACCCGTCCATGGCCGCGCGCGCGAATGCCGGCACATCGGCAGGCGCCGCGATATCGGCGGCCGCAACTCTGCCGTCAGCCGACGACAGATCAACCATTTCGGTCTCATCGATGGGCGACGCAGAAGCCAGCACGCGGGCGAGCGCTTCATCAAAGTCGAGAACACGCGTGAACAGCTCCGGCCGCATTTGGCGCTGACGCGATCAACGCCGCAATTCGCGGACGATGTGACCAAGCTCCGGGAGAATCAACCGGGACATCGCCAGGCGCACGCCGTGTTCGGAACCGGGCAACAGGAACAGCACACGGCGGCCGACGATGCCGGCCGCGGCGCGCGAGAGCATGGCGGCAGCGCCAATTTCTTCGAAGCTGAGCATTCTGAAGAGCTCACCAAACCCCGGCATCTCTCGTTCGAATAGGCCCGCAACGGCTTCAAAGGTTGTGTCCCGCTGCGCGATGCCGGTGCCGCCCGTGATGATCATGACATCAGCCTCGCCGGCCTCCAATACAAGCCGGACGCGGGCCGTCACCTCGCCGGGCTCATCCGGGACGATCGCACGGGCGCAAACGATGTGCCCATCTTCGCCGAGCAAATCCATGATGGCTTGCCCACTGCGATCATTCTCGGCGGTGCGCGTATCGCTAACCGTCAAGACGAAGCACGCGAGATGGACCGGCGCGGTGCGGTGATGTTCGTCGACAGACATCAGGGAAGGCTCACGATTATACGACCGGCGGCTGCCCGTCCGTCTGCCAATGATTTTGGTAGAGGCTGGGCTGACAAGCGACCTCTGTAGGTGCGGCGACTCCCGAATGGCGGTCCCGGAAGGGTGCGGCGGGGACGAAGTTGCCGCGCGTCCAGCGTGATTGCAGCGCAGAGCGAAGCGAGTTGCGCCCACGCGAACGGAGCGGGGTGTTGGGTTCCCCGCGAGTGAGCGTGTGAGGGGGGTGCGGCGGGGACGAAGTCCCCCCGCCTAATGCGAGTTGCGCCCACGCGAACGGAGCGGGGTGTTGGGGTCCCCGCGAGTGAGCGTGTGAGGGGGGGTGCGGCGGGGACGAAGTCCCCCCGCCTAATCTTTGGTGCGCCCTGCACGACTCGAACGTGCGACCTTCTGGTTCGTAGCCAGACGCTCTATCCAACTGAGCTAAGGGCGCTCGG
>Ga0190274_10001847_pt1 | contig 12426 bp, 11 predicted proteins | sample Popmic531T_FD_133002 | JGI IMG/M metagenome (GOLD analysis project Ga0190274, IMG submission 133002) | Populus adjacent soil microbial communities from riparian zone of Yellowstone River, Montana, USA - 531 T | ecosystem: Environmental > Terrestrial > Soil > Riparian zone | place: USA: Montana...
CGCGTTCGCTTGCGCTCGGCGGCGCGCCTGAACTGTCAGCGTTCAAATAGCTTCCGAGCTGAACGCCCTTCGAAGGAAGGAACCACCAAAGAGTACCTGCGCGCTGATCGCCTCGCGCTGCGCCGCCCTCCATGCTCGCGCCGGGAGACTGTCCTTCACGCGCTGACGCGCCAACGTCGTGCCTCGTCCCCTTTTGCTAGCAAATCAGGAATGTCCCCATTAACGCTGGGGTTTGATCTTGGGAACCCACGCGAAGCCCATCTGAAATCCTATGTCCGGCGTGTTGTTGAGGTTCTGCAGATTCTCGGTGATGGCGAACGACGCGAGGCAGCAGTCGAACCGGTGCCGCACGCCGATGCTCATCTGGAATTTGTCGCTGAGCAGTTCGTCGAGATCCGTCTGCTCGCGTCGGTAGACGCTCTTGCTCGCATAACCCTGCAGATTCATGTTGGTGCGCGCGGACATCTGGCGTTCCCAACCGATCACGATGGTGGGAATCACCTGCTTGTCCTGCTTCGTGGGCATCTCCTGCCCGGCGTAGTACACGGCGGAAAGATCCACGTGGATCGCATTGCGTTCTCCCAGCCGCCGCACCGACGCCTGAAGCCCGTAGTCCGTGTGGCCGGTGGACAGCAGCGTGCGTTGTCCACCCCATGCCGCTTTCACCGCGGTCTCGACCGACATGCGCCATTTGCCGGGCAACCCGATGCCGGTGTAACGCAGGCCGAAAGTGGGATCGAGGAATCCCTGCTGCGTGGGCGGGTTGTTCAGCACCATCTGCTCGCCCTTGAGGTCGTAGATCATGTGGATTTCATTGCGAGGGGCAGCGAGACGACCGAACGTGCTGAGGCCCACGAGGTCGTGGAACCCTTCGATGGTCGAATCGAGGAACCCGCCTTCGTACGACACCGCCGTCGCGATGGCATAAAACGTCCACTGGCTCGAAAGCTTGTAGTGCATCGTCAGGTCGAGCGTCGCGGACTCGAGATCCGCCAGGTAGTTCTCCCCCGGCAGGTCTCGAATGGCCTGGATCTCCGCCGGTCCGATTTCCTGGCGTCCCGCGCCTTCACGCGCCGTGAGGTATTTCTCGACGTTCTCGCTCAGGGCCCAGGTGTTCTGATAGCCGAGCTCGGCTTCGAACGCGAACGTGTGCGGCTCGATGCTGACCGCATGCGCGGGACGCATGTCGAGACGCAGAAATCCGAAAGGCGTCAGATCGCGTGAGCGCAGCATGCCGTAGAAACGGCCCTGTATTTCTTCAGCTTGTGCGGGAACGGAAGCCGCGAGTGCCGACGCGAAACAAGACCACGCGGCCACGCTGACCAGATTGTTCTTCATTGAAACTCCATTTCCCTCGCGCGTTGCATTTACCAGCCCTTGCGCATCACGACAAGCGGACCGGACCCAGTCATGTTCGGGCGAGGCTTTGACGCGCTGTCATGACGCCAGCGCGTTGTGGAAAATCCACAAGCGCTTATTCAGGCTAGCGCAAGAGGGGCTTGTTGGTCGCAGATTCGCCACAGCAGGGCTTTTCTTTTGCCGCGGCGAAGCGTATTTATGCCACCACTTCGCCGGGGAGGAAGGGGACGGCGATTCAACAAACCAGGAAGGTCCGCATGAAAAAGCCAATCAAGAGTCGGCCCGCGCTGAAAGTTCTGCTCCCGTCGCTTCTGGTCGCCGCCTCGGCGACGGCCCAGGAAGCCAAGCCCGACGATGAAAGCATGCAAGAGGTGGTCGTCACCGGCTCACGCATCATTCAGACCAGCGCCAGTTCCCAACAACCGCTTTCCATCATCAACCGCGCCGACATCGAGCGCACCGGTCTCGCCAGCATCGGCGAGCTGCTGCAGCAGGTCACGGCCGGCGGCAAGGCGCTCAACGCCAAGTTCAATTCTTCGGGCAACTTCGGTTACCCGGCCGACGGCGGCGGTATCGGTGCCGGCTCGGCGCAGGTGGACCTGCGCAACCTCGGCAGCAAACGCGTGCTGGTGCTCGTCGATGGCATCCGCTGGGTGAACGAGTCCTCGGCCTCCGGTGTGTCGGGCGCGGCGGATCTCAACACGATCCCGATGAGCATCATCGATCGCATCGAGGTCCTCGAAGACGGCGCGTCGGCCATCTATGGTTCCGATGCCATCGCCGGCGTGGTGAACATCATCACGCGCAAGACCTTCGAAGGCGTCGAGGTCAATGCCTATCACGGTGAATACGAACTCGGCGGTCCGACCACGGATGCGAGCCTCACGCTCGGCGGCGCCGGCGAACGATTCTCGGGCATGTTCGTCGCCAGCTTCTACGAGCAGGAAGGCATCGATTCCAGCGAATGGGATCAGTCGTCGTTCCCCCAGCCGCTGGCGGGTCTCGCGGCCGGCAGTTCGGCAACGCCGCAGGGTCGTTACACGTTCTGCGATCCGGCGCGTCCCGCGGCCACGTATGGCGCTTGCAGTGCCAGCCAGGAATTCTTCTACGACCTCACGCTGAACAACGGCACGACGACGCCGGCGTGGAACCCCGCCAATCCTTCGGCGGGTACCTACCACGACTTCAGCGGCGCCGACCGTTTCAACTACGCGCCGTACAACCTGTTGCTCACGCCGTCCAAGCGCAAGGCGATGTTCGCGAGCATGGCGTACGAGCTCACCGACGACGTGAAGCTCAACATCAAGGGCCTGTTCAACAACCGGCAGTCCACCAACCGCGCCGCGCCCGAGCCCATCTTCGTGGGACCGTACGCCGGCACTGGCGGACTCGCCGACACCATTTCGATTTCGGCGTTGAACCCCTATAACCCGTTCGGCATCGACCTCAACGCCGCCAGCAACTTCGGCTGGGTCACGCGTCGCCCCATTGAGGTGGGCCCGCGCACGTTCGAACAGGACGTCGACACCTGGTACCTGAACGTCGGCCTCGAAGGCAGCTTTGGAGGCGACCGCCGCTTCCACTGGGACGTGAACGTGGTCAGTTCGGAGAACAGTGCCGACCAGACTTTCCAGAACGGCTACAACATCGCCAAGGTGGGCATCGCCCTCGGCGATCCGGCGGTCTGTGCACTGAATCCCGGATGCGTTCCGCTCGATCTGTTCGGCGGGCAAGGCCGGCCGTTCACGCCGGAGATGATCAACTACATCCGCGCCACGCAGATCGACTCCTCGAAGCAGACGCTGGAACTGATCAGCGCCAACCTCACCGGTGACCTGTTCGACATCGGCGATCGCACCGCGGGCTTCGCGGTGGGCGCCGAACATCGCGAGTACAAGGGTGAGTTCGCGCCCGATCCGCTGCGTCAGACCGGCGAGTCGCAGGACTCCTTCGCTTCGCCCGTCTCCGAGGACTACGACGTCAGCGAGTTGTATGGCGAGGTCAGCGTCCCATTGCTCGAGAGCCTCGATCTCAGCGCCGCGCTGCGCTGGTCGGACTACTCCACGTTCGGCGCCGAGACCACCGGCAAGGCGGGTCTGCGCTGGCAGCCCATCGAAGCGATCGCGATTCGCGGTACGTATTCGAAGGGTTTCCGCGCGCCGAACCTGGGTGAGCTGTTCGGTCTCACGCAGTTCGCCGCGACGCTGGTGGATCCTTGCGGACCCACGGGCACGCTGGTGGTGAACGACGCGGATGGTCTCAACACCACGCCGCTCGAAACCGCTTGCCGCGCGCAGGGCGTGCCTTCGGGCTTCGAACAGGCCAACACGCAGATCACCACGTTCACGGGCGGCAACCCGGACCTGCAGCCCGAGAACTCGGACAGCTACACCGTGGGCATCGTGCACGACGCCACCTGGGCGGAGAGCTGGAGCTCACGGCTCACGTTCGAACTCACGTACTTCAGCCATGAGATCGAAAGCGGCATCCAGGCGCGCGATCTGCAGGCGCTGATCAACGCCTGCCTCGCGTCCGGCGGCACCGATCCGACACTCTGCTCGCCGTTCAACCGCCAGGCCGGTGGCAATCTCGAGCCGCCGCAGAACTTCCTCGACAACCTGGGTTCCATCGAAACCGACGGCTTCGATTTCAAGATCGACTGGCGCGGCACCGAGAAGTCCTGGGGCACGATGAGCGTGGGGCTGCAGTCGACGTTCGTGAACGACTACACCGCCACGGACACGGACGGCATCGTTTCGCAGCGAACGGTGGGAATCGAAGTGAGCGACAGCGCCATTCCGGAACTGCAGGTCAACGCGCAGATCGGATGGGAGCGCAACGGCTGGGAAGTGAACTTCCTGACGCGCTACATGGACTCGGTCGACGAGTTCTGCGGCAATTCGCTGACCACCAACGTTCCGGGTTGCAATGCTGACCAGGAGTTGCACACGCTCGATTCGGTGATCTACAACGATCTGCAGGTGGGCTGGAACAAGGCGTTCGGCATGGAAAACTTCAAGCTGGCGCTGTCGGTCAACAACATCTTCGGCGAGGATCCGCCGATCTGCTACAGCTGCTCGCTCAACGGATACGACGCGGGCACCTACGACCTGCCCGGCACGTTCTGGGCGATCTCGGGCAAGTTCGGGTTCTAACTAGAGAAGTCGAGGGGGGACTGGAGACGGGAACAGCGGGTTCAGCGGAATCCAGCGCGAGTCTCCTTTGAATCGGGCGCCGTCCGGAATGAACTTCCGGGCGGCGCCTTTTTCGTTGTGGAGACCGACCCTGGCCGTATCGCGGCTGCGTTGAAACCCTCAGTGCCCGGGAGTTCGAAAGAAGTTCGCCGGCGCAGCGACTGTAGTTGTCGATGCAACCGCCAGGAAAACCGGAATGTCCGATATTGCCGCGCTAGGGCCACCGGCCATGACGCTGGCCGACGCGTCGTCTCTCCAGCGCATGCTGCGGGCGTATGCGCCCATGTGTCATCGCCTGGCGTCCAGCCACGAGGCGAACCCGGAATCCGCGCGCGATCTTGCCCAGGACATCCTCGTGGCCGTGTGGCGTGCGTGGCCGGCGTTTCGCCAGCAGTGCTCGGAGCGCACCTACGTCGCGCGCATCGCGCAGTACCGCATCGCCACGCACGTTGGCCGCGCCGTGCGCGAGCCGCGCCTCACGCCCTTGTCGGACGAACTGGTGGCGGGTGAGCCCACACCCGAAGACCACGCGATCCGCAACGATGAGCGCGCATACCTGACAGCCCACGTCCGGCAGCTCCCCATCTCGCTGCGCGAGGTCGCGGTGCTGCTGCTCGAAGGATTTTCGCCGACGGAAATCGCCGACACGCTGGGCCTTACGCCCAACGCGGTTTCGATTCGCGGCCTGCGTGCGCGGGAGTTGCTGCGCGCCAGCCTGGAGAACAGCGATGAGCGATGAATTCGGACAATGGAACAGTCTCGCAAAGCTCTGGCACACCGAAAGCGCGGCCGTTTCCACCGCCGACATCGAGCAGCATGCGCGGCGTCAGCGGCAGGGGCTGCTCGCACTCGCCATCGCCGAGGCGGCGGGATTCGCGCTGGTGTTCATTGGCGCCGTGTGGATCTCGATGCACACGGCACTCATTGCGATGTCGGCGCTCACGATCGTGTTCTTCGCCACCTGTGGTTTCCTGCAACACCGCATGCGTCGCGAGCCACCGCCCTCGGGAGGTTACGACCTGCTGAGCTCGCTCGAGATCAGCATCGCGCGTGAAGACTGGAATCTCGCCCAGCTCGGCATCGGCCGCGTGGTCACGTTCCTCACTTTCTTCGCCATCGTGATGGTGGCGTCGAACCACCTGCGATTCATCGAGACCACGCCGGCATCGAAGCTCTGGTCGCTGTTTGCCATAGCGCTCATCGTGTTTGCCGTGCTGCTCTGGAACGTGTTCCTCACGCGCCGTGCGCGAACGCGGAAGCGCAGTCTGGAATCGTTCTTCACGCGCCTGACGACGCCATGAATATTCGGGAGAGTTCAGCCGAGCGCGCGGCGAATCTTGTCCAACAGTGCGGCTTCACTCGCGTCGCCGCCGTCTGTGCCGCCGAGTTCACCCGCGATCTGCACGAGTGACTTGCGAAGGTCCGGGCTCAGAGTCGCTTTGACTTCACCGAGCAGCGCGTCGATGCCCGCCGAGGTGAATTCTCCGTCCTGCTGGGCAACACCTGCGTAGACGGCATCGGTGACTTTGCCGAGCAGCTTGGAAAAATCCGCGGTCGAGGGGTTGCCGAAGATGGCGAGTCCCTTGACCTTGTTGAAGAGGAAGTCGCGCTCTTCGAGACTGCCCGACTGATCGGCGCCGGCAACCAGGGTGAGGACCGAAAGATAGGCTTCCGAGGCGTTCGCGAATTTCACCGTCATGATCTCTCCCTGGCATTCAATATCGCAGCGGGGCGCGAAATCTACGTGATTTCGCGCCTTGCCGCAACGAACGGGGGGTGTGCTCCCGGGCTATCTAATGGCCGAATAGCGGTCTTCGCTGAAGCCCACGAGCAGCGTTCGGCCGCGCTCCAGCACCGGCCGCTTGATCATGGAAGGCTGCTCCAGCATGAGCTTGATAGCGCGTGTTTCTGTCAAACCGGTTCTTGCGGCTTCCGGCAGCTTGCGAAACGTGGTGCCGGCACGGTTGAGCAGCACTTCCCACCCGACGACGCCCGCCCACTTCTCGAGAATCGCGCGGTCGATGCCGGACACCTTGTAGTCGTGAAACTCATACGCCACGCCGTGCGCATCGAGCCAGGCCCGCGCCTTCTTCATGGTGTCGCAGTTCTTGATGCCGTAGATAGTCGTTCTCATGGCTGCCGGTCATTTACGGCCGGTGAATGGCGCAGGACGAGCGTGAGCATGGAACCCACCAGCAGTATTGCCGCGAGCAGGAACAACCCGCTCTCGAAGTTGCCGGACCGGTCCTTTAGATAACCCACGGCGTACGGGCCAATGAAGCCGCCGACCGCGCCCATCGCGTTGATCAGCGCGATGCCCGCGGCGGCTGCACCGCCCGTGAGAAATTTTCCGGGCAGCGCCCAGAACGGACCACGTGTGCCGTAGTCACCGACGGCGGCGACCGTGAGCGCGATCATCGCGGGGACAGGCGATTTCAGGATCGCCGTGAAGACAAAACCGATTGCGCCAATCGCCGTGGGAATCGCCACGTGCATGAAGCGCTCGCCGGTGCGATCGGAGCTGCGTCCGATGAGCACCATGCCCGCGGCCGCCGCGATGTACGGCAACGCCGAGATCAGGCCCACCTCGAAATTGGTGAATCCGGACAGGCCCTTCACGATGGTGGGGACCCAGAGCGTGAGCCCGTAGCTGCCGGTCTGGCAGCAGAACATGATGGCGGCGAGCAGCCACACCGTGGGGTGCTTCAACACCTCGGCTACGCCGACGCCATGACGTGCCTGCGCTGCCGTGTGCTCCGCTTCGATGGTGCGGCTCAGCCAGTCGCGCTGCTCCGGCGTGAGCCATTTCGCCTCGCGTGGATTCTCGGTCAGGTAGCCCAGCACCACGAAGCCCAGGAACACCGCGGGCAATCCCTCGGCGAGGAACATCCATTGCCAGCCATGCAGTCCGAGGTGTCCTTCGAAGCCTAACAACCAGCCCGACAGTGGTCCGCCGAAGACGATGGACAGGGGAATGCCGATCATGAACCAGGACACGGCGCGGGCGCGTTCCGCGCGCGGGAACCACTGGCTGAGGTAATAGACGATGCCAGGCAGGAAGCCTGCTTCCGCGGCGCCGAGCAGCAGGCGCATGACGTAGAAGCTGATCTCGCCCTGCACGAACATCATGCCCGCGGAGATCAGTCCCCAGGTGATCATGATGCGCGCGATCCAGCGCCGCGCGCCGAAGCGCACGAGCAGGAGGTTGCTCGGAATCTCGCAGGCCGCGTAGGCGAGGAAGAAGATGCCGGCGCCAAAACCATAAGCCGTGTCGCTCAACCCCAGGTCCGCGTTCATCTGCAGCTTCGCGAAGCCGACATTGACGCGATCCAGCCACGAGATGATGTACAGCAGCAGGAGAAAGGGCAGCAGGCGCCAGGTGACGCGCGCCATGGTCGAGCGCTCTAGTTCGGTCATCGCTGGAGTGTAGGGGATATGATTGCGGCCAGCTTCAGGATTGCGGGGAGTGCTCATGGACCAGTCGGGGGAATGGGTTGACGTCGGCGCCGCGGAAGACTTCAGGCGTGCGCCGCTGCGCGAGGCGAAGCTGGGAGAGCGCCTGGTGGCCGTGTCATTCAAGGACGGCAAGTTCGGCGTCATCTCCAATGTCTGCAATCACGTCGGCGGACCTTTGGGCAAAGGGCGCCTGGACGGCGAATTCGTGGTCTGCCCGTGGCACCAGTACAAGTTTCATCGCTGCACGGGCGAGGGTGAGCCGGGGTACGAGGCGGACAAGGTTCCGGGATATGGCGTCAAGGAAGAAAACGGCAGGTTGTTAGTCACCGCGAGGCCCACGAGCAAGCGCGGGCATCTTCCGCACGAACCGCATCCGCTCACGCGCTCCACGGATCGTGCGCCCGGGCCACTGCGCGTGGGGGGAATTTCCACCACCGCCATGGACGCGAAGAACCCGCGCTTCTCGACATCAGAGCATCTGCTGGGAGTGGCTCTGGAACACGCGGGCACGGTGCTGGGCGCGGAAACGAAACTGATCCGGCTCAACGACCTGAACTTCCGCAACTGCGAAGGTTATTACTCGAAGGCAGCGAAGGCCTGCACGTGGCCATGCTCGGTCACGTCCATGGACAAGACCGACCAGCTCGACCAGGTGTACGAGATGGCGGTTCACTGGGCCGACATCCTGGTTGTCGCGACTCCCATTCGTTGGGGTGCGGCGAGCTCGCTGTACTACAAGATGGTCGAGCGCATGAACTGCATCCAGAACCAGATCACGCTCAACAACAAGGTGCTCATCCGCAACAAGGTGGCGGCGTTCATCATCACCGGCGGGCAGGATGGCATCCAGGCCGTCGCCGGCCAGATGATGGGGTTCTTCAGCGAGATCGGCTATCTACTGCCGCAGTTCCCGTTCATCGCGCACTCGCTCGGCTGGGAGGCCGAGGAGATGGAGCGAAACATGGACTTCGTGCAATCGAGCGAAGGGCTGCGCGCGGGCGCGCGCGAGCTCGTGAAGCGCAGCGCGGACATGGCGCATGCGCTGCTCGAACGCGAGATCGCGTGCGGCAGCATCGAGCGCGGGGGAAGAAAGGCGTCGGCGTAACCAGCGCCTTTGCAGCTCATTCTTCCGGCGGCGTCGCATCCGGGCGCACATGGAATTGCACCTGGCGGAATGCTTCGTCCAGCATCTCGTTGAAGGCAGTGAGTTGACCCGGGGTGAGTATCTGGGACGCGCGTTCCCGGAGCCTTCCGAGATATTCGGTGGCTTCCGCGAGTCGCTTCTCGGCGCCCGCTTCTTCCGAAGAGAGTGCGAAGGAAACCCCTCCCGTGTTGAAGCCGCTGACGCTGGCACCGCCCTGTGTGATTCCGGCCTCGAAGCGCTGGTGCTCCTCCGCAATCGCGGTGATGAGCTGTTCCGACTTCGCTTCCGAAAGATGATCCTTGTCGGGCAATCGGCCGCGGAATTGCCTCACGGCGCTGCGCTCGTTCAGGCTTTGCTGATATTTCTCGAGACGCTGCTGTCGGTCAGCGCCAATGAGCGCCGCGACCTCGAGTTCTTGTGAGTCGCGGTGCGCACGATCGACACCGGGGAAGTTGCATCTCGGGTCGAGGGCGCATCGCAGCACCTTCTCGCGCACGGTGAGCTGCTGTTCGGCGAGCAACTCGAGCAGGCGGTCGTATTCGAAGGCGCTCAGTTGAAGCACCTGCGCCAGTTGTGGATAGAAGCTGCGAGAGCTGGCCTTCATCTCATCGAGCATTGCGCTGCGCTTCGCGGGATCCAGCAACTTCGCAAGCTCCCGATGGGCGGTCGCCGCCACCCTGCGCTTCTCCCGCTCCCAGGGATCCGGATCTTCTCCGTCTGCCGCGACGATCTGAGACGCAGCCTGGGGTGTATCGACGATGTCAGCCACGGGTTTCGGCAAGGCTGCGGCCGCGGGGATCTCGGCGGCAGCAAGCGATGCAACGCTGGCCTTCCGTGCGCGCTCCCGCTGCAGCTCGCGAGCGAAATAGGCCGTTGTGACGCCGAGCGCCAGGGTGCTCAAGGAAAGCGCTACGACCAGCTTGCGCATGACGCCTATCTTCCGCACAACTCGCTGTTCCCGTCCAGCCTCCGGGTTCTAATCAAGCCAGCTCGCGATCAGCGGCGGGACGATCTCCGTTGCGCGCCCCTTCTCGAAGCGAAAGCCTTCGGGCACCTGGTCCATCTCCAGCGAATTCAATACCTTCTCCGCATCGTGCCGCGCCGCATCGACCAGCCCGGCAGCGGGATACACGCTGAGTGACGTTCCTACTACCAGGACCTTGTCCGCGCCCGAGACGAGCTCGCGCGCGACGTCCATGTGCTGCGTCTCTTCGCCAAACCACACGATGTCGGGCCGCAGTTGCGAGCCATCTTCGCAAAGATCGCCGAGCACGATAGGTGCAGCTTCGATGCGATAACGCTTGCGCGCAGGGCCGGTGCTGCGCGCATAGGCGAGTTCGCCGTGAACGTGCAGCACGTTCGTCGAGCCCGCGCGCTCGTGGAGCGCGTCGACGTTCTGCGTGACGACGAAGACGTCGAACTTCGTCTCGAGTGCCGCCATCGCCTCGTGAGCCGCGTTGGGTTGCGCCGCCCAGGCTTTCGCGCGCCGCTCGTTGTAGAACTCGAGCACCAGCGCGGGATTTTTTCGCCAGCCTTCCGGACTGGCGAGTTCCTGCCAGGAGTGCTGGCGCCACAGTCCTGCCGCGTCGCGAAAGGTAGGCAGGCCACTCTCGGCGGACAGACCGGAGCCTGAAAGGATGACGATTACCGGGCGCATCGGCCTACCGGTTCAGCCACCAGGTGACCCAGAACGTGGCGATCAGCAACAACAGGCCCGGCGCCAGACGCCAGAAATAGGCCTTGCCACCCGCCCACGCAAACCCGAGCTTCGAGAGCGTATTGGTCGTGACGATGAGCCCGACGGCAATGGCTGCGACGTCGCGATTCATCTGGCCCTGCGAGGCGAGCGTACCCACGGAAGCCGAGGTGGAATGCGCATCGGCAAACCCTCCGGCCACCACGCCGGCCAGTGCCCAAACCGGTCCGAAGCTTGTCTGCAGCCAGGCGACCAGCAGCGCGATGCCGCTGAATGCGCCCGCGAACAGCAATGCGGTGCGCAGCCGGAACGCACGCCCGGCCACGGGTGTCGCTGCCCCGTGACCCCTGGAAGCGCGAAACATCAGGAATCCGTAGACCACCATTGCGATGCCGGTGGCGATCAGCGGCCAGCGCAATGCCTCGAGCAGTACGGCGTCGCTCACCGCGAGCACCAGCGCAAGCTGGACCACGGTAGCCAGTTGCGACAGCGCCGCGCCTGCCACCGCGGCCGGCAGGACGGCAGGTTCGCTCTTCGCTCGCGTGCCCATGGTCGCGACGACGACGGTGCTCGATACGAAGCCACCTAACAACCCGGAGAGTGGCAGGCCGGCTCGCGAGCCTACGAGGCGCTGGGCAACGTAACCCGCGGCGTCGATGAGCATGATGAGTACGGTGAGCTTCCAGACGAGACGCGGGTTCACGACCTTCCAGGGGTCGATGGCGTGATCCGGAAGAATGGGCAACACGAGCAGCGCGGCGGCGGCAAGCAATACGCCATCGCGAAGCTCCTGCTCCGAGAGTTCGCGCCGTGCGAATCCATGCAGGGCGCCACGCGACACCAGCAGCACGACGATGAGCACGCCGGCGGCGGCGGCCAGTACGGGCTGTGACGCGGCCAGAACACCGGTGACAAAGGTCGCGAGCAGCGCGACCTCGGTAGTGAGGCCGGGATCGCTGCCACCTGATTTGAAATAAGAGAACGCGGTGAGCAGCACGATTCCCAGCGCCGCTGCGCCGAGCAATACCGGTGAGCCGGCCAACGCAGTGAGGACGCCGAGCAGCGAAGTGAGCGCGAAAGTACGGATGCCGGCGGCGGCAGGCGCGGCCTCGCTGCCCGTGCGCCGTTCCCGCTCGACTCCGATGAGCAGGCCGGCCCCGAGCGCCACGAGGATGGCGGTGGCTTCCGCGGGCATCGTCCAATTGCCGAGAGTGAACATGGACGCGCTGCATATCACGCAGCGCAGAGAGTCGCAATGCGCTCAGGCCTTCGCGCTTTCTCCGAACGACAGCGACGTCTGCCGCTGCGACTGGCCCTGCGACTGACTCTGGCCACTCATGCGCTGCATGCCGCTGATCTCACCCGACGGGAAGTAGATCTCCGCGAGCCGCGAGTGCACGTTGGAAATGTGCAGCTGGATGTTGTCGATGAGCTCGTGCAGGCCGGGCTGATCGAGCGTTGCCAGCGGGGCACGCTGGATGAACTTGGCGGCGCCTTCCAGGACCTCGAGCACGCCTTCGCTTCGCGGCAGCGTTGACAGCGAGCTTTCGAGCTGCATGAGGCAGTACTGGCAGGAG
>Ga0190274_10001848_pt1 | contig 12423 bp, 17 predicted proteins | sample Popmic531T_FD_133002 | JGI IMG/M metagenome (GOLD analysis project Ga0190274, IMG submission 133002) | Populus adjacent soil microbial communities from riparian zone of Yellowstone River, Montana, USA - 531 T | ecosystem: Environmental > Terrestrial > Soil > Riparian zone | place: USA: Montana...
AGCAGTTCGACGTCGTGCTCACCGACAACCTGTTCGGCGACATGCTGTCCGATATTGCCGCGATGCTGACCGGATCGCTCGGCATGCTTGCGTCCGCGTCGCTCGGCGAGGTCAATCCGAAAACCAAAAAGCGCAAGGCGCTGTATGAGCCGGTGCACGGTTCCGCACCCGACATTGCCGGCAAGGGCATCGCCAATCCGATCGCGATGATCGCGTCGTTCGGGATGGCTTTGCGCTACTCGTTCGGAATGGGCAAGGAAGCCGACATGGTGGATGCCGCGATTTCGGCGGCGCTCGCGCGTGGGCTTCGCACGGCTGATATTGCAGCAAAGGGCGAGAACACGGTCAGCACCACCGAGATGGGGGCTGCGATCGGCGAGGAGATCGAGAAGCTGTCGGCCTAAATCTCTATCGCCCTCGTCCTTCCAGACGCATCGCTGTGCGATGCATCTCGGGATGACGGCGGATAGAAGTCAGCCTTGGCAAAGGTGGCTTAGAACGAAAACGTTCCGGGCCAGCGGCGGGCCGGAACGTCGAAGGGGCCGTTGAACGGATTGCGATCCCAGGTCAGGTTCGGAGCCGCATCGTTGAGTGCGGAATAGCCGAACGGTTCGGCATATTCACGGTACTTGTAAGAGGATTCGCCGGGAGCCAGAGCCGGCCCCGGATCGAGATAAGACCGGCGCTGCACGGTGATCCTCGAACGCGGCGCATAGCGCGCTTCCCGCTGCTGGGCCGTGTAATAGAAGAAATCCTCTTTCTGCCGCTTCCGCGGTGCCGCATCGGCCGGGTCCGCGGTCAGAACAAGCGCCGCAGCGATCGCACTTGAGGCAAATAAAGCGAATGTGGTCGGGCGCATGCCGGTTCCTTCTGGGGACTCAAGCCTTCAACGCAGTTTACGCGGCTTTTGTTCACCGCAACAAGCTTTCCTCGGCGACATGCTTCAGCGCGAAGCACCGACTGTTGCCGATTGACCACGGAAGGTAACGCATTAGGATTAACGAATACGTGGCACGGCGATGCCGCGCAAGCAAGAAGCGGCATGGAGATGCTGCAAGGAGGAAAGATGTCGAACAAGGAGCGCTCGCTCGCGGAGCTTTATTCAGACGATCCGGAACGTGCCGACGCGGTATTATTCGGACGCCGCACCGATGCCTCGAGGCGGGGCTTTCTTGGCGGCGCAGGGCTTGCAGCCCTGGGTGCGACGGTTGGTGGCGCCATACCATTCTCCCAGAACATGCCGAGTGGGGTGTTTCCTGCGGCATTTGCGCAAGAAAAGCCGGCTGCAGCCCCCGCCGCAGCCTCGAAGGGGCCGGTCCCGCTGAACTTCCCCGGCAAGAGCGACAAGCTGGTGGTGCTGGGCGAAAAGCCGCTGGTTGCCGAGGTCCCCGAAAGCCAGCTCGACGACGACACCACGCCGACGGAAAAATTCTTTGTCCGCAATAACGGACTGATACCGGACATCGCGAAGGATCCGGACAAATGGAAGATCACCATCGACGGCGAGGTCAACAACAAGCTCGAACTGACGCTTGGCGAATTGAAGGCGAAATTCAAGCCGGTGACGCGCCGCATGGTGCTGGAATGCGGCGGCAACGGCCGCTCGTTTTTCTCGCCGCAGGCGCGGGGCAATCAATGGACCAATGGCGGGGCGAGTTGCGCGGAATGGACCGGTGTGCGCGTAGCCGACGTGCTGAAGGCCGCCGGCGTGAAACCTTCGGCCGTGTTCAGTGGGCATTACGGCGCCGATCCGCATCTGTCGGGCGATACCAGCCGTGCTTCGCTGTCGCGCGGCGTGCCGATCAAGAAGTTGATGGACGAGAATAATCTGATCGTCTGGGACATGAACGGCAAACCGCTGGAAAACATCCATGGCTTCCCGGTGCGGCTGTTCATCGCGGGCTGGCCGGCCTCGGTGTCGAACAAGTGGCTCACGCGCATCTGGATCCGCGACAAGGTGCATGACGGCCAGGGCATGGGGGAATTCTCCTATCGCGTCGCCATCAAGCCGATGGTGCCGGGCGGCAAGCCCGACCTCGCGAATTTCAAGGATCTGGAATCGATGCCGGTGCGTTCGATCATCACCAGTCCGGCAGACGGCGCGAAGATTGCCGCCGGCACGCGCGAGGTGAAATTGCGCGGCGCATCCTGGGCCGGCGATCTCGAAGTCCGGCAGGTCGATGTGTCGACCGATTACGGCGCTACCTGGAAGCGTGCGCAATTGGGCAAGCCGAAGAACAAGTATGACTGGCAACGCTGGACCGCGTCCGTGAAGCTGCCATCCGACGGCTATTACGAAATCTGGACGCGCGGCACAGATTCGCGCGGCGTGGCGCAGCCGCATGTCGTGGGCGACTGGAATCCGCAAGGCTACGGCGGCAATCCGCTGCATCGCGTGCGGGTGCTGGTGGGCTGACGCGGGATGCGGTTCTGTACTTTGCAACGAAACGCCGCTGCGCAAATTGCGCGGCGGCTTGCACTCGGCGCGGCTTTGCTGAGCGCTACGATCGTTTCATCGTTCGCCCAGACGCCGCGCACCTTCACTCCCACCGATGAAGCACCGGAGGATTATCCGGCCGCCAACGGGCGTGAGGAGACCTTCTATGCCTGCACCGCCTGCCATGGCTTCAAACTCGTGGCGCAGCAAGGCATGACTCGCGCTCAGTGGGACGATTCGCTGAACTGGATGACCACCAAGCACGGCATGAATGCGCTGGAAGGCGACGATCGCAAGCTGATCCTCGACTATCTGGAGACGCAATATCCGCCGGTCACGCGCACCGGCGGGCGGGATTCGCCAAATCCATTTTTGAAATAAAGCGCTATCGCTGCCTGCGCAGCCGCAGCCTCGACGATATGGTGACGTCGCCCGGGCGTTTCGGCGTCGCATAGAATAGCGGATCGCGCTGCCCGCAGAAACTGCGCTTCTGTTCGGCATGCGCAAACAGCTTTGCAATGTCGGGATCGCTGCCTGCCGACACCAGCGTCAGCCGGTCAAGCGCGCATGAAACCGCGCTGCGATCGACCAGCAGATTCATATGGCAGGAGACGCCGCCGATCTGCACCCGCGGATTGTCGAACGCGTGTACGAAGCCGATGCAATTATAACCGCCGAACGGACCGATCGCGAATTCGAAGGTCTGGAACGGTCCGAATTTGGTGGAGATTGGCATGCTGCTGCGCATGCCCATGACGCGTCCATATTCGGCGCCGAGTGTGCGGGCTTCTTCCGCGGGCGTTCCGAAACGCGCGATCTCGTGGCCGGCACGATAAACTTCAAACGTCATGAAGCGTTGGGTGTTGCCAAGCTCACCAAACGAAAGAATGTCCTTGCGGCCTCCGCCTGCGGCGTGGCGGCGAATGGCATAGTCGGTGTCATCGCCAAACGCGGGAGCCTCGAGCTCGAACGCCGGCCAGGGATTGGCGACCTCGATCCAGGCCGGGCGCGGCGCGGGTTCGGTAAGGGCGAGAGCGTCGGGCTGCTTGAAGAATTGCGTCGCCATCACCGAAAGCGCGAATACCGCTCCGAGATAGGCGAGGATGCGAACCAGCGCCGCCCGCCATTCCGTCGGCAGCACGAACGGGGCGCTCGCCACCAGCGCAACCTTGCGCCAGCGGATCGCATGGATGGCAGATTTCGCGGTCTGCCAGCTCAGCTGTTCGATCGCGCGCCCGGTCCAGTCGAAGGCGGCGTCGACTGCCGCAGGCGCTCTTTCGAGCCATTCCCGGGGCCTGAAGGCAAGCTGCGCCCGTAGGGCATAGACGGCAAGGGAGCGGCGCAGCCCGGCGCGATGCAGGCGCAGCCTGTCCTGCAGGGCAGCCACGGCCGATCCGGCCTGCCGGACGGCTTGCGCCCCGGCGGATTGCAATTCGACAGCCTGCAAGACAGCCTCCCTCGCCAGCCTTGGTGGCCGGCGTTGTCACGGCTGTCTTTCTCGCTTAGAAGCGCCTCCGTCCGGGTTTCCGCAGGTGCGAAAAACGGGCAATTTTCCGCCGGAGAGTGAACGATGGGTTACAAGGTCGCGGTTGTCGGCGCCACGGGCAATGTGGGCCGCGAAATGCTCGATATCCTGGCCGAGCGGCGGTTTCCCGCCGACGAGGTCGTAGCGTTGGCTTCACGCCGCTCGATGGGCGTCGAGGTCTCCTATGGCGACAAGATACTGAAGGCGAAAGCGCTCGAGCATTACGACTTCTCCGACGTCGACATCTGCCTGATGTCGGCCGGCGGCACCGTGTCCAAGGAATGGTCGCCGAAGATCGCGGCAGCGGGTGCAGTGGTGATCGATAATTCCTCGGCCTGGCGCTACGACCCGGACGTGCCGCTGGTGGTGCCGGAGGTGAATGCCGACGCGGTCGCGGGTTTCCGCAAGAAGGGCATCATCGCCAACCCGAATTGCTCGACCGCGCAGCTCGTGGTCGTACTCAAGCCGCTGCATGACAAGGCGAAGATCAAGCGCGTCGTTGTTTCGACCTATCAGTCGGTGTCGGGCGCGGGCAAGGACGGCATGGACGAACTCGATCGCCAGACCAAGTCGGTCTATTCGCTCGCCGAACTTGAGTCCAAGAAGTTCACCAAGCGCATCGCCTTCAATGTCATTCCGCATATCGACGTGTTCATGGATGACGGTTATACGAAGGAAGAGTGGAAGATGGTGGTCGAGACCAAGAAGATTCTCGATCCGAAGATCAAGCTCACCGCGACCTGCGTGCGGGTGCCGGTCTTCATCGGCCACTCGGAAGCGGTGAATATCGAATTCGAGAATCCGATCACGACCGACGAAGCGCATGAAGTTCTGCGCAATGCGCCGGGCGTACTGGTCGTCGACAAGCGTCAGGATGGCGGCTACGTCACTCCCTATGAGGCTGCGGGCGACGACGCCACGTTCGTCAGCCGCGTGCGCGAGGACCCGACGGTCGAGAACGGACTCGCGCTGTGGTGCGTGTCGGACAATCTGCGTAAAGGCGCCGCGTTGAATGCGATCCAGATCGCCGAATGTTTGATCAATCGCAAGCTGATCAGCGCGAAGAAGAAGGCGGCGTAACAGTCGTTGCCGGTTTCGCTTGCTTCACAAGCGCCCGGCAATGCCGCGCTTCTAGAATCTCGGCGCCTGCAATAGCTTGGCGTGCTCGGCCTGCGCGACCGGCACGAACTCGCTGCCTTCGCGGTCACACACGAGCAGAGATCCGGTCGCCACGCCGAAATAGGCGCCGTGGATCGAGACGCTGCCGCGTTCGATCAATTTGCGAAGTCGCGGGAAGGTCATCAGGTTGTCGAGGCTGTTGACGACATTGGCCTGTTCGAGCTTGCGCAGATACTCGGTCGGCGTCATTGCGCCGCGCGAACCGATCTTGTCCATGGCCGGCGCCATCAGTTTCATCCACTTGCCGATGAAGTCGCCGGGCGAAAGCGGCTCGGCATCCTCTACATAGGCGCGCACGCCGCCGCATTGCGCGTGGCCAAGCACCACGATGTGCCGGATCTTGAGCGCGGCAACCCCGAATTCCAATGCCGCCGACACGCCATGCGCCTGTCCGTCCGGCGCGTAGGGCGGCACGATATTCGCGACGTTGCGGACGACGAACAGCTCGCCCGGCCGTGCATCGAAAATCACCTCAGGCGAGACGCGTGAATCGCAGCAGCCGATCACCATGATTTCGGGCGACTGGCCGCTTTCGGCGAGCTGCAGATAGCGGTTCTACTCCTCGATCAGGCGCCCGCCGAGAAAGGCGGCATAGCCTTCGACCAGGCGGTCGGGAAAACTCATCGGCTGACTCACGGGTTACGCCATCGGCGCTCAACCCCTTTATTCACGCCCAAATCGCCATCGGCAACCCATACGAATCGACGGGCGGCGGATCGGGGAACGGCCGGGCGATTCCGGCATGGATACGCCTTGCAATGACGGCACAGGCCAATGCATCAAGCAGGTCGTCCTCTCCCGCGCCTCGTGGCGTCGCCAAGGTCAGGATTTCGGATGTCAGCCCGGCCGCGGCAAGCAGGTCGCGTCGAAGCGACATGCCGGGTGGGTAAGGCCGACCCTTCTTCTTCTTCGGTTCGCTCAGCGCTCGCTCGCCATTGAGCCGCCAGAACGCGACCTCGGGATGCACCTCGAACACGCGCGCCGCCGCCGCCGGAACTTCGCGCAGGCAGCCGTCGACCTCGCGGATTTTCGGGAAAATCATGAAGCTTTGAATCGACACGCCTCGTGGTGGATCCGACGTCGTGCGGCCCACCTCGCTGCAACGTCGATGTGCCGCATAGGCGCTCGACATATCTGCGAACGGACCCGTTTCGGCATAAATCGCCGCGCGCGAAGGAACCGAAAAAACCGACGATTGACGTTTCCCGAGCAGCGGCCGCACAGCATTTTCTGCGGCACGGCCGCCATGTCCTGACCTGTCCGGCAATCCGATCGGAATATCGACGGCAATGACGGCGGGGTTTTCGCTTGCTGCGATCAGATCGGAAAATCGCTCGACGACGCGGATAACGAACTCGGTCGCGGCGGGACGCACGAACGCCACGATCCACCCCGCCCGGCAGCCATCCACGCCGGCGAGCCAGATATCGTTGCTGTTCTTTCGACCATTGTCGCCCATGAGTTACGCTGGCATGACTGTTTCTGTGACGCTAGGCTTCGCGACAAAAGGGGCGACATGACCATTCGACCGCGCCGATCCGTGCTGTATATGCCGGGCTCGAATGCCCGCGCCATCGAGAAGGCGCGCAGCCTGCCGGCTGACGGCATCATCCTCGATCTTGAAGATGCCGTGGCGCCCGACGCCAAGACGCAGGCGCGCGATCAGGTCGCGGCGGCCGTGAAGGCCGGCGGCTTCGGCGGGCGCGAGGTGTTCATCCGTGTCAACGGCATCGACACACCCTGGCACGCCGAGGACATGTCGGCAGCCGCTCGCGCCGCGCCGGACGCAATTCTGGTGCCGAAGGTCAACAATTCGGTGCAGCTCGAAAGGCTTGGCCGCCGGCTGCTGGACATGGGCGCCGGCAAGAAGACCCGGATCTGGGCCATGATCGAAACGCCGTTCGCGATTCTCAACATCGCCGACATCGCCGCGGCGGCAAGGGATTCGGAGACGCGTCTCTCGGGCTTTGTGCTCGGCACCAACGATCTCGCCAAGGAGACCTCGGCGCGGCTTCTGCCGGGCCGCGCGCCGATGCTGCCCTGGCTCACGACCTGCATGCTCGCCGCGCGCGCGTATGGGCTCGCCATTCTCGACGGTGTCTACAACGATATTTCAAATGCAGAAGGCTTCGTCGCCGAATGCCTGCAGGGCCGCGACCTCGGCATGGACGGAAAGACGCTGATCCATCCAAACCAGATCGAGCCCTGCAACAACGCATTCTCACCGAGCGAAGCCGAGATCGCGCAGGCACGCAAATTCATCGCCGCCTTCGATCTGCCGGAAAACGCCGACAAGGGCGCCATCAAGCTGGACGGCCGCATGGTCGAGCGCATGCATGCCGACATCGCGCGCCGCATTGTCGCAATCGACGATGCGATCGCGGCGAAGGTGTGATCAAGGAAAAGCCATGTCGCTCGAACTCTACGCCGCCTATCTGCTCGCCTGCGTGATCTTCACGCTGGTGCCGGGGCCGACCGTGACCTTGATCGTCGCCAATTCGCTGACGCATGGAGCACGCGCGGGCCTGTTGAATGTCGCGGGCACTCAGCTTGGGCTCGCGGTGTTCGTCGGCGTGCTGGTGATCGGGCTTGCGTCCGTAATCGAAGCCCTTGGCGTGTGGTTCGACTGGGTGCGCTTTATCGGCGCCGCCTATCTTGTGTGGATCGGCATCAAGATGTTTCGCGCATCGGGCCGGCTGGACGATCCCGGCCGCACCCCCGCGCCGCGCGGCGGATTTTTCCTGCAGGGCTTTCTGGTGATGCTGTCGAATCCGAAGGTGCTGATCTTCTTCGGCGCCTTCATCCCGCAATTCGTCGATCCGAGCGGCGATTATGTTGCGCAGGTGATCCTGCTCGGAGCGACCGCGATGGCGACGGCGGCCATCACCGACGGCGCCTACGCGATCCTGACCGGCCGCACGCGGCTATTGCTCACGCATGCACGCGTGAGGCTCATTTCAAAGGTGAGCGGCGTGTTCCTGATCGGCGGCGGGGTGTGGCTCGCGCTGACGCGTACGCGCTGAGGATATGGTCATTCCGGGTTCGCTGCTTTGCAGTGGCCCGGAATGACGATCAATGCCAGGGCCGTTCGCCGCCGACCTTGTCCTCGAAGGAATCAATCTTGTCCTTCTTGACCATGGTCAGCCCGATATCGTCGAGGCCGTTCAGCAGGCAGTGCTTGCGGTGCTGATCGATCTCGAATTTGATGCAGCCACCATCAGGTCCGCGGATTTCCTGTTTCTCAAGGTCGATGGTCAGAGTCGCATTGGCGCCGCGCTCGGCGTCGTCGAACAGCTTGTCGAGTTCTTCCTGCGACACGCGGATCGGCAGGATGCCGTTCTTGAAGCTGTTGTTGTAAAAGATGTCGCCGAACGAGGTCGAGATCACGCAGCGGATGCCAAAATCGAGCAGCGCCCAGGGCGCATGTTCGCGCGAAGAGCCGCAACCGAAATTGTCGCCGGCCACCAGGACCTTGGCGTTGCGATAGGCCGGCTTGTTGAGGATGAAGTCCGGATTTTCGCTGCCGTCGTCCTTGAAGCGCTTCTCCGAGAACAGCCCCTTGCCGAGCCCGGTTCGCTTGATCGTCTTCAGATATTGCTTGGGTATGATCATGTCTGTGTCGACATTGATCACCTTCAACGGCGCCGCGACGCCTTCCAGAACCGTAAATTTTTCCATCATATAACCCAAGGATAGCTCGCCGCGCCAGGGTACAGGGCTTTGGCGCAGGCTGGAATTGTTCTTGTCATGCAATCGGCCGGTGTTTGGGTCAAGTGGGAGAGAGCCTGCCGAGGCTCAAGAGGTGGCAGCCATGCGCATGTGGACTGCATTTACGCCGATTCCGCTCGTATTCGCGCTGTTTGTGAGCCAGCAGGAACCGCCCTGGTGTTTCCGGTTTCACGGCGATGCGACGGCGCGCTGCAATTATTACTCTCTTCGGGAATGCCTGATCGGTACCGCCGTGATTGGCGGAAAATGCGAGCGTTATCATACCGCCTCCGACCAGCTCACACCGGGCCAGCAGCAACTGCAATCCGCCCCCAAAGCGAAGAAGACCCGGCCGCGCTGACGGCCAAACTTCTCATCAATCAAGCGCGTCGATGCCGGCCTTGGCGACCTGCTCGTCCTCGTGCGATTGCACGCCGGAGACACCGATCGCGCCGACACATTCGCCCTGATGCAGGATCGGCAGCCCACCCTGGATCTGCAGCACTCCCGGGAAGTTGAGGAAGGCCGGGCGGTCCTTGATCCGGTCCTCCCAGAATTTCGAGGGCCGTCGGGTGACGGCCGACGTCTTCGCTTTCGCGGTGGCCACCTCCGCGGTCGGGGCGCTCGCGCCATCCAGGCGGTCGAGATACAGCAGGATGCCCGCGTCATCGACAATAGCGATGGTGACGCTCCATTTATTCTTTTCGGCTTCCGCCTTGCAGGCGGCAGCCATCTTGTGAACGTCGGACGATGTCAGGCACGGCTTCTGGCGCATGTTGTCTCCCCCATATTGAAATCCGAAACGGTTATTGCACGCTTGCCTCGATCGCTTCCATATCGTCGTCGGACAGGCCGAAATGGTGGCCGATCTCGTGCACGAGCACATGGGCGACAATGGCTCCGAGCGTTTCTTCGTGTTCTGCCCAGTAATCCAGGATCGGACGGCGGTAAAGCCAGATCATGTTTGGCATCTGGGCCGGCGCGCTTTCGGAGCGGTAAGGCAATCCTACCCCCTGGAATAATCCCAGGATGTCGAACTCGCTTTCCAGCTTCATTTCATCGACCACATCCTGCGTGGGAAAATCCTCGATGCGTATGATCACGCCTTCGCATAGCGAACGGAATGCGTCGGGCAACCGGCGAAAGGTTTCGGCCGCGATCGCTTCCATGTCGTCGAGCGAGAGCGCCCTGACCGCGCGCCAGGAAAGCGGATCAGTAAGCGGGTCCGTTGCAGGATCGGAAAGCGGATCGTCGGGTTTCAAGGGATCAGCGGACATAGGTAAAATAGAGATAAGCGCAAAACCCGACAAAGGCGACCGCTCCCAGCGCGCGGCCGATCCGCCGGCCCCAGCGTTCGATCGGATCGGAATTGTCCGCGTCAACCGCGGAGAAATATCCGGAGGCCCGCGCGAACAACCCGTGCAGCAGATCGCGCTCGCGGCCGAGCCCTTCGAGTTCCCGAAGCGCGGCCCGCTGCCTTTCGGAATTTGCGTCCGGTTGGTCCATTGCCAATCCTAGACCGGTGCGGGCCGCCCGCTCAAATAATGTTGACCTCGCAAGTTGGATGGTGGAGCGTTCAGCCATGAAGCAAATCTCCGTTACCGGTGCGATGCTGTTCACGCTGTGCCTGCTGCTTCAGTGGGTTGTGTCTGTTGACATGGAGCAAGCGGGGATGAACAGGCCGACAGCCTTCGCGAAACTTGATGAATTTTCCGCGCAATCCCGGCAGGAAAAAGTGCGTCCGCGCATCCGCGTGCAGCCCCGTCAGCCGATTGCCTCAGAATTTCTCCCGTACGAATACGGCTGGCCGGGACCCGGTGCGGTGCGGCAATGCGTCGACTGGTACGCGACGGAATATCGTCCGAGTGGTACAGTCGTCACTCCGCAGATTCGATGCCGTTGGGTCCGCCGTTAATTGCGTAAACATTAACGTTAGCCCGCTCTATCAAGCTCGCATCTGTCGGGGATTGTTGAAACGTCTGCCGCCGGGCGTTTATGGTGGAGGTGGCGGTTCACTCTTGGAGAAGACCGATGCTGAAGACTCTCGCCTGCCTCGCCGCGCTGGGCGCATTGATTGCGATCACGCCCGTTCCGGCAAGCGCCGCTACTGACGGTGTGCAGAACTCGGTTCCGGCCGTGACGCACGACGAAATCAGCGGACGCCGCTACTATTATTATCGGCCGTATCGTTACTACCGGCCGTATCGCTATTATTATCGGCCCCGTTACTATCGGCCGTATCGCTATTATTACTGAGAGAGATCGCGTCTCAGCGCCAAGGCCCGCCGAAAGGCGGGCCTTTTGCTTTGTTGCGCATGGAACTGCGGCAATTTGTACGAAACCCTGAGCGCTCCCGGGCGTTTCCTTTCCGGGTGCGGCCTAAAAAAAGGAGTTCGTCCATGAAGCATGCAATCGCGCTAGCTGCGGCGGCCGGTCTGGCATCGGTCCTGGCTTTGCCGGCGAGCGCAGAAACAAATCAGCGCGGCGATGGCCTGCGCAGCAAGGCGCAAGCTACGCACAAACAGGTCGAACACACCGATGTCAGTTCGCGCCGCTATTATCGCAACTACGGCTATCGTGCTTATCGGCCCTATCGCTACGGCTATTACCGGCCGTATCGCCCGTATTATTACGGACCGTATGCGTATGGTCCTGGCGTAAGTTTCGGGTTCGGTGGCGGACCGCGCTTGGGCGTTTGGTTCTAGTCACAATCGAGACGAAAAAAGGAAAAGGCCCGCTCGCGCGGGCCTTTCAATTTGATAAAGAGTGAATGGCGCTCCGTAAATTATGCGCCTCTCACTTCCATTCGCGCACATCGACGAAGTGGCCTGCGACCGCCGCCGCCGCCGCCATGGCCGGCGACACCAGATGGGTGCGGCCCTTGAAGCCCTGACGGCCTTCGAAGTTGCGATTGGACGTAGACGCGCAGCGCTCTTCCGGTGCGAGCTTGTCAGGATTCATCGCAAGGCACATCGAGCAGCCGGGCTCGCGCCATTCGAAGCCGGCTTTCAGGAAAATCTTGTCGAGGCCTTCGGCTTCCGCCTGTTCTTTCACAAGACCGGAGCCCGGCACAATCATCGCATTGACGTTGGCGTTGACCGTGTGGCCGGCCACGATCTTTGCGACCTCGCGCAGATCCTCGATACGTCCGTTGGTACAGGAGCCGATGAACACGCGGTCGAGCTTGATGTCGGTGATCTTCGTGCCCGGCTGCAGCCCGATATATTCGAGCGCGCGCATCTTGGAGAGGCGCTTGGCTTCGTCGGCAATCTCGTCGGGGTTGGGCACCTTACCGCTGATCGATACCACGTCCTCCGGGCTGGTGCCCCAGGTGACCAGCGGCGGCAGCTTCGCGGCGTCGAGTCGGATCTCCTTGTCGAAATGTGCGCCGTCGTCGGAATGCAGCGTCTCCCAGTAACGCAGCGCGCGATCCCAGTCGTGGCCCGCGGGTGCTTTCGGCCTTCCCTTCAGGAACGCATAGGTTTTCTCGTCCGGCGCCACCATGCCGGCGCGCGCGCCGCCTTCGATCGACATGTTGCAGATCGTCATGCGGCCTTCCATCGAGATCGAACGA
>Ga0190274_10001849_pt1 | contig 12413 bp, 4 predicted proteins | sample Popmic531T_FD_133002 | JGI IMG/M metagenome (GOLD analysis project Ga0190274, IMG submission 133002) | Populus adjacent soil microbial communities from riparian zone of Yellowstone River, Montana, USA - 531 T | ecosystem: Environmental > Terrestrial > Soil > Riparian zone | place: USA: Montana...
ACTTTTTATATGGTGGCTACCGATATGGTTTCCGCGAATGGGTGGAATTCGAACAGAGCAATGGTGTTGTTAAAATCAAAGGACCTTCTAAGCTGGACTTCCAGCATCGTAAATATTCAAAAAAGATTTTCGGGTCATGACAGCTTGCTTCGGGTCTGGGCCCCTCAAACTATTTATGATGCAAAGACAGGCAAATACATGATCTATTTTTCGATGAAGCATGGTAAGGACCCTGATAAAATTTATTATTCCTATGCCAATGCCGATTTTACCGATTTGGAAACAGAACCTAAACAACTTTTTTTCAGTCCAACCAACGGTGCCTGCATTGATGGGGATATTGTTTTTAAAGATGGTAAATATCATTTATTCTTCAAGACAGAAGGAGAGGGGGCAGGAATTAAAGTGGCTGTATCGGACAATCTTACGAAAGGATATGTATTAAGGGATAAGTATGTTCAGCAAACCAGCGACCCGGTGGAAGGGGCAGGCGTATTTAAATTAAATAATGGTGAGGGATATATCCTGATGTATGATGTTTATACAAAAGGTAAGTATCAATTTACCCATACAAAGGATCTCCTGAATTTCAAAGTGATTGATCAGGATATCAGCATGAATTTTCATCCTCGACATGGAACGGTAATTCCTGTTACAACTGATGAGACATTGACATTATTAAAAAAATGGGGAAGTGCAGATGATGTAATAGAATCGGCTCAATCAAAAGCAATAAAGAAGCAAAACATTGTGTTCGATTCTGCGGCAAATAAACTATTTCTTCCGGTGAAACCCGGTACCAACCTGAAATCATTTAACCCACAGTTTCTCAGCTTTCCGGGTATAACTATAACACCCAAAGCCAATGCTAACTTTACGGGTCCTGTTAGATATTTCGTATCTGTAAAAGGGAAAGAAACGCAGCCCTACGCAGTAACTGCAAAAGTATACCACAACCCGGTGTTAGATGGCTACTATGCAGATCCGGACATTTTGTATTCAGAGCAAACCAGTAAATTTTATATTTATCCAACAAGCGATGGTTTTACAAACTGGTCGGGCACTTATTTTAAAACTTTTTCATCCACTGATTTGGTGAATTGGAAGGAAGAAGCGGTTATACTCGATCTTGTTAAGGATGTAAGTTGGGCTAAGAAAAATGCATGGGCGCCTTGTATTATCGAAAAGAAAATTGGCAATCTTTATAAATATTATTTTTACTTCACTGCAGCGCAGAAGATTGGAGTTGCTATTGCGAATGATCCAGCGGGCCCGTTTATTGACATCGGAAAACCGTTAATTGATCAGTACCCACCCGGAATTACAAGAGGTCAGCATATTGATCCCGATGTATTTACCGATCCCCAAACAGGCAAGTCTTATTTGTACTGGGGAAACGGGTATATGGCTGTCGCGGAATTGGGGGAAGATATGATCTCCATTAAAAAAGAGACCATCAAAGTGATAACACCAGACTCAACATTCCGGGAAGGGACTTCCGTATTCTATCGGAATGGTATTTATTATTTTTTGTGGTCGGAAGATGATACGCGTAGTGAAAATTATCGGGTACGTTATGGAACTTCCAATTCACCGGTTGGAAAAATAAATATTGCAGCAGGAAACCTTGTTATTGCAAAAGATAAGGATACTGGCATCTATGCTACCGGTCACAATTCAATCATTCAATTACCCGGGAAAGATGAATGGTATATCGTTTATCATCGTTTCACTTATCCAAAAGGAATTACAATGGGCAGATCAGCGGGTTATAACCGGGAAGTTTGTATTGATAAGTTGGAGTTTAATAGCGACGGAAGTATAAAGCAGGTAACGCCAACACATGTGGGTATTAAATCAATCCGGTAATTTAATAGCATAAATTTGTTGGCGCAAATAGAATTAGAAAGCAGAATTGAAACAAGCATTTATTCGGTTGAATTGAATAAAAACTATTTATCTTAATTCATTAATTTGAAAAATATGAATTTTAAAAATAAACTCGGTTCGGGTATGTGCAGAATAGTACTGATGGCCTGCTGTTGTTTTTCAACTATTTTGTTGAACGCGCAGAGCAATTCAACAGACAGGCAACTATGGTTGCAATACATGGACAAAATGGCGAGGCCGGTAATGTCTAATCTTGCGGAAGACAAGCTAAAGGAAAAAATGCCTGTTGAATTAGCGACTAATACAGATAATGCCGCCAACAGAACAGCTGTTTCTTATCTGGAAGCATTTGGAAGAACGTTGAGTGGAATTGGTCCCTGGCTGAATCTGGAAGGAGGCTCGGCGGATGAAGTCAAATTGCGGAATCAATATCGTCAATGGGCCTTGAAGGCGACCGCCAATGCGGTTAATCCAACATCAAAAGATTATTTAAAGTGGAATGGAGGTCAACCGCTGGTGGATGCATCTTTTGTTGCATTGGGTTTGGTTCGTTGTCCATGGCTCTGGCAAAATCTGGATGCGAAAGTTAAGGAGCAAGTGATCACGGCATTTAAAGCGACAAGGGCAACCATTCCTTCTTATTCCAATTGGGTTTTATTTACAGGTATGATCGAAGCATTCTTTTGCAAGTATGGATATGAATTCGATGCGGTGCGGGTTGATTTTGCTGTGCGTCAATTTGCCAATCATTGGTATGTAGGCGATGGGCTTTTTTCGGATGGGATGAATTTTCATATGGATTACTACAATAGCATCGTGATACACCCTTACCTGGCTACTATCGTTGATGTGGTAAATAGTAAAAACAAAACCTATCAATGGTATGCCCCAAAGCTTGATAAAATCAATAAAAGATATGCGGAGATCCAGGAAAGGAATATCAATACCGATGGAAGCTACCCGGTTATTGGCCGTTCTATTGCTTATCGAGGCGGGGTGTTTCATCATCTCGCCAATATTGGGCTAAGAAAACAGTTACCAGCTTCATTAAAACCTGCCCAGGTTCGGGGTGCGCTAACGGCTGTAATTAAAAAAACAATGGATGCTCCGGGCACTTATAATAACCAGGGATGGCTCGCGCTGGGCTTATATGGTTCGCAACCAGCAATTGCAGACTATTATATTAACACCGGAAGTTTATATCTCTGTTCAAATATTTTTTTACCATTGGGTTTGCCCGAATCAGATGAGTTCTGGTCAGCTCCTCCGGAACCGTGGACGGCGGTAAAAGTATGGAGTGGGAAGAATGTGCCTGCGGATCATGCGGTGGATTTGCAATGAAATGAAGAAGTAAAGAAGTAAAGAATTAGAGAAGTAAAGAATTAAGAATGTTGAGTGATGAGTGAAGAAGGACTGATCGATACCAACTTCTTTATTCTTCATTCTTTACTTCTTTTATTCTCTAATTCTTTAATTCTCTTATCCAAACAGCTTGTCCCCCAGAAGCAACCAATTTCGCATCCAGCACAGTTTTCGAATTAACTTTTATTCTTTTGATTGAAACCTTGGTACGAACTGATGAGAGCGAGTCATCGTAATATATACTTGCTTCGTATTTTTTGCCGGGCGTTAAAAAACTCAGCGGAATTTTTAAATTACGTGCATCATTGTTAGTGATAGTTCCTACAAACCATTCTTTCCCTTTCCGCCTTGCAACGGTTATATATTTTGCTATTTCTCCATCCAGCACTCTGGTATCATCCCATACAGTAGAAATCTTATCGAAGTATTCAAGCTCGGGTTCATCCTGCGAGTCTGAAGGAACATCATACCAATACATAAATTGCAAGGGACTATAATAAATAGTTGATAATGCCAACTGATGTCCCGAAGTAGTTTTCAATTTACGTGGTGCCTGCGATTTTAATAAACTGGGTTTTAATTCGGGCCTATGATAATAACATATAGTATAATCAGCTGCTCCCGCGATAAAACGTGTGAAAGGAAGTGTGGCATTATTCGTTGCGTCGGGCATTTCTTCGTTACCATGGACACCTTCCTGTGTCATTAAATTGGGATAGGTGCGACTAAAGCCGGTGGGTCGGTACTCATCATGGATATCCACCATTAATTGATATTGCGCGCATTTTTTCACCGCTTCATGTAACCAGGTGGTCCATTTATGCGAACCGACTTCAACAAAACCGAACTTAATTCCTTTCACTCCCCATTTTTGATATAAGGGAAGCAATACATCCAATTGCTTTGCTAAGGCGCGTTGATTTACATATAGAAATACACCAATGCCTTTCTCGGTTGCATACCGGATAACTTCTTGCAGTTCCAAATCGCTATTGGGATTTCTGCGTGGGTCAACATTTACCTTCGTTGCATCCGATGAGTCAGCATATTCATATCCATACCAACCCGCGTCAAAATGGATATACTGCAAATGACGCTTTACAGCAAAGTCGATTAATTCTTTGGATCCTTTCATGGTAAGGGTGATTTCTCGCATCACTTTTCCCGGTTTGATCCATGATACATCTTTTATTTCACAGGAAGGATTCAGGTTCAGTAAAAGATCATTGTTTGCGAGTAACTGAGTTGGCTTATCTGCTACCATTACCACTCTCCAGGGAGTAGCATAGGGAGTGACGAAATCAACCTTGTCATATATTGCACAACTGATGGTATTGGCCTTAGTTGGATGGAGCATGAATTTTGTACGTGAGTAGTTCACCATTTCCGCTTCGGCCAGGCAGGCATATTTTCCATCCGGTAATTCTAATACCAAAGGTCGCTCGCTTTGATCTTTCCAACCTTTCAAAGGAACTAATTGATAAGTGGATTGTGCCCGCTGCGTGAACCATGCTTTTGTTCCCTCCGGCATGGTGAATTGTGTCAATTCATTTTGGATACTGATATCTTTTCCGCCTTGCAGATCTTCGGGAAAAAGGTACCGGAATGCGATTCCTTCATTGTAGGCCCTTACCTGGATTTGTAATTTTTGTTTTTCATTATTCCTTTTCGTTAGTGTGATGGTCATTGCCTGGTATCGATCACGCACCGAATTGCGTTCTCCATAAACGGGTTTCCATAATGTATCCATATATGATTTAGACACCGATGTAAATGCCAATCCTTTTTCCCATTCATTCAATCCCATTGTAGAAGAAAGAACAATAGGGCGCTTTTGGAAAGAGATTGAATAAAGCGGAGTTCCCTCTTCTGATAAAGTAAATGAAAAGACAAGTTTTTTATCAGGCGAAATAAGTTTCTCTGTTCGCTGTGCTATCAGTGATGACGCGCTTAGAATAAGCCCAAAGAGAGATATTACAATTTTAGACACGCTCATTATTTTATTATTACTGTATGATGTTACTGGAAGTTCTCATTTATCAGGCAGCTTTTCAAAAAATAAAAGCCTGTTCATTAAAGAAACAGGCTTTTTATTCAACCTTAATTAAACCTCAAACAAAGATTAATAGCCTGGATTTTGTTCCATTTTAGCCCCTGTATTGGCTTCTATAACAGAACGAGGTATAGGCATTTTATTTAATTTCGGATTTAACGAAGTAATGTTATTTGCCTTGGCCCAGCCATTGTATTTTACAATATTGTCCAATAATTTTCCCGTTCTCATCAGCGTGCTCAACCTGAATTCTTCCATATAAAGCTCTCTTGCACGCTCATCTAATATCAGGTCAATAGTTACATCACCTGGATCAACAGGAGTTGCATGAGCCCTGTTTCGAACCACATTTATATCAGCCGCTGCTCCAGCCAGATTTCCTTTGAGGAAGTTTGCTTCCGCTCGTAGTAAATAGGTTTCAGCCATGCGCATTATATACCAATCTTTATAAGTTCTTCCGTTGTCGTGCGTCTGTCCGCTCGTTGCATCTTTAAACTTAGCATAGTGAGTTGCGCTTACACTTTTCTTGAATTGCGGCGCGCATTTAGAAGCAAATTCTGAGGGAACCTGGATATTTGCCAGCGTAACGGGTTGTCCGTAATAGGCACTTGCCGGATTTGTCCAGTACCAGGTTCTTTGAATATTGAAAGAAGAGTTCCTGATATCATTGTTCCAATCGCCTTTGTATTGCCAGATTAATGAATCAATATATGGAGGAGGCGTAAGATAACCAACGGGTCTTCCCATTAAAGTATCTTTCAGAAAATTGGGTTTGCCATCTTTATCCTTGATATTCCAGGGTGAAGGTCCCCACCATCTTTCCATTACAAATAAACCACCTGATGCATTTACATCTACGTTATTTCCCCCCAGGATATTCGGATCCTGTTCAATATTCCAGATCGCTTCTTTATTACCTTCTTTGTAATTGAAATTACCATCCTGGAACAGATCGAAATATACATCTCCCCAAGGTTTTGGTGCGCCTTGATAAGTTGGTGCCGTTGAAGTGAAACCGGTCCATTTTCCAAACCGGCTAGTCATCAGGTTACATCTGCCACCATTGATTACCGAATCAGCCGCGGCTGCTGCACCATCAAAGTCCTTTAAGCAAATTTTAATTTCGCTCAATAAATGAAAAGCAGCTTCACGAGGTGCTCTTCCACCCGTTTGTGTAGTTATATAAGGCATCCACTTTACCGCGAATTCGAGATCTGCTTTGCAAAGTTCATATACTTCAACCTGGGTTGCTCTTACATAATCAAACTTAGGAGCCTTTGTTTCATTTATAACTAACGGAACACCTCCCCACAAATTAGCCAGGAACTTGTAGTTGAATGCTCTTAAAAATTTCGCTTCCCCTACTACCGCATTCTTTTCCGCTTCATTTGCCCAAACTGCTGTAGGTTGTTCGGCACGGTCAATTACCGTGTTTGCCATAGAAATCATTCTGTATAATCTTGTCCACCATTTACTGGCAAAGCCATTGTCGGCGTTTAATGTATTCCAGTTGAAGTAAGCCGAGTAACCATTACCCGATAGTCTATTATCGGCAAAATCACAATCAATGCCCAACATATCAAAATTGGCTACCTCATCTGCGGCTGCATAAAAATTAGTGCGCACGTTTGCATAAATACCGGCTAACGCTGATTCAAATTGCGCTTTGTTGGTATAAGAATTTTCCGGGCTGTAAAAATCCTTCGGGACTTCTGTAAGTGATTTCTTACAGGAGGCAATAGCCAGGATTGGAATTAGGAGAATTAAATATTTTAACTTTTTCATTTAGTAGAGTTTAAAAGTTGAACATGATCATACCCATGAATGTCCGTATCGACGGAATGGATGCATCGGTGAGTCCACTATTGGTTTCAGGATCCAGCCCTTCCCAATGCGGTGCATAAGTAAGGAGGTTATCCGCACTCAAAGAAAAACTCATTCCCTGGATACCATACTGTTTTACAAACCTTGTTAAGTTATAGGTGAGCGATAATTTCTGAAGCTTGATAAAACTCCTGTCGAAATATTTCACCCCCTTGTAAGCCGCAATAGAGGAGTTGTAATTCGGACGCGGGAAAATAGCACCTGTATTGGTAGGTGTCCAGTAATCATATTTTGCGTGATTGATAGCGCCATTAGCAGCATATCCATCATTATACGGTGTATTGCTTCCTGACAGATAATTTCCATTTCCACCCCAGATAGAATAGATATAGACCATCAGCGAAAAATCCTTGTATTGGAAAGTATTCGTCAAGCTCCATTGAAATGCAGGCTGTGTATTACCTAAAAATACCCTGTCACTGTCGGAGGTGATTTTTCCATCCTTGTTTAGATCCCGTAATTTATAAGTGCCAGGATTCATTCCTGTCATAATTGATCCATCGTCTTTATCTGCTTGTTGCCACATGCCGATAACATCATAGGTATAGATGGTACCCAATGACCTGCCGATATAATAACCTTGCGCTACTAAATCTTTTTCGACTCCTGTGGAATCGGGACCATAGATATGAACAATTTTATTCTTGTTTCTTGCAAAAACAAAATCAGTTGTCCAGGTAAAATTCTGTTTCTGAATGTTAACTGTGTTCAGGGCGATTTCTAAACCCTTGTTTCCAACATCTCCCAAATTAGAGCTGATTGAAGTAAAGCCGGATGTAGAAGGAATAGAAAGAGGGAATATTAAGTTCTTAGTGTGCTTGGAATACCAATCAATAGATCCGTTAACTCTTTTGTTGAGAACAGAAAAATCAAGTCCGAGGTTTAAACCATAAACGGATTCCCATTGCAGATTATCATTACCTAATGTAGAAACCTGTTGAGTAAATGTATAGTTGGTACCACCATAATAATAATATCTGCCATTCGATATTCTTGCTAAAGTGCTGTATGCGCCTATTGCCTGGTTACCATTACTTCCATAAGAAGCTCTAAAGGCAAGATGATTAATGGATTTAATATCAGACATGAAATTCTCATTGCTGATATTCCAGTTTGCACCTACCGAAGGGAAAACAGCGTATTTATTGTTTTCGCTAAACGCGGAGTAACCATCTCTTCTTACTGTTCCTGTCAAGGTGTATTTATTTTCATATCCATAAGTAACCCTTGCCATTTGGCCAATAGCGGATGTTTCCGTTGCACCCGTACTCACCGTTTGAGTAGTTGCTTTGCCTAAGCCATATATCCCTAAAGCCGTGTTATCAAATCCTTCTCCGTGTGTGTTTTCAGTCAGGGAGCTGTAATCTTCTGTTGAATACAAAAGTGAAACATCTAAATTATGCTTCCCAAAAGTTCTGTTGTATTTAACCAGATGATCCAGTAATACTGAATAACTTCTTGCATAGTTCAAATCACCAGAACCGTTCTTAGGTAATCCAACTACGGTTTCTTTTCCATAAAATGAGCCTGATTCATTGAAGTTAAGTGTATTGGAATATGTCAAATTGTAGGATAGTCCTTTTACCCACGGAACTCTAACGTTGGCCGTTAAGATACCGTTGAGGTTATTTTGATTATTTATCAGGTCATCTGGGATTTGCCAAAAGGGATTATTAAAAGAGGTAGTTGTTTGTGGGAATTGAAGATAGTGTCCTGTTGAATCTTTTAAAGTAGCATAAGGACTGAACCAATAAGGACTGCTGGAACTTCCGCCACCGCTATTTCCATAAATTGTGCGACCTGGATACTGCTTCAAACTGTAATAGGCCTTCACCCCTAATTTGAGCCAATTCGTTACATTGGTTTCCACATTTACCCTTGCGGAATAATGCTTATACTGATCATCTTTAATAACTCCTTTCTGGTCGATAATATTTCCAGATATATAGTATTGAGTCTTGTCTGTTTTGTGCGAGTAACTCATTGTTGCGTTCAGCATTTTACCTTTTTGGTTAAATAGGCTGTAGGGATCAGAAAGTGTTGGCGTATGCTCCGGTGTAGCATTATAATTTTTTTGTTCCTCCACTTGTAAATAAGCTGCAATTTGTGTGGGATCTGCTGGCTGACCTAAGGATTGTCTGATGTCTAATAAACGTTGCAGATAACCGGGGCCATCATAAACTTCCAGCGGTTTTAATTGATTGCTTGCTCCATAACTGAAGTTTACATCAAACCGGGGTTTGCCATTTGTGCTGGACCCTCTTTTTGTTTCAATCAATATAACTCCATTGGCAGAACGGGAACCATAAACAGCAGCAGCACTTGCATCTTTCAATACAGTAAAGCTTTCTATATCGGTAGGTGCTATATCATTGATGGTACCTCTGAAGATTGCACCATCTACTACTAACAAAGGAGTGCTACCGGCATTAATCGAGTTTTGACCACGGATAGAAAAATTAGGCGCTCCGCCGGCTGTGTTAATGCCGCCTACATTTAAACCAGCAATTGTTCCTTTCACCCGATCAAGAATATTACTGCTGGCTACATGTTCATAAGCTTTCAGGTTTGCCTGAACTACAGCACCTGTGATAGCCTGCTTTTTTTGTGTACCATAACCCACCACTACCACTTCTTGTTGCTGGGTTGCGTCCTGGATAAGTACCACATTTACTTCCTGGCGACTGCCAATTTTAATTTCCTGGGGTTCCATTCCAACATAGGAAAATTCCAATGTTTTAGAACTTGTTTCGGGTACATCAATTTTGAACTCGCCTTTGTCGTTGGTCACAACGCCTTTGGCGATACCTTTAATTTTTACAGATACGCCATTGAGAGGTCCGCCATTTGCGTCTGTTACTTTTCCATTTACGGTTAGTTGTTGAGACTGCGAATCTGTTCCTTGTTGCGAATACACATTGTTTACTGGCAAGCAAGCAATCGAAACTGCAACGATTAGAAAACACAGAATCCTTCGATTCTGCCGTAAGTACCGCCACTGACGAAACTTAGGGGTAATTGGTTTCATAATGCAGAAAATTTAATTTAAAAGTTGAATTTTATTAGTCTATGATTTAAGAGTTATTGACGAATGCTGTCACAGGCACCATCATTATGTTTTTGGTTATTTATTTTTTTATAATTGATTGCAAATGCATTTCCTTTTTCTGTATTAAAAAATCAATCATGTTTAAATGGACGATAGCGCCTGTATGACTGCCATCCTTCTGTAACACTTCCATAAAATAGGTAGCGGATGAAGTGTAATTCTTCAATCCTAATTCACCCAGTCCCATTAGGTAACGGCAATGATTTTTATTCTTCTCGTTTAAGTCGGTATCAAACACCAGCAGGTCGGGAAGTGAAACGGCGAAATAATCAATCTTGATTGCATCGTTGTAATGCTGATCAGCAAATTCTTTCAGGCGGTTGAATATTTTCTCTGCTTTATGTGCATATCCTAATTTTAACCATGCCAATCCCTGGTAAACAATTTTGTCGGGTTGAGGATCATTGTAAAAAATGGCTTGTACGGGTTCACTGATTCCTTCCGTTGCTTTTTGAAATTTTGCAGTGGCCAGCTCATGCATTCCCATCTCCTCAAATACACATCCTTGCAGGTAATGAATATCATTTTCCTGCGCCCCTAATAATTTTCCTTCTCCTAAATTGTTGGGATATTGTTCAGCAGCTTCGAGTAATCGACAGGCTTCATCAAATTTTTTTTCGGCAATCATTTTCTTGGCAAGTTCCAAATGGCATATCAGGTATTGTCCAACCACTTTGCCTTCGCCACCTTCCCAGGGATGAAAAATTCTGTTTTCCAGTAATTTCTTTGCAGTGTGGTAATTGCCTAAGGAATTTTCCAGCGTTACTACTTCCAGGTAAAGATCATCTCGCTGGTTAACGAGTGCATGATGCTCATATAATATATTCAATCGCTTTGTAAGCGGATAGTTCAATCTTTTGTATAATTGATCCAGCTCCATCAAAACTCTTGCATCAGTTTTATCGAGGGAAAATGCCCGTTCCAAAGCATTCAGTGCCTTACCAGGCTGCTGTCCCTTATTATAGTATAGCAAAGAAAGATTCCGATAGGCGGTTGGAAAGTTGGGATTGATAGCAATGCTTTTTTCGAAAACGCTGATGGCTTCAGCGTGTTGACGCATGCCAAACCATAGGTTTCCGAGATAATAGAGTGCTTTATCATCCGATGAATTGGCTTCGATAGCGTATTGAAGAACGGTGATCTCTTCCAGTTTATTCGGGAAGCAATAATTTGGATTGCATTCATAGGCCATTTGCGCGAATTTTTTCGCCGCATGATCATTGCCTGCCTTTGCAGAAAAATAACTCATGCAATAATAGATCATCGGATTTTTTTCATCGGTAGATGCTTCATGCAATTGCAATAATGCGACGGCTTCATTGAAACATCCGGCACTGCAATAATCAAAAGCATATTCTAAATAATTATTGCCAGCATTACGCATCAATAATTGAAGCTGGTTCAATTGTTCATCCGCTTCTACCTGTTTACCCGATTCCCGTAATAGATTATATTTTTCGAAATGACATCCGAAATTGAATGGATCAAGTTCCAATGATGAATGGATGCAATCCGTTGCAGCCGAGTAGTTCTTTAATTTTCTGAGAATAATTGCTTTCAAATGCCTGGCGGAGTGGCTATGATAGTTCCTTATCAATGATTTTTCAATCAGCGGATAAGCTTCCGAATAATTACTATTTGATGCATCAATCCTTGCCAATTGCAGAAAACCGTTGTGTTGCCAGGCATCGTTCCAGGTCGTTTTATAGAATGCATCATAGGCTGCAGACAACTTTCCCTGGAATTGCAGGCTTATTCCCAAATTATAATAAGCTTCCCCATCATAAGGATTCGGATTCCGGGAGGTAATAGTTTTAATCGCTTTCCGGAAGCATTCTTCTGCTTTGGTAAATTGTCCATGTCTTAACAACCACAACCCCATTGCATTGTTGCACCTGCTATCATTTGGTTCGCGACGTAAGGCCTCGGCATAATAATCAGTAGCCTGGTAGGTAGCATGGTGGTACTGTTCAATATGTAAACCATTCAGGAAAAGCTCTTCAATGCTTTCTATTTCAGACGGCAGTCTGGCTGCGGTGGCAGCTGGTGGAATTTCGTTTGCGTCTGTATTAATTGCTTCATAATTTACCAGCAGTTTCCCTTCGGCACTAATCA
>Ga0190274_10001850_pt1 | contig 12412 bp, 13 predicted proteins | sample Popmic531T_FD_133002 | JGI IMG/M metagenome (GOLD analysis project Ga0190274, IMG submission 133002) | Populus adjacent soil microbial communities from riparian zone of Yellowstone River, Montana, USA - 531 T | ecosystem: Environmental > Terrestrial > Soil > Riparian zone | place: USA: Montana...
GCACGAGAACGTGGCCGGTTGCTGACGAAGGCGTCGCTGGTGATCCGCGACCGCCAGGAGGAACTCGCCACGCTGGAGGCCCGCAACGGGGGCAAGCCGATCTCGTCGGCGCGCGCCGAGATCGACATCGTCGCCAACGTCTTCGAGTACTGGGGCGGGGCGGCGAACAAGATCACCGGCGAGACGATCCCGATCCCGCCGCCGGGGATCGACCTCACGCTGCGCGAGCCCGTCGGCGTGTGCGCCCTCATCACCCCGTGGAACTTCCCGGCGGTGATCGCCAGTTGGAAGATCGCCCCCGCGCTGGCGTGCGGCAACACCGCGATCGTGAAGCCGGCGAGCCAGACGCCGCTCACCACGCTGGCGATCGCCGAGGTCCTCTACGAGTGCGGGCTCCCTGAGGGGACCCTCAGCGTGCTGCCCGGTCCCGGCTCCACCACGGCGACGGCGCTCATCGCCGATCCCCGCGTCGCGAAGATCTCGTTCACGGGCTCCACCGAAGTCGGCGTGAAGGTGATGCAGACCGCGGCCGAGCACATCGCTCGCGTGTCGCTGGAACTCGGCGGCAAGTCGGCCAACGTGGTGTTCGCCGACACGGATCTGGACACGTGCGTCGCGAAGTCCCTGTGGTCGGTGTTCGACAACGCGGGCCAGGACTGCTGCGCGCGCTCGAGGATGTTGGTTGAGCGTCCCGCCTACGACGGGTTCGTCGAACGGTTCGCGGCGGCGACCGACGAGATCGTGGTGGGCCAGCCGCTCGATGAAGCCACCCAGATGGGGCCGCTGATCTCTTCCGGGCAGCGGCAGACCTCGGTCGACTACCTCGCGCTCGGCGTCCAGGAGGGCGCCCGGCATGTCACCGGCGGCGAGGTGCTCGACGAACCCGGCTTCTTCATGCGACCGGCGGTCCTCGCCGACGTCGACAACGCCTCGCGCGTGGCCCAGGAGGAGATCTTCGGGCCGGTGGTCAGCATCATCCCGTTCGACACCGAGGACGAGGCGATCCGCATGGCGAACGACTCGCCGTACGGGCTCTCGGGGTCGATCTGGACCCACGACCTGGGCCGGGCGATCCGCGTGTCCAAGGGCGTGCGCACCGGCAACCTGAGCGTGAACTCGAGCAGCTCGGTCCACACCGAGGCCCCGTTCGGGGGCTACAAGCAGAGCGGCATGGGCCGGGAGATGGGGATGCACGCCGTCAACCTGTTCACCGAGGTGAAAAACATCTACTTCAGCCAGGAGTGACGCCGCACGGCGCCTGAGCACCTCTCGGTAGACTCCCGGACATGGTTGAACTTCCCGAAGAGCTGCGTGACCGCCCCGTCCGGCCCTCGAATCAGGAGCCCACGGCGACCCTGACCCTGGACGCCTACCTGCGGATCAAGGCCGAGCTGGAGGAGCTCACCACCAACGGGCGCGAGCAGATCACCGAGAAGATCAAGATCGCGCGCGAGCACGGCGATCTCAAGGAGAACGCCGAATACCACGCGGCCAAGGACGAGCAGGGCCTGATGGAATCGAAGATCCGGAAGATGCAGCAGATGCTGCGCGACCCCGAGATCGTCGAGGCGCCGCCGGTCTCCGACGAGGTAGGCCCCGGCATGCTCGTCACGATCCGGCCGCTCGACGAGCACGACCCCGACGACGAGACCTACCTGCTCGCCGAGCACACCGAGGAGAAGGCTCCCGGTGCCCGGACCGTCACCACGGAATCCCCGCTCGGCACCGCCTTGATGGGTGCCACGAAGGGGCAGGAGGTCGCGTATCAGGCGCCGGGCGGCACGGTCAAATATTCCGTGGTCTCGTTCGAGCCGCACACCGGCTAGCTACGCGATGCGATGAACCCGTGACCTCCCACGAGCGACCGGAGCGCGAAGCCCCGCGGGTGCGGGACATGCCCGCTCCTCGCAAGAACGAGAGCGCCGCCGGCGGGTTCATGCAGCGAACCCTCGCCTGGCCCTACCGCGCGATCCTGGCGTTCCTGATCTGGACCGGGGTACGTCCCTGGCAGCTCACGCTGGCCTCGCCAGTGTTCATCGTGCTCTCGGGCTGGCAGATCGTGGTCGGCAACTGGGCCGTCGCGGGCGTGCTGCTCCTGATCGGAGGCCTGTGTGACGTCTTCGACGGGTCGGTGGCCCGTCACCGAGGCGAATCGGGCCGGTCCGGCGCGTTCATGGACTCGGTGATCGACCGCGTCTCGGACATGATCCTGTTCTCGTGCCTGTTCTGGAACCTGGCAGAGCGGGGCGAGACGCTCGAGGCGGGACTCGCGCTGCTGACGCTGATCGTGTCGCTGAGCGTGTCGCAGATCCGGGCCGAGGCCGAAGCGGTGGGCGTGAAGCTCAGCGAGGGGCTGTTCCAACGGCTCGAACGCTTCCTGGCGCTCCTGGTGGGACTGCTGATCCCGGGGATGATGCTGCCGGCGCTGATCCTGCTCGCGGTGCTCGGAGTGGTGACGGTGTTGCAGCGCGGGTTCTCGGCGCTGACGCAGGCGTGAGGAGGGGCGAGCGATGGATTTCGTGCGGGTGGGCTCACTGGGTGAGATCCCCGAAGGTGAGGCGCGCGCGTTCGACACGCCCGCGGGCCGCGTGGCCGTCACCCATGACGAGACCCATCTGTACGCGTTCGCCGACGAGTGCACGGCGCAGGGGTGCTCGCTCGCCGAGGGCGAGTTCGACGACCGGCGCGCCACGATCGAGTGCGCCAACGACGGCAGCGTCTTCGACGTCGAGACCGGCGAACCGCTGGAGGGTCCGGCCCAGGATCCGCTCGCGGTGTTCGCCGCGCGCGAGGTCGACGGCTGGGTCGAGGTCGCCACGAGACCCGGAGATGCATGACGCGCGGGTAGCACCCCCTCGACCTTCCCGATAGGCTCGCGCCCTCGGAACACCCGTCCGACGCCCAGGAGGTCCTTGGCATGAGCGACGTCCGCACCCGGTTCGACCTGCAGCCCGACCAGATCCCCACCGCGTGGTTCAACCTGGTCCCGGACATGGTGAAGGCGGGGATGCAGCCGCTGCCGCCGCTCAGTCCTCAGACGAAGGAGCCGATGGGTCCCGCGGACCTGGCGCCCCTGTTCCCCGAGTCGCTGATCATGCAGGAGGTCTCGGCCGAGCCCTGGATCGACATCCCCGGCGAGGTCATCGACATCTACCGGCTGTGGAGGCCGTCCCCGCTGTTCCGCGCGACGCGGCTCGAACGGGCGCTCGACACGCCGGCGCGCATCTACTTCAAGTACGAAGGAGTCTCGCCGGCGGGCAGCCACAAGCCGAACACCGCGGTGCCCCAGGCGTTCTACAACCAGCAGGCGGGCATACGGCGGATCGCCACCGAGACCGGCGCCGGGCAGTGGGGCTCGTCGATGGCCATGGCGTGCAGCATGTTCGGTCTGGAGTGCGACGTGTACATGGTGAAGGCGTCGTACGAGCAGAAGCCGTACCGACGGGTGTTCATGGAGACGTTCGGCGCGTCCGTCGTGGCATCGCCCAGCGACAAGACGAACAGCGGCCGCGCGATCCTGGAAGCGCACCCCGACTCGACGGGTTCGCTCGGCATCGCGATCAGCGAAGCGGTGGAGGACGCCGCGACGCACGAGGACACGAACTACGCGCTGGGCAGCGTGCTGGGCCACGTGCTCCTGCACCAGTCGGTCATCGGGCTCGAGGCCCAGCAGCAGATGGAGATGGCGGGCGAGCGTCCCGACGTCATCATCGGGTGCGTCGGCGGCGGTTCGAACTACGCGGGCCTGGCGTATCCGTTCATGGCCGACAAGCTCCGCGGGGAGAGTTCCACCCGGTTCCTGGCCGCCGAGCCCGCGGCCTGTCCCACGCTGACGAAGGGACGGTTCGCCTACGACTACGGCGACACCGCGGCGATCGGTCCGATCGTGCCGATGTACACGCTGGGCCATGACTTCGTGCCGGCGCCGGTGCATGCGGGCGGTCTTCGCTACCACGGCGACTCACCGAGCCTGTCGATGCTGGTCCACGAAGGTCACATGGACGCGGTGGCGTACACGCAGAACCAGATCTTCGAGGCCGCCGTCCTCTTCGCGAAGACCCAGGGCATCATCCCGGCGCCAGAGCCGAGCCACGCGATCAAGGGCGCGATCGACGAGGCGCTCGCCGCGAAGGACGCCGGCGAGGAGCGCGTGATCCTGTTCAACCTCTGCGGTCACGGGCACTTCGACATGCAGGCCTACGACGACTACCTCAACGGACGGCTGCCCGAGGTGGAGTTCACCGAAGCCGACGAGGACGCGGCGCTGGCGAAGCTGCCGGAGGTCGCGATCCAGGTCTAGCCGTTGACGGCTTTCGGCGAGAGGTCGAACCGGTCCATCAATGCGTCGGTGACGGCCTGTGACACCAGCTCGTAGCCGCGGGGGTTGAAGTGGAACCCGTCGGTGGCCCGGATCAGCTCGACCTTGCCGTCGTGGCGGTAGAAGTCGGTGTAGTCCCCGTCGGGGGTGGCGAACCGATCCCAGGTGTCGACGTAGAGCGCGTTCGGGGTGCGATCGATCACCTGCTCGAAGATCTCGTTCTGACGCTGCATCACGGGCCATCGGTCCTTGTCGTTCACGATGGGCAGGCCCACCCAGGCGACGTGCGCACCTCCGTCGACGGCGGTCCGCGTCATCTGTTCGACCCGGTCTTCATAGCCCTGGGGCCATTCGAAGCTGCCGATGTCCGCGACGCTGCCGCCCCCGGGGCTCTGCAGGCTCTGGTTGTCGTTGTCCCCGATCATCACGATCACCAGGTCCGGCCGGTAGCCGTCTTCGATCTCCTCCATCGCAGTGAGCCAGTCGAAGTAGTCGAGACGCGCCAGGCCGGTCGAGATGCGGCCCTGCTGGGAGACGCGGACGAGTCCGGGTCGGAACTGGCGCTCCATGTAGACGCCGAGGCCCTGGGCCAGCGAATCGCCCACCACCACCACCCGAAGCCTTTCCTGCGGTGTGGGCTTGCGCATCGGCGTGGTCTTCGTCACGGGCTCGGTCGGCTTGGGCGAGGGTGAGGCGCCCGGCTCGACCGTCGGCAGCGGGATGTCGAGGTCACCGCCCGGTGCGGCGTCGGGATCCTTGCCGAGCGCGCTCGAGACGGCATCGGTGGCCTTCGTCAACTGCAGGACGTTGCTGATCGCCGCCATCGGACCCAGGATCCACAACGAGACGGTGCGGCGAGTCCCCAACGGTTGCGCCTCGGACGATCGCTTCAACGTTGGCGCAAAGAGCAGGGCCCAGACGAGGAGCGCCACCACCATCACGATCAACACCTTGCCGGCCGGCATCGTCGCCCGGCCGTGCGATGGCGTCCGCGACCCGGGAGGACGGGGCGACTCGGGGTCCTCGAGTGATGCGCGTTCGGGCGGCTGGTCGCTGGGTGTAGGCATCTCGGCTTCTTGGTCGGCTTCTTGGTCGGCTCTCGGTCAGAACTGGAAGTAGATGAACGGCGCGACCCCGCTCGGGCCGAGGGTCGCGATCACGAACAGTGTGCCAGCGAAGATCAATCCCATCACCGCGGGTTGCAGGGCGGAGAGGCGTTCCTGGAGCTTCAGCGCCGGCCGGCGCGGGGCGTACTGCAGCGCGAGCATCAACGCGATCGACCCCAGGACCAGCGTGTTCACCAGCTCCGGGGAAACACCCCAGCCGGTGATCAGGCGTCCCAGCATCGTGAACGCGGTCGCCATGGAATCGGAACGGAAGAAGACCCAGCCCACGCACACCAAGGCGAACGTGCCCACGCGTTGACCCAGCAGCAGCATGGGTGTCTCCGTCCGTTCGGGCAGATGGGTTCGCTTCCATGCGCCGATCGCCTGGCCGACACCGTGATACAGACCCCAGAAGACGAACGTCCACGCGGCGCCGTGCCACAGGCCGCCCAACACCATCGTCACGATGATGTTCACGTAGGTGCGCATCTCGCCCTTCTTCGAACCGCCGAGCGGGATGTACAGGTAGTCGCGGAGCCAGCGGGAAAGCGTGATGTGCCACCGTCGCCAGAAGTCCTGGAGGCTCCGGGCGCTGTAGGGCCGGTCGAAGTTCTGGGGGAATTGGAACCCCAGGAGCTTGGCGATGCCGATCGCGATGTCGGTGTAGCCGCTGAAGTCGGCGTAGATCACGATCGCGTAGGACACGATCGCGACCAGCACGTCGATCGCGCCGTAGGACGCGGGGCTGCCGAACACCGGATCCACCATCGTGCTCGCCAGGTAGCTGGAGATCACCACCTTCTTGAACAACCCGCCGAAGATCAGCCAGGACGCGCCCACCACGTCGACGTGGCGAGGGTCGCGCCGCACGTCCAGCTGCGGGATCAGCTCGTCGGGACGCACGATCGGCCCCGCCACCAGGTGGGGGAAGAACGACAGGTACAGGAACACGTCGATCCAGCTCGCGACCGTGGTGTGACCCCGGTACACATCGACGATGTAGCTCACCGCCATGAACGAGAAGAACGACACGCCGACCGGCAGGATCACCTGGATCAGCGGCAACTCGGCGCTGAGCCCCAGCGAGTTGGCCGCCTCGGTGAGGTTGAGCGAGAAGAACCCGTAGTACTTGAAGTAGGCGAGCGGGAGCAGCGTCAGCGTCACCGCGATCGCCATCGTCCACCGCTTCGCGCGTTCCTCCTGCTGGCGCGCCACCGCCATGGCGCCGAGCTGGCTGAGCGTCGAGATCGCGGCGAGCAACCAGATGAAATGGATGTCCCACCATGCGTAGAAGACGTAGCTCGCCCCGATCATGAACAGCTTCCAGGGCAAGGGTTTCGGGTTCAGCAGCCAGTGGCCCAGGAAGACCAGGGCGAAGAAGATCGCGAAATCGACGGTAGGGAAGAGCATCGCCGCAGAACCCTAGCGCAGAGAGCCGACCGCGGGCCTACGAAGGGGTGGTCGGGTCCGCCGGATCGCCGATCGTCGCCAGGCGCGCTTCGAGGAACCGGCGCTCGGCCGCGTTGGTCACCAGCGCGAGGGCGCGCCGGTAGGCCTCCGCGGCCTCGGCAGGACGATCGAGCCGGCGCAGCAGATCCGCGCGCGCCGAGTGGAACAGGTGATAGCCCTCGAGGTCGTCGTTGAGGCGATCGAGGATGGGCAATCCGGCGCCCGGCCCATCGGCCATCGCCACAGCGACGGCCCGATTGAGCTCGATAACCGGCGAAGGCGTCATGGCGCCGAGGCCGGCGTACAGGGAGGCGATCTGCGGCCAGTCCGTGTCCTCCGGCCGCGGCGCGCGGGCATGGAGCGCCGCGATGGCGGCTTGCACCTGATACGGACCGGGTTCGTGCAGGGCGAGGGCCCGGTCGAGCGTGGCGAGTCCGTCATCGATCATCGCGTGATCCCACCGCGATCGGTCCTGATCGTCGAGCAGCACCAGCCCGCCGACATCGTCGGTGCGCGCGTCGCGTCGCGAATGCTGGAGCAGCATCAAGGCGAGCAGCCCCAGGGGTTCGCCGCGATCAGGAAGGAGCGTCGTGACGATCCGGCTCATCCAGATCGCTTCGTCGCACAGGTCGGTACGGAGCAACCCTTCGCCACCGGTCGCGCGGTATCCCTCGTTGAAGATCAGGTAGAGCACGGCGAGCACGTCCGCGAGACGTTCCTCGAGCAGATCGCGCGGTGGCACCCGGTAGGGGATCCCCGCGTCGCGGATCTTCCGCTTGGCTCGCACCAAGCGCTGCGCCACCGTGGGCTCCGGCGACAGGAACGCGTTGGCGATCTCACGCGTGGACAATCCGCCGACGGTGCGCAAGGTCAACGCGACGCGCGACTCCAGCGGCAGCGCCGGGTGGCAACACGTGAAGATCAACCGGAGCCGGTCGTCACCGATCTCGGGCGTCTCGTCCTCACCCATGGTCTCGAGCGCGCGCATCGCCTCGGTCGCCTCGGCCTTCTTCCGTCCCACCTGCTCGCGCCGCAACCGGTCGATCGCCCGGTTGCGAGCCGTGGTCGTGATCCAGGCGCCGGGGTTGTCCGGCACCCCGTCGCGGGGCCAGCGTTCCAGGGCCACGATGAAGGCCTCCTGCACGGCATCCTCGGCGAGATCGAAATCCCCCAGCACCCGGATCAAGGTCGCCACCGCGCGTCCGGATTCGCGCCGGAACGCCAGGTCGACGGCCACCTCCGACGTCGACCTCACGCCTACGGCATCTCCTGGACCGGGCGCAGTTCGATCGTGCCGTACTGCGCTCCGGGACAGCGTCCCGCCGCTTCGATCGCATCGTCCAGGTTCTCGACGTCGAGCAGGTAATAGCCGCCCAGCGTTTCTTTGGTCTCGGCGAACGGCCCATCGGTGACGAGCTGCTCCCCATCCTGGATCCGGACGCTGGTGGCCTGGTCGACGTCCTTGAGGGCGTCGCCACCCTTCATCCAGCCCTTCTCCGTGAGCCACTTCGAGTAGTCGCTCCAAAGCTCCATGTGCGCGCGTTGTTCGTCGTCGGTCGTGTCGGCGAAGGCGGTCCTGTCGGAGTAGATCAACAGCAGGTACTGCACGGTCGCGCTCCTTCCGTCTCTTTGGTACGTCTCGTTCGTCGATCAGTTTTCGGACGGTGGAACGACGGGTCGCACCTCGATCGTGCCGGTGCTCGCGCCGGGGATCGCGGCGGCATAGGCGACCGCGGTGTCGAGATCGCACTCCACCAGGAAGTACCCGCCGAGCTGTTCCTTCGTTTCGGTGAACGGCCCGTCGACCACCATGGTCTCCCCGTCGCGGTCGCGCACCAGTGTGGCGTTGGCGGCACCCTGGAGTTCGGCGGCATCGATGAGGTGGCCGCGTTCCTGCATCTGGTCGGAGACCGCCCCATAGGCTCGGTACATGTCGCGTCGTTCGGCTTCGGTGGCGTCGTTCCACGCGGCTTCCTCGCCATGGATCAACAGCAGGTAGCGCATCGTGCACCTCCCAGGTCGGCGGAGCTCCGCGCCCCGCGTTCACCCTAGCGACGTACGGACGCCGCCCGATATCGACATCCTGACCGAAAGACCCGTCCCATGCGGTGGGTCCGGTAGCCTGACGCCATCAACGAGGACGATCGATCTGATGGAGGTTCACCCATGACACGAGAGTCCGATTGGGCCGTGTTCGAGAAGGCATGCGAGATCACCGCGTCCGCAGTACGAGGGACGATGAACGGACTGGACGGCCAGCAGGCAGCCTTCGTCGGCGAGGTCTTCCGAGAGGTCCACGCCGCCCTGAGACAAGCGTCGGACGAGATGCCGGACAAGGCCGGGAAAGCCGGGTTCTAATCCCTGGGCGTCAGGTCGCGCATCGAGACCATGCCGACCACCTGGCCACCTTCGACGACAGGCATGTGCCGGAACCCGAACGCGAACATCGACGACAGTCCTTCGTGGATATCGGCCTCGGGCCCGATCGTCGTGGGGTCCGAGGTCATGAAGGCTCCGACCTGATGGTGTTCGGCATCGAACTCGGACGCCACCGCGCGCATCACGTCGCGCTCCGTGAAGATCCCCACCAGTCGCTCGCCTTCCATCACCAGCGCCGAGCCCACCTTCTTCGTGCTCATCGTGGTGGCGGCCTCGGCCACGGTCGTGCCGGGGTTCACGGTGACCAAGTCGGTGCTCATCACGTCGCGGACGTCAGTCATGCTCCCTCCTCCCGCCGAGCCTAGCCCGAGCGCGAGGGCTCGGGAAGCCCTGCTCGCCTGGTACCGGCCTCGCCGTTCAGCCTATCCCTGGCGCCGCGCCCGTCCCGACCCGTACGCCGTGCTGGTGAGCGAGGTGATGTTGCAGCAGACGCAGGCCGCACGCGTGGTGCCGGCGTTCGAGGCGTTCATGCTGCGATTCCCGACGGTTGCCGATCTGGCGGCGGCGTCCCGCGCCGACGTCCTCCGCGCGTGGGGGAGACTCGGGTATCCGCGGCGCGCCGTGGCGCTCCACCGCGCTGCCGGTGTGATCCTGCACGAGCACGGTGGCCGGGTGCCTCGCGGGGTCGACGATCTCCGCGCCCTGCCCGGCGTGGGTGAGTACACGGCCGCGGCGATCGCGAGCCTTGCGTTCGGGCAACCGGTGGCGGCCGTCGACACGAACGTCCGCCGGATCTGGGCCCGCGTCGTCCACGGTGCGGATGCCGACCAGGTACCTGCAGCTACGACCCGGCAGAACGCGCAGGCCTGGCTCGATCCTGCGCACCCCGGTGCGTGGAACCAGGCGCTGATGGATCTGGGACGCGACGTGTGTCGGCCGCGACCTCGCTGCGACGACTGTCCGCTGCAGCCGTGGTGCCGGTTCGCGGCAGCGGGTTCGGTCGGGACCAGGGAGCGCCGGGCCACCACTCGGCGCCAGGCTCCGTTCGAGGGCTCGATGCGTGAGGTGCGTGGCTCGGTGCTGGCGCTGCTCCGCGAACGTCCTTCGGCGACGATCGCCGCCGCGGTGTCGGCGACCGGGCACACCCCGGCCCGCATCACCGAGGCCGTGGTGGGACTGAGCCACGACGGCGTGATCGATGCGTCGCCTGCGGCGCTCCGCGGCAGCACGCGGGGGACCATCAGGCTGGCCGAGGGCACGTCCATCAACTAGTCCACCACGGACTACTCGCCCTTGAGGGCGGGCAGGACGCGTTCGCCGAACAGCTCGACGGCGCGCGCCGCGGTGTCGAACGCCATGCCCGGATAGTGGAGGCGAACGATCAAGTCGAACTCCTTGCGCGACCCGTGGGCGGCAACCAGCGGTCGCAGCGCGTGGACGACGTCCTCTGGCGTGCCGGCCGCGGTGCCGCGACGGGCGGCGTGCTCGTCGGCACCGTCGGTCTCCAGGGAATCGTGCTCCGGGGTGTCGTGGCCGGCGTCCCAGGCCTCGTACGCGCCGAGCTGATGGAGCACCCCGTTCCGGGCCAGGTCCCACGCCTGTTCCCCGTCGTCGGCGACGAAGGCGTTGACCATCAGGGCCAGGTGGGAGGAGGAGGGATCGCGCCCGGCCTCCCTCGCACCTTCGTCCATCAAGGAGACGGCGTGCTGCACCTGGCCGGCATCGTCGGCGTCGGTGATGTGCCCGTCGCCGATCCGGCCGGCGCGACGCATGGCGGCGTCGACGTAGCCGCCCAGCAGGATCGGCGGACCACCGGCCTGTGCGGGTGGCGGCGTCACGCGCACCCGGTCGCAGGAGAGCACCTCGCCCTCGAAGGAGAAGCGCTCGCCCGTCCAGGCGCGCCGCAGGATCGCGACGGTATCGACCAGGCGCGGGACCCGTTCTGCGATCGGGACGCCGAACATCCGGAACTCCTCCTCGCGCCAGCCGATGCCTAGGCCGAGCGTGAGTCGTCCGTCGGAGAGCTGATCGACCACGGCCGCATCCTCGGCGAGCCGGATCGGATCGTGGAACGGGGTGAGGATCACGCCCGTGCCCAGCCGGATGTGGCTCGTGGCGTCCGCGAACGCCCCCAGCATCACCATGAGCGACGGCAGGTAGCCGTCGGAAGAACCGTGGTGCTCGCTGACCCACGCCGAGTCGAACCCCAATGCTTCGGCCAGTCGCACCAGCTCCAGCGTCTCGCGGTACTCCTGCGCGAACGACCGTGGCGATCCTGCCGGCACCTGGCCGGTGAACAGTCCGATCCCCACCCGGACGACCATCGGAGCACGCTACCGCACGACACCAGCGGTCCTCCACCCCAGCCGTTGTCCCCGGACCACCCGCGATGCTACCGTGAGGTCCGAGAATGAGACCGATTCTTAGAACTAGAGAAATCCGTCCCCGCCGTGCCGTGGGTGTCCTGGCCGTCATGCTGATGGCCGCGCTTCCGGCCTGCACGGAAACGGGTTCCTCGGCGAGCGAAGCGGACGTCTCCATCGCTGCGAGCTTCTATCCGCTCGCGTACGCGGCGGAACAGGTGGGCGGCGCCTGCGTCCAGGTGACGAACCTCACCCCGCCGGGCACCGAGCCGCACGACCTCGAGCTGACGCCCGACGACGTCGAGTCGATCGCCACCGCCGATCTGGTGGTCTACCTGGGAGGCGGGTTCCAGCCCGCGGTCCAGGATGCGATCGATGAGGCCCAGGGCGCCACGCTCGACCTGCTCGCCGAGGTCGACACCGCCTCGGCGCCGCCGGATGAGGCCGACGAGGGACTCGCGGTCGATCCCCATGTCTGGCTCGACCCCGGTCTGTTCGCGACGGCGATCCCGCCACTGGTCGACGCCATGGAGTCCGCGGCTCCCGACGCCGCGTGCGATTTCCGTGCCAACGGGGCCGCGCTGATCGAGGAGTTGGATGGCCTCGACGCCGAGTTCGTCGCGGGCCTTGCCGACTGCGAGGGCACGACCCTGGTCACGAGCCACGCCGCGTTTGGCTACCTCGCCGCCGCTTACGGCCTCACGCAAGCGGCGATCTCCGGGCTGGCGCCCGACACCGAACCCACGCCCGACCGGATCGCCGACCTCGTCGACCTCGTGCATCGTGACGGTGTCACC
>Ga0190274_10001851_pt1 | contig 12410 bp, 9 predicted proteins | sample Popmic531T_FD_133002 | JGI IMG/M metagenome (GOLD analysis project Ga0190274, IMG submission 133002) | Populus adjacent soil microbial communities from riparian zone of Yellowstone River, Montana, USA - 531 T | ecosystem: Environmental > Terrestrial > Soil > Riparian zone | place: USA: Montana...
AACTACCATCACCCATTTCTGTTGTGGCGTGTACCAGAACACTTTGGGGTCTCTGAAATCCTTCTTACCAAGATCAAGTACTGGGTTCTTATCATACTTGGTCCAGCTACGGCCATCATCCAGACTATACGCGATATGCTGTGATTCATTTGTTTTAGAATCACCCGTATAAATCGCAACCATTGGAATTTTATCATCCTTTCCAAATCCACTGGTATTTTTTTCATCTACAACGCAGGTGCCTGAATAGATCATCACCTCTTTGCCTTCCTCAATAGCAACGGGTAAATGTTGCCAATGCAAAAGGTCCTTACTCACCGCGTGTCCCCAGCTCATATGCCCCCATCTCATACCCATGGGATTATATTGGTAAAACAGGTGATATTCTCCTTTGTGGTAAACAAGTCCATTCGGATCATTGGTCCAATGTAGCGGGGGAGAGAAATGGAATTGAGGACGATACTTCTCTTTATACAATAACTGGTTCTGCGCAATTACGCTTGCAAACAAAAGAACATAAACAGAAGTAAGCAATACTGATTTCATGTTCAGCTTTATTTAATACTGATCTACTCTTTAATCAATTTTTTCTCCAGCTCTTCCAGTGAAACATCTTTTGTTTCGGGAACGCGGGTAAGTACCCAGATCAATTGCAGTACCATCATACCAGCAAAGAAGGCGAATATTATTCCGGGTTGCTCACGTACGATTCCCTCATCTTTATCCAGAAATATGGGTGTAATGAGAGTAATGATAGCCGCAAATACCCAATGCACACTGGCGCCAAAAGATTGTCCGGATGCGCGGACCTTATTCGGAAAAATTTCGGAAATAAACACCCAAATCACCGCCCCCTGACCTACTGCATGGGAAGCAATAAACAATAAAATAAAACTCAATAACAAGCTTGGATTAGCATCGGCATAAAAAGCCCATGCTACCAGTGATAAACTCAGTATATATCCCAGCGACCCAATGATCAATAAGATCTTTCTTCCTAAGCGATCGATAAGGTATAGCCCGACGAATGTAAAAATGAGATTTGTACCGCCAATGGCGATGGAGTTGAGCAAGGATTCTTTTTCTGCCAATCCTGCACTTTCCAAAAGTTGCGGAGCATAATAAAGTATAAAATTGATTCCTGACAATTGGTTAAAAAAGGCAACCATAAAAGCCAACCAAAGTACTTTACTGTATTTAGCACTGAATAACGAATGTTGTATACCAGCGCTCTCTTCATGCTGGTTTGCCATAATAATGTTTGAAATTTCTTTATCTGGATCCTTAACCCCCAGTTGCTGTAATATTTTTTTTGCTTTGGGCAGATCATTTTTACGTCCTATCAGCCAACGCGGACTTTCCGGAACTCCCATTACCATCAGCGTATATATTATAGATGGAATTGCCAATACGCCCAGCATCCAGCGCCAATCATTATCGCCACCCACTCCTTGTAAAAAATAATTCGAAAGAAATGCTATCAATATTCCGAAAACGATATTGAATTGATACATGGCCCCAAGTCTTCCCCGCATTGCAGGTGTAGAAATTTCAGATATATACGTAGGTGCCGCAACAGAAGAAACACCAATACCTATACCGCCGATAAAACGAAAGAATGAAAATGTATATGGATCGGGAGCGAAGGCAGTACCAAAGGCAGATAACGTATATAATATACCAAGCCACAGCAATACTTTTTTTCTACCGAATTTTTCGGTGGGAATACCTGCGAAAATGGCTCCCAATACGGTTCCCCATAGTGCCATCGACATAATAAAAAATCCATGGAACAAGGGAGAAGTGTGCCAGAGTTCTTTAATCGGTTGATTGGCGCCTGAAATAACAACCGTATCAAATCCAAAAATAAAACCGGCGAGCGCCGCTACGATGGACCAGCGGAAGAGTTTGTTCTTATTCATAAGCAATCGTTGTTGGTAGAAGAAAGGTAGGAAATGTTTAAGGGTTGCAGGGTTTAAGAGTTTAAAGGTTCTTTAGATTCATCAGAGTAATTGAATCTCATCAACCCTTAAACTATTAAACCTTTAAACCATTCAACCTCTGTTCACAACAACCTCCCCGCTTTCTCTAAATCCTCCGGCGTATCAATTTCCACACCCATATAATCAACTACGATCATCCGGAGGGGAATGCCATACTCGAGGTAACGAAGGCATTCTACTTTTTCGGCGGCTTCGAGAGGGGTTATTGGCCAGTTGGTGAAATTGATCAACGCTTGTTTACGAAACGCATAAACACCAATATGTTCATAATAGACAATCGGTGTTTTGTTATCTCGTGGATAGGGAATAACGGATCTGCTGAAAAATAATGAATTCATATTCTTATCTACCGCGACTTTTACAAAATTCGGATCATTGATTTCCTCCTCTTTTGTAAGGACCTGCATCATCGAGGCTACGTGAACAGATTTATCATCAAAGCATTTTAATAATCGGGCCAATGGTTCTTTCTTAATGAATGGTGTATCTCCCTGCACATTCAATACAATATCCAGTTCCATACCCGCTACGGCTTCCGCGATACGGTCGCTTCCACTTTCGTGTTCTTTCTTACTCATTACCGCTTTACCACCACTGGAAATAATTTCCTGGAAAATAATATCACTATCGGTTACCACAATTACTTCATCGAAGAGTCCGGTAGCAACCGTATTATCATAGGTGTGCAATATCACAGATTTAGTTCCCAGTATCTGCATCAGTTTACCCGGAAAACGCGTAGCCGCGTAGCGCGCCGGTATCATAGCAACAATTTTTCCCATACTTCTTTTTGAAGAGGCAAAGATAACAGAACCGCTTCGTGCCGGGCTGTCAAAAAAATAGCCGGTAAGTCGGGAAGACGTTTCCTTGTTCTTCTCTTATCGTCTTCCCGACTTACCGGCCTTGCTTCGCGCTCCGTCGCTGAAGCTATGGCGCAAGCGACCGTAGCGGCTACGCGACCGCGTGCCGCCTAAGCTTCAGCGGTGGCGCAAGGCAAGCAAAAATCTCTACTAATAAATCACCGGGCAGCTTGAGTTATTGCGCGTAATAATTACGGAGAATTTTCGCCATGTTGGAAGCGCCCGACCGACCGTCAACAGTTCCGCTATTGCAGAGCACAATAATGCCGATATTCTTTTCTTTTATTATTTCAATATAACTACTATACAAACCGCCCCGCCCCAGGCAATAGGCAATATTCATTCCCCTCCATTTTAAATTGTACCACCCGATTGAATAACCAGGCTTTTGAAAGAACAAGAGCTCCGCAGTTTCTTTTCCAATAACGGATTTTTGATTTTGTAGTGACAGCATATAATCTCTCATATATACAATGAAGTCGTTCATGGCAATATTGATATTACCAGCGGGAGCAATGGGTGTAAAGAACCGTGCCCAATAATCATCGATATGTGATGTGAGTTGATAATAAGTATCCCAATGTCCCCATGGTTCCGTAGAATCTTTGCTTGCCGGAAAACCAAATTCAGCTTTTATATTCAATGGCTTGTTGATATAGATCTCTACGAGTTGCTCCCAACTTTTTTTGCTGATTTTTTCCAGCATAGCGGCAGCAACAGCTGTACCGGCTACTGAATAAACGGCCTTGCTGCTATCCATTATCAGGGCGGGTCTTCGCTTTAGTATCATGGAAACAAAAAGCGCTCTTTGCTGAGTAGGGGTTCCGGGAAGTGAATGAATATCGCGCCACTCATTAAAATCTTCATAAGGAGGCAGTCCAGCGCGTTGACCTAATAATTGTTGAAGGGTAATGCGCAAATATAGTTTGACAACCTTGCCATCCAGTTCAGGAAATATTTTGCCGATCGTGGTGTTCCAGGATACTTTTCCTTCCTGTACCATGCGGGCTGCAATATAGGTGGTGAATGTAGCGGTAGTACCGCCAATCTGGAAACGGTTGTTCATCCGGAGCGGAGTTTTGGTCCGCATTTTTTTAACACCGGTAGCCCCGCTATCCAATATCGCATTGGTTGTAAAAACAGCATACACCATACCGGGGATATTGCGGTACTTTCTTACAGAGTCTGCTGTTTTCAGCATTTCTTGTGCTGACGCATTTAGCAGCAAAAAAAAGAGCAATAAATAACTGGCTGTTTTTTTCATGTAGAAATTATTTTCGGGAGGGTCGGATCGGTATTTCTTTTTTCAGTAATCGGTTTTGATAGTTTTATCAAAAGGCAACTTCATCTGGTATATAATATCGTCATCGGGCTTATCTTCCAATACATCCAGTCCGTAACGGATTTTTTGTACATTATCGAACACAAATGTGCCAAATATTCTATCCCAGATAGAAAATATATTACCAAAATTCGTATCGGTCCAGGGTCTTTCAAAATGATGATGAAATTTATGGACATTGGGTGTTACAAAAATCCAACTCAATGGCTTTTCCAGCCAAGCGGGCATATTGATGTTGGCATGTGTGAGGTAAGTAAAAACTACATTACAAAACCGGAAAAAAATATAAAAGGCCAATGGTGCACCGGTAATTACTACGGCTACCAGAGCAAAGATTTCTCGAATGAACCAATCCCCCGGATGATGTCGCGTTCCTGTTGTTACGTCTACGTGCCGGTCGCTATGATGCACCATATGAAACTTCCAGAGCCATTTGAATTTATGTAAAAGGTAATGCGAACAATACATCCCCACAAAATCGAGAATCAAAATACAAACTAAGAGTTCCAGCCATAACGGCCAATTGAGCCAGTAGATGAGCCCGAATTGATTTTCCTGGATAAAAATATAAACACCGCCGGTTATAACTCCAACCAACAGATTTATAATAGCGGTAGTAATTAAGAAGGAAAGATTTACTCCTGCATGCTTGAGGCGATTGTATTTATGTGTGAATACTGGCAAAACGTTTTCCAGTAACCCAAAGAGAACCATCCAAATTGCAATCCAGGCAAACAATTGCCATCTTTCAATATGTTCAAAATATTGCATTAATTTTTCCATGACAGACAAGGATGTTCAGAATCTAAGTTACTGAAAATGCTTTTGATAATTACGATTGATCAGGAAGTTGTTCCATTTCGTAACCACAGGTAAAACAGCGGTAAATATTCTCTACCGGAACCGCATAACTAGCAAATAATGAGCTAAGAATAGCGCTGAACCAGTTGATTGCCTTCTTGGTATTTGTAACAGAATGAATGTTAAAAGATCCGCATTTAGGACAGGGAAGTGATCTCCGGTATTCTTCCTCTATGGCATTCAGTAATTCGTTGGCCCGTGGCATCTGCTCTTCATATACCATCAATTTAATGCCTCCGATTGCCTGTGAAAGAATGGGATTGATCGTTACAGTATTTTCATCCTGTAGGTATGCCCTGATACCCTCAGCCTCCAATTGCTGCAAGTGCATATGGGCGGAGATATAATTGTCGTAGGAGCGAAGGAGTATAAAGTTCATGATGGGATGAGATTGCTTTTCGCTGTTCGCTACTCGCTTCTCATATGTTCGGTTTAAATAAACACAATGTTAGCTAATACCAGAAGCTGCGTGTAGCGAACAGCAAAAAGCGAAAAGCCTTCTTCTAGCTATTCAACATCAGCGGCATCACCAACATCAGCAGTTCTTCGTTTTCATCCTGATCTGTTGGTTTTATAATACCTGCTTTGGTAGGAGTAGAAAGCTCGGTATTGATTTCATCGCTATCGGCGCCATTCAGCATTTCAATTAGGAATTTCGCGTTGAACGCGATTTGCAGATCTTCTCCGTTGTATTGACATTTCATGCGTTCGTTTCCTTCAAAACTGAAGTCCACATCTTGCGCGGTTAATTGCAGTTCGCTTCCACTGATATTCAATACAACCTGGTTGGTGCTTTTATTACTGAAAATACTTACCCGGCGAAGGGCACTCTGAAAATCGTTTTTATTTACGGTGAGTTTATAAGGATTATCCGTTGGGATCACCACTTTATAATCGGGGAATCTTGCATCTATGAGTCGGCAACTTAATTGGGTGGTGCCGTGTTTTACAAAAAGGTGATTATTGTTATAGCTGACCGACAGTTCATCTTCGTTTGCCGGCATGGAAGCTTTCAGTAAGTTCAACGGTTTTTTAGGAACAATCATCGAACCGTTCTTGGGACAGCTTACATCTTTGCGTTTATAGCGAACAAGGCGATGTGCGTCGGTAGCTACAAACTGCAATCCTTTCTTATCCATTTCAAAAAATACACCCGTCATTGCCGGACGTAGGTCATCATTGCTAACCGCGAACAAGGTTTTATTGATAGCCGTAACCAACGCGTTTGACGTCATGGTAAAAGAAGTAGTATCATCCGCAGCTGGTTCTTTAGGGAAATTATCAGGATTCTCTCCCATTACCTTGTATTTACCATTATCGCTGGTAATTTCTACGCCAAAATTCTTATCGATATTAAACGTCAGGGGTTGATCGGGTAAATTCTTAAGTGAGTCCATCAAAATGCGGGCGGGAATACAAACACGACCACTATCCTTCGCTTCTACCTCTAATTGAATTTTCATCACTGTTTCGAGATCCGTAGCCACTACGGTAAGCTTTCCTTTTTCAACTTCAAACAAGAAATCTTCAAGAATAGGCAGTACGGTATTCGCGTTAATTACACCACTAATCTGTTGCAATTGTTTCAATAAAGCCGATGACGAAACGATGAACTTCATAAACAGAATTGAATGTTTTGATAATTGTAGATGAGAGTGGCGAAACTACTGATTTTTAGTTAACAGCAAAGGGGGGAATTGGGGAAAGTGGATTACTTGTGGGGAGGATGCGGGATACTGGATTCCGGATACTCGATACCGGATACTCAATGCCGGATGATGTAGACTAGATGGCGAAAATCTGGATGTTATTCCAAAAACGGAATCCTTTCAGCATCCAATATCCAGTATCCAGCATCCCTTCCCCCTTCAACCTCTTCATACTAAGTGATGGGTTTTAGCGTTTTGGCTTTATCCATCCAATCCCATCCCCCGGAAAACCCCATTTCGAAAAACCAATATCTCCAATATGAAAAAACCATTTGCTTTAATAGCATTCTGCCTGTTCGTCCACAACTCTTTTTCCCAGGTTTCCGCCTTTAATCAGAACTCTGCCCGCAGTAACCGTAACAGTGTTTATGCGGATAGCTGGAGTTTTGACCTATCTGCCGGGGCCTCTTTTGGAATAAACAGTAATGAGAAATCGCTGTTCCGTGGAAACAGTATGGCAACAAAAATTTCAGGACGCTATCAGTTTGGAAAAGTGGGATTAGGAATTTCCAGTGGTTTGGTGACCGGATCAATTAATGAATCGGCAATCAATAGCTTTTTGACGGAACGCAAAATTGATCCTTCACAAACAGTAATAAGCTCAAATAACCCTTCCAATAGTTACCTGCTTTTCGGTCCTTCTTTTCGTTTTGGAAACCGTGTTCAACTGATAGCCGAATTACAGGGAGGAATGTTCCTGAATGACCCGGGGTCAGTCAGCATAACTCCAAATGGAGTTCAAAGGCCCGTATATGGGTATACTGGGAGTGATAAGAATTTATTCCCTGGATTTTCCGGTGCGTTGCAAATGGGTTTTCCAATCAATGGCAGTACCAGTTTCTTTATAAATACCGATTACCTGTATACTAATTCATCTGTCCGCTTATTAGATATTCAATCAGGTATTGATGTTCCAACCGAACAGAAACGCGATATTCAACTCTTTACTGCGGGCATTGGTATCAGTAAAACATTTGGAAGCAGAAACAATGCAAATGACAGGAAACATATCGGCAATGTAAAATATGAAGAGGCAACTATGACATCGAGGGATCAAGGCTCAGGTCAATCAACCGGTCGCCGTCAATCCACCAGTAGAGATGCAGGAAGTGGACTTTCAACAGGCAGGAGAATATTACCCGATCAACCTTCAACTGTAATTTCTCCCCGGGATGCTGCCAGTGGATTGCCAACGGGAAGAAGAACCTATCAACCGGGTCAACCGGTTTATGGAAATATTACGAGGCAGGAATCTTGCGGAGCAGTTACACAAAAGGTTACACATCCCGACGGAAGCACGGAAGAAAATACATTCGCCTGTCCGGATGACGCATTGCAATATGCAAGAGGAATGAATATCGATGGCGGTATGCCCAATAGAATATCCATGAATGTTACTGTTCCTAAACAAACGCAGGGGGCCACATTTGGAGAGAAGGTAAATCAAGGATTACATACCGCAGGTTCTGGGATTACACAAGGCGCTACGTTTGGGGAAAAGGTTAACCAAGGGTTACACGCCGCAGGCTCCTCACTTTCACAACGTGCAGCAAGGAATATAATTTCCGGTAGATTGACAGCGGGTTCATCGGATAACAACCCCGCTTATGCCATCGTTACAAACAATACTACACGTGGTGGAAGTGCAAATATGAATTCACAAACAAGTTCTACCCGCACAACTCAACAAAGTTCTTTCGGAACTATGGTAAGAAATGGCGTAGCTACAGGTGCCGGAGCCGCTGCAGGAGCCGCCACCATTAATGCCGCACCGGGATTAACTGGTTACTCAACAAAAATTTTCGCCAGAGATGTTTCAAGTGGACAATCATCGGGAAAAAGATCCTCACGTGATAGAGGAAGTGGGTTAGCTACAGGTCGCCGTCAATACGAACCAGTATTTTTTGAAGGAGATGGAACGATTTGTAATCCTTGCGCTGTAAATGTAGTATCAAACCCGCTATATAAGGATAATGGAATGAGTGGCAGCAATCCGTTATATGAACAAAAGAACAGAACGATTTCCCCAGGTACAGATGATGATTGTGATGGTGTAGCAGGTGTAGATGTTTATTTATTAGATCCTGAAAGCAGAGCCGTTGTTGCAAAAACAATTACCGGAGCTTGCGGTGACTATTGGTTTGCGAATGTACCATCGGGGGATTATATATTAAAAGTAGCCGGCGCATTAACTATACAAAAACGATTTGATATAACGATCGATAATACGGGTAAACAGGATGTGGCAGGTGAAATCGTAAGCAGCGCTGATAGCTGGTCCTTACAAATCAATACCAGTACCGAAGATGAAAATACAAAGGCCACGATAAACACTACCCGTTCTAATATAAAGAGAGTTGTTTTAATAAAATCTGATTCGGACGGAAACGGCACATATGAATCATTTCGCGCCATTGGAACTTTTGCAGATGGAACTTCGGGCGCCCTCAGCGTATCAAGTGTCGGAAAAGTTGCTCTGGCCGGCGGTGGTGGTGGCGCTGCAGCCGCATCGTATGCAAGAACCGGCAAACAAGGGGCGAATCTTATCGGTATTAATCTCGCCGATAATTTTACCGTTACTGCCAACTTTAGCGACGGCACTACTAAGGATATAACCGCGGAAGCAAGAGTGAGCCATCACCCGAACGTTGTACAGTTTGTTATTGATACGGAAGATTCAGATGGGGATGGATTAGCAGATGCCGTTTCGGATCAAAAAATAAAGACAAAATCAAATATAAAAAACGACCGGGTAGCTGCACCTGGAAATGAAAATGAAGAAGAAATCTGGAGTCCCCGTTCTAATTTAAAATCTTTGCCAATGCAGATTACTGATGTAGACGAGGATGGAAGACCCGAATCTATTGTTGGCGGTTTCTTACCTGGTGGAGCTGTAATTTCATCAGCGAGAATTGCCGGAACTCCGATTGGCGGAATCATTGTTAAAGGTGGCAAGAATCCTGGGGGAGCTTTGCGTACTACTCAAACCAATGGATACGGGGAGTTTGAATTTACGGAAATGGAACCCGGTACACATACAATTACTACGGAGCAGTATATTATTATCGATGATGAGACGTTCATTTCTTCGGGAGATGAGACTTCTCAGCAAAGGGCACAGGATCATAATTCATCCCGTTCAAATAAAACTGCCAGTATTAATTATGGCGAAGGCGGCGATGCGCAGCAAAAAGTACAGGATCATAATTCTTCGCGTTCTAATAAATCAGGAATTAGTGATAACGGCGGCGGAAACGACCCGACTCAAAGAGCGCAAAACAATAATACGGTAAGAAGCAACAGAACTGAATTCAAAAGCATATTAATTGAAGCCGATCTTGATGGTGATGGGGAATACGAAACTGATATCAGCAGTAGTCATAGCTATACGCTGACGGCGGATGACAAAGGAGATACCAACGAACCGCAACAGAAAGCGGGCATCAGCACTTCACGCAGTAATATCAGGACAAAAAGCAGTCTCCAACCATTGGGCAATGATTTATATATTGTTTACGGAACAACTACGATCAAAGGAAAGGAAGCAGCTGTACAATCTGTATTGAAAACTAAACATGATACGGCGAAGAATTCGGTTGGGAATATAAGATAGAAAAGGTTTAAAAGTTTAAGGGTTTAAGAGTTTCAGGGTTGGTGCAATTCAAAAATGCTAATCGACTTAAGGAACCCTTAAACCCTTAAACTTTTAAACATTAAACTTCCTACTTTCGCCTCATGCTCCATCGCAAACAGCTTACCAAAGAACAAGCCTTTGAAAAAGCGAAGCATTACTGCGCCTACCAGGAACGAAGTCATTATGAAGTAAAAGAAAAACTTTACTCTTTTGGTTTATATAAGCAGCAGGTTGAAGAACTCATCTCCCAACTCATTGAGGAAGATTATTTAAATGAAGAACGCTTTGCTATTCAATTCGCGGGTGGTAAATTCAGGATGAAACAATGGGGCCGAATAAAGATAAAATACGAACTCAAACAAAAACAAGTGAGTGAATACTGTATAAAAAAAGCTTTGAAGCAAATTGATGATGAAGACTATCTGAAGATCTTAAGAAAGTTAGCTGAGAAAAAATGGACGAGCATTAAAAAAACAGAAACCAATAAGTTTTCCCGAATGAGCAAAACAACTGACTATCTTCTACAGAAAGGATATGAATCAGACCTGGTAAGAGCGGAGATAGCAAACCTTGCCGGATGATAAACGTGCTCATTTCCCGCAGGGTTTCTAAAAAAATCTTCGCTTCATTAGATTTTTATGATAAGGTAAAGCATTCACTACTCACCACTCACTACTCACTACCATCATTCTGTTCTCAAATTTCGTATCGGGTTCGCTATCGCCGCTTTAATTGCCTGGAAGCTAATAGTAAGCATTGCAATAAATAGTGCAATTACACCTGCAAGAATAAATACCATTCCATCGATTGGCATCCGATAAGCAAAACCCAATAACCATTGATTCATAAAATACCAGGCAACGGGTGATGCAATTAAAAGAGAAATCAAAACCAAAACAAAAACATCTTTACCAAGAAGTATTGTAATATTTATAGCACTGGCTCCAACTATTTTACGAATGCTGATTTCTTTTGCTCTTTTTTTAGCACCGAATAAAGAAAGTCCGAAAAGGCCAATACAAGAAATAAAAATGGCGATTGACATTGAAATGTTCACCAATATAGATGTTTGTTTGTCCTTTTCATACAAGAGACCAAGCGTCTCATCATAAAACCGATATGTAAAACTATGAGCCGGGTAAATTTGTTTCCAAATTTTCTCAAGTTGTTCGATACTGTTTTTAATTGTTCCGGATTGGGCTCCTCCTGGGCTTAATTTTACTGCGAGGCTTCCTTCCCGTTCGGGCCTGTTAATAATACATAAAGGCGTGATAGGGTTGTGCAGGGAATTGGTATGAAAATCTCCAACAACTCCCACCACCGGGTATGGCTTATCATTCCAGTATAGTGTTTGATCGATCGCTTTTGCAGATTCATTATGACCCATCAGGCGGGCTAAACTTTCGTTGATAACAAATTCAATTACACTGTCTGATTTTACCAGGTTTCTGCCAGCTATTATCTTTAATCTATATAACGGAATAAATTCCTCATTCCCCGCAACCTGGGTGACCCAAAAATCTTTCGCATCGGTACTTTTGAATTTCAATTTCATGCCCCTCGGGTTATCTGTCATCGGTGAGAGCCATTGCAAAGCAACCTTTTGAACCCCCGGGATTTGTTTAATCTTTTGATTGAATAGGGTGATTTTTGAAAGACTGTCTCCCCTGGGCGTATCAATAGTAAGAATGGCATCAGAGCTAAATCCAAGATCCTTTTCACGGGTATACTTAAGTTGCCGGGTGATAACAATGCTTCCAATTATAAATAAAAGTGATACCGAAAACTGGAAGACGACCAACCCTTTTCGCAGTAGCCATTTTTCACGGGCGAGCTGAGGTTCCTTGCCGCTCCATCTTTTTCCAGTCACCAATGTTGAAAATAGTTTCGCCGGGTATAGTCCCGAAAAAAGAGATGTGATGAACGTCACCAGAAATAAAAATAAAATAACCGAAGGTTTGAAAAAATGAAATTCAACGCCATTTGGAATGAATTCCCGGA
>Ga0190274_10001852_pt1 | contig 12408 bp, 13 predicted proteins | sample Popmic531T_FD_133002 | JGI IMG/M metagenome (GOLD analysis project Ga0190274, IMG submission 133002) | Populus adjacent soil microbial communities from riparian zone of Yellowstone River, Montana, USA - 531 T | ecosystem: Environmental > Terrestrial > Soil > Riparian zone | place: USA: Montana...
GTATTCCATTGCCCTGGATGTGTCGCCGGACGGCGCCTCGCAATACGAGTTCTTCTATTCGAACCAGCCCACCACGCTGCGCATCAACAGCAGCGTCGATGGGGCCGGGTTCGATGTGGAGTACCTGCACATCGGCGGCACGCTGGTGTCGAATCAGGGTCGCGGCCAGGCGGTCAAGCCCTATGTGGTGGGCACAATGGGCATTACCCGCCTGTCGCTGGATGTGGCCGGCGCCCACGACGAGACCCACTTCTCGCTGGCGCTGGGTGGAGGAGTGCGTGTACCGCTGGGACAGCGCTTCAACGTGCGGCTCGAGGCGCGCAGCTACCTGACCTGGTTCGGCGAGAATTCGGCCATGTTCTGCCAGAGCGGCCCCAACGGCTCCGGCTGTGCCTTCCGCGGCAGCGGCAGTTTCTTCATCCAGTATGAAGTGCTGCTGGGCGGCGCCTTCGCCTTCTAGTCCTTTCGCGCCCCCGGTCCCTGACAGGCTGGACGCGGCTTCGTCTGACCGTCCCGCCGGCGGATCGCTGGTATCTTCAGTCGTTTATGCGCCATGAGACCGGCGAATGAACTATCTGCGTGGGGCTGTTCTGCCACTGTTTCTGGTGCTGTGTCCGCTGCGCAGTGCGCTGGCGGAGCCGCTGTGGGAGGCGGGACTGGGTGTGACGGTGCTGGCTCTCAGCGACTATCGCGGCGCTGATACCAGCAGCAGCTATGTGCTGCCGATTCCGTACTTCGTCTATCGCGGCGATTTTCTGCGCTCCGACCGCGATGGCGTGCGCGGGGTTTTCATGGAGCGGCCGCGCTTCGAGATCAATCTGAGCGTCAGCGCCACCGCGCCGGTCAACAGCGGCGAATTGCCGGCCCGGGCCGGCATGCCTGACCTCGATCCGGCGTTGGAGCTGGGGCCGGTGCTGGAGTGGCGCGCCTGGCAGTCGGCTGACGGGCACCTGCGGCTGGGGGCGCGCATACCGGTGCGTGCCGCCTTCGCCCTCGGCAGCGGAATGGGTTTCATCGGCTGGTTTAGCGCGCCGAACTTCAGCGTGGATCTCGAGGGTACCGGTCCACTCGCGCAGTGGAATCTGGGCGCGCTGTTCGGGCCGTTGTTTGCCGACAGCCGTTATCACGAATATTTTTACGGCGTGGAATCAGGGTTCGTCACGCCGCAACGTCCGTACTACCGCGCTGACGGCGGCTATTCGGGCGTGCAGGCGCTGGTCTCGGCGACTCGGCGCTTTCCGCGGTTCTGGATTGGTGGCTTCGCGCGCTACGACCGGCTGGACGGCGCCGTGTTCGGCGACAGTCCGCTGGTGGTGCGCCATTCGAGCTGGTCGACCGGCCTGGCGATTTCCTGGGTGTTCGCGCAGTCCTCGCGCAGCGTACCGGACGGGACGCGCTGATGCCGCCACACGGAACACACCTGGTGCTGATTCCCAGCTACAACCCGGGCCCCATCGTATTCGAGACGGTGCGTGAGGCGCGCCGTCACTGGAGTCCGGTGTGGGTGGTGGTGGATGGCAGCACCGACGGCACCGGCGAGCAGCTGCAGGCATTGGCCGCCGCGGATCCGCAACTGCGGGTGCTGCAGCTGCCCCGCAATCGCGGCAAGGGCGCGGCGGTGCTGCATGGTCTGCAGCAGGCTCTGGCGGAAGGCTATACGCATGCGCTGACGATGGATTGCGACGGACAGCATCCGGCACCTCTGATTGCGCAATTCATGCAGGCTTCACTGGCGGCCCCTGATGCGCTGGTGCTCGGCGACCCGGTGTTCGACGCCAGCGCGCCACTCATCCGCCTGCGCGGACGCAGGATCTGCAACTGGTGGGTCAACGTGGAGACGCTGTGGCAGGGCGTGCATGACTCGCTGTTCGGCTTCCGTGTCTATCCGATCGCGCCGCTGGTGACGCTCATGCGCCGGCAACGCTGGATGCGCGGTTACGATTTCGACGTTGAAGCGGTGGTGCGGCTGTGCTGGCGCGGTCATCGGCTGCTGAATATCGCTGCCCCGGTGCGCTACCTGAGTCCGGCGCAGGGCGGGATATCGCATTTCAACTACTGGCGTGACAACGCCTGGCTGACCTGGACGCACGCGCGGCTGTTTGGCGCCTTTCTGCTGTGTCTGCCGCTTCTGGCGCGGCGGCTGACTTCAAACCGGGGCTGATCCCGATATACTCGCCGCGGCCAAACAGCTGTTGTCAGAAGATGTCAGAAACCGGCGCTCCGGCAAACGAATTCGAACGCGAACTTGCGGCACTGATCGTGCAGGGACTGAACCTGCCGGTGGATATCGCCACCATTCACGGTGACACGGCACTCTATGGCGAAGGTCTCGGTCTGGATTCCATCGACATACTGGAACTGGCGCTGCTGGTTTCAAAGCGATATGGCGTGCAGATCCGCGCTGATGATCAGCAGAACCAGCAGATCTTCCGCTCATTGCGGCACTTTGCCGATTACGTGGCGGTCAAGAGGACCCGTTGAGCTGGTGGCGCGGCGCCGGCATGCTGGCCGCGGCGGTGGTGACCGCCGGTTATGCACTGGCCGTCCATTACAGCAATTCGCACCCGGGTTCCGGCGCGGCCGGCGCCACGCTGTCGTTGCTGCCGCTGCTGCTGCCGGGTTGGCTGTTGCGCCGGTCGTGGCGGCCGGTCTGGTGGGTGGCGGCTGCGCTGGGCGCGGCGCTGGTCATTGTCGCGGCGTGGCCGCTGCTGACCCGCAACTATCCAGGGCTTTATCTGTTACAGCAGCTGGGCGCCTATCTGGCGCTGGGCATCGGTTTCGGCATGACGCTGCGTCGGGGCCAGATACCGCTGTGCACGCGCATCGCCGCACAGGTACAGCGGCCGCTGCCGGAGGCGGTGGCGCGCTACACGCGCGCCGTCACCCTCGCCTGGACGATGCTGTTCCTGATGCTGGCGCTGACGCTGATGGCGACCTTCCTGCTGCTGCCGCTGCGGCTGTGGTCGCTGTACGCCAATTTCGTCGCACCGCTGATCATTGGCATGATGTTCGCGGCTGAGGCACTGGCGCGACGACGGGCGTTGCCGCCACCGCAGCGGACCGGTCTGCTGGCGTGGTTGCGTCTTTATCTGCAAGGCAGCGCGTAATCATGGCAGCGCAGCCGTCATGGCCGCTGCTGGTCCATGTCGATCCCGCGGCGCCCTTCGCCAGTCGTCACGGCCGGATCGTCACGGCCGCGCAGTTCGTGGCGCAGGCGCGAGCGTTGGCCGAGCGCCTCGAAGCGGACCAGATACTGAATCTGTGCACCGACCGCTACCACTTCGCGGTGGGGCTGGCCGCGGCGCTGATTGCCGGCAAGCCCAGCCTGCTGGCATCGGCGCACGCACCAGCGGCGATCCGCGCGTCCAGCGAAGGCACTGTGCTGTGTCTGGCCGACGCGGCCGATGTCGCTGTGTCATGGCCAACGCTGCGGGTCGATGCTGCGCTGCTGCCGGCGGCCGGCACCGCCTGGCAGGTGCCGCGAATTGATGCCACGCAGCGGGCGGTGCAGGTGTTCACGTCGGGATCCACCGCGGCGCCGGTACCGCATGCCAAGAGCTGGGGTTCACTGGTGACCGGTGCGCAGGCCCTGGCCCAGCAACTGGAGCTGCGTACCGGGCCGCGGTGCCTGATCGTCAGCACGGTTCCGGCGCCACACATGTTCGGGCTGGAGGCGACCGTGATGCTGCCGATGCACAGCGGGCACCTGTTATGCGACGAGCGGCCGTTCTTCCCAGCCGATGTGGTGGCACGGCTCGCCGCGCTGCCGGCGCCGCGCATACTGGTCACGACGCCGGTGCATCTGAACGCGCTGCTGGGCGCCGATCTGGTGGTGCCGGCGCTGGATCGGGTGGTGGTGTCGACGGCACCGCTGGCGCAGTCTCTGGCGCAGCGGGCCGAGCAGCGTCTCCAGTGTCCCTTGCTGGAAATCTACGGTTCCACCGAAAGCGGGCAGATTGCCGTGCGTCGTACCAGCGTCGAGCGCGAATGGCGGCTCAGTCCCGATCTGCGCATCGAATTGCGGGGCCAGCAGGCCTGGGTGACCGGGGGGCACGTGGAAATTGCGGTACCGCTGGCGGATCGCATCGAGCTGCTGGAGGGGCAGCGCTTCCTGCTGCAGGGTCGACAGTCGGATCAGGTCAACATCGCCGGCAAACGCAGCTCGCTGGGCTATCTGAACCATCAGCTGGCGAGCATTCCCGGCGTGCTCGAGGCGGTGTTCTTCCATCCGGCGGGCAGCGAGCGCGAGTCGGTGGGCGATGCGCGCCTGGCGGCGGCGGTGGTGGCGCCGGGCTGCAGCAGCGCTTCCATCGCTGCCGAACTGCGACGGCGCATCGATGCCGCATTCATGCCGCGTCCGCTGTTGCTGGTGGATCGTCTGCCGCGTGATGCCAACGGCAAGATTCCGCGCGAGCAACTGCAGGCGCTGCGTGCCGCGCACGGCTTGCCATGAGCGCTGCCGAGCCGCTGTTGCTGCCCATTGCCGCCGATCATCCGGCCTTTGCCGGCCATTTTCCGGGGCACCCCGTGGTGCCGGCGGTGGTGCTGCTCGATGAAACGCTGCACGCACTCGCGCAACAGCTCACGCTCGACGGACACTGGCAGCTGCTGAGCGCCAAATTCCACGGCATGGTGGCGCCGGGCGAGGCGGTGCTGCTGACGCATCAGCTGCGGGCGTCGGGACGGATTGACTTCGCGCTGCATGTCCGGCAGCGGCTGGTGGCGCGCGGCCAGCTGGCGGTGCATTCGTGAACGCGCCGGTATCGGAGCTGCCGGCGGCCGGTCGCAGCGTCCGCGCCGGCTGGACCCGTCATCGGGAGCGGGGCAGTACGCGATTGCTGCACGTCATGGCGCAGCTGTCGCTGCGCTTCGGGCGGCGGCGCACGCGACCACTGCTGCATCTGATCGCCTGCTACTTCTTCCTGTTCGCGCCCGCGGCACGCCGCAATTCGTTGCGCTACCTGAGCCGCGCGCTGGGCCGTCCCGCGCGGGCCGCCGACTGGTATCGCCTGCTGCTGACCTTTGGCACCACCATCCACGACCGCATATTCCTGCTCAATGATCACTGGCAGGAGTTCAGCTTTGACATCGAGGGCGAAGCGCTGCTCGAGCATCAGCAGTCGCAGGGCGCGCTGCTGCTGGGCGCGCACCTGGGCAGCTTTGAGGCCATCCGCGCCGTGGGGCGACGGCGACCGGCGCTGCGCATTGCCATGGCCATGTATCCGGACAACGCGCGCAAAATGGCCGCGATGCTGACGGCCATTGCTCCAGACGCCGACATCGACCTGATCGCGCTGGGCCGCGCCGACGCGCTGCTGCAGATCCGCGACCGCTTCGAGGCTGGCGCGCTGGTGGGAATGCTGGGCGATCGGTCGGTGGCCGAGGAAGCCGGTCATGCGGTGGATTTTCTCGGCGCCACCGCGCACCTGCCGCTGGCCCCGCTGCGCGCGGCGGCGGCGCTGCGTCGTCCGGTGATCTTCATGCTCGGCCTGCATGCCGGCGACAATCGCTACGAAATCGTGTTTGAGCCGCTGGCCGATTTCAGCGCGGTGGAGGCGGGGCAGCGCGATGTCGCCGTGCGCGCGGCCCTGCTGCGGTACACGCAGCTGCTGGAACAGTACTGCCGCCGATATCCGTACAACTGGTTCAATTTCCATGATTTCTGGCGGCGGCCAGCGGGGGCGGGCGATGCGCGGGTTTGAGCGCTGCTCCGCTGCGTGTGCAGCGCTGCTGCTGCTGCTGGGGCTGCCGCTGGCGGCCTTCGGCAATGCGGATCTGGAAGCCCTGATGTCGCGGCTGGCCGAGCGACGCACGGGCCATGCGCGGTTCACCGAACAGCACTACGTCGCCCTGCTGGATCGTCCGGTGACCACCTCGGGCGAACTGTTCTACGAGGCGCCGGACCGGCTGGAGAAGCGCACCCTGCAACCGCGTCCCGAGAGCCTGCGCGTAGCGGCCGGCGTGGTGGAGGTGGAGAACGGCCGCATGAAGCGTTCGCTGCCGGTGCAGCGTTACCCGGAGCTCGGGGCCTTCATCGAGAGCGTGCGCGCCACGCTGGCCGGCGATCTGCCGGCGCTGCGCAGGTATTTCAGCATCGCCCTTGAAGGCAGCCCCTCGCGATGGCGACTGCAACTGACGCCGCTGGATCAGCGCCTGGCGCGCACCGTCAGTCAGGTTTACATCAGCGGCGCCGAGGCCGAGCTGCTGCAGATCGAAGTGCGCCAGGCCGATGGCGACCGCTCCGTGATGAACATCCAGCCGCTGCCGTGAAGCGCGACCGACTGACAGTGTTGCTGTGGCTGGTGTTGCTGCTCGCCACCATTGCCGTCGTGGCGCGGGCCCGCTACACCACCGATCTGTCGGCCTTCCTGCCGCGCGCGCCCACCGCGGCCCAGACCTTGCTGGTCAGCCAGCTGCGCGATGGGCTGGCGTCGCGGCTGGTGCTGATCGGCATTGAAGGCGGCGACGCGCGGGCGCGCGCCGATGCTTCGCGCGCGCTGCGGCAGCAGCTGGCGACGCAGGCGGAGTTCAGTTGGGTGCGCAATGGCGAGGTCGAGGCGCAGCAGCCGGACCTGGAGCTGTTGCTGGCGCATCGTTACGCGCTGAGTCCGCGGGTGGATGCCGCGCGTTTCAGTGTCGACGGCTTGCATACGGCGATCCAGTCATCCATCGACCTGCTGGTCTCGCCGACCGGAGCGTTGTTCGAACCCTTCATTGCGCGCGACCCCACCGGCGAACTGCCGGAGTTGCTCGAGCAGCTCGAGGTCACGGGCGGGCCGGCCACCACCGAAGGCGTATGGAGTTCGGCCGATGGGGAGCGGGCGGTACTGCTGGCCGAGACGCGCGCCGCAGGTTCCGACCTGGATGGCCAGCAGCGCGCACTGCGCGCCGTGAATCAGGGCTGGCAGGCATTGGGGCCGCGATCGGCGACGCCGCTGCATCTGCAGCTCAGCGGGGCCGGCGCTTTTGCCGTCGAGGCGCGCGCAGTGATCCAGAGCGAAGCCCTGCGCCTGTCGCTGTTCAGCTCAGGGCTCATCGTGTTGCTGCTGTGGCTGGCCTACGGTGCGCTGCCGGCCGTACTGCTGAGCATGCTGCCGGTGGCCTGTGGCGCGCTGGCCGGCATCGCGGCCGTGGCGTCGGGCTTTGGCGCCGTGCATGGCATGACGCTGGGATTTGGCGTCACGCTGATCGGCGAGTCGGTGGATTACTCGATCTATCAGTTCGTGCAATCGCCGCGACCGCAGGCGCGGCACCGGCTGTGGCTGACCATCGGGTTGGGCGTGGCCACGTCGGTGTGCGGATTTGCCTCGTTGCTGCCCTCTGAATTTCCCGGCCTGGCGCAATTGGGCGTGTATTCGATCACCGGCCTGGTGGTGGCCGCCGTCGTCACCCGCTGGGTGTTGCCGGCGCTGCGGTCCCAGGATGTCCTGCGGGTGCGCAGCCTGGCGCCGCTGGGCCGGCGCGTGGCGCCCTGGCTGTTGCAGGCGCGGCGCGCCCGCGCGGCGCTGGTTGCGCTGGCGGCGCTGTGCGCGCTGGTGCTGTTCACGCACCGCGGGTACCTGTGGAATCGCGAACTGACGGCCTTGAGTCCGACACCGGCCGCGGCGCAGGCGCTCGATGCCCGGCTGCGCGCCGATCTGGGCGCGCCGGATCTGCGCCACCTGATCGTGGTGCAGGCCGCCGATGCCGATGGCGCCCTGCGCGCCAGCGAGCGTGTCGCCGCGCGGCTGCGGCCGCTGGTGGCGGCCGGCGATCTGGGTGGCTTCGATCTGGCGGCACGCTATCTGCCCAGCCGCGTCACGCAACAGGCGCGATTGGCCAGCATTCCACCGGCCGATGAGTTGCAGCGCCGGCTGGTGCAGGCCACGCAGGATCTGCCGCTGAGCGCCGGGCGCTTGCGGCCTTTCATTGTCGAAGCCGCGGCGGCACGCGAAGCGGCGCCATTGACGCGTGCCGATCTGGACGGCACATCATTGGCCCCCGCGGTGGATGCGCTGTTGTTGCGCAGTGGCGCGAGCTGGCAGGCCCTGTTGCCGCTGCGCGGCGCGGGTTCCGCGCAGACCGTCAACAGTGCAAAGCTGCGCGCCGCGCTCGCAACCGAGCCGGATGCCCTGCTGATCGACGTCAAGCTGCAGTCCGACGCGCTGTATTCAGCCTATCTGCAGCAGGCGCTGTGGCTGTCGCTGGCCGGCCTGCTGCTGATCGTGGTGTTGCTGTGGGTGTGGCTGCGATCGCTGCGCCGGATGGCGCGCGTCACGGCGCCGCTGTTGCTGTCGGTGCTGTCGGTGGCCGCAGCGTTGGTGGCGGCCGGTGTGGCGCTGACCATCCTGCACCTGGTCGGCATGCTGCTGATCGTGGCCGTCGGTTCCAACTACACGCTGTTCTTCGAGCGCCCGCCGGCGCACGCCGAGGGACCCCTGACGCTGGCGTCGCTGCTGGTGGCCAATGCCGCCACCGTGACCGGATTTGGCGTGCTCGCCACCTCGAGCGTGCCGGTGCTGCAGGCCCTGGGTGTGACGGTCAGCGCCGGCGCACTGCTGGCCTTGCTGTTCGCGGCCATGCTGGCGCCGGTGGCGACGTTGCGGTCCTTCGCAGCGGCGGAGCCCTGATGCGCTGGCTGCACACACCGCTGTTGCGTGCTTCCGCGCTGCTGCATGGACTGGCGCTGCTGCTGCTGGTGTTGCGGCCGGCGTTGTGGCCCTGGTTGCTGGGCGTGGTGATCATGGACCATCTGCTGCTGGCGGCGTTGGGGCTGTGGCCGCGCAGCCGCGCGCTGGGGTCCAACTACACCCGGCTGCCGGCGCGCGCGATCGCGCGCAACGAAGTGGCCATCACCATCGACGATGGTCCGGATCCGGAAGTGACACCGCAGGTGCTGCAGCTGCTGGCGCAGCATGGCGTGCAGGCCACCTTCTTCTGCATCGGTCGCCAGGTGGAACAGCATCCGGAACTGGTGCGCGCCATCGTTGCCGGCGGCCACGAGATCGCCAATCACACGCAGCGGCATCCGCTGTATTTTTCGCTGCTCGGTCCGGCACGCCAGCGTGCCGAGATCGAAGCGGCGCAGCGCGCCATCGCGGCGGCGGGTGGGACGCGCCCGCAGTTTTTCCGCGCGCCCGCCGGCCTGCGCAATCTGCTGCTGCAACCGGTGCTGCAACAGCTGGAACTGCGGCTGGTCAGCTGGACACGGCGCGGCTTCGACACGGTGAACAGCAGTGCCGAATCGGTGCTGGCGGCGCTGACACGCAAGCTGCGCAGCGGGGACATCCTGCTGCTGCACGATGCGCATGCGGCGCGCACCGCCGATGGCTCGCCGGTGATCATCGCGGTGCTGCCAGCGCTGCTGGCCACCCTGCGGCGCTCGGGATTGCGCCCGGTGACCTTGCGGGCGGCCTTCGCATGAGCATCGCCCGCACCATCGATGCGCTGATCGACCACGCCACCGGGCGTTACCGGCGCGCCGGCCGTTTTGCCTTCCACTGGGGGCGCGGCAAGTTGCGCCACGATCCGGTGTTCGTCGAAATCCTGGCGCGCGGTCTGCTGAACGGCCGGCGAACCATACTGGATCTGGGTTGCGGGCAGGGTCTGCTGGCCGCCTGGCTGCGCAGCGCGGCGCAAGCGGCGGTGCCGTGGCCGGCGCATTGGCCGCCGCCGCCGCAGCCGCAACGGATTGTCGGCATCGACCTGATGCCGGCCGATGTGCGGCGCGCGCGGCATGCGCTGGCCGGCGACGCCGAGTTCACGGTGGGTGACATACGCACGGCGCCCTTCGAATCCGCGGAAGCCGTGGTGATTCTGGACGTGCTGCACTACATCGAGGTCGAGGCGCAGCTGGCGGTGCTGCATCGGGTGCGCGCGACACTGCCCGCGGACGGTGTGCTGGTCACGCGCATCGGCAATGCCGCCGGCGGTTTCGGCTTCCGCTTCAGCACCTGGGTGGATCGGGCAGTGATGCGCGCGCGTGGCATTCGCAACCCGAGGCTGCACACGCACTCCCTGGAGCAATGGCAGTCGATGCTGCGGCAATGCGGCTTCGACAGTGAGGCCTTTCCGATCGAAGATGGCCGTTTCGCCAATGTGCTGCTGGTGGCGCGTCCGCGATGATGCCGCTGCATTTCACGGCCTGCACCGCGGCCAGCGGCCTGGGTCTCGGGATCGAGGCGACGCTGCAGGGGTTGCGCGCCAATCGCAGCGGGCTGCAGCCGAACCGCTTCGGCGCACTGCCATTCGCCTGCCACACCGGCATCGTGGACGAAGCGGTGCAACTGCCGGCAGCGCTGCAGCACTTCAACTGCCGCAACAACCGGCTGGCGCTGCTGGGCCTGCAACAGGATGGGTTCATCGCGGCCGTGCGCGAGTGCGCGGCACGCCGGGGCGCATCGCGCGTGGGCGTGTTCCTGGGCACCAGCACCGCGGGCATCCACGAAACCGAGCTGGCCTACCGGCGCCTGGATGCGGACGCTGCCTTGCCCGCCGATTTCAGCTACGCGGATACCCACAATCCGTGGGCGCTGGCGGCGTTCGTGCGCGAGTTGCTGCAGTTGACGGGGCCGGCGTCGGTGGTCTGCACCGCGTGCTCATCCAGCGCCAAGGTGTTTGGCGTTGCGCAGCGGATGATGGCGGCCGGGCTGATCGATGCGGCGCTGGTCGGTGGGGTCGATTCGCTGTGCCTCACGACGCTGTATGGCTTTCATTCGCTGCAGCTGGTGTCGGCGCAGCCCTGTCGTCCCTTTGATGTGGCGCGCGATGGCATCTCGATCGGCGAAGCCGCTGCCTTCGTGCTGCTGGAAAGACTTCCGGACAGTCTCGATGCCGACGCCGTTTGGCTGGCCGGTGTGGGCGAGTCCAGCGATGCCTACCACATGTCCAGTCCGCATCCGCAGGGCCAGGGGGCGCTGACCGCCATGCAGGCCGCGCTGGCCGCTGCCGGACTTGAACCGGCAGACGTCAACTATCTGAACCTCCATGGCACGGGCACGCGCGCCAACGACAAGACCGAAGCGACAGCAGTGAACACGCTGTTTGTTCAACCCGTACCCTGCAGTTCCACCAAGGGCGCCACCGGCCACACGCTGGGCGCCGCCGGTGCGCTGGAAGCCGTCATCTGCGCGCTGGCGCTGCGGCACGGGTTCACGCCCGGCAGTCCCCATACCCGCGAGCCCGAACCTGCGCTGGCGGCGCAGTACCAATGCCTGCCCCGTGCGGCGGCACTGTCCTGTGTGCTCAGTAACTCCTTCGGCTTCGGCGGCGCCAACTGCACGCTGGCACTGCGGCGCGCGAACTGACATGCACGCGTTGAAAGTTTCGGTACTGGGTATTGGCGCGTTGGGGCCAGGCTTCGGCGACTGGCCGGCGCTGCGCGCGGCGCTGGGTGGCGCGCCATACCAGCCGCAGCCTACGGCGCTGCCGCTGCCGGCCGCACTGCCGCCGGCCGAGCAGCGTCGCGTGGGTCCGGCCGTCAAACTGGCGCTGGCGGTGGGTGGCGAAGCCATCGCCGCTTCCGACATTGGGGTCACCACGCTGGCCTCGGTGTTCGCGGCCTCCGGCGGCGATGGCGAGAACTGCGATGCGTTGTGCCGCACGCTGGCATTGCCGCAGCCACAACTGTCGCCGACACGCTTCCACAATTCGGTGCAGAACGCAGCGGCGGGTTACTGGAGCATTGCGCATCGCGTGACCGCCGCATCCATCTCGATCGCCGGCTTTGATGCCAGCTTCGCGCTGGGTCTGCTCGAGGCCGCCGCGCAGGTGTCGACGCAGCAGCGGGCGGTGTTGCTGATCTGTTCCGACACCGCCTATCCGGAACCGTTGCGCTCGGTGCGACCCATTCCCGATGCGCTGGGCATTGCATTGCTGCTGGCGCCACCCGGGCCGGCGTCGGCGCTGGCCACGCTGCACATCGCGATGGATGCGGGCACGCCCGATCGGCTGGAACTGCCCGCGCTGGAGCAGCTGCGTGCCGCGATCCCCGCGGCACGGGCACTGCCGCTGTTGCGGCAGATCGCTGGGGGCGGCGTGGCGCGGATCGAGTACCTGTCGTCTTCGATCCTGCGTGTCGAGGTGGACAATGCTGCCTGATCGCGACTGGATCCGGCAGCGATTGCCGCAGCGGGGATCGATGTGTCTGCTCGATGCAGTCACGGACTGGGATGCGGCGCGTATCGTCTGCCGCAGCGGCTCGCATCGCGCTGCCGATCATCCGTTGCGCGCGCACGGACGCCTGGGCGCCGCCAGCGGGATTGAGTATGCCGCCCAGGCCATGGCACTGCACGGCGCGCTGTGCGCCGCACCGGGCGAACGGCCCGAGCGCGGCTTCCTGCTGGCGGTGCGCGACGTGCAGCTGCAGGTCGCGGCGCTGGACGACATCGCCGCTGACCTGTGCATCACGGCCGAACGCGTGCATGCCGA
>Ga0190274_10001853_pt1 | contig 12406 bp, 6 predicted proteins | sample Popmic531T_FD_133002 | JGI IMG/M metagenome (GOLD analysis project Ga0190274, IMG submission 133002) | Populus adjacent soil microbial communities from riparian zone of Yellowstone River, Montana, USA - 531 T | ecosystem: Environmental > Terrestrial > Soil > Riparian zone | place: USA: Montana...
GAATGGCGGCCATTGCTTCGTGCACCAGTCTTCCTTCAAATGGAAAAACAAAAAGATGAAATCCATCTTTGGTTTCAATTTGTTCAATCAATAGTTCATCGGCTTTTGGTACATGCGATAAATCTTTCTGAAGGTCGAACAACGATTGAAGCACTTCCAATTCCGGTTCTCTTTTTATTAACCCGGATTTATGTTTGATAGCGAATGCATGGTTGAAAGTTTCCCTCAATTTTTTCCCGAGGTTTGCGCTGAGTGGCATTCGTCCGCCATTCCAGCTTGGGACAGCAGATTTTTTTGCATTCGATTTTCTCACCAATACCGTCATATCTTTTATCATTACCAGCTCCAGGTTCCTGCCTGCCAGAGTAAATACATCTCCAGGTTCCAATCTCGAAATAAAATATTCTTCAATTACACCGATATATCCGCCACTCATAAACTTTACTTTGAGCATGGCATCACTTACAATAGTGCCGATATGCAATCGGTGCCGCATAGCGATCCTTTTACTGGTAATAAGGTATCGACCATCAATGATCTCTACCTTTTTGTAATCATCATACTGGTGCAACGCCTTGCCACCTTCTGTAATATGATGCAATATTTCGGACCACTCATCTTTAGTAATTTCCTTATAACACCAGGTGCTTTTAATTTCGTTGAATAGTTCTTCCGGAGTAAACCCTTCCGAGATAGCCAGCGTACAACAAAATTGTATCAGTACGTCGTAACAAAGAAGCATTGGTACCCTGCTTTCGATCAATTGCTCTTTGATTGCCTGCTTTAATGCGGCAGCTTCCACCAATTCCAACGAATGAGTAGGAAGAAAATAAATCTTGCTGATTTCATCGGGTCTATGGCCACTGCGACCAGCTCTTTGTAAAAATCGGGCCACTCCTTTGGGCGAGCCTACCTGTATCACTGTTTCAACCGGGCGGAAATCAACTCCAAGATCGAGCGAAGCGGTACAAACAACCGCTTTTAATTTACCGGTATGCAAATTTTCTTCGACCCAGGTACGCAATTCCATATCAACAGAACCATGATGTAATGCTATTGCTCCGGCCAGGTCAGGCGCAGCCGTTAGTAAGGCCTGGTACCATAGTTCACTCATTCCTCTTGTATTAATAAAAATGAGTGTGGTTCTGCTATTGTATATGATCGGGATTACTTTATCAACCAGTTTTATGCCCAGATGTCCTGCCCACGGATATTTTTCTATTTCATCGGGAATGACTGATTCCACATCAACCTCTTTTCGGATAACGGCTTTTATCAATACCGGTTGAAATCCTCGCTGGCTTGAAAGACTTGCCATCAATACATCACTGGCTTCGTTGAGATTGCCGATGGTGGCGGAGATACCCCAGATGGAGAGCTGCGAGCTTTCAAGATGCTGTTCGCTGTTGGCTGTTCGTTGTTCGCTACTTTCGTTGGGTTCTTGTATTTGACTCTCGACTCCCCCCTTCGCTAAGGCTACGGGGGGCAAGCCTGACTCCAGACTTCCGACTTGCTTCTTACTTCCGACTATTCTTGACAATGCTAATTCTACTTGTACGCCTCTTTTACTTCCGAGCAACTCATGCCATTCATCAATCGCTACTATACGAAGTGTTTTAAAAACATCGGGATATCCTTTCTGTGCTAATAACAAATGCAGACTTTCAGGAGTGATGATCAGCACTTCGGGCATTTGTCTTTTTTGTTTAGCTCTTTCGTTCAGATCAGTGTCTCCATTGCGGATACCTATCTTCCAGCTCATTCCTAGTTCCGCGATTACTTCTTCCATCGCGCGTCCAATATCTTTCGCTAATGCCCGCAACGGCGTTACCCATAATAATTGAAGATGATTCTTTGATTTTGTTTTATAATCTTCCGGGTGATGATTGATGAAATCGATAAGTGCGCCGAGAAAAACAGAAAAAGTTTTACCGCAACCGGTAGGAGCATTTACCAAACCACTTTTTTGATCGACGATGTTTTGCCAGGCTTCTTCCTGGAATGCAAAAGCTCGAAAGCCTTTTGATTGCAGCCAGTTGCTGATGATGCGGTAGCCTATGGTTTGATGAAGATTGTGCATGGGTAATTCTAGATGTTCTAATGTTTCAGGGTTTAAAGGTTTCATAGTTTAAGGGTTCTTTAGATATATTAGTCTGATTAAACGGTAACAACCTTTAAACCCTTAAACCTTTAAACTCTGAAACCTATAAAGTTTTTAAATACTCTATCACCGCCTTTCTCTCCTTATCACTGAGTTTATCCCCAAAATAATGGCCATAATTACCATATCCCGGTAAGTTAGTATTATATACGCTGTTCCCTGAACTTCCGGTACGAATGGAAAATTCCCACCCTAGTTTTTCATTGTCGTATTTCGGATTCTCGAAATCACGTTGCCAGTATTCCGGACGAATCTTACTATTAAGCACCCCTTCCACTGTTGGTACGCTACCATTGTGTAAATAAGGGGATGTGCACCAGATACCATCCAGCGGAGGCGCGATGTAACCATTGAAAGGTTCCAGGCGTGCAGGGTGGTCGCCTTGCGCGAACCAACTCTTATTGAACCAATTTATAAACTGCTTATTCTGGTAATTACTTTTAAATAATGCTGAGTCGGTTTTAATTACTGAAGAAGGAATGAGCAGGTTAGGATATTCTTCATTATTTCCATATTTGCCATGGCATTTGGAGCAATTGGTGATAAAAATCTTTTGACCTTTGTAAGCAAGTTCTTTATCGATGTCGCCGGGAAACTTTGGCGGAACTAACGTGTAAATATAGGCCAGAATATCGCTGATGCGGTTATCAACGGATCTTGATTCAGCCGTATCGTTAACGGTGAGTAAATTGGATGCCATCAAAAATCTTCCAAAATCACCCCGGCCAAATCCCGTATAAAACATGGCATGTTTCTTTTTCAGTAACCACCAGGCGGGAACATCACTAGGAATAACTTCCGCGGGGATATCAAGTAGAGCTTTATCGGTCCACTTAAAACTGGCAGGATCGCGATGCGCCGCCAATACTGCTGCCAACCGGTCGGCTGCATTTACTCCGCGAACCTGTGTGGTTAAATAAGGTCCGATTGCTTTTGCAACCTGGATAAAGGATTTGCTCGCTTCGTATTTTTCAGGAGAGTTTTTTTTCAGAACGTTCTCTAGCGCGGTATAAGCAGCCGGGTTCAGGTTCCGACCAAAAGTAAAATCGGCGAATGAGTTACCCATTCCAATAATTAACTGATCGTTGAATACCTGTGCGTGACATTGCATGCAATTTGGTGCCACCAGATTTTCTCCGTTGGCAGATTGTACCACTGTAAATTCATGGCTCACGTTATTGTTCAATCCTTCCCGTTCAAGGTATTTTTTTGATTTTTTACCAGATGCCATAAGAAAGAAATCATAAGGAATTCCACCTTTTACATAATCACCCGTTGTCAAATAAGTATAACCAGCGGAGGCATCTCCGTTTCGTTGTTTGCTTTCTGGGATATATACAGGCTTCTCCGGCTCAGTGGGAGGATGCTTTATCGCAGCAATAAAAAAAGTGGTTGCCGCAATCATCATTACTATCACAATATTTTTTCTCATAGGTTCTTTGATGAATTATCAAATATGCATGCACGGCAACTATTTTCAGAAAGGATTATTAAAATGTTAAGTTATATTATTTGCCATATAGCTCGAGCATTATTTTCAAATCGTCCAGCGTATTTATTTCATCGGCTTTTTTGTCTTTGCGCCAACGATTAATCCGGGGAAAGCGCAATGCTACACCAGACTTATGACGATTGCTTGCCGCAATTCCCTCAAAAGCTATCTCAAAAACCAGTTCCGGGTTTACGGTTCGTACCGGTCCAAATTTTTCGATAGCATTTCTTTTGACATAGGAATCAACTTCAGCAAATTCCTTATCGGTTAGTCCAGAATAAGCCTTTGTAAAACTTACCAGCTTCTCTCCATCTTTTACCGCAAATGTATAATCGGTATACAGATTACTTCGTCGGCCACTGCCTTTTTGCGCATAAATCATAACGGCATCGATTACCAACGGATCAATTTTCCATTTCCACCAGTCGCCTCTCTTTCTTCCCACCAGGTAAGCAGAATTTTTTTTCTTTAGCATTAAACCCTCCGCCCCGTTGGCGCGAGAGTTTTCACGTATATTTTTCAACATTTCCCAGTCAGTGTATTCGATCACGGGAGAAAGTATTAAAGCAGGGTGATCGGTATTCCTTACGATTTCCTCCAGCTTCTGTCTTCGCTCCATTAAGGTTTTGTTCCGCCAGTCTACACCTTCATATTCGAGAAGATCATAAACAAAAAAAGCCATTGGTGTTTCTTGTAATTGCTTTTTTGTGATATTTTTTCTCCCGATCCTTGTCTGTAATAATGCGAAAGGCAATGGGTGACCATTCCTGGCGGGAATTATTTCTCCATCTAAAACTAGCCCATCAGGAAGTAGGTTTGTTAAAGGATTGTACTCGGGAAATTTTTCAGTCATCAATTCTTCTCCCCGGCTCCATACAAATAATTCGTTATTTCGTTTTATAAGTTGTCCCCGGATACCATCCCATTTCCATTCGGCCTGCCATTCTTCAGGTTTGCCCAAGGTTGAAATTTCGTCGTCCAATGCATATGCAAGATAAAAAGGATAAGGTTTTGAAAAATCTGTTTTTGATGCTTCTTCGCTTAAAAGTTGATGGAAGGATATAGCCGACGGATCCCAATTACCACTGATACGGTGGGCAATAACACTTGCATCCAGTTGTACCGTTTTTGCGAGGGCGTTCACCATTAATTTCTGAGAAACGCCTATACGGAAAGCTCCCGATAATAATTTATTAAATACAAAGCGTTCGACGGGCGAGGATAGTTCCTTCCACGAACGGATCATAAAATCTTTCTTCACTTCCTCACTGCTTTTTTCTAAAGCTATAAATTGTTCTATATAGTAATAAAGAGGTTTTGGATCAGCATCTGTTGTAGTAAATTCATTTTCTATGAGTAAGGCAATGGTTTCGGAGAGATCACCCACTACGTGATAGGATTCTTGAAATAACCACAGTGGAATACCAACCAACTCGGCGCACCATTGTTGTAATAATGAAGGACGGATGGTTCGCCTGGGTCGTCTTCCACTGAATAAAGCAATGACCCAAACTTTGTCGCGATCGGCCGCGGATGCGAAATACTTAGAGAGCGCTTCAAGTTTATCATTCGTTTTGGTTGAAGTGCCTAATATGTTTACCAGGTTGGCAAATTCCTTCATACCGCTCAAAGTTTCTTTTTCAACGGGAGATTGATCGGTATTTTTTTCGCGTATTATCATTCAGTACTCGCTGTTAAGTCGGCCTGCACTAAATTATTTTCTTCCTCTTCTGCGTCACCATATGCCGTTTTAACTTCGCCGGCTTCTATGCCCTGTTCTGTTAAATAGCGACTCAAGGCAGATTGGAAGCCATGTGTTACAAATACTTTTGAGGCGCCTGTGGCTTTGATCGTATCGAGTAGTCCTTTCCAATCCGCATGATCACTCAAAACAAAACCAGCATCGGCATTTCTGCGTCGAACATTTCCCCGCACCTGCATCCATCCGCTACAAACACCCACACTATATGGAATGAATCGCTTCATCCACGGCGTGCTATCGGCACCACCGGGTGCAATGACGATTCCTCCTTTTATTCTATCCTTCGGTGTATCCGGTGTTATTCTTTCTGCGTAAGGTAATTTCCAACCGGCGTCCACTAAAACCTGATGAACATTATGAACGGCGCCATGAAGAAATATCGGCAGCATGGTTCCAGCAACACATGTGAGTAAACGTTGTGCCTTCCCTAAACTATAGGCCGTCATTACCGAGGTTTTGCCCACCTGGTTATTAGTAAAAATCCAATCTTGAATAGTTTGAAAAATTTCTTTCTGCGGTTTCCAGTTGTAGATCGGCAGTCCGAATGTTGATTCTGTAATAAACGTATGACAGGGAATTATTTCCAATTGACCGCTTAGTCCATCATTCTCTGTTTTATAATCTCCTGAAAACACCCACACTTCTCCTTTGTATTCTACTCTAACTTGCGAGGATCCGATGATATGGCCAGCCGGGTGCAAAGACACCTTTACGTTATTAATGTAGATAGGTTCATTCCATTCAAGTGACTCATAGGAATTATCACCAAGTCTTAATTGCAATAAAGGTTTGGTTTGATGATGACATAAGTACGAATTGCTTCCCAAGCGGGCATGATCGCTATGCGCATGCGTAATGATGGCTTTGTCAACAGGTTTCCAGGGGTCAATATAGAAATTGCCCTGAACGCAGAACAGTCCTTTTTCTGTGAATTCAATCAATGCCATAAAAATTTCCTGGTGTTGTTATCAGCTAGAGGCTTCAATCTTTGAGCCAGAATCCAGATTTTCTCATAGAGGGAATATCAATTTGGAATGACGGGCTTTCAGAAAGAAACCTGCATTTATGAGTAACAATATGCGGAAGAAAAGGTTGAGGCCAAAACAGACGGCTTAATTGACGGCTTTTACTACGCCATCTGCCTTCCTGATAAAATAGAGTTTTTTGTTTTCGTAATATTCGGTTCCCCCGGTTTGTTTATTAACCACAGGTTGAATATCAATTTCTCCGAAAATTGTATTCTTTTTAACACCAAAGTTTTTACTGAGGCTATCGACATTGGCGTCGAGTAAATGAGTAAAATAGTAGAGGGTTTCGAAACCGCTGAATATGATATCCGCAGTTCTGGAGAAATATTTTGTTTTGAAATGATTGTGTAATTGTTGAACCAGTTGGTTATCGTTATTGATATATACAGAACTACTGTAGATGATTTCAACACCGCGGTAGGCAGATTTCGCTAAATCTACCTGGTCCCAGGTGGGCATTCCAATTAAAGTAGTCTTATATGATTTGCCAAGAGCCGACATCTGACGGGCCAATGCCAGTCCAAAATTCAGGTCCAGGCTTCCTGCTATACATATATTAGTTTTAGTGCTATCGAGGAATTTTCTGAGTTGTTCGGTAGTTGCCGTGTCCTCAAGTGTGATATAACGCATCTTTAGCGGAACCGAAGCGGTTGCTTTCTCCGCATCTGTAAAATATGTTTTAAGCCGATCATCCGCGGGTCCTTTTTTACGGAAATAGATAATGGGCGAAAGTGCGTGATTCTTTTGTAGGAATTTATAAATGGCGGTACAATGCGTTCCTAATGTTGGATTGAGAATAATATAATTGGGGTTTGCCTTAACACCCGCATCGTTAGGAAGATTGATGTTTACAAAGGGGATCTGCATGGTGGCCGCTGCTCTCGCCAGTAGTGCCGCTTCGTTTACATTAACATAGCCAATAAAGAGATCCATATCCTGAAGTTCCCCATCTTGAACAAGCTCGTTCATTTTTTTCGCGGAACGGGTATCGTAAATATGAATATCCGCTTCAATATTTTCTTTTTCCAAAGAATCAATGGCTAACTGAATTCCTTCATAAAATTCAAGTCCCGCGTTTAAGTATTTTGGAAATGTTTTACCATATCGGTAATTACCGGAAGCATCAAATGCAGAATCGAGATAGAGTGGAGCGAATACTGCAATGCTTATTGGTCTCGCTGCTGAATCAGTTTGAGCCCGGCTGGAAATTGGGAAAAGGCTGAAAACTACGGGTACGAGAATCGAATAAAACAGAAGCCTGCTATTGTTTTTATTTCGCTGCATGTTTGAAAAAGCTGTTAGCTGCTAGCTGTTAGATTCTAGCTGCTTTCAGTTATTATTATCGTTTTACAATTGATAGAACACCTAAATAAATCACGCATCTACTCCCGACTCCGAACTCCTGACTCCAGACTACTATTCCCATTCAATGGTTGCAGGCGGTTTGCTACTAATATCATAAACTACCCGGTTGATACCCTTCACATTATTAATGATTTCATTCGAAATGTATGCCAGAAAATCATAGGGAAGATGTGCCCAATCGGCTGTCATACCATCAACGCTGGTAACGGCCCGTAAGGCTATCGTAAATTCATAAGTTCTTTCATCACCCATTACTCCTACACTTTTAACCGGAAGAAGTATGGCTCCAGCTTGCCAAACCTGGTCGTATAATTTATGATCCTTTAAACCTTTTGTATATCGATAATCAGCTTCCTGTAAAAGAAGTACTTTATCAGGAGTGATTTCACCAAGAATACGAATAGCCAGACCAGGTCCTGGAAATGGATGTCGTTGTAACAGATCGTGCGGAATTCCCAATTCCGCACCCACTTTTCTTACTTCATCTTTAAATAAGAATCTCAGTGGTTCTACCAATTCAAGATGCATTATATCAGGCAAACCACCAACATTATGATGCGACTTGATTGTTACCGAAGGCCCATGCACCGAAACGCTTTCAATCACGTCGGGGTAAATGGTTCCCTGTCCGAGTAAACCAATACCAGCTACTTTCTTTGCTTCATCCTGGAACACATCAATAAATAGGCGACCGATTGTTTTGCGCTTGGCTTCCGGATCGGTTTTACCAGCCAGTTCTTTATAAAAAAGTTCTTTCGCGTCAATACCTTTTACATTCAGGCCAATTGATTTATAGGTTTCGAGAACTTGTTCGAACTCTCCTTTTCTCAGTACTCCGTTATCAACAAAAATTCCAAAAAGCCTATCACCAATCGCCTTATGGATAAGCGTGGCCGCTACAGTGGAATCAACCCCACCACTCAGGGCCATTATTACTTTACGATCGCCGATCTGTTTCTTTAAACCGTTTACTGTATCCGTAATAAAATGCGCGGGTGTCCAGTCTTGTTTACATCCGCAAACATTAACCAGAAAATTCTTAACTATTTTCTTTCCTTCTATGCTATGATATACTTCCGGGTGAAACTGTACGCAATACAATGGATGACTTTGGCCGTTCTTTTTAAATGCAGCAAATGGTATATCATCAGTAGTGGCCAGAACGTCAAACTCATTAGGTAATTCCAGGATAGTATCTGCGTGACTCATCCATACCTGCGATAATTCGGTAACATTTTGCAGAATAGTATCTTCTTTTTTCTTGTGCAGTAATGCCCGTCCGTATTCCCTTTTATTACTATTGGCAACCCGTCCTCCGAATTGTTTGGCGGTAAGCTGGGCACCATAACAAACGCCCAAAACGGGTAGTTTTTCGTGGAGGGCCTTAATATTCACTTCAGGGGCATTAGCATCATTCACGCTGAAAGGCGATCCGGAAAGGATAATGCCCTTGAGTGAGGAATCAAACTCCACATTTTTGTGGTAAGGAATAATTTCGCAATAAACATTAGCTTCTCGGACAGCCCGGGCAATTAATTGAGTGTATTGGCTTCCGAAATCGAGAATTAGGATCTTTTCCGTCATGGTGCTGCGAAGATATGGAAAGAGTCGGGATGTCGGGAAGTCCATAAGTCGGAAAGAGCATTCCCGTTATTGAAACTTTCTTCCTGACATCCGGTCTTCCTGACTTCCAGACTTTTCCCTAACTTAGCGTCCTCCATCTTCAACAGTAACGTACTCTCCTTTTCCGCGTCTAATTATTCATTAGACTTTAAATTCATGTGCAAACCAATCAAACAATCAATATGAAAAAGATCGTTTTATTTCTTTTTGTTCTTGCATTAATACACAGTTCCTGTGGATATATTGGTGATAAGGAGGTGAGGGGCAATGGAAAACTGACATCTACGGAACGCAGTTATTCATCTTTCGACAAAATTGAAGTCCATGGGGGTATTGATGTATATATTGCCCAGGGAGATTTTAAACCGGTAAGGATAGTAACAGATGAAAATCTCCTGGAATTTGTAGAGATAAGTCAGGTAGGAAACACATTAATTATTGAATCCAAATCGGGATATGATCTCGAACCAACCAAGGACGTTCAAGTACATATTACGGCACCCGTTTACAAGGAAATTCAGGCCAGCGGCGCTTGCGATATAATCAGTGAAACTAAAATTAATAGTGCCGAAGCCATATCATTTGGTGTTAGTGGGGCTGGAGAAATAAAGGTAGATCTGAGCGCTCCGAAAGTTGATGTTGACTTAACGGGAGCTGGTTCTGTTAATATGGTTGGCGAAACAAAAGACTTTAACCTTGAAATAAGTGGTGCGGGGAACGCAAAATGCTTTGATTTAAAAACCGAGAATACCGATGTAAGTATATCCGGTGCGGGTGAGGCAGAAGTTTTTGCCAGTGTAAATTTAACCGGAAGCATCAGCGGTGCCGGATCTATAAAATACAAAGGCGGCGCTAAGCATTCGGTGAGTACTAGTGGTGCCGGGAGTGTTTCAAAAGCGGATTGATTTTAAAAAGTCGGAAAGTCGGGAAGACCGGAAGTCAGGAAGAAGTAACTGCAGTCATGAAAACTTCTTTCCGACTTCCGGTCTTCCCGACTTTCTAAAGATTCACATATTTCACCCTTATCCAAACATCCTTATTTCTTCCCTTATCATCTGTACAGGAAATTTTTATTGGACCCTCATCCGGTACAAAAAATTGTTTGCTACCAGCTTCAGCGGTTTTGAAGAACCGGTTGTTGACATACCAATAAACTTTACTTACATCATTACTTACATTACAGGCAAGCTGTAAGGGCTCGGGGTTTTTTTTGCTGATCAGATATTCGGTGCCACTTCGGGGGGAAGTAACTACCGGTGCTCCTTCTTTAAATAATTTCTCACAGTTAGGGTTATGAACCGGTATCTTAATATAAGCAACCCGGTTCTCGTCAAAATAATGCTGCATATCGGGCGATATTTTTTTAAACCATTGTTTTTTATACCCTGTTGGTGGGGCACATAGTTTGCAATAAGAAAGTTTTTCATCGGCTGATAGCAACACTTCCTCCATATTATCACATTTTTTAGTAGAGGAAATAAGCGGTATAAAATAGTCGGTAGAAAGATGGGCGCAATATTCATCCGGAACCATTCCTGTTTCAGAACAAACCTGCCTGATATCACAATCGGCAGGTTGACGGAACCATTCCTGGTCGCTATCGTAATCAATGCTATTAAAGATTTTAAAGAGTAGTGGGGTCGCGATGGTAGCTCCGCTCAATTCCTGTACACCTACCGCGGAAAAATTTCCTACCCATACACCTACCGTATAATTTTTATTGTATCCGATACTCCACGCATCCCTTCGTCCATAAGAAGTTCCGGTTTTCCAGGCAATCTTTGGCATACGTTCCGTACTCTGCCAGTTAATTGGAAAATCGGGACGATTTACTTTGGACAACGTTTCGTTGATCATGTAAGTGGCAGCTGTACTCATTATGGTCTGACCGTCCCGGTCTGACCATAATGAGTCATCTGAACTAAACAAAGGTTTAAAGTATCTTCCTTCATTCGCAAACACGCTATACAAACCCGTTAACTCTTCCAGTGTCGCCCCGCATCCTCCCAAAATCATCGACAATCCCAATTTTGTTTGGTCTTTTTTTACCTGCTGAAAATTACAGGTGGCCAGTTTTTGTACCAGTTTATCTTTTCCTAGCATCCGCAATCCTTTAACCGCTGGAATATTCAGTGAATGTTCCAGCGCATATTCCATCGTAACATAACCATTGAATTGTTTATCGTAGTTCTCGGGCGAATAACCTTCGTAACTGATTGCTACATCATTAATAATAGCTTTCGGCGTCATCATTCCTTCATCAATACACATTCCATATAATAATGGCTTAAGGGTACTTCCCGGCTGGCGGATTGCAGCGGCGCCATTTACTTGTCCACCATCTGTAGTATCATAAAAATTACCGGAACCTACATAAGTGATGATTTTATGGGTTTGATTATCGATGATAACCACCGCAGCGTTACGGATATTTTTCAACTGGAGCGTACGTACATAATCTGATGTCAGTTTTTCAATTTTCAGCTGGGTATTCAATTCAATATTTGTTTGAATAATATCGCCACCTTGCTTCTTCAATTTGTAAGCGAGATGCGGAATTTGCTTGGGTACCACTCCCCGGAAAGCTATCAACGGTTCCTCAAGCGCATCCTGAATTTCTTTTTCAGTAAATATTTTTTCCCGGGCGAATTTCCGGAGCCAGCGATTTCTTTCCATTATGATCAAATCGTTATTCTTGCCCATTACCATCGACGAGGGTCGGTTGGGAATGATCGATAATGCAGTAATCTCCGCCAGGGATAAATGATCGGGGTTTTTCTTGAAATACAAGATGGACGCGGATTTCACGCCTTCTATATTGCTTCCATAAGGAACCAGGTTCAGGTAAAGCTGGAGGATCTCTTCCTTGGAATATTTCCATTCAAGTTGAAAAGCGCGGAACATTTCAATGAACTTATTAAAATAGCTACGTTTTTTGGGTTCCAGAGCCCGGGCAACCTGCATGGTAATGGTAC
>Ga0190274_10001854_pt1 | contig 12403 bp, 12 predicted proteins | sample Popmic531T_FD_133002 | JGI IMG/M metagenome (GOLD analysis project Ga0190274, IMG submission 133002) | Populus adjacent soil microbial communities from riparian zone of Yellowstone River, Montana, USA - 531 T | ecosystem: Environmental > Terrestrial > Soil > Riparian zone | place: USA: Montana...
CTATGCGCAAGCACGTTACCTTTGTTACTACCTGCAGGAGAAGGGCGTGCTGCGAAAGTTTTATCAGGAGTTTATCGCTCGGCAGAAAGAAGACCCGACTGGATTTAAGAGTTTGCAGAAAGTGTTGGCTGAGCCGGACATGGACGCGTTCAAGATCAGGTGGGAGAAATATGTGATGGGGTTGAAGCGATAGACAACAGGAGCAGACGGCGGGCGGCAGCAGACCGCTCGGTCTCCTGAGTGAGGGAGTCGAATACTGTAGGGGTGGCTCGCCGTGGCCACCCCTTGCTGCGGTTGCTCCATCTTTGAAGGTTGAGCAAACGTGGCGAGGGGTGGCCACGGAGTGCCACCCCTACAATTTAGTCCACGAAAACTTTTTCGCTGCCTATTCCTGTTCGAGAAAGTCGCGGATGAGGCGGCGGTGGTTTTCGTCGTCGATGCGGGTAAAGAGTTTGCGTCCGAGCTTCTTGATTGTGTCAGGACGGTCGAAGGGCAGACGTTCATACATTACTCCGCCACTGAAGTGGCAGGGCATGCACCTGGATTGAAGTATGGGTTTGATTTGCGACTCGAAATCGACTCGCAACTTTGAGTCATGAGTATTGAATTCATAGCTTGGCGCCCGAATCGGGCTGCGCGCCGAGTACCGATGTCCAGCCCACTCGTTGAGCATGAAAATTAGGGCGATTACCAGAACGCCAGTTCGCATAGCTGATGCTACGCCTGTACCTTCGAATTGTGAATGGGCAGCCAGGTCACTCGACAACCAACCGGTTAGGCTGACTGAACGGCTGGGTTAGCTGGTTTGGCTATATTAGCTAATTTAACTATAATGGCCAGCGGCTTCTTTTGGGAGGAGGGTTATGGCTACTTTAACGTTCAAAAACAGTCGCGGTGAGTTGGTTGATATTCCCACGGTTGCGGCAACGCGAGTAAAAAACGAGTTTGGTCAAATTCTCGAACAGGCAACGCATACCGGCGCGGTCGCCATTACCCGGCATGACACGACTAAGGCAGTGTTGCTTTCAGTTGCCGAATTCGAGTCATTGGTCAGCACTCGCTCTCGGACGCTTGATGTCCTTGGCAACGAGTTTGATGAAATGCTCGCAGGCATGCAGACCGAAAAGTCGCGCAAAGGGATGAAAGCCGCATTTAATGCTTCACCGATCCAGCTGGGACGTGCTGCTGTGAAGGGCGCACGCAGAAAGAAGTGATTTGTGAGGGGCGATGAGCATTTATGTTATTGCCGGCGTTAATGGCGCGGGCAAAAGCAGCGTTGCGGGAGAAGCCTTTCGCCAATCAGGATCCGACTATTACAACCCGGATGAAGCCGCTCGCCGGCTCATGAGATTCACAGGGCAACCCCGCTCGAGTAGTCAGGTTGTTACCCAAACAGAAGCCAACAGCGCCGCATGGCACGAAGGCGTTAGACTCCTCAAACGCGCCATCGACGAGAGGCTCGACTTCGCGTTTGAAACCACTCTTGGAGCAAACACGATTCCCCGATTACTAGCCAAGGCGGCGAATGCCGGGGTGGAGATTAATGTTTGGTATGTCGGACTGGAATCGGCTGAGCTTCATATTGCGCGGGTGCAATCGCGAGTGGCTCGTGGCGGCCACAACATTTCAGAAGCAGACATTAGACGACGCTATGAGCATAGTCGCATTAACCTGATCGAGCTGTTGCCGTTTCTGCACGCACTGCGTGTATTTGATAACAGCCTTGCAGCAGATCCTGCGGACGGTCAACTCCCAAAACCAATACTCGTGCTCTCAATGAAACAAGGCAAGATTCTCGGGCCGAGAGATCTGAGACAAACTCCCGTGTGGGCAAAGCCGATTGTGGCTGCTGCCTTGAAGCTTAACGCTGCGAACTGAAGGGCTTCACAATAAGCAAAGCCGGAGAAAGCAAATCCGATCGCAAAACTATTCTGAGCGAGAGTTTATTCCTTCGGCACTCCGGATAAATGACCTGCGACCATTTGCCAGCGGTCGTTACGTTTGGCAAAGATGACGGTAAATCTGAGTTCGCGCTTTTCTTCAGACTTTTGTACGCCGTGTGCGGTAACCACCACAGTGTCCCCGAAGACGCGGGCCTTGAGTTCGGACGTGGTGATTGACAGACCGCCGGATTGAGCTCCCTCCTCAGGTAGTACATCATCCTTGAACAGAGTATTCCCCCGTGGTCCTGTGGCCTGGAAATCATCGGCAAGAATTTTTTGCAGGGTCGCGCGGTCGTGGCGTTCTTCAGCGACAAGCCAGTCTCGGGTCAACTGCAGAACGACTTCTTCCGTGGTGGCTATTTTAGTTTGAGCAACAAACGGGGAAACTACTGCGATCAGTATTCCTGCGGTAAGACCTAGTCTGCGCATGGGGTGACTCCTCTCGGGTTTTCGGGTTTGGAGAATAGACACCGAGCGAAGAGGAAAGTTCCGGAGATTAAGACCAGGTAACGGGGAAAAGGGGAATGGGTAAAGGAAAGGCGACTCGGGGTTCAAAGTTCACCTGTTCGCTCTTCGGAGCTTTGAACAAAAAGTACTGCACTCAGTCCGCCTTAGCGGACTGAAAATAGCCGAGCGATTCATCGCTGGGATTGTCAGTAACTTGACACGCAGTCCGTTAAGCGGACGGCTGAAAACGCAGTGATCTAGCTTGTATCCTCAGCCGTCCGCTTCACGGACTAAGTTTTTTCTCGTTCTGATCCCAGCAGTGAACTGCTGGGCTACTATCAGTCGTCCGCTGACGCGGACTGATAGAACGACTTTTTGTGCAAAGCCTCGCTTTTCCCTGTTCGCTTCCCCCTCTTCACCTTTTTTCCCGTTCCCCTTTTCCCCCAATTCTTGCCTAAGGCATCGGCTTGGATAGCACCGTCGAGATTAATTCATTGAGGCCGGCGTCGGAATTGTTATGAAAGTTTTTGTAGAGCGCCGTCAACTGCTCAAGAATTTTGGTGCGCGACTCCTGTTGTTGTGGAGACTTGCTAAGGGCAACAGCGCGCGCGTATGCATCAATGGCTTGCTCAATCAGCTTCTGAAGCCGGGCCATCATCGCGCGCTGATCCGGCGAGGACTCTTTTTGCCCGTATTTTTGGTTGTATTCCGCTGAGATCTGGGCAAACTCGCCCTTCAGAATGGCAACGCCAAGTCGATGATAGATGATTGGGTCAGTCCGGAAAGGACTGTCAGACTTTGCCGCACTCAGGAATGCTGCCGCCGCTTCAGCCGGCGACTGGTCTTTCAAAAGTGATCCCAGTCCTGCGTTTAAGAAGCCTTTGGCATATTCCAAACTCTCAAACGGATTCGGCTTTGTTACGGTGTTGCCTTCCAGGAGCTTGACTGCTCGCCTCAGGTAGTCGATGGTTTCGACGTTGTAGGTTGTCTTCCCCGCCAGGGCATTTTCTACCCCAGCTTGGGACAATATCCCCAACACGAAAAAGTTTTCAGGCTCACGTTCGACAATCTGCCGACCGAGCTTGAAAGCGTCTTCGTAGTGTTTCGCCTTGTAGAAATTGAACAGGTCCTGCTCGCGCATCACCTTCTCATAATCTGCAACAAACTTTTCCATCTCGGGCAATTCCGGGTCCTTATCATGGCGAAACTTCCGCAAGTATTCGCGAGCAGCTTCATAAGCAAGCCGCTGCTTCTCAGGAGTAGGCACTCGTTTGCCACCCGAAAAGCTGGAGTAGAGTGCGTCCTTCTCGGCGTCGCGTTCCTGGGAAGGCATGGTCGGACTTTGGGCAAACACGCCGACAGTGAAGAAAATCAAAAACATTGCGGCGATGGGGGTTTGTTTGTGCATTTCGAAACTCCGGGCAAAAGACAATCCGCAGATTACGCAGATAAGAAGAAAGTTAGCAGCATGGGTTCGTGTTCTTTCTTCGTGAGTTTCGTTTGGTTTCGTGGATCGTTCTCAGGCAGCGAGGCCATACGATCCACGAAACCACACGAACGAAATACACGAACGAAAGCACACGAAATAAGAGCTTCTGTGTGAAGTCTCAGATTGTAAATCCGCAATCCGAAATCCGCATTTTAACGCGGGCCGGCTGGGAGTTTTTCGTTTAGATAACGCATCAACAACCCAAAGAGATGACGCTGAGTGCCGGGACCTTCAAAAATGCCGTGTGAACGATTTGGATAGGGCATTATGGTAAACGGCTTGTTTGCCGCCACCAGGGCATTCACCAGTAACTCGGTTCCCTGATAGTGAACGTTGTCGTCGCCACTGCCGTGAACGATTAAGAGCTGCCCCTTTAGTTGGCCGGCGAAAGTTATAGGTGAACTCTGTTTGTATTCCTCGGGATGGTCCTGAGGCAGACCGCAATAGCGTTCCTGATAGATCGTGTCGTAGTAACTAAGGTCGGCCACCGGGGCGACAGCCATCCCCACTTGATAAACATCCGGATAACGAAACATCGCGTTCAGAGTCGCAGACCCGCCGCCGCTCCAGCCCCAAATCCCGATGCGCGATGGGTCTACGTAGGGCCACTTGCCGATCGCCCTCGCGGCATTAGCCTGGTCCTGTGAATTAATAATGCCCGCCCGCCGGTGGAAAATCTTGCGCCAGGCGCGACCACGCGGCGCCGGCGTGCCGCGATTGTCGACGCTCATAACCAGGTAGCCTTGCTGCGCCAGCATCATGTGCCAAAACAAGTTGCGTCCGCCCCAGCTGTCGACCACAGTTTGTGACCAGGGTTCAGTGTAAGCATAGAAGAGAACGGGATAACGCTTTTGCGGATCGAAATCCGGTGGCTTGATCATCCAGCCGTCCAGGACAACGCCTTCACCGATGTCGACTTTGAAGAACTCAAACGGGGTTTGCCGCAACTTGCCCACTCGGTCCTGCAGTTTCTGATTGTCAATCATGCTGCGGGCAGATGAGTGCTCAGGCAGACGCACCATCTCAGTCGTGGGAACCTTCTTGAAGGCTGACGAAAAATGAATCGCCAGATTTCCCTGCGGAGATATGTTGTAGGAATGTGTGCCGGGCTGGGTAGCGGGCGTCAGCCGTGCAATATTCGCAACCCCTGCTAGTGGGGCCCGGTACAAATAACGCTGGGTGGCGTTGTCTGGCGATGCTTCAAAATAGATCCAGCCTTTGACGACTTTCTCAACATTAATTACATCAAAGTCTCCGGGAGTAATATCCTTAACGTCGCGGCCATCGCGCGAAATCGAATAAATATGCCGCCAGCCATTACGCTCGCTGGCCCATAGGAAACGTTTACCGCCTTCAATCCACTCCAGGTCGCCGCGCGCTAATCCGGTCTTGCTCCAGTCGAGATCACCCCATGAGATGTCAACCCACGTCTCATCCTTCTCAGTAAGTATTGGTCGTACTTTGCCGGTGTTCGTGTCGCCGAGCATTACGATGTTTGTATTTTGCAGCCGGTTGAGTTGCTGGATGACGACTTCATCGGAACTAGCGGCCCATTCCATGCGCGGCAGGTAGTTATTGCGGGGATCGCCGCTAATATCGAACCAACGCGTCTGGCCACCAGCCGCTCCAACCACGCCAACTCGTGCAGCCGAATTCATTTCGCCGGCCTTGGGATATGGAAATGAAGTGATGACTGGATAAAGGCCGGCCGTGTTGTTAATGAGCTGAAACTCTTTCACGCCTTCAGAATTGAGTTGCCAGTAGGCAATCTGCTTACCATCAGGACTCCAGCGCCAGCCATCGCGACAGAACAACTCTTCTTCGTAGACCCAATCGAAGGTGCCGTTGACGATGTAACGACTGCCGTCCCTGGTTATCTGTGAGATGGGCGCTCCGCCATTACCGGCGGATTGGCCCAGCGTTTCGACATAGATGTTATTTTCCCTGACATAACCGACACGCGTGCCGTCGGGGGAAAATTTGGCAAACATCAGAGATGAAGGTTTGGCACTCGGGCCGCCGAGTTTGTAGAGGGCTCCGCTCTTGAGGTCGACCACCCAGTAATCGCCGCGACTGTTGCTGCGCCAGACGCGTTCCGAGTTGGTGAAAATCAGGAGCTTTTGCTCGTCGCCGCTGAGAGTGAACTCCTCGACCAGTATGGGTGACGATGCGCCGGCCGGAGTGAGTTTCTCGACCGGGACTTTTATGGTTCTTTCGCCGCTCACCGCGTCGTAACGCACGATATCGACGAACTCATTCTTGTTTGCGGACGGCTCGAGTGCCAGATAACCGGTGCCATCATGCTGCCATTGAACCGGACCGAGCGACTTGGAACGATAGGTAAAGACGGAGTCGACGGTTAATAGTGGAGATTCGGCTGGAACCTGTGGTATCGCCTGAGTAGCCAACTGGGCTTGTTGCGCCAGGGCGGAAGAAGGCAATGTCGACGTTAATAGGAGTAAGAGGACGGGGATTAGGGAAATAATGCGCTTCATTTGGTGCTCCTGAAATGGATTGCGGTAATTGAAAATCATTGTAGCAAGAGGAGCAGACGGCAAACAGTCTCATCAGTAGGCGGTACTGGTCAATATGAAGTCGGTAGTTCAGAGTTCAGAACTCAGAGTTCAGCCTTCAGGCTGCGGTTTCGCGATGAAAAAAAGAAGCTCTGATTATGTTAGTTGTGGGTAGTTTCCTTTAGCCCGCGGAGCGAGGCTAAATACAAAAGATGATGAACTTAATCAGAGCTTCCTAGAGTCTGAACTCTAAGCGGGATTAGTGCCCTGTAGGCTATTGAGCTGGCTCCGGGATTTTTCTACGGTCGGCAGTTCGCTCCAGAGTCCTCTCGTATGCCATCTGCGACCATCGCTGCACTATATGGGAACTGGCAAACAATTAAACCTGGGACGGGAACCTGTAAAATCCAGCCCTGGCGTTTTATGTGTCTTCTGGCATCGAGGTTGCCGTGGGTCTCGGCAAAAGGAGAGGTGCGAAAATATGAATAATTTTGGGAAAAGATTGGGCGGGTCTCTTCTGACCCTGGCTTTTGTTTTTGGCGTCTATGCTGCGTCGAGCGATTCCATTCAGGCGCAGTATCGAAGGGGTCAGTATCAACGTCGTAACAACGACCAAAACGGCGAATGGCGAAATCGACGTCGCGCCGACAATCAAACGGCTCAGGAGTGGCGATGGCGGCGCGCTAGAGATTTGAACCGATCGGATCGGTATCGACGTTATGACAACAACGACGCATATCGCAGCAATCGCGGCTATGGCAACTACGGCGGCTATGGCAATTACGGTGGATACAACAATTCAAGTCAGTATGAGGTAAACCGTGGGTACCAACAGGGCTTGAATACCGGTGCCAGCGATGCTCAACGCGGGCAGAGTTTCAGTCCACAACGATCCCATTTTTACAAAAATCCTTCGTCGCAGGCCTTCCGTCAGGGATTTGTGCAGGGTTATAACCAGGGCTACCGCCAGTATGCGGGTTATGGTAACCAGCGCAACCGCAACGGGGGAGGCATCCTGGGCGGTATCTTCGGCCGACGTTGAAACCGTTAATCAGAAGAGGACATCAATGCCGCGACTGCAAAGTCGCGGCATTTGTGCGTGGTGTCCTAATCAGTTTTCTTTGGCGTTCCTTCGTGTAGCTGGATGGATAAAATCGCGATCCACTAAATCACACGAAACAACACGAAAACCCAATATCACTAAGAAATACTTTGGTGCTGTTTAGTGTGATTTAGTGGATCGTTCTGGTTTTCGTCAGCTAACACTCAGATGTTGGAGTGCGAAGCAGGGCTTAAGGCGTCAAATCCAGCGCCTCGACAATACGGGTAAATGGGATGTTCGCAGACTCGTTCACTTCGCGAACATGATCTGCACTTCCTGCTTCAAACAAACACATGCAGTGGGCTTCGCCAGGAACGAAAGTGGTTCGGATATAACGAACTGGCTTGCCTTCCGCCGTAAACCTGTTACTCGTTTCGATAGCGGCCTTCTGAGCCGCCGCCAACTGCTCCATCTCTATACCTGGCAGTTCCCGGTCAACCATGTAAACTGACATCTTGAACCTCCTTACTTTTTTTGAACGCGCGAATCGTAGATCGTAACGCGGTCGGCAGTAAATGGTAGGAGGACTGGGTGATGAAGTCAGTACCACCTCGCGGTAGCGGGTGGGTGATCGATGGAGGAACCATTTCGCGGAAAGCATCTGGTTTTGCTTTGCGGCTTTGTTCATGACCAGACCCACCCGCTACCGCGAGGTGGTACTGACTTCATCGCTTCGAACCGTCCCTTCGTTAGCAACACACTAATGGAGCACTACCAGAACTGAGGGGAGATTGTCTCGGCATACTTCCTCAAGGTAAGCTGAATGGAAAATCGTAACACTTTGCCAAGGAGTCATCGCATGTCCCAAGCAATATCCAAATCATTCGAAACGCTCTTGTTCGAGAAGCGCGATCGGGTCGGTATTATCACGATCAATCGTCCCGAAAAGAGAAATGCGCTGAACATCAAAACCAGAGAAGAAGGCGCGGCGCTGCTGGATGAGTTGCGCAACGATACGTCGATCGGAGTTGTAGTTATTACTGGCGCAGGTGACAAAGCATTTATCGCAGGCGCCGACATTGCGGAATTTGCGGGGCGAACCGCCATGATGCAACGCGACGTCATGACCGCTCGTTCGCTGTTCACAGCCATCGATACCTTTCCGAAGCCCATCATTGCCATGATTAATGGCTACTGCCTGGGAGGAGGTTGTGAACTGGCCCTGGCTTGCGACATTCGCATCGCGAGCGAAACGGCGTCGTTTGGCCAACCCGAAATCAATCTGGGCATCATTCCGGGTGGTGGCGGGACACAGCGATTGACGCGTCTTGTCGGTGAAGGTAAAGCGATGGAGATGATTCTGACTGGCGACATGATTGACGCGAAGTCAGCCTACGCTATTGGTCTCGTGAATCACGTGTTTCCTGCCGATCAGCTTCAGGCGAAGACAATGGAGATTGCCAATCGGATTGCGGATAAGAGCCCGATTGCTCTGAGTTTGGCCAAGGAATCGGTGAAGCTTGCTTCTCGTTCGAATCTGGATGAAGGGTTGCGCCGCGAAGTAGATCTATTTGCCCTTTGCTTTTCTACCGAAGATAAGAATGAAGGAGTCAGTGCGTTTCTTGAAAAGCGGAAGCCGGAGTTTAAGGGAAAATAGACTGAGGGGGAGCCACACTACTAGCGAAGAAGACAAGGGACGGATCCATTAAATCACACTAAACAGCACCAAAGCATTTCTTCGTGATATTAGGTTTTGGTGTTGCTTCGTGTGATTTAGTGGATCGTTCTTTTGTCTACCGACACGAAGTGACCCCAAGAAATCTAGATCTTCTAGTCTCGTTGTCGCTCGCGGAATACCGGTTCCAGCGTCCGGGTGGTGTGATCGGTGATACTTAATGAGGGTTCGGGAAGGGCAAGGTCGCTTGCCGCTCCGAGATCTCGAACAGTTGTCGTCTTGAGTTTGGGTTTTCCGCTCACTTCTTTACCCCCACTTCGGCGGCTCAATAGCAGGTAGATCAGAACCGCTTCGATGGCCAGCATCGCAACGAAGCAAAAAAAGGACAGCCCCATAATTTCCCCTGGTCCGAAAGCGCGAGCGTCTTTCATCACTGCCATCAGGGCGATCGTGCCCCCTACTCCGATGATAAAGACAGTGACTATTGCCCAGATGAGTGAATCCGGGAATAATTCAGCCGGTTTATGCCCGCCCTCGGTTACTGGTCCACTCAAGCGCGCGCCACATTGATTGCAGTAACTCAAGCCGGACGCCACAGCCCCACCACAACTCGAACAATACATACGCTTTTGTCTCCTGTGGAGAGATACGATGGTTCAGTCGACAAGGTTCGTGTTCCTTCGTGAGTTTCGTGTCGTTTCCTACCACCCCACGCGGGTTGCCCGCGTGGGGACCCCGGCGCGGATCGTTCCAGGCGGCGAGGCCATCCGATCCACGCGCATCACACGAATGAAAGCACACTAAATCGGAATCTGCGTGACCTGCCGATCGGGTATCACGCTGTTGTCGCCATCTCACCTTTAATGAACGCAAGTAGATCGGCGTTGACTTGATCTGCGTGCGTGGTCGGCATGCCGTGTGGAAAACCGGGATAGAACTTTGTTGTCGCGTTCTTAAGTAGCTTCGCTGAGAGCGGTGCAGAGTCTGCGAATGGGACGATCTGGTCGTCCTCTCCATGCATCACCAGCGTGGGTACTTCAATCTGCTTGAGATCGTCGGTGAAGTCGGTTTCCGAGAAGGCCTTGATACAGTCATATTGCGCCTTGATCCCGCCCATCATACCTTGCCTCCACCAGTTGTCTCGCACACCTTGCTTGATGTCTGCGCCTGGCCGGTTGTAACCGTAGAACGGAATCGTCAGGTCCTGGTAGAACTGGGATCGGTTCTTAGCGGTGCCTTCGCGAATCTCATCGAAAACCTCGATCGGAAGTCCTCCCGGATTCTTGTCAGACTTCAACATGATGGGCGGAACCGCGCCTATAAGCACTGCCTTCGAGACGCGTCGGTTGCCATAGCGCGCCACATAACGAGCGACTTCTCCGCCGCCCGTCGAATGTCCGATGTGAATGGCATTATGAAGGTTAAGCTCTTCAACCAACTCGTTCACGTCAGCTGCATAGGTGTCCATCTCGTTGCCGGTAATCGTTTGGGTGGAGCGTCCATGTCCCCGCCGGTCATGGGCGATTACGCGATATCCCTTTTCGAGAAAGAACATCATCTGTGCATCCCAGTCGTCGGCTGATAACGGCCATCCATGGTGAAAGAAAAGCGGTTGTCCTTCGCCCCAATCCTTGTAATAGATTTCCGTTCCGTCCTTCGTAGTGATCGTGCTCATATCGTTTACTCCTTCTGACTAATTTACTGCTCTTATTCGAATCTCTCGTGACTGCCTCGCTCGTAGTTCTTCGATGTTGCGGTCGCGCTAAGCTTGAGCCCGCTTACGGTCATCGAGGTCAGTGTTTATCCAGTGCAGGAGTGTAATTAGAATGCGCCACCCGTTCGCAAAATGTCCACCAACTATTGATGTTGGATCTTTTTCACGCTGGATCGAAAAAATTGAAGCGTGGGAATCGTCATCGAACACACATCAAGACCTCGAAGGTGTCGAACATTCAATCCGCCCGTCAGAATCGATTCAAGTTGCTTGCTTTTTCAAAAGTTGCGGAAGTATCATCCGCCCGAAAGCCATAACTCGTCCGCGGTTTAAGTCGGGTCTGAAATTGCGACCCGATGAAGCACTCTGATACTCAAGCTTTTTCTCACGCCAGCCGGAGGTCTTAAAAACATGGAAACTTTTCAACGCCCGGAGCTGAAGGAACGCCCGGCCAAATACAAAGCCTCCGACAAGGCAGCCTTGCAGGCCATCGCTCAGGCCGCCATCGACGTCGAGCTGTTTACCCTCCCGCTGTACATGGTCTCTATGTACTCCATACAGGGGATGCACCAGATCACCAGTAAGGGGAACGACTTCTACCGCGGGCGGCTGTGGCCGGGCGCTTCACCCGCACGCGACCCTGCAAGCAGCCCGAACGCGGCGGCGTTCAACCACTTCTTCAGCGTCTTCATCGACGAGATGCTGCACCTGCAACTTGCCTCGAACATCGCCAAGGCGCTCGGCGTGATGCCGAGTTACACCAGCAAGGGGCTGGTGGACGATGACAACGGCTGGGTTTGTTACGGACCCGACAACACGGTGCTCCCGCATATCCTCGACTTCCAGGACGCCGTCGAAGGCTACAACGACATCAAGGTCAAGCTCGACGCGCTGACCGTGGAGCAGAACCGCCTTTTCCTCGCCATCGAGCAGAACGAGGAGGATGCAAAGAAGATCATTGACCCTGACAAAGTCGGCAAATACTTTCCTTCCGCCCCTTTCGAGGACTGGAATGTCGGCGACGACCTCCCGATGTTCGGCACCATCGGCTGCATGTACAAGTGTCTCTGGCAGTACATCGAGATCGTCTACGACGACGACACCAGGCTCTTCGAGCTCGTCTTCAACCGGGGCACGCTGGAGCGAGACCTCTTCAACCCCAGCAGCAGCTACCACAAACCCGAGTACCCGAAGATGCCCACCATGGCGTCGGGTGAGGTCAGCGTACCTTCCGCGATGGAGAACATCCTGAACATGATTAACGCCATCACCGACCAGGGTGAGGGCGCCGGCGTGGCCGAGTGGATCAGGCAGATGCGCGGACTGCTCCAGTATGCTCCGGTCGAGGGGCAGTTTCAGCCGGACGAGGAAGCGCTGAACTTCAACTACCCGAACTACACAGATGCCGGCGTTCAGAACAACCCTTCAGGGAACAAGGTCTCACGAAGCCAGAACGGCGCGCTCGACCACCACGACCGCTTCCTCGCTATCGACGCTCTGCTGAAAGCCGGCGGCGTCGTCACATGGGATCAGTGGCACGCCGCCGGTAACAAGTGGACGGCCGATCTGCTCAAGACCAA
>Ga0190274_10001855_pt1 | contig 12402 bp, 10 predicted proteins | sample Popmic531T_FD_133002 | JGI IMG/M metagenome (GOLD analysis project Ga0190274, IMG submission 133002) | Populus adjacent soil microbial communities from riparian zone of Yellowstone River, Montana, USA - 531 T | ecosystem: Environmental > Terrestrial > Soil > Riparian zone | place: USA: Montana...
ACGACCACCTCATCAACTTGCGCACAGGTGAGGTGATCGAATTCCAGTCCGAGGAAATCGAACGGCTGCAGGCCGAGGTCGCCCGCAAGCTCGGCTACAAGCTGGTCGACCACAGGCTCGAGCTCTATGCCGTACCGCTGAAGGACGATAAGAGCGGCTAGGACTTGAATCCGAAATTCGCTTGATTGCGCTGCCACCTCCGTTGGCACAAGGGGCTGGTAGAGCGGCACCGCCCCGGGGACCCGCCCTAAACCTTGATTCACCGAAAATCGCGCCTATTTGCGCCTGAAATCAGCCGCTTAGGTTGGATTTGGGGGCCGAAGCATTCCTTTTTGGCCGATTTGGCTGTAAGACAATGCCGTGGCGTCGCCGCCAGGAACCCCGGATCGCGTGCTGGATTGAACGACTCAAGGATTACGATTCAAGGATCACGACCTTGACGCATTGCGCGCCGACAGCGCCCGACCGAGCGGCATGACCGGACCCCGCAAACTCTACGTCAAATCCTACGGCTGCCAGATGAACGCCTACGACTCGCTTCGTATGGCGGACATGATGGCCCCGGAAGGATTCGCCGAGACTGCAGACGTCAACGATGCCGATCTGGTGGTGCTGAATACCTGTAACATTCGCGAAAAGGCAGCGGAGAAGGTCTATTCCGAGCTCGGACGCCTGCGCGTACTCAAGGACGAAGCGGCGCGTGCGGGACGGCGCGTCACCATCGCGGTCGCGGGCTGCGTCGCCCAGGCCGAAGGCGCCGAAATCATGCGGCGTGCACCGACAGTCGATCTGGTGGTCGGGCCGCAAAGCTACCACCGCCTGCCGGCGCTTCTCGAACAAGCCGCACGCGGCGAGCGGCCGGTCGAAACCGAATTCCCGGCGCAAGACAAATTCAATTTTCTGAAGAACCCGACGCGCGAAGCAATGCGTGCCCGCGGCGTCACCGCTTTCGTCACCATTCAGGAAGGCTGCGACAAGTTCTGCACGTTCTGTGTCGTGCCCTACACACGCGGCGCCGAGGTATCCCGCCCGGTTGCGCGGATCGTCGAAGAAGCCGAGCGGCTTGCCGAGGCAGGCGTCCGTGAGATCACGGTGATCGGCCAGAACGTCAACGCCTATCATGGCGAAGGCATGAATGGCCGCAATTATACGCTCGCGCAATTGTTCGAGCGGCTTGCCGAAATTCCCGGCATCGACCGGCTTCGATACACGACAAGCCATCCGCGCGACGTTGACGACAGTCTGATTGCCGCGCATCGCGACCTGCCCGAACTGATGCCGCAACTGCATCTGCCGGTGCAGTCGGGATCGGACCGCATCCTCGACGCCATGAACCGACGGCACACGCGCGACGATTATCTGCGCATTGTCGAGCGCCTACGCGCGGCACAACCGTTACTTGCCTTCACCTCCGATTTCATCGTTGGCTTCCCCGGTGAAACCGATGCCGATTTCGGCGACACCATGAAGCTGATCGACGAGGTTGGTTTTTCCGCCTCGTTCTCGTTCAAGTATTCGCCGCGCCCCGGCACGCCGGCGGCTGACATGGACAGGCAGATTCCCGAAGATGTAAAATCCGAGCGTCTGCGCGAATTGCAGCAATTGGTCGATCGCCAGCTGACGTCATTCAACCGCGGCTGCGTTGGGCAAACGCTTGACGTGTTGTTCGAAAAGGCCGGCCGCTTTCCCGGACAGATCGTCGGCAAGTCGCCCTATCTGCAGCAGGTGCAGGTCACGGCGCCGACATCGCTTATCGGCACCATCGCGTCGGTAACGATTGAGGATACCGGCAGCTACAGCCTGTTCGGCTCGCTGCCGCAGCCCGAAACCATGCCGAACCAGTCTCAATTCCAAGCTTTGGAGGCGTGACGCCTTTGCGCAATTACAAATCAGGTCAAATCCTGCCCGGTCAGGGAACGCCGCAGCCGCCAAAGCCGGTCGATCGCCAGACCACGCAAACCATGCTGGCCTTCGACGACAACAAGCTGGCTTCGACCCTGTTTGGGCAATATGGGCAGAACCTCGCTCTGCTTGAGCGTAAGCTCGATGTGGTTGCGGATTCGCGCGGCAATCACGTCACCATCGAAGGCACGCGGGAGGCCTGCGACCAGGCGCGGCGGGTACTCGAGACGCTCTACGAGCAGCTCCGCAACGGCGGCGATCTGGTGGTCGGCGATGTCGACGGCGCGATCCGGCAGGCGATGGCACAGGGCTCGCTGTTCGACGGCGATCCCTCGGCGGAGAGACCGAATTTTGCCGACATCTCGCTGCGCAAGCGCGCCGTGCGCGCCCGCACTGCCGGACAGGACGCCTATATCCGCGCTCTCAAGCGTCACGCGCTGGTATTCGGGACGGGGCCCGCAGGTACCGGCAAGACCTGGCTTGCTGTCGCGCATGCAGTGTCGCTGTTCGAACGCAAGGAAGTCGACCGCATCATCCTGTCACGGCCGGCGGTGGAAGCGGGCGAACGGCTCGGATTTCTGCCCGGAGACATGAGGGATAAGGTCGATCCGTATCTGCGCCCGATCTACGACGCCCTGTTCGACCTGATGGACATGCGCATTGTCGAGCGCGCCCTGGAGGCCGGCGAAATCGAGATCGCCCCGCTTGCTTTCATGCGAGGAAGGACACTTCACAATGCTGCTGTAATCCTCGACGAGGCGCAGAATACCACTTCTATGCAGATGAAGATGTTTCTGACGCGGCTTGGCGAGAACAGCCGCATGATCGTCACCGGCGATCCGAGCCAGGTCGATCTCCCCCCCGGCCAAACGTCCGGGCTCGCTGAAGCGTCGCGATTGCTCGCCGATGTCGAGGGCATTGGACATGTCGCTTTCAAGAACGAGGACGTGATCCGCCACGAACTGGTGGGAAGAATTGTTGCGGCCTATGACCGCGCGTCGCCTGTACAGAAACCGCGCGAGAACAAGTGATGCCGGCAACTGCGGCAAAGAGCACTCCCGGCACAATCGCCATCGACGTGGTGGTGGAGTCCGCTCTCTGGTCCGCGCATGCGGGCGCGGAAGATGCCGTGCGCCGGGCAATCGAAGCCGCAGCAGCGTTCCAAAGCAAAGCCGGCGAGGTTGCGGTATTGCTTACCGACGATGCGACAATCCGCGCGATGAATGCGCAATGGCGTCGCATCGACAAGCCAACGAATGTGCTCTCGTTTCCGGCGGCCGCGAGTACGGATTGCGCGCAGCTCGGCGACATCGCCATCGCCTGCGAGACCGTGGCGCGCGAAGCTGCGGCTGAAAACAAGGTATTTCTCGACCATCTCGCGCATTTGTCGATTCACGGCTATCTTCACCTGATCGGATTCGATCATGAAACCGACCGCGAGGCCGAGCGGATGGAACATCTGGAAACGCTCATTCTGGCGAGTCTCGGCATTGCTGATCCCTATGCGGACCGCCCCGGACTGGACTGACGCGAACGAACGCCATGCCCGAATCTGAAGGCTCATCCGGCAGCGTCTCTGGCAGCGAGCCTGCGGCCGATCCCGGTCCCGGACGGAATCTTCCGGTCCCCGTGAGGGCCGGGGCGCGCGAGAGCGGTGACGGATTCTTCTCGAAATGGCTGCGCACGATCCTCGGCTGGCGCGCGAGTTCTACACGTGCCGATCTCAAGGAAGTTCTGGAGGACAGCTCCGCCGGCGATCTCGGCTTCTCGCCGGAAGAGAGCGCCATGCTCAAGAATATTCTTGGGCTGCGCGAGCGGCGGATTGACGACGTGATGGTACCGCGTGCCGACATTATCGCGATCCAGCAGGACATTCCGCTTGGCGAGCTTGTAAAGGTTTTTGAGAATGCCGGGCATTCGCGCCTGGTCGTCTTCAACGACACGCTCGACGATCCGGTGGGCATGGTCCATATCCGCGACCTGATCGGGTTCATGACCGCGCGCGCGTCCGCAGGTCCGAAGCCAAATTCACGACGGAAGAAGAAATTGCCGGAGGGCGCACTCGATCTCGGCGCCATCGAGCTGTCGATGTCGCTCAGTGCCGCGAAAATCGTGCGTACGATCCTGTTCGTGCCGCCATCGATGCCGGCGATCGATCTTCTTGCCAAGATGCAGGCGACGCGCATCCATCTCGCACTCGTCGTTGATGAATATGGCGGCACTGACGGTATTGTGTCGATCGAGGACGTGGTCGAATTGATCGTCGGCAATATCGAGGACGAGCATGACGACGAGCAGGCGCCGGGGATATTGAAACAATCTGACGGCTCCTTCGTCGCCGACGCGCGTGCGAGCCTGGAAGATGTCATCGCTGCGGTCGGCAAGGGCTTCGACGTCGGCGAGGCATTGAACAACGTCGATACGCTGGCGGGCTATCTGGTGACGCAGGTCGGGCGCGTGCCGGTGCGGGGCGAATTAGTGCCGGGTCCGGCCGGCTTTGAATTCGAAGTATTGGACGCCGATCCGCGCCGCGTGAAAAAGGTGCGCATTCATCGCGGCAAAAATCGCAAATCGGAACGCGGACGCGAAACTCCGGCTGCATCGCCGGCGCCTAAAGCGCCGCAGGCCTTGCCCCGCGATCCCGGCACAATCAAACCGACGCGACAGCCGTGAGCATATCGAAAGTCGCTCACGCGGTAGTCCTGTCCTGGGGCTGGCGCCGCGCCGCTATCGCGTTCCTTGCGGGTGCGGTTTCGGCGCTTTCGCTTGCGCCTTTCGATGCATGGCCGCTGCTGTTTCTCACTTTCCCGGTCGCGATCTGGCTGATCGATGGCTCCGCCGCCGGCCGCTTCGGCGGGATTTTTGCCGCAGCCATCGCCGGCTGGTTTTTCGGCTTCGGGTATTTCTTCGCGGGCCTGTACTGGATCGGTCACGCCTTTCTGGTAGACGCGAAGACGTTCGGCTGGCTGCTGCCCATTGCGGTCACGGCCTTGCCCGCCGGCCTCGCGATTTTCACAGGCGCCGGATTTGCGCTGGCCCGCGCGTTATGGGGACGCGGACCGACACGCATCCTGGCATTCGCGGCCGCACTCACGATTGTCGAATGGCTGCGCGGCCATGTGCTCTCGGGTTTTCCCTGGAACAGCTACGGCTATGCGCTGACTGGGCCCTTGGTGCTGGCGCAGAGCGCGTCCGTGCTCGGCTTGTGGGGGATGACGCTCCTGTCGATCGCGATTTTCGCAAGCCCGGCAACGCTGGCCGACGAAGCTGCCGATACCAGGCGACGCTGGCTCCCGCTGGCGCTCGGTGTGGTCACGCTCTCGGTCATGGCCGGCTATGGCGCGTGGCGGCTGTCGCGAACTTCGACGACTTTCGCCGACAATGTGCGGCTGCGCATCATGCAACCCAACCTGCCGCAGGACGAGAAATTCAACTACGCCGGGCGGCAGAAGATCATGAGCCATTATCTGTCGCTTTCAGACCGCGCGACCGGTCCGCAGAGCACAGGGCTGCGTGACGTGACACATCTGATCTGGCCGGAATCCGCGTTTCCGTTTTTTCTGACACGCGAAGCCGACGCGATGAAGCAGATCGCAGATTTGCTGCCGGCCGGCACCGTGCTGATCACAGGCGCCGCGCGCTATGCCGATTCTTCGCCGGGCGAAAAAAGTCGCGCCTACAACTCCGTGTATGTCATCGACCACGATGGCACCGTGCTGTCGGTCTATGACAAGGTGCATCTGGTCCCGTTCGGCGAATACCTTCCATTCCAGACCACGCTCGAAAAGCTGGGTCTGATGCAGCTGACCAAGGTGCAGGGCGGCTTCCTGTCGGGAGACCGGCATCGGTCCTACGAACTGCGCGGTGCGCCGCGCTTTCTTCCGCTGATCTGTTACGAGATCGTATTTCCCGGCGCCGTCGTTCCACCTGGCGAACGTCCCGGCTGGCTGCTTAACGTCACCAACGACGCGTGGTTCGGGATCAGTTCGGGGCCTTATCAGCACTTCCAGCAGGCGCGAGTCCGTGCAATCGAGGAAGGACTCCCGCTGGTTCGCGCTGCGAATAGCGGTATTTCCGCGGTCGTGGACCCATTGGGCCGCATCGTGCGGCAATTACCCCTTGGCACGGAAGGCGTGCTCGATGCGGCATTACCACGTCCGATTGTGGCCACAATCTATGCGCGCTTCGGGGACGCTATCGCGATGTCGATGCTCGCCGCATTCTGCATCATAGTGCTTCGTTATCGGTCACGCCGGCTGCGCTCGGCAGAAGAAAAATATTAGAGCTAAAATATCGCCCGACCCGATGGCGAATTGGTCGCACATGGCAACCGACCGTGTTCTGCACCACAAGATTTGAGCGATCATTTGTCGGCGCGCAAAGGATTAGGCAAACTGTGAGTTGATACGAAAATTACACGCTAGCATTGGAAAATTTTGCGCTTTACGTTTACCGTGACGACATCTGATGAACTGTTAATGATCTTCGGTGGAGTTCGCAGAGACTTTGCAATATCCGAATTTAATTTGACGATCTGACGGGAACATGCGCAAACCAAGCTCTTCGCGCCCACGCGCTCCTCAACTTGCCACGCGCGGCGCGGCGGAGAAAAAGATGTTGAAGAAGGCCCCGAACCCGACCGACAAGCACGTGGGTTCACGCGTACGTATGCGCCGAATGATGCTCGGCATGAGCCAGGAAAAGCTTGGCGACTCGCTCGGTCTTACGTTTCAGCAAGTCCAAAAATACGAGAAGGGCACAAACCGGATTGGTGCCAGCCGCCTTCAGCAAATTTCGAACATCCTGCAAGTGCCGGTCTCGTTTTTTTTCGAAGGCGCACCCAATGTCGGTCACGGCAACTCAGGTTTCGCCGAGGCGCCCTCGCCTGCTTATGTTTCCGATTTCCTCGCCACTTCCGACGGCCTCGCACTGACTCGGTCGTTCATGCGCATCAAGAATTCCAAATTGCGCCGCCGCATCGTCGATCTGGTGGAGCAGATAGCCGGCGAAGAGGCCTGACGGCTGCCGCCCATTGCTGCCCAATACGCGCGCCCATCCAGCCCACATCTTGACCGCCCGGCGGCAACGCTGCATTGAACACGCCTTATATAACCGACGAACGGTCTTTATTCGTCCCTAGGGGGAGTGTTACTCGTGCCGCGCAAGACCCACCTGTTCACTAGTGAATCCGTATCCGAAGGGCATCCCGACAAGGTCTCGGACCAGATTTCCGACGCCGTTCTCGACGCCTTTCTCGAAAACGACATCAAGCTTGGCATCGCCGACGACAGCCTGGTCAATACCCGGCTGGGCTGCGAGGTGCTGACCACCACCAACAAGATCGTCATTGCCGGCGAAGGCCGCGGTCAGGCGCCGTTCTTCAAGAAATACGGCTCGAATGCGGTCATCAACCGCGAGCAGATCGCCCAGATCGCGCGTGATGTCGTCAAGGATATCGGTTACGACCAGGACGGCTTCTCGTTCCACGGTGCCGATGTTGAAGTATTGCTGCATGGCCAGTCTCCTGACATCGCCATGGGCGTCGACGCCAAGAAGAAAAAGGACGGAGAGCAGGAAGGCGCCGGCGACCAGGGCATGATGTTCGGCTTCGCCTGCACCGAGAGCGAAGTCTATGAAAAGAATTCCTTCATGCCGGCGCCGATTTATTTCGCGCACAAGATCCTGAAAATCCTGGCCGACCAGCGTCACTCCAAGAAGCTGTTCGACCTGCAGCCGGACGCCAAGAGCCAGGTGACGGTGAAATATGAGAATGGCCAGCCGGTCGGCTGCACCAAGGTGGTAGTGTCCACGCAGCACAATGCGACCAATCGCAACGGCAAGAAATACACCCCCTCGATGGTCAAGGACCTGATCGGTGATGCGGTCGCGTCCGCGCTGCCGAAAGGATGGATGCCGAAGAAAGATTCTGACTTCCTGGTAAATCCGACTGGCAATTTCGTGGTCGGCGGACCGGACGGCGATTGCGGTCTCACCGGCCGCAAGATCATCGTCGACACCTACGGCGGCTATGCCCCGCATGGCGGCGGAGCGTTTTCCGGCAAGGATCCGACCAAGGTCGACCGCTCGGCTGCCTATGCCGCCCGCTATCTTGCCAAGAATGTCGTGGCTGCCGGCCTCGCCGACAAGTGCACGATTCAGGTAGCTTACGCGATCGGCGTCGCCGATCCGATGTCGCTGCTGGTCGATACCCACGGCACTGGAAAAATCGATGACGGCAAGCTGGAAAAGATTCTCGCCGAGCTGTTTCCGCTGCGTCCTACCAATATCCGCCGCACGCTGAAGCTGAACCGACCGATCTATCGGCGGACCGCGGCTTACGGCCATTTCGGCCGCGCGCCCGACAAGGACGGCGGATTTTCCTGGGAAAAGACCGATCTGGCGGATCAGATCCGCAAGGCGGCGAAATAAGCTTTCCCCATCATTCGGGTTGAGTTTTGCGAACGGCCGCATCATGGATGCGGCCGTTATGCATTCGGACACCCGCGACACCAAAGCACGCGGCGCCTTTTTCGGGCGCCGCAAAGGTAAAAAGCTACGGGCCGGACAGGCGCGTCTTATGGCGACGTCTCTGCCGGTGCTTGGCGTTGCCCTGCAATCTTCTGCACCCGGCGCTCTGTCGGCTTTATTCGCGCATTCGCCCGGCGAGATCCGCCTCGAAATCGGCTTCGGCGGAGCCGAGCATCTGATCGCTCAGGCGGAGCGCAATCCGACCTGCGGCTTCATCGGGGTCGAGCCCTTCCTCAACGGGATGGCGAAGGCCCTTGCCGCGATCGAGGCGAAGGGTCTCACGAATATCCGGCTGCATCATGGCGACGCGACCGATCTGCTCGCCTGGCTTCCGGAAAAGTCGCTCGATCGCATCGACCTGCTCTACCCCGACCCATGGCCAAAGCGGCGGCACTGGAAGCGGCGCTTCGTGCAGTATCACAGCGTTGCAGCCATTGCACGCGTGCTGAAACCCGGCACGACCTTCCGCTTCGCCAGCGACATTTCCGATTACACCGCCTGGACGCTGCAGCGGCTGTTGCGCTCGACCGAATTTGAATGGACCGCGGAGCGGGCCGACGACTGGCGCAAACCGTGGCCGGATTTCGAGCGCACGCGCTACGAGGCCAAGGCCGTGCGTGAAGGCCGCACGCCCTGCTATCTCGAATTCAAGAGAAAGTAGCGGAAGACAATCAGCCTGCCGCGCGCAGGCTGCCGGGCGCCATCTGCCAGAACCGCACGACGCGCTTGGCGGTAGATTCCGACAGCTTGTCGAAATTGGCTTGCGCTGCGTCGATGCCGACCGCCGCCTTGGCACGGCTGCCGAGCCTTGCACTAAGGACGTCGCGCGCCGTCGGCCAGGAATAGCCGGCAGACTTGCACAGGATCAGAATCGGATCCGGCCGGTCGCCGGTCATAAGCCGGTCGACCACATCGACCGACACCGATGCAAGCTCGGACAAGGCAGCGACGGTGTCGCAATAAGCGCGCGACTGCGCGATCTCCGCGAGCCTGGTCTCGCTCAACTCGCCGATATTTGCCATAGCCTTGATCTTCGCTTGCGCGGTGGAAAAATCGCGCGGCGTCTTGACGGCCTCGACTTCGTCCGGCGCCTTCGCCGGCACGTGATGAATTTCGGCTTGCGTCCCCCGCCGCGCCTTGGCGAGCAGACGAAGTTGCACCACCTCGGTCGCGCGCGACAGCAGATCGCGGAACGTATGATCGGGAATGTCGGCCCGCTGCCCTACCGCCTCTGCCAGCTCGCTGTCATACTGCGCGCTGCGCAACAGTGAGCCAAGACCGCTCTCGGAAATCTGCGCGCCGCTATTGCCCGCGAGCTTGCGCTTTACCGAGAAATCGCCGCGCCGGATCAGGATATCGGTGACCTGGATTTCGATCTTCGGACGACACGAAATTGCATAGAGATGCTCCGAGCCTTTCGAGCTTGCGATCTCGACCAGGTCGGCGGTGACAAGTCGCTGCGATTGCAAAAGCACAGGACCCGCCACCATGATGTCGTCGTCCTTGGCGAGACGGCGGATCACCTTGACCGGCGAGTTGTCCAGGGGCGCGAGTCGGCGCGACAATTCCTGCAGCGCCCTGCATTCGATTTCGGCGATCAGCATCACGAACACGTCGTCGAAGACACGCAGGTGATCGTCGTTGAAGCGGCTTGCGCCTTCCAGAAAGAGAGCCGTGAGTTTGCGAAGCGCATCGGCCCGCTTTTCGTCCGACCCCTGTTCCAATACGGACTTGAGTTCAGGGATGAGGGCGACGGCCATACTGATCGATCAAAAAAGGGGTTACGCAACTGGCGGTAATGACGCTGAATTTTACCGTCTGACAGTGAATGAAACGTTAGGACACCGCCGCTTTGCGGCTGTCGAGAGGAGCGCAGGCTGGATTCTCGTTCCCGGGAGAGCGGTGATGCGCTGAACTCTTTGGGCGTCAACGCTTGCGCGCCTTTGACGGCCTTCGCATAGCTGGGCACGGCGGTTGCGCCCAATTAGGAGCCCTGCATTCCCAGCGCTTGACCCGCGCGCATACCGCCTAATAGAAATTCAAGACAGTATTTGCATCCAGTAACGGCGACCGGAGCTGACCCAATGCCCGGACTCAGGATTCACTCCAGAGGATTGGCATTCCTTTCCGTTTGCCTCTTTACAGCGGTGCTGTCGCTACATGGAGTTGCAATCGGCGAGGAATATCCCTCCCGTCCGATCACGCTGGTGGCGCCTTCGACTCCAGGAAGCGCACCTGACGTGCTCTCGCGAATTGTGGCGCGGCGGCTGTCCGAGCAGCTTGGACAGCAGGTGGTCGTGCTTAATCGACCGGGCGCCGGCACGAATATCGGCACGGCGAGCGTCGTACAAGCCGAGCCGGACGGCTACACGATCCTGCTCGGCTCGATCGCCAACACGCTCAATCCGCACATCATGCGTTCGGTCGGTTATCGAATTGAGGATTTCACTCCGATTTCGAGCGTTGCGGCGGCAGCCGACGTGCTGGTCGTTCACCCGTCGACCAAGGCGACATCCGTCCAGGAATTGATTGCGCTGCTAAGGAGCAATTCGGCTACGCCCGCAGGTCACGCCGGCATCGGCACCACCCCGCACCTGTCGCTGGAGATATTCCGCCGCATGGCCGGTATCGATGTTTTGATGGTGCCGTTCAAGGGTGGTGGCCAGGCGCAGCAGGGCATACTCGGCGGACAAGTGCCCTTCATGTTCAGCACCACGATCGGCATCCTGCCGCTGGTGCGTAACGGTCAATTGCGTGCGCTCGCGATCTCCAGCGCGAAGCGCATTGCGGCAGCGCCCGAACTGCCGACAGTCGCGGAATCCGGCCTGCCGGGCTTTGACGTCGTGGCTTGGTTCGGATTGTTCGCTCCGGCTGGAACGCCGAAGCCGATTATCGATCGCCTCAGCACCGAGACACGCGCCGCGCTCGCCGCACCCGAAGTGAGCAAACTCCTGATCGATCTCGGTGCCGAGCCCCTTGGCAGCACGCCGGAAGAATTTGCCGCCTATGTCAAAAGCGAGTTCGATCGCTGGGGCAAGCTGACCAAGGAAGCCGGCATCACGATCGAATAGGCAATGACCGCAACAACACTGGTACTCACAACCGAGGATGCCCGTGGCCTGGTGTCGATGGCTGAGGCCGTCGAACTGGTCGAGGCATCGTATCGCGATGCGGCGACGCAGAACCTCCCTCGACGGCGCATCCACAGCCCGCTTCCCGACAGCGAAGAAAAGCGCTGGTCGATGCTGAATTTGATCGCCGGTATCGTGCCCAGCCAGAACGTGATCGCGGTGCGCGTCGACGCCGCGCATATCGCCAAGCCGGTTCGCAACGGTCAGGAGCGGCTTGAGTTTCGCGGCGATTTCTCCGGTTTCGTCCTAGTGTGGGACGTGGCCACCAACGAACTCCTCGGCATCGTGCACGATCACGCCGTCTCGGCACTGCGTATTGGCGCAACCACGGCGGTCGCAGCCAAGTATCTTGCCAGAAAGGATTCCCGTGTTTTAGGAATCCTTGGGTCGGGCAAACAGGCCGCCGCCCAGGTCGAGGCACTTGTTGCGGTCAGGCCCGGCATCCGAAAGCTCAAGGTGTTTTCGCCTTCGATCGACAATCGGCGCCGCTTCGCAGACGAAATGGCCGCCAAATTCGGATTCGTCGCCGAGCCCGTCGATAGCGCGGAGCAAGCCGTGCGCGATTGCGACATCGTCGTCGCCGCCACCAATGCCACCGATTCAATTCTTTTCGGGCGCTGGCTCGCGTCCGGCACGCATGTCGTGGGCATGAAGTCTTCGACCAAGTTCTACCCGCAGCGCGAGCTGGACGACGAGTGCGCGGAACGCGCCGACCTGATTGTCGTCAATCTGAAAGCGCAATTGGAGATCGACGACCAGGCCGAATTAATGGAGCCAATAAACAAGGGATTGGTTGCCTGGGAGAGCATTCACGAACTCGCCGAGCTGTGCAGCGGCCGCG
>Ga0190274_10001856_pt1 | contig 12401 bp, 10 predicted proteins | sample Popmic531T_FD_133002 | JGI IMG/M metagenome (GOLD analysis project Ga0190274, IMG submission 133002) | Populus adjacent soil microbial communities from riparian zone of Yellowstone River, Montana, USA - 531 T | ecosystem: Environmental > Terrestrial > Soil > Riparian zone | place: USA: Montana...
CCGGGTTGCTGACGAACACGACGATCGACCTTATCCAGGATGCGGTCGTAATCCGTGTTGTCTTCAGCTTCGGCGAGGAACTCTTCGTCTAAATCGAAGCTTTCGTTATCCCGTTCGGACATCTTTTTTCTTCAGAAAACTCTATATGCAACAGTGAGTTGCGGCCCTATGGGGGCCGCATCGAGGCTGCGAACTATAGCCGATTCGCGTTCGATATCAACCCCGACGGAATTGGGGGTCCAATACGGCCGGAACTGCCGAAATAGGCGCCCCCACGGCCACATTCAACCCTTGGGCCGCATTTCCGCGCGACTGGGCGACCTCCAGGACTTCAAACGAGTTGATCAGACCCATGTATTCGCCCGGCTGGGCATCGCCATAAGTGCGTTTGAGCGGCAGCCGGAGGCCCGCGATGTGGACGGTGGGCGTGGCCAGGGCCACCACGGTGGACGACTCGATGTTGGAAATGAGGTTGCCGAAGCGATCGACGGCGACGATCACGCCGGCCACACCGCCGTCGGCACGTGGGCTGGTCGGTGGCCATGCGGCGTGGCTCAGCGACCCCAGGTCCGTGCCGAGGTCAGCGGGATCGCATCGCCCCGAGGCTATGGCAGCCGCCAGCGGCGCGAACACGTCGCGACCATGAAACGTTGCGCTCACGTCGCTCACGCCGAATTTCACCAGCCGCGCCGGGTCGACCTGGAGGATCCGATCGATCTTGCCGCGCGCTGCCAGCGGCGCTAACAGTCCGTTGTCCGGCGCCAGCAGCGCCTGGTCGCCCGAGAACGCCACGAGCAATGCGCGCGGCGTTCCGACTCCGGGATCCACCACGGCCACGTGGAGCGTGCCCGCGGGAAAATAACGTAATGCGTGCGCCAGCCAGAATCCGGCTTCGACCGGCTGGAACGCACTGACCTCGTGGGCCATGTCGATGAAGCGCAGTTGCGGCGCGTGTCCGAGCATGACGCCCTTCATGATGCCGACGAAGGGTTCGCGCGCGCCGAAATCGGTGGTTAGCGTGATGATGCCGTTGGCGCGAAAGGCTGCCATGAAAACTCCGCGATACGTACACTTCGCGACCATGTCGCGAACCACCGAAGCTGTCAATCGCATCCCCTCACAAGTTTCCGTCGGCACACTGGCACTGTTGTGCGGGTGTTTCGTCCTGAGCGGCATCGCGGCGCTGATCTATCAGACCGCGTGGATGCGCCAGTTCGCCATTGTCTTCGGCACCTCCGAACTCGCGGTCGCCACCGTGCTCGCCGCTTACATGGGAGGCCTCGCGGTGGGCGCCGCGCTTGCCGAAAGATTCCTGCCGCGCGTGATGCGGCCGGTGCTGACCTACGGCCTGCTGGAACTGGGTATTGCCGGCAGCGCGATCGTCGTCGTGCCGCTGCTGTTGTCGGTGGCGAACATCGCGCTGCAGTCGATGTTCGGCGGCCAGCCGACACCACCCGACAGCGACCACGCTGGCACGACATTCTTCTACTTGCTGAGTGCCTTCGTCGCGCTGGCATTGCCGACCACGCTGATGGGCGCCACCTTGCCGGTGCTGGCGCGATACGCGGTGGCGGAAGAAGCCCAGATCGGGCGGCGGATCGGCCTGTTGTATGCCATGAATACCGCGGGTGCCGTGGGTGGCGCGCTCATCGCCGCGTTCGTGCTGTTACCCGCTCTCGGTCTTGCGCACACCGTGTGGGTCGGCGCCGCGCTCAACGTCGTGGTGTTCCTGCTCGCGCTCGCGCTGGCGCGACGTGTGCCCTACGAGAAGTCGCCAAAAGGCTATTCCGACGATCCATCGGCGGTGCCCGCGCCAGCGCGGATCCGCAAGTACACGTTCAAGGCGTTTCCCGGGCCCGCGTGGGTACTGCCGCTGATGCTGCTCGCGGGCGCCGTGGCATTTTTCCAGGAGGTGCTGTGGACGCGCATGCTCTCGCATGTCGTCGGCAGCAGCATCTACGCGTTCGGCGTCATGGTCGCGAGCTTCCTCAGCGGCATCGCGCTCGGCGGCATCATCGGTGCGGCGGTGGCCAGGACTCGCGAGCGCGCGGCAGTCGCCCTGGGCCTCGCGCTGGTGGTGGCCGCGGGCGCCGCGGCGATGGCCTATCTACACCTCGAAGACCTGCTGCCGTCCGCTGCGGGGTTGCTAGGAAAGTCGAATGTCTACTTCGGCTTCCTGCACGTACCCAACTCCTTGTTCTGCGGCCTGCTGCTGCTGCCGATGACTCTCGCCATCGGCATGACCTATCCACTCGCGGTGCGCGTGCTGGCCAGCGACGCGGAGGAAGCCGCTCCGGCCAGCGCTCGCGTGTACGCATGGAACACCGTGGGCGCGATCGTTGGGTCGCTGGCCGCGGGCTTCATCCTGATTCCGGCGTTGAAATACGAAGGCGCGATTCGGGTCGCCGTGTTCGCCAGCGCAACCCTCGGGGTGGCCGCGGTCTGGATCCTGTTTCCGGTGAATCGCATCCTCGCGATTGCCAGCACCGTCCTTGCCGTTGCCGGATGCGCATTCTTCAAACCGCAGGCGCCGATGACGTTGCTGGTGACTTCGCCACTCAACGTCGGCAGCCAGCATCGGGTGCTCTACTACGACATCGGACGCAGCGCGAGCGTGGTCATGCTCGCGCAGGATGGCGGCCTGGGCCTGCGCACCAACGGCCTGCCGGAAGCGCTGATGGAGAGTCCCGGCTCGCTGCAGCGATTCAGCGGTGAGTTCTGGCTTTCACCGCTGGCGGTCATCGCCCGGCCCCAGGCCAGGGACATGCTGATCGTCGGCTACGGCGGCGGCGTCGTCATCGAAGGCGTGCCGCCGACGGTGCGCCACATCGATGTCATCGAGATCGAGCCCAAGGTCATCGAAGCCAATCGCCAGACCAGCGCTCTGCGCAAGCGCAACCCGCTCACCGACCCGCGCGTCAACATCATCCTCAACGACGCGCGCGGCGCGCTGCGCCTCACCGATCGCCGCTACGACGCCATCGTGTCGCAGCCCTCGCATCCGTGGACTGCCGGCGCGTCGCATTTGTATACGCGAGAGTTCATGCAGCTTGCACACGATCATCTCAATCTCGACGGCGTCTTCGTCCAGTGGATGAACGTGATCTTCATGGACGAGGACCTGATGCGTTCGCTGACCGCGACGCTGCTCTCCGTGTTCGGCGAAGTGCGCGTCTATCGGCCCGATCCGAACACCGTGGTGTTCCTCGCCAGCGATCAGCCGCTGAATCTGGAGTTGCAACTGGCGCAGACCGGTAATCCGCTGCGCGGCGCCCCGCTGCACTACGGACGGTTCGGCATCAACAACGTCGAAGACCTGCTGGCGGCGCTGGTGCTCGATGCCGAAGGCGCGAGAATGCTCGCGGCCGGCGCGCCGCTGATCACCGACGACGACAATCGCATCGCCACCTCCAACATCTACGAGCGGGGCCGCGGCATGAATGGCGATTCCAGCGGTCGGCTGGTGGCGGCCCTCGATCCGTTGCAACGCGCCGATTCCGTGGCGTACGGAGCGCTCAGGAACTTCGTGTCCTATCCCTACATCGCACGGCGCAACAACGTGTTCATCATGCTCGATCCCAGTCTCACGGATCGCGTCGCGCGCATGGCGCAGATCTTGAGCGGCGACGCCAATGGCGAATATTTGCGCGCCATCTACTTCCGTATGAACCGCCAGGTGCAGCGCTCCACGGAACTCATGCGGCTCGGCATCGACGCTTACCCGGCCGACGATTCCCTGCGCCTCGATTTCCTGCGCGCCTCGTTCAGTGATCTGGCGCTCGACAAAGCGCCGCCGGAAATCGTCGAGGTTGCCGAAGGGTTGAACCCGCCTGCTGCCGGCATTCTGGGGGCCGCTCGCCACGCGGCGCGCAACGAGTGGCGCGAAGTGGCCATGGCCGACGCGCAACTCGCGGAAATTCCCTGGACGCACCCCTGGTATTCCGAAGCAGTGGAACTGCGTGTCAACTGGCGCATTCGCCTCACCAACGAGAAGGAACGGAAACGTTTCGGCGATGAAGCCATTCTCCTGATCGACAGGCTCGCCATCATGAGCCCCACACTGCAACTCTATGGATTACGCACGCGCGCAGGTATGGCGGCTGGCCGGTCCGAGGTGGTCGTCGAGTCGGTGTCGAACTACGCGCGATTTGCGCTGGGGATGATGCGCGCCGGCATCAACACCGCCGAGGCGACGCGCCAGGATGCCAAGGCGTTGAGCGGAGTGCTCGACGAAACGGCCAGGCTTCCGGGCGTGGACCCGGCGCGCATCCTCGAAGTGCGCGCGGAGATCAAGGCCCTGTCCGGAACTTAGAAAGTTCAGGTCACCGGTGGCACAGGCTTCGTTTCGGGCACCTGTGCTGGCACGGGTTCAGCCGGAACTTCCGGCGCTACTTCGGGCGCAGGCAGCAGGTCCGGATCGATTTCCAGGCCGATCATCTGCGGCAGCCCGGACGCTTCCTTCAATGTGGACAGCACAAAATCCCAGTGGATCGCCGTCGGAGTCTCGGCCAGCGCGGCATTCGCAAGAGCATAGAAGCCCTCGAGGTCAACCTCGGCACGTTGCCCTTCCGCATCCACGGGTGGATGCACCTCGAGCCACACCTGCCCTCCCACTCGCGCCACCTTGACCGGCGCATTGATGAGCCACACCGGCGTGTTCACCGGCACCAGCGGAAACAGGCCCTCGATGTCCTCCGGGTACATGCGGATGCAACCGTGGGTGATGGCCATTCCCACGGCGATGGGATTGTTGGTGCCGTGAATTAGATAGGCCCCAGGCGTGATGTCGAGGCGCATGGCGTAGGCCCCCAGCGGATTCTGCGGCCCCGCCTTGACCACCGGCGGCAAGGGATCGCCGCGCTCTGCGTGCTCCTTACGCACCGACTCTGGCGGAATCCAGTCCGGGTTCTTGCGCTTGTTGAGGACGCGCGTCTTGCCGAGGGGCGTCGACCAGTCCATCTTGCCGATGCTCACCGGATAGGTGATCACCTGCGGAATTTCGCCCTTTTTCGGCTTGGGAAAGTAGTAGAGGCGATGCTCGGGTAGATTGACGACGATGCCCTCGCGCGGGCCGGGCGGCAGGAGCCGCTGACCGGGAATGACGATGGTCGTGCCCTCGCCCGGGAGCCAAGTGTCGACGCCCGGATTGGCGCGCAGAATTTCCTCATAACCCAGTCCATAGCGCCGGGCGAGGTCCGGCAGCGTGTCTTCGCCATGCGCCGTGATCGTTTCGATATCGCCGAACATGAGCGCTTCGGCATTCGCCAGCGGGTATTGCGCCGCGTTCGCGCAAGCCGCGCCGCCTGCCAGCAGCGCGAGAAGTTTCAATCGCATCGACAACACCTTGTTCAGAGCCATTTTATGGACACAGTCTTGCACAAATCTCTACACTCGGCCGTCGTGAATGAAGAACAGCTCCACTACCTGCGCCACTCGATCCGCACCATCGCGGACTATCCGAAGCCGGGTATCCAGTTCCGTGACATCACCACGCTGCTGCGCGACGCCAAGGCTTTCGAAATCACCGTCGATGCGATGATCGAACCGTGGCGCGGACTCCAGATCGACAAGGTCGCTGGCATCGAAGCGCGTGGGTTCATCCTCGGCGGCGCGGTCGCGCGCGGCCTGCGGTGCGGCTTCGTGCCGATACGCAAGCGCGGAAAACTTCCCCACGCAACGGTGCGCGTCGCGTACTCGCTGGAATACGGCGTCGATGAAATGGAGATGCACAAGGACGCCATTCGCGACGGCGAGAACGTGCTGCTGCTCGACGATCTCATCGCCACGGGCGGCACCGCCACTGCTGCCGCCCAACTGCTGCAATCCGCGGGCGCCAAGCTCGTCGCCTCGTGCTTCGTCATCGACCTTCCGGGCCTTGGCGGCGCTGCCCGCCTGCGCACGGCAGGCATCTCCGTGCACTCGCTGCTGACATTCTGAACCGCGATGCAACGGCACAGCTTCGTGCTGATCGCGGGCGCGTGGCACGGCGCATGGTGCTGGGCGAAGGTCGCGCCTCTGCTCGAATCACAGGGGCATCATGTACTCGCGCTCGAGCTGCCCGCCACGGGCGCGGACTCGAGCGATCCGGCGGACGTAACGCTGGAAAGCTGGGCGCGCTTTGTGGCCCAGTCGCTCCTGGACCAGCCGCGACCCGTGACCCTCGTCGGCCACAGTCGTGCGGGAGTCGTCATCAGCCGCGCCGCCGAGCTCGCTCCCGAGAGGTTGCGCCTTCTCGTGTATCTGTCCGCCTATCTACTACCCAACGGCGTCGCCCTGGCCGAAGCCGCGCGATCCGATCGGGATTCGCTGGTGCCGCCCAACATGATCCCCGCACAAGGCGGTGTCACCTGCCGCCTCGACCCGGCAGTGATCCGTTCCGCGCTGTTCGGGCACTGCAGCGATGCGGACTACGAGTTCGCGCTGACGCGCATGTCGGCCGAACCCCTGAAGCCCCTGGTGAGTCCCTTGAAAGTGACCACGCAGCGTTTCGGCAGCGTGCCGCGCGCGTACATCGAGTGCCTGCAGGACCGGACGGTGACGTTGCCGGCGCAGCGGCGCATGCAGGCGCAACTGCCCTGCGACCCGGTACTCACGCTCGATTCGGACCATTCGCCCTTCCTGTCCCACCCGGAAGAACTGGCCCGTTTGTTAGGCGGGCTGTGAACGGATGTTGATTTCGATCTGGATGCCGTCCGGATCGAATACGAAGAGCTGGCGCAGATCATTGCCTGGCACCTGCGTGGCGCGAAACTTGACGCCATGCCGGTTGAAGCTGGCGATGAGTTCGTCGTAGTCGGTGGCCGCGAATGCGATGTGATCGACGCTTCCGCTGCCGTGATCGACGGGATCTGCGGGGTTGGCCGCGGTGCGGGAAGTCTCGTCATAACTCACGCGTTCGCCGACGTGAATGCAGGCGACATCGCCGGCGTAGATCCACAGTCCCTTGAACTTGAACGGCGGCCGCGGCCCCGTGCGTAACCCGAGCACGTCGCAGTAGAACCTGCGTGTTTTCTCGAGATCCTTGGCGAGCAGCATGAAGTGCTGCATGTGGGTAATGGGCATAGGGCGCAAAGTCTACTTGCTATATCAATGAGTTACGAGTGCAAGCGCAACGGGGATCCACAGGGACCCCAGGAAAACGGAAATCGCGGCGGCGCTCGCCGCCAGTTCGAGGTCGAGGCCTTCGCGCGCGGAGAGCACCACCGCCGTAAATCCTACTGGAGCCGAAGCCGCCAGCGCCGCGATCCCCGCGGCCGTGCCTTCGAGGCCAAACAACATTCCGAGGCTGAAACCGGCGAGGCCTCCGAGCCCGGAGCGCAGTACGACGCTCGCGATGACTTCGCGGCGGCGCATGCCCGCCGCGCTCACTAACAATCCCATCGCCAGCGGCACCAGCAACACCAGCACCTGGCCCACCACGAGAACCTCGTGGAGCAGGTCCCGGGAAATGGGCGCCCCGGCCAGGTTCAATGCGAGCGCGAGAAACAGGATCCACAACGGCGGTGCCGACAGCGCGCGTCGCAGCAGCACGGGTATGTCATCGGAGTGGCCACCATATTTGCAGGCCACGACGGTGGTGAGCGTCCACGCCATCACCGCATGCCCCATGTCGAACATGACGAGTTGTGAAAACGCAGCCGTGCCCAGGCTCAGCGACGCAAACGGGTAGATCATCGAAACGTTCATGGACATCGCACATAGCGACATCGCGCCTTCGCCCTTCTTCGGCAAATGGAAACGCCGCGCCATGATCGCCGCTGCGGCCCAGCCAATGAGCACGACGCACACGGCGACGACGGGCAGCAAGGCGTGCTCGCGTTCCAGGGTCGCACCGGTGAGCGCTCCAAAGATCAGGATCGGCAGTGCCACATAGAACACGAAGTTGAGCAGCCAGCGGCCGTGGCCTGCGCCGGCCCAGCCTGCGCGGCGCAAAGCGACGCCGACGAAGAACAATGCGGCGACCGCCGCGAGGCGCCAGTGATCCACGAGCCACTGATCGATGAGAGAAGGCACGTTGCCAATCTATACTGGCGCGGCATCGTTGCGGAAGATTGATAGCGGGCGCTCTGCGCCAGGCCGAGCATTACGGGATGAACACAGAACCCCGTTCCACGCTCATGTCCCGATACCTCGACCCGGCCTCGAGCCTGGGCGAGATCATGTTCGGCCTCATCATGACGCTCACCTTCACGCTGGGCGCCGGGATCATCATCGACGACGAGGGCCGCGAGGGCGCGCGTGATCTCCTCATCGCACTGATCGGCTGCAACATCGCCTGGGGCGTCATCGACGCGGCGATGTACCTCATGACCGAGCTGTTCACTCGCGGTAAACGCCGGCGTGTCGCCGAAGCGGTGCGCAGTGCGCCGGATGAACGCGCCAGTGTGGCCGTGGTGGCGAGCGAACTGGACGACCTGATCGGCGACGTCGGTGACGAGGCGGAACGCCAGGCGTTGTACACGCGCGTTGCCGCCAAGGTGCGCACCGCGGACATCAAGCCCAATCGCCTGACCGGGGCGGACTTCATGGGCGCATTCGTGAGCTTCTGGCTGGTGGTGATCGCCAGCGCGCCGGCGGCAATCCCCTTCCTGATCTGGGATGACGCGCGCTTCGCGCTGCGCGTCTCGAACGGCATCCTGCTCGCCTTCCTGTTCTTCTGCGGCTACAACTGGGCGCGTTACACGCTCGGCAATCCGTGGACCGCCGGCCTCATTTTCCTGGCCGGCGGTTTCGGACTCGTAGCGATCGCCATCGCTCTAGGTGGTTAGAAACTATAGGCGGCGAAGATCATCCCGTAGACAAAGGTGTCGGTCCGGCCATTCGACTGCTCGATTGCATTGCCCGGTTCGCCGACAGCGGCCACGAAACTCAGGATGAAGTTGTCGTTGAGACTCCAGTCCATGTACCAGTCGAGCTCGGTGCCGATGTCGGAGGACGTCACCAGCGGATCGAACGACTCGGCGTGATCCAGCGTGAAGTCGAAGAAGATGAGGCCGGTGGAGATCGACTCCGTCGGCTTCGCGCTCAGGCGCAGCTGACTCGAGATGAGGTTCGAGTTGGAGATCAGGTAGCCGCCGGCAATCTCACCCTGCCACCAGGTGCTCCAGTCGTAGAAGCCGGTGAACAAGCCATCAAACGCTTCGTTCTCGACCGTGTCCGGGTCATCGCCCTCGAAGAAGGCGTAGCGGTATGACAGCTTCAGCTTCCAGGCGTCGTCGAATTGCCAGGCCGCCAGTGCGTTGTACGCGGTGGAGTCGAGCAGTTCGCCGTTGTCTTCCAGCGCGTACTCCAGCTCGAACGACAGCTGCTTCAGGTTCGGGAACGGCGCCGTGAAGGCCCGCAGATTGTAGACGTCGAGGCCGTCGCGCTGCGGCGCCATGGATTCCTTCGCCGACCAGCTCATGTAGGTCGCGCCCAGCGTCGTGTCCTCGCCGATGGCGTATTCGTAGTTCACACCCCAGAGCTTGCTGCCGCTATCGGACTCGGGTAGTTCGTCGCGGTCCAGGTAAAACGCCTCGAGGGTGCTGTTGCCAGGCTTGAAGCGCCCGACGGCCGCAAGCTCGAAGGCCTTGCGCGCGTTGGTCCAGTATCCGCCGCGCGAGCCACCCTCGGATGCGCCGTCATAGAGGATCATTCCGTGGCCGAGCTTGTACTGTTCGCGGCCGACGCTGAAATCCCACAAGGGTTTGTCGCCGCTCGAGCGCCAGCCGATGTACAGGTCTTCGAGACCGAACGATGACGAGTCGCCACCCACGAGCGTCGGTGCCGCGCTGAACGTGCCCTCGGCCACGGCGCTGAGTTTGCCGTACCACTGTGACCCGTCATCACGGGTGTGCACTCCACCCAGGCCCGCCTTGAGCGTTCCCTCGTTCCAGTTGTCACCGAGATCGCCGGACGCATCGGGCCGCGGATTGCGATACAGGGAATTGCCGAAACCAAAGCTGCCGAATGTCGCGTCGAGATTGAATGTCCAGTCCACGCCCGCGGGCAAACCCGGCGGCGGTGCGGGCTTGGCCTCCTCGTCAGCGGCCATTGCCGGCGCTGCGGAGAGCGCCAGCAGCACCGCGGCGGCTACCTGGCTTCGTGAATTGATATTCATGACGGAACTCCTTCTTGGATCTTGTCTTGTGACTTTCGCTGCTTTGCTTCGAGCATCGAGCGAATGAAGAATGGATACAGCGGCACGCTGATGAGCAACGCGACCATGGCGTGCACCACGGTCTTCGGATCGCCACCCAGCACCACCCAGAGGCAATAACTCACCGCCAGCAGCGCGATCAGCTTGTAGTTTCCAAACTTGTTATGCGGCGTGCCGTGATCGTGCACTACTTTCACCACGGCGACCGCCGAATAGATGTACGGCACGATGATGAGGATGACGGCGAGATCGACGATGTGCGTGAACTGCTCGGCAAGCGTCGGCGACATCGTGGCAAACAGGACGGCGGTCATCAGCACCGCCACGATGATCAGCCCAGCTCCCGGAACGCCATTGCTGTTCACGCGTGCGAAAATTTTCGGGAACATGCCGTCATCGGCCGCCGCCTTGCTGGACTGTCCCACCAGCAGCATCCATCCCCCGAGTGAACCGATGGATTTCAGGACGGCGCAGATGGCGATGATGATGGCACCCCACTCGCCTACCGCGATGCGCGCCGCCTCTGCAAACGGTGCGTGGGCAGTGCGCAGCTCGTCGTTCGGCAGCAGGCCCATGATGACCGTGGAGCTCAGCACGTAGATGACCGCGGCTCCCCCTAAGCCCATGAGCGTGGCGAGCGGCACGTTTCGCTTCGGGTTTTCGATGACCCCCGCCGATACCGTGGCGCTCTCGATCCCCATGTAGGCCCACAGTGCCATCGAGGCGGCGCGCGACACGGCGTGCATGTCCGACCCACCGCTCACGTTCCAGCCGCTCATGAACTTTGCGGGGTCGAACCAGAACCAGCCTAACAGCGCGATCGCCAGGATCGGGATGATCGCCAGCAGCATCGTCCAGGCCTCGAGTGCGCCGACCACGCGCGGCCCGAGTATGTTCGCGAACGTCAGCAGCCAGATGAGCACGGCAGTGGCGATCACCCCCGCCACTGGCCCCTCGATGCCGGGAACCAGGTCGGAGAGATAGCCGATGGCCGCGACCGCGATCGCGATATTGCCGATCCAGTTGCCGAACCAGTAGACGTAGTTAGTCTGGAAGCCGGCGAAGGAGCCCAGGAAGTCGCGCGCGTAGGCATACGGCCCGCCCGGCTGCGGATCGAGCTGGCCGAGTTTCGCGAACGCCAGACCCAGTGCCGCGACACCCATGGTGGCGATGACCCAGCCGAAAATGGCGATACCGCCGACCTGGGCCAGGTTGACGGGAAGCAGGAACACGCCAGTGCCGATCATGTTGCCGGCCACGAGCATCGTGGCCTGCAACAGCGACATCTTCTTACCGGGTTGACTCACTAGCTGCCTGCGTCCGCCTTGAGGCATTGGACGAAGTAGACGCCGTCGCGCACCTCGACGCCGTGCGTGTCGTGGCCGAAGCCCGGGAAGCGCTTGTCCCACTCCCACAATGCACGCAGGTAACCGAGATACGGACCATCGTCCGCGCCGGTCTTCTCGCCCGGCATGAGCATCGGAATTCCGGGTGGATAGGGCACGACGCTGGTGGCGAGCACGCGATTTGCCAGTTCGTCGAGCGGCACGTGCTCGATCTCGTCGCGCACCAGGTATTGATAGGCGTCGCTCGGCGACATGGCCAGATCCGGCAGCGTCGAAAACGCCTCCGCCAGCCAGTGGGTTTGCCGCGCGCTCTTCAATTGATCGAACATCTGGTCGGCGAGATCGCGCAACCCCATCGTTCCGTAGGTTGCTGGATGACTCGACACGAGGTGCGGCAGTACTTCACTGATCGGCGCGTTGCGGTCGTAGTCGCGCTTGAACTCGAGCAGCGCGTTGAGCAACGTGCCCCACTTGCCCTTGGTGATGCCGATCGAGAACAGCACCAGGATGGTGAAGTCGGTGGTCTTCTCGACCTCGACGCCACGCACGTGCAGGTAACCGGTGACCAGCGTCGCGGGCACGCCGCGCTTGTCGAGGCCGCCCTTGTCGGCGACTCCGGGCGTGACGATCGACACCTTGATGGGGTCGAGCATGCAGTAGTTGTCTTCCAGCTTGCCGAAGCCGTGCCAGGTCTCGCCCGGATGCAGCACCCAGCACTGCGGGTCGGTGGCGAGTTGCTGCGGGTCGGCGTCTTCGAAGCGGACCTTCTTGCCGCCCTTCTTCGCCTTCACGGTGTCGGCGTTCCAGGTCTTGAAGAACCATTCCTTCTTCTTCGCGAACTGACGGTGAGCACGGCCCACGGTCTGGCGGAACGCCACGGCTTCCTGGATGGATTCGTCGGTGAGCGTGCGTCCACC
>Ga0190274_10001857_pt1 | contig 12400 bp, 19 predicted proteins | sample Popmic531T_FD_133002 | JGI IMG/M metagenome (GOLD analysis project Ga0190274, IMG submission 133002) | Populus adjacent soil microbial communities from riparian zone of Yellowstone River, Montana, USA - 531 T | ecosystem: Environmental > Terrestrial > Soil > Riparian zone | place: USA: Montana...
GGCTTTTCGACGAGAACGTGCACCCCGTTCTCGAGGAAGAATTGGGTGAGCTCGAAATGTGCCGAAGTACTAGCGGCTATCGTGACCGCATCCACCTTGCCGACGAGCTCGCGGTGATCGGCGAAGAAAGCCGTCTGGAGGCTATTCGCAACGGCGCGGCCCGCGGTCTCGTCGCGATCGCAAACGCCGATGAAGTCGACCCCGTCGAGCGCGCGGTATTTCTGCGCGTGAAACCGGCCGAGGTAGCCGACGCCGATCACCGCTGTGCGCAACTTGCTCACCCTCGTGCGATACCTCGGTCGGAGCTCGTCAAGAATTCGACGAGGTGGGCGATCTGCGGGCTCGGCGAGCACTCCTTCTCGATCTTCGCCACTACCTCGTCGATCGTCAGCGCGCGGTCGAGCAGCATGCGGATCGCGTTGTCGATATTGCGCCGCTCGCTAGCGTGGAATCCCGCTCGCTTGAGCCCGACCCGATTCGCCGCGCGCGGTGTAGCCCAATGACCTTCGGCGATCGTGAACGGCGCGATGTCCTTGTTCGCGAATGCGCCCGCGGCGAGGAACGAGTAGGCGCCGATCCGGGTGTACTGTGTGACCCCGACGAGCCCGCTCACGAGCGCGTGGTGCTCGATCACAACGTGGCCCGCGAACTGCGCGCCGTTCACGATCACGATGTGCTCCGCGAGCTGGCAGTCGTGGCCGACGTGCGAGTAGGCCATGATGAAGTTGTGATCGCCGACGCGCGTGACTCCGCCGCCTTTTTCCGTGCCGAGGTTGATGCTCGCGAACTCGCCGATCCGGTTGTCGTCACCGATCTCGAGCGCGGTGTACGCGCCGCCGGCATAGCCCAAGTCCTGCGGCGGGCCGCCGAGCACTGCGCCGTGCTGGATGTGATTACGCGCTCCGACCCTCACGCGGCCATAGCGGCTCCCGATCCGCGCGCCCGACTCGACGACCGTTTGCGGCCCGATCTCGACCTCACCTTCGATTACGCAGTACGGCCCGATTTCCGCGTCGTCCGCGATGACCGCGCGACCGCTCACCGTCGCGCTCGCGTGGATGGTCATATCGTCAACCGCTCGCGGCCTGATTCGCGGTTCTGCGCGTGTCGACTCCGCCGATCAACTCGGTGATCGCACGGAAGCCGTGAGTCCTTAGATATTCGTCGATGCCGAGGTTGACCTTCTGCGGAGCGAGCGGATCGTAAAAGAGCGCGGTGCCGAGCCCGACGGTGGTGGCACCCGCGAGCACGAACTCGAGCGCATCGTGCGCCGTCTCGATGCCGCCTTGGCCGATGATCGGGATGCCGCGCTCGCGGCATTGCTGATGAACCTGATGGACTTTGAGTAGCGCAATCGGTCGGATCGCAGGCCCCGACAAGCCGCCCTGAACGTTGCCGATGATCGGCAGCCGCGTCTCGACGTCGATCGCCATGCCCATCAGCGTGTTGATGACTGCGAACGCGTCTGTGCCTGCGTCGATGCACGCGCGCGCGTTCGCTGCGATGTCCGTCTGATTCGGCGATAGCTTCGTGATCAACGGCTTCTTCGTCGCCTTGCGGCACGCCGCGACTACGCGCGCCGACATCTCCGGATAGTTGCCGAACTGGACGCCGCCTTCCTTGACGTTCGGGCACGAGATGTTGATCTCCATCGCGTCGATCGGCGAATCGTCGAAGCGCCGCGTCACCTCGGCATATTCCTCGATCGTCGAGCCGCAAACGTTCGCGATGAAGCGCGTCTCGCTGAAATCCAGCTCGGGAAGGATGTTGCGCACGACGTAGTCGACGCCCGGGTTCTGCAGTCCGATCGCATTGAGCATCCCGCCGGGGGTTTCCCAGACGCGGTGCGCCGGATTACCGAGCCGCGGGGCGAGCGTCGTCCCTTTGAGCACGATCGCGCCGGCAGCAGTGTTCGAGAAACCTTCGATGCGCGTGTACTCCTCGCCGAAGCCGACGCAACCGGAGAGGAGCACAACGGGGGAATTGAGCTTCATGCCGCAGAACTCGAGTGCGAGGCGGCTCGAGCGGGCGAGGGACGTCGCGGGCGCGTCGTTCATCGGGTCTCCCCGGAGTGCGGTGCGCAATTATCCGCGACGAACGGCGCGAACTCCACCGGGAGGCCTTTCGGGAGCCTCCGCGGGGATCTCCCGGGTGCTGTCGGGACACGAGGGTACCCACGCTCGGGAGCGACATAGCTCCACGGACTCCGCAGCGCACACTATGATCGCGCCGATGTTCCATCTGATTCTGTTCCGGCCCGAAATCCCGCCGAATACCGGCAATCTGATCCGCCTGTGCGCGAACGTCGGCGCGACCCTGCATCTCGTGCATCCGCTCGGCTTCACGATCGACGAGCCGCGCGTGCGACGCGCGGGTCTCGACTATCACGAGCTCGCAAGCGTGCGTGAGCACGCCGACTTGCCAGCGTGTTTAGCCGCAATCACGCCCGCGCGACTGTACGCGCTCACGACGCGCGCGACGCGCTCGCTCTATTCGGCTCGATTCGCGGCCGGGGACGCTTTTCTGTTTGGGCCGGAGACGAGCGGTCTCCCGGCCGAGCTGCTCGAAACGCTGCCGCCGGAGTCGCGGCTGCGCTTGCCGATGCGCGTGGGGAATCGGAGCCTGAATCTGTCGAACGCCGCGGCGGTCACGGTCTACGAAGCGTGGCGGCAGATCGGCTTCGCCGGTGGGGTCTAGCGCGGAGGCGCTCAGTCGAGCTCGGGCGTGATGGGCCTGCGCATGAGGGCAGCCACTGCGGCGCGGGGGTTTAGGCCCTCGTGCAGCACCTTGTGCAGCTGCTCGACGATCGGCATCGCGACCCCGAGCCGCGTCGCGACGCGGTGCACGGCGCGCGCGCCGTTGTAGCCTTCGACCACCTGGCCGATCGAGCGCAGTGCGTCCGCCGCGCTTGCGCCGCGTGCGAGCGCGAGGCCGAAGCGCCGGTTGCGCGATTGATCATCGGTGCAAGTCAACACGAGGTCGCCCATGCCCGCGAGGCCCATGAAGGTCTCTTGCTTGCCGCCGAGGGCAAGCCCCAAGCGCGTCATCTCGGCGAGCCCGCGCGCGATCAGCGCGATCCGCGTGTTCGCGCCGAATCCTAGCCCGTCGGTGATCCCGGCGCCGATCGCATAGACGTTTTTCGTCGCGCCACCGACTTCTACTCCCGCGACGTCGCTCGACATGTACGCGCGAAACGTGTCCGTGCTGATGGACTCTGCTAGCCGCTGCGCGTAATCGTCGTCGCGCGAAGCGATCGTCATCGCGCTCGGCAGGCCGGCCCCCACCTCGCGAGCGAACGTGGGGCCCGAGAGCACGGCGGTCGGTATGCCGCTGCCGAAGACTTCGGCGACGACCTGGTACGGCAACAAGCCAGTGTCGAGCTCGAAGCCTTTGGTGGCCCACGCGAGATTCTTCACGCCGAGCGGGGCGAGCGCCTCGAGCACCGTGCGGAACCCCTGGCTCGGCACGACTACGAGTACGTCCTGCGCCGCGCGGACCGCGGCGCCGAGGTCGCTCGTGACCTCCAAGCCCGGCGGGAATACGGCGTCGGCGAGGTAGCGCGCGTTGCGGCGCTCACGTGCCATCGCGGCCGCGTGATCGCTGTCACGGCCCCAAAGGACGGCTGGGTGACCGGCCCGAGCGAACTGAATGGCGAGCGCCGTACCCCACGAGCCGGCGCCGAGGACCGCGATTCGGTCCGCCTTAATGCGTCTCCCCGCCGGCCGCGGTTTGCGGCGCGGGGACCGTCCCGCCATTGCGGGCGCGGTCTTGCATCGCCTGCGCGTAGAGCGCGTCGAAGTTGATGGGCTGGAGCAGCAGCTGCGGGAAACCGCCCTTGCCGACGAGGTCCGCGATCGCTTCACGCGCGAACGGGTAGAGCGTGTTCGGACAGAAGCTGCCGACGAGCACGGAATGCTCCTCGGGCGTGTACCCCTGGATCTGGAAAATCCCGGCTTGCGCGATCTCGACCAGGAACAAGGTCGTGTCCTTGTCCTTCGCCTCGACCGTCATCGTGAGCGTGACTTCGTGGATGTTCGGGCCGAGCTCTTGCGTGCTCGAGCGGATGTTGAGCTGCGTCTGGGGAGAGACGCTCGTCGTGAACACGCCCGGCGCCTTCGGCGATTCGAACGAGAGGTCCTTCACATAGATCTTCTGTAGCAGCAGCTGTTTTTGCGCTGCGGCGGGGGTCTGTTCTTCTGCCATGGCTTTTCCGATCCGTCCTTAATGATTGTTAGGGATTATGAGGCTTGCCAGCCGCGAGCAACCCGTCGAGCTCGCCGCTCGAATCGAGCGCGGTCAGGTCATCGAAGCCCCCGATGTGGCGGCCGTCGATGAATATTTGCGGCACCGTGAGTCGGCCGCCGCTCTTCTCGATCATTTCTTGTTTACGAGCAACGTCGAACATCACGTCGATCTCGGTGAATTCGGCGCCTTTGTTCGTGAGCAGGCGTTTCGCGGCACCGCAATAGCCGCAAAACGGCGTCGAGTAGACGAGAATTCGCTCGGCCGCGCTCATTTATTTCACGAGCGGCAAGTTGTCGGCGCGCCAGCCGCCGAGGCCGCCTTTGAGGCTGAAAGCATTGGTGTACCCGGCCTTGCGAAGCATGCTCGCTGCCTTGCCCGACAGCCCGCCATTGTCGCAGACGGCAAGCAACACCTTATCTTTCTTCTTCGCGATTGCATCTTCCTCGCCCTTCAGGCGATCGAGTGCCACGTTCCGGGCGTTCACGATGTGCCCCGACTGAAACTCGTCCGGTTTGCGCACGTCGATCACGAGCGCGCCCTTGTTGATGAGGCGTACCGCGTCGGCGGCCGACACGTGCGTGATGCCGCCCGCGCGCAAGCGAAGCTCGTAGACCATCACCGCGATCCAAGACGCAAACAGCCCAGCGATCAACCACGGATGATGATTTGCGAATTCGATGATCTGGGCCATGGGGGCAGCGGCGCACTCGAGCAAAGACGCGCAGTATAGCAGCGCGCGCCGCCTCGGCCGGCCGCGGCACGGAGCTCTGGATAGGCGCTGCGGCAGAGCTTCGACGCAAGCTCCCGAGAAAGTCCGGCGCCAGCGCCGGGTGAAATCCGGGGCTTAAACGGACTACACTCGCGCCCCGTATGAGCAGGGACGATCGGCGCGTGGGGCGATGCGGCATGATCGCGCGGACCGTCGCCGTCTGCGCCGCAGTCCTCGTCGCCGCGCTCGCGCTTGCGCAAAGCGCGAAAGAGCGCGACGCGCAACTGCAGGCCGTCCGCAAGGAAATCAAAGCGCTCGAAAGCCGTCTCGCCGGGCAAGTGGCACAACGCGAGGACACGTCGCGCGCTCTGCGCTCGGCCGAGGTCGAGGCGGCCGCCGAAGCCCGCAAGCTCGCAGAGCTGCGCGCGCAGCTGCGGGCGCAGCAGGGTCAGCAGCGCTCCCTCGGCGAGCAGACGAAGGGTGCGAACGCCCGGCTCGTGCGCCAGCGGACGGTGCTCGCAAGCCAGGTCCGACTGAGCTACATGAATGGCCGGCAGGAGCTGTTCAAGCTGTTGTTGTCCCAGGAGAGCCCCGCAACCCTCGGGCGGATGCTCGTTTACTACGACTACTTCAACCGCGCGCGCAGCGAGCGCATCGGCGCCGTGAGCACGGAAGTCGGGAAGCTGCGCGAGCTCGGCTCGGAGGGCGACCGAGTTGCGATGGAGCTGGCCGAGCTCGAAGCCGCGCAAGCGGCTCAAGTCGCGGCGCTCGCGCAGGCGCGCGACGAGCGCAAGGCGGCAGTCGCGAAGCTCGAGGAGAGCATCGCGAGCTCGAGTGCCGCCGTGACCAAGCTGCGCGCCGACGAGAAGCGCCTCTCTGAGCTCGTCGCGAAGCTCACCGAGCTCATGGCCGGCTTTCCGGTCGGTACGGAGCAGTCGTTCGGCAAGCTCAAAGGCAAGCTCGCATGGCCCGTGCAGGGCAGGCTCGCGGGCGACTACGGCCAGCCGCGCGGCGACGGTCCCGTCAAGTGGAGCGGCGTGCTCCTCGAGGCGAGCCAAGGCACCCCGGTGCGCGCCGTCTATCGCGGCCGCGTTGCGTTCGCGGACTGGTTGCCCGGTCTCGGGCTGCTGATCATCGTCGACCACGGCGACGGCTACATGAGTCTCTATGGCCACAACGAGGTGTTGCTCAAAGAGCCCGGAGATTCGGTCGAGCCCGGCGAGCCGATTGCACAGGTCGGGGATACCGGCGGCCAGTCCCGCCCAGGTCTCTACTTCGAGATCCGTCGAAACGGAGAGCCCGTGAACCCGCATCCGTGGATCGCGAGTAAGCCGCCAGGCCGTTGACGGGAGCGGCTGGCAGCCGCGCCGTTGCCTAGCACGCGTGACATAAGGTCCACCGGATTTCCGGCCCGATGCGGCTATGCTAAGGTTCGATCGTCTTCGGGGAGGTTGAACAACAACAAAATGCCACTGACCCTTCGCAGCCTGCTCGTTCTTCTCGTAGGTGTCGTGTTGGGACTTGGCCTGGCAGTCAGTGCCACCGTTTGGACGGCTCTCGGCACGGATCGTCACGCGCAAGCGCCCGCTGTTACCTACTCGCCGGAATCGGCCGCTCTCGTCGCGGAAGTCATCGACCGCGTGCGGCGCGAGTACGTCGATCGGATCGACGATCACGTCCTCGTCGAAAGCGCGATCCGCGGGATTATGAAAGAGCTCGGTGATCAGCACTCGAGCTATCTCGATCCCACGCAGTACGAAGAGATCCGCATCAGCACTTCCGGCAACTACACGGGCGTTGGGCTCGACGTGAGCCTCGACGACGGCAAGGTCACCGTCGTCGAGCCGCTCGCGGGTGCACCGGCCGCGCAAGCGGGAATTCTGCCGGGCGACGTCGTGGTCTCGGTCGACGACGTGCCCGTTGATCAGGCGAATATCGAGGCGACGGTGAATCGGATGCGCGGCGCCGTCGGCACGCCCGTCACCGTCGACGTGCTGCGCACCGGCGCCGTGGAGCCGCTGCGCTTCGCTCTGACCCGCACGGCCGTGCAGGTTAGGACGGTCACCAGCGAGTACCTCGGCAACGGTCTCGCATACTTTCGGCTCACCGCATTCGCCGAGAGCACGCCGCGCGACCTCGCGCGCGCGGCGCACGATGCAAAAGCCGAGGCGGGCGGCAAGCTCGTGGGCGTGATACTCGACTTGCGCAACAACCCCGGCGGCGTGCTCGACGCGGCGATCGAGGTCGCGGATACGTTTCTCACGGAAGGGTTGATTGTCCGCGGCACGGGCCGCGTGCGTCAGGCCCGGTTCGAGCAGTACGCGAGCCTCGGCGACGAGCTCGAGGGTGTGCCCGCAGTGCTCCTCGTAAACGGCGGCTCGGCGTCGGCGTCCGAGATCGTCGCCGGTGCTTTGCAGGATCATCAGCGAGCGCGGATCGTCGGCGAGCGCACCTATGGCAAAGGCTCGGTGCAGACGGTGATGCCGCTCGGCGAAGGCAGCGCGATCAAGCTCACCACCTCGCGCTATTTCACACCATCGGGCCGCTCGATCAACGGCACTGGTGTCGACCCCGACGTCGTCGTGCACAACGCCGATCCGCAACGTCAGTATCGCGGGCCCCACAGCCCGGTCCCGATGGCCGACGATCAACAACTATTAGAAGCCCTGCGGCTCATCAGCTACGACTCGATCTCCGTCAGCTCCGCGCAGTGATGCGAGTGATGCGCGCGGGCGTCGTGCGGCTCGCCTCGGCGACCGCGCTTCGGCTCTGGCCCCGCGCCGCGGCCGAAGGTCTCGAGATCGTTTCACCCGAGACCTTGCTCGGCGCCGCGCGCGCCGCGCACGAACCCCGATGAGCAACGACCCGATCGAGCGAGGCCTCGAGATCGAGCAGGCGCAGCTGCGCGGCTTTGCGCGCAGCGTTTCCGAGATCGAGTGGCTGCTGCTGATCCTCGTCGTGTTGTACCTGTTCGGCGTGAATCCAGCGCTTGCCCGCAGCGGCCCGATGCTGTCCGTGCTCGGTGCGTTCACGGCTTTCGTGCTCGTGTTCCGCTATGGCCGGCCGCTCGCGAAGCGCACGCGCGTCAAGCTCACGACCGAGATTCTCGCGATGTTCGCATTCCTCACGGCCGTGCTCGCTTTCGGCGGTGGCCTCCGCAGCCCGCTCGTGAACCTCTACTTGCTGCCGATCGTTACCGCGGCGCTCGCGCTCGGCAAACGCGCGACGGCCCTCGTGGTGGTGCTCGTGTGCGCGTGCTACCCGCTCGTCGAGGTGCTCACCGACGGCACCGCCGCACTCACCGTCGATTTCGCGCTCGCGGCAGTCGGGGTGCTCGCACCGTTCGTGCTCGTGGCGTTTTGCACGACGCTACTCGTCGACAACATCAACACGGCGAAGCAGCGAATCCGCGCACTCTCCGATCGCGACGAGCTCACGGGGATTTACAACATGCGCGCGTTCACGCGCCTTGCCGAAACCGAGCACGATCTCGCGGTGCGCGCGGAGCGCGCCTATTCGGTTCTGATGGTCGACATCGAGCATCTGAAAGCGGTGAACGAGACGTACGGCCACGAAGCCGGTAACCGCGCTGTGAAGCTCGTCGCCGAGGCGCTGCAGCGTCTCACACGATCGAGCGACATCGTGGCGCGTTACGGCGGCGACGAGTTCATCGTGTTCCTCGTGAATGCCGACAAGGCCTCCGGCGAGGAGGTCGCGCAGCGCGTGCGCAACGTCGTGTTCGCGACGACACTCGAGGTCGACGTAAAAATGGTGCGCCTCAAGGTCAACGTAGGCGCTGCGAGCTTCCCCGAGAGCGGCAACGCGCTGCAGCCCGTGATGACGGCCGCGGACCGGCTGATGTACAAGGACAAAGAGCTGCGCGATCCGCCGAAGGGCAAGCTCGTCATCCAGAAGCGCTAGCGGTCGACGATGAGCGAACGCACGATCCTGGTCGCGAGCCTTTGGATCCGCGCCGGCGCCGTCGCGGAGTTCGAGGCTTTTGAGCGGCGCGTCGCAGGGATTCAGGCGCGGTACGGCGCGCGGATCGAGCGCGCCATTCGCGTCGCGGGCCCAGCCGCGAACGCGGCGGAGCCATTCGAGGTTCACGTCGTGAGCTTTCCGACCGAGCAAGCGCTCGCGGCCTACCGCGCGGATCCCGACCTCGCCGCGCTCGCCGAGCTGCGCGCTACGATATTCACGCGCACGACCTTCGTCGTGGGCGCGGACGTCGCGGTCTACTCAGTTCCGACGCCGCGGTAGGGAGCGTTATGATGGGTCGAGATCGACGACGACCGGAACGAGCCTTGCAGTGATCAAAATCGGTCTGCCGTATGCGAACTACACCGAGATCGAGCCCATCCGCTAAATCCGCGAAGTCATGATCGACTGAGCACGCGTCGATGAATCCGCCGGCGAACTTCGAATGAGCAACGACGGCGGGCGCAAGCCCACAACCTTCCCGCTCTGGGGCAGCCTCGCAATCCCCGCGGGGATTCTGTGGGGAACACTGCTCGGCGTGATCGCGGGAATGCTGCTCGGCAACGTAGTGATCGGCGCGGCGATCGGCGCGGGATTGGGAATCGGCATTGGCCTGACGCTATTCGCGGCGGCGGTCGTGATCGCATCGGGCGACACCTGATCCGCAGCGGAGGCGGGGAAACCGAGATTCGAGGCATGTTGAAAGTCGTGAACACGTTCGGCCGCGCGCTCGGCGCGCTCTGCGGCGCGCTGCTCGCCGTTGCTTGGGCGTTCGCGCTCTGGGTGCCGACCGCGGGGCTTACGCTCGTGGGCGTAAGCGTCGTCACCGCGCTGCTGCTCTGTGTGCTCGCGCTGTTGGCCGTGATCGCGTCGCTGCGGGGTCATCCGACCGTGCTCGTGCTGCTGTTCCTCGCGTCGTTCTTCCCCGTGGGCTTGTTCCTGATGCGGGTAGACCACTGGCTCCGCTGGTCGGGCTGGGCCGACCTCGGGCTGCTCGTCGCGGCCGCCTTGCTCTGGACGACCCGGGGTGCGGTGCGACCCGGCGCGCCGGCCGGGGAGGCGCAGTGACCGGAGCACTGACCACTCACCGGGGAGGATGCCATTGCGAGCGGGTCGCGTTCGAGGTCGACGCACCGGACGCGCTCGAAGTGAGCTCGTGCAACTGCTCGATCTGCGGGATGACCGGTTATCTGCACCTGCTCGTGGCGAAGGGCCAGTTCCGTCTTACGGCGGGTCGCGATGCGCTCGTGAGCTACCGCTTCAACACCGGCGTCGCGGAGCATTTGTTCTGCCGCGTCTGCGGCATCAAGTCGTTCTACGTGCCGCGCTCCCATCCCGACGGCTTCAGCGTGAACGCGCGCTGCCTCGATCCCGTAAGCATCCGCGGGATGAACGTGCAGCCGTTCGACGGCGCGAACTGGGAGCAGCACGTCGGCGAGCTGCCGCCGCTGCTGCGCTGAGCCTAAGGTCGCGCCGCTGCTAGAATGCGGCGTTCGGTGCGCCTCGTGGCGCGGAGGATCTCGATGTGGAAACGTTTCCGACTCAGCGCGCTCTCGCTCGCGCTTCTCGGCGCAGGGCTGATGGCGGGGTGCGCCCCCGAGGTCGGGTCGCCGCGCTGGTGCGAGGCGATGAAGGAGAAGCCGCGCGGCGATTGGAGCGCGAACGAAGCGCTCGAGTTCGCACGCAACTGTGTGCTCAATTGAGCCCTACACCGATGGCCGCGCTCGCAAAGATCACCCGCCAGATGCTGCTCGCCGCGGCTGCGAGCTTGCTCGCGTTCGCCGCGACCGGCCAGCAGAGCGAGCTCGCTGCCGGGCGCAACGCCTGGCGCGCCGCCGCGCTAAGCAACTACGAGTACGGCTACCGGAAGTTCTGCGAGTGCCACCCGGATTCGCCGCCCGAGACCGTCGTCACGGTGCGCGGCGGCCAGGTCGTGGGCGTGCGCCATCGCCCCGTAGGCTTCACAAACGAGGTTCAGGCCGAGCAGCGCAATCTGCAGTTCTACTGGACGGTGGACGGCCTCTTCGAGCTCGTCGCCGCGGCGCTCGCGCGCGGTGTTACCGTGCGCGCGAGCTACGACCCGCAGCTCGGCTATCCCACCCAGGTCTACATCGACTACGACGCGAACTTCATCGGCGACGAGCTCGACGTGCGGCTCACGGCCGTGACGCCGCTCGCGCCGTAGCGCGTTCGGGATTGACCCGTCGTTTTGGCGGCCGTAGAGTCTAAGCGCCTTTCAAGCAGTTGGCGGGGGGCGATCAACGTGTGCCGAAAGGACTTCGCTAGGCGCTAAGAACCAACAAAACGAAAGTTGATCGCCACTCTAGCGCTCGATCTCACGCCGTCGGTTGAGCCGCTAGCTGAGTGCGGCGGCGTGAGAGCCCGGGTGATGAATATCTACGTCGGAAACTTGTCCTACGGCATGAGTGAAACAGAGCTTCGCGATGCGTTCGCTGCGTTCGGGGAAGTGTCGTCTGCCAAAATCCTGATCGATCGTGAGACTGGCCGCTCGCGCGGCTTCGGCTTCGTCGAAATGCCGAACCAGGGCGAGGCCGAAGCGGCGATCGCTCAGCTCAACGGAAAAGATCTCGGCGGGCGCGCGTTGCGCATCAACGAGGCGCGTCCGAGGGAACGGCGCTAACACGCGCCGGGTGGAGCTCGCACCCCGTCGAGTAGCGGCTCGATCAGGGATCGCGACTACGAGACCGCACTGGCCGATCCCGTGTAGGCCTACGGGCCGGGCGAAGCACGCTCGATGCGGGCGTTCGCGTTTCCAGATGCCGCCGCGTTATGTCGCGTGTGGCTCGTCTACACAGCCGGGTTGCCCGCTATAATTCCGATCGTTTCCGACTACAACAAAAGCCGCGGCCTCCCGCGCCGCTGCGACACACGGAAGAAGGCCGCCACGGCGAAATGATCTATCTCAAATGGACTCCGAGCGAGCTCGCCACGCTGCGGGTGGGCGCGCTGTACACGGAGGTAGACGAAGACGGATGGGTGCAGCGCGAGCTCGGAATCGGCGACGACGGGCTCATCACTCATCAGCTCGTGCCGAGCGATGCCCGACCCGGCTGGTTCGGCCTCGCACGCTTGTCGCTGATCATGCTGACGAGCAACGTGAGCAAGGCCGAGTTCGAGTCGCTATGGCATGCCGGGGCCGCGCGCTCGAACCAGACCTGAGCCGGCATTAGCGTTGCCACGCGCGACCGGCGCTGGCTCGGCGAGGCGGCGTGCCCGAAGCGTGATGCGCTTCGATCACGCCGCGTGGATATCCTCTGCCGCATTCGGTGAGTAGAATCCCAAACCGTTGACGCCGGCTACGAGCCGGTCATCTCATCGACACGCCACGACGCGTCATTCCGGGGGGAATCGAATGGCAGCGCATCGCCTGTTCGGATCTTGTCTGCCGCTCTTCGCCATGTCAGTCGCGATCTTGGCGCTCGCGCCGGCCGGCGCGAACGCGGCCGA
>Ga0190274_10001858_pt1 | contig 12400 bp, 11 predicted proteins | sample Popmic531T_FD_133002 | JGI IMG/M metagenome (GOLD analysis project Ga0190274, IMG submission 133002) | Populus adjacent soil microbial communities from riparian zone of Yellowstone River, Montana, USA - 531 T | ecosystem: Environmental > Terrestrial > Soil > Riparian zone | place: USA: Montana...
CGAAACCGGCGCGGTTGGCGATGACACTGCCGACGGCCTCGGTACTCGCGCCACGGCGGCCGGCGTTGTGATCGGTTCGGGCGTGACGGGAGGTTGCGCCGCGCGCCGGAGGTCGGCCACGGCCGCCACCCTTATCTCGACGAATCAATTGACAGCTCCGTACCCCTTACGTAAATTGCGCCGCCCACCGTGCCCAGGTGGCGGAATTGGTAGACGCACTAGTTTCAGGTACTAGCGGGTAACACCGTGGAGGTTCGAGTCCTCTCCTGGGCACCATCGCCTTTGGCGGCGACGGGTCAATACAGAATCACCCCGGCGGCTGAGCCGGCTATTTCTTCAGCAACCCCTGCCGCTGCAGTTCCTTCGCCACCGCCGCAGAGAGCTTGCGCACCTCGGTGACGACATCGTCCGGATTGTGCAGCTTGCTCTGCCCCGCCCACACCAGCTTGTTCTGGCGCAGTGAATACACCAGGGTCTCGATGGTCAGTGTGGTGTTGGTGCGCAGGTCGACGCCGGCAGTGACCGGCACGGCTCCCCATGCGGCGCCGGCACCATAGCCGTAGTAACCATCCCAGTAACCGCGGTAGCTGGGCTCCAGGTAAGTCACCGGTGTGGAGACCAGCTGGTTGTCGACCGAAATGGGACGAATGACGACCACGCCCTGCACGCCTGCGGCGGCAAAGGCCGCCTTGGCCTGGGCCTCGTTGGCGGGCTTGATGTCCGGCAACAGCGTGTAACCCGATACAGCCTGTGCGCCGCGGGCGTTGATTTCCTTCGCCAGCGCGTCTTCGGCCACGCGGCGCGTGGCCTGGTCCTGCATCATCACCAGGGCGCCCACGCGGGCGCCCTGTGATTCAAGCGGTACGGCATCCGGCGCCTTCCACGAGGTCTCAAAATCGCTGGTGGTTGCGCAGCTGCACAGCAGCAGCGCCGCCGTCAGCGGCAAGAACGATCGTGGCTTCATGCTGGAATGCTCCTGCTGACTCAGAATCGGCGTACCACAGCCAGCATCACCTGATCGACACCGGCATTGTCCTTGACGCCAATATCCAGGAACTGACGCTGGTACTGCACGCGCATCGAGACGCCGCTGTCGAAATCAAAGCGCAGTCCGGCGATGCCCTGGTAGACAAACTCCTCGCTACTGTAGGTGTCCTGATAGGTGTTGCAGATGTAGCCCCACCACGGATCCCAGTAGCAGCCGGTCTGCGGCCGGCCTGCCGCGATATTGGTGTCGATAAACGACCAGCCACCTCCGGCGCCGAAGTACGGCGTGAACGGACCCTCGACGAGGTTCCAGATCAGGCTGGCCTTCAGGCTCAGCGATTCATAGTCGGTGCGGACGTTGGCAATGGTGACTGGCGTCGTGCCCACGCGCAGATCGGCTTCGTAGCCCACGCTCTGCCAGTCGAAATCAAACTGCAGTTCAAGGTGTCCGTTGAAGCGGTAGCCGAAGCCCAGCGCCAGACCCAGATCGTCTTCGAGATCGACGGTGGTGCCACCATCGAATTTCAGATTCGATTCGAACTGGTACAGCAGCGCGCCGTAGGCTTCCCACCCGGGCTCGCGATCACGGTTCTGCGCATTCGCCACACCTGCTGCCGAGGAGAGCATCACCAACGAGACAAGTATTCCGGCAAAGTTTTTCATCGATCCTCCTGTAAATCCTGGAAAAGCGGCCCACCAGCCGCAGCTGCGGTGTCCCGAATGCGGCCTTTTACCGGCCCCACTCGCCCGCCGACATCGGACCTTGGGCCCATTGCACGGTGCGGGGCTTCAACCGCCGGCTCTGGCGCGTCGGGCGCAGGCGAAACCGAACAGCAGGCCCACCACACCGGCCAACGCCGAGGCCAGCATGATACCGGCCTTCGCCGCTTTCAGCAGCGACTCGCTGTCGAAAGCCAGATTGGCAATGAAAATGGCCATGGTGAAGCCGATCCCACCGAGCAGGCCTATCAGCAGCACGCCGGCCCACGACACGCCCGGCGGCAGCCGGCCCCAGCCCAGGCGTACCACCAGCCACGTGAATGCAAGGATGCCCAGCGGCTTGCCTACCAGCAATCCCAGCATGACTCCCATCATCACGGTCCGGGTATCAGCACCGGCGAGGCTCCCTCCATCCAGCGTCACGCCGGCATTGGCCAGCGCGAACAGCGGCATGACCCCATAGGCCACCCAGGGATGCAGCGCCCTCTGCACGCGTTGCGATGGTGCGTCCGCCGTACCGGACGCCGCGGACATGCGCACCGGCGTCATCAGGCCGAGCATGACGCCAGCCAGCGCCGGATGCGCGCCGGTGTGCAGGAATCCAAACCAGAGCACAGCACCCGGCAACACATAGGCCCAGGCCGACGTCACCTTCCATCGCTGCAGGATCAGCACTACGACCACACCGACGGCTCCGGCCAGCAAGCCGTTCAGGTTGAAACCACTGGTATAGAAGAAGGCGATGATCAGCACCGCTGCAATGTCATCGATGATGGCCAGTGCCAGCAGCAGCACCCGCACATTGGATGGAATGGCACGGCCCAGCAACGCCAGCACCCCCACCGCGAAGGCAATGTCGGTGGCGGTCGGAACGGCCCAGCCATCACGCAGCGGCGCGTCGGGATTGAAAGAGAGGTAGAGCAGCGCCGGTATCAGCACGCCACCGGCGGCGGCGGCTAGGGGCAGCACCGCCAGCGGCAGGGTCGACAGCGCGCCGTCGTGCATTTCACGTCGGATCTCCAGGCCCACGACCAGGAAGAACACCGTCATCAGGCCATCGTCGATCCAGAAATGCAGCGGCCGCGACAGGACGTAGTCACCGAGGCCGATCTTCAGCGTGGCATGCCAGAACTGCTCATAGCCGGCGGCCGCAGGAGAATTTGGCCACAGCAATGCCGCCGCCGCCGCCACCAGCAGCACAACGCCGCTCAGGGCTTCGATGCGCAGGAAGCGCTCGACAGCGCGCCGCGCCCGCGTCGCAGGCAAGGCTGGAGGTTGCTCGGTCATCCGGCAACTGTACCGCAGGACCCGGCCCGTCGCGGCGTGCTACTGCATGAAGCTGACCGTCACTTCTTCCTGGCTGAGCAGCCGGATCGGCACCGGACCCGCCTGCCAGATGTCGCGGCAGTACTCGCGGATGGTGCGATCGGAGGAAAACAGTCCAGAGCGCGCCGAGTTCAGTACCGACTTGCGCGCCCATTGATTGCGGTCGGCATACTGGGCGCTGACCTCCTGCTGGCATTCGCTGTACGACTGGAAATCGCTGAGCACCAGGTAGGGATCGTGATGCAGCAGGTTGTTCAGCAGTGGCCGGAAAAGTTCGGTGTCGCCACGCGAAAAGAAGCCGTTGCGGATCAGGTCGATGACATCGCGCAGTTCGTCATTTGATTCGTAGCAATCCATGGGCCGGTAACCGCGGCGCCACAACGCCGCCACCGCGTCGGTGTCGAGCCCGAACAGGAAGAAGTTGTCCTCGCCCACCTGCTGGCGGATCTCCACGTTGGCGCCGTCCAGCGTGCCGATGGTCAGCGCGCCATTCATCGTGAACTTCATGTTGCCGGTGCCGGAGGCTTCCTTGCCGGCGGTCGAGATCTGCTCCGACAGGTCGGCGGCCGGATACACCCGCTGGCCATTGCTGACATTGAAGTTGGGCAGGTACACCACCTTGAGCTGGTTGCGGATGGTGACATCACGATTGACGATGTCGCCCACCGAGTTGATCAGCTTGATGATGAGCTTGGCCAGCCAGTAGCCCGGCGCCGCCTTGCCGCCGAATATGAAGGTCCGCGGTGTCATCGTCGCGTTGGGCGAGGATTTCAGCCGGTGGTACAGCGCAATGACATGCAGGATGTTCAGGTGCTGGCGCTTGTACTCATGAATGCGCTTCACCTGCACGTCAAACAGCGAATCCGGGTCGATCGTGAGCCCGGTGGTGGCCTGGGCCAGCGCGGCAAAATCCTGCTTGCTGGCACGCTTGATGGCCGCCCATTGCGCGCGAAAGGCGGCGTCTTCGGACAGCGGCTCGAGCCGGCGCAGCTGGTCCAGGTCACGAATCCAGTCCGCGCCAATGGCCGCAGAGATCAACTTGGTCAGCCGCGGATTGCCCAGCACCATCCAGCGTCGCGGCGTGACACCATTGGTCTTGTTCTGGAAGCGTCCGGGCCACAGCGCATGGAAATCCCGCAACACATCGCGCTTCAGCAACTCGGAGTGCAGGTCCGCCACGCCATTGATGGCATGGCTGCCGACGCAGGCGAGGTGCGCCATGCGCACGTAACGTTCGCCGCGCTCGTCGATCAATGACAGGCGGCCGATGCGCTCTTCATCGCCGAAGAAATGAACACGCACCTGGTCAAGAAAGCGCGCATTGATCTCATAGATGATTTCCAGGTGTCGCGGCAACACCCGGGCAAACAGCGCCAGAGGCCAGCACTCCAGCGCTTCGGGCAGCAGCGTGTGGTTGGTGTAGGCAAAGGTACGGGTGGTGATGGACCAGGCCTCGTCCCAGGACAGCACATACTCGTCGATCAGCAATCGCATCAGCTCCGCCACGGCGATGGCCGGATGCGTGTCATTGAGCTGTACGGCAAATTTCTCGTGGAAACGTTCCACCGGCAGGCCCTGCACGCGCAATATGCGCAACATGTCCTGCAGCGAACAGGACACGAAGAAGTACTGTTGCTCCAGCCGCAATTCCTTGCCCTGCAGCTGCTCGTCATTCGGATACAGCACCTTGCTGAGATTTTCCGATGCCACCTTCTGGTTGACGGCGCCGTAGTAGTCGCCGCGGTTGAAGATCGAAAAATCGAACGACTCCGCCGCTTCCGATTTCCACAACCGCAGCGTATTGGCGGTATTGTTGCGATAGCCGAGAATGGGGGTGTCGTACGGGACGCCCATCACCACCTTGTGCGGCACCCAACGCACACGCAGCCGTTCGGCTTCGTCGCGGTACTGCTCGGTGTAGCCGCGGAGCCGCACCTCGACCGCCCACTCGGGTCGCACGATTTCCCATGGATTGCCGAAGCGCAGCCAGTTGTCGGTCTTCTCCACCTGCCAGCCATCGACGATCTCCTGGTGGAAGATGCCGAATTCGTAGCGGATGCCGTAGCCCACCGACGGCACTTCCAGCGTCGCCAGCGAATCGATGAAACATGCCGCCAGGCGCCCGAGGCCGCCATTGCCCAGGCCCGGCTCCTGCTCGAGTTGCAGCAGCTCATCGAAGTCCAGGCCGAGATCGGTGATGGCCGCGCGCACCTGATCGTAGATGCCGAGATTGACCAGGTTGTTGCCGAGGTGCGGTCCCATCAGGAACTCGGCCGAGAGATACGCCACGGTGCGCGAACCCTCGCGCGTGTAGACCGCCGCGGTACTGATCCAGCGCTGCAGCATGTGATCCCGCACCGCATACGCCAGCGCAAGGTAGTAGTCGGTCCGGGTGGCCAGTGCCGGAAACTTGCCCTGGATGTACAGCAGGTTGTGCAGAAAAGCCTGCTTGAACTGGTCGCTCGAGGTCGTCATGCGCAGCCGGGCGTGACCATGGATGAATGAGCAGTGCAATTTCCATGCACGCCGCTGTGGCCCCTGATTGGCTCTGCTGCAGCGATACCTCACCCGCGCGCACCATGGCGGCACTGGCCGTCGGGGCCGGCGCGCCGTATTGAGGCAGTGCTATTGCGGGCGGCTGCTCACCGTCATCGCGGCTCGAGCAACAGCGCCACAGCGTCGGACAGCGAACGCAGGCCGAATGACACATCCTGCAGGCGCCCGTTCAGATAGAAGGTCGGAGTGCCGCGCACACCGCTGTCGCTGCCGCTACGCTGGTGTTCGCGTACGCGCTGCAGGTAGATGTGATCCTCCAGCTCGGCTTCGAAGCGGGCCATGTCCAATTGCAGCCTGCGCGCATGACCGCTCAGCAGATGCCTGCCCAGTTGCAACTGATGTTCGAACAGCGTGTCGTGCATGGCCCAGAACCGATCCTGCGCCGCTGCACATTCGGCGGCTTCGGCCGCCAGCAGCGCATGTGGATGCACGCCTTCCAGCGGGAAATGCCGATACACCAGGCGCAGCTGTCCGGCATGGCGCTGCACCAGCAGGCGGACGGCTGGCGCCGCCTGCCGGCAATTCGGACATTCGAAATCGCCGTACTCCACCAGGGTCGCCGGCGCGTGCTCGGGACCGATGACGTGATCGATGGCCGTCACGGCCTCGCTGAGTTCGAAGGGATGCCTGGTCATAGCTGCCCCCGATGGCGCGACCTGATTGTAGTCGCCAAGGCAATAGGCTGCCGTCTGATATGGATGCCGGCCCCCAGTGGCGATGAACGTGGGATCACGGCTCGTGCGCGGCGTGCCGGCGAATTCAGCAGCCTTCGGACGGTCTGCAAAGGAATGAAACTGTTTGGAATGCCCCGCCGCAACAGGAATCCCGCGACCAACGGCAAGACCGGCGACACAGGCACGGCCCTGCAATCGCCCTTCCATGCCGTGGGCATACGCTCCAGTGCGCGCATGTGTACGGCCGCAGAACGGCTCAGCAGCAAACGATTTCTGTCCAGGGAGTCACCGCCAGCGTTGCCGCTGCCGCAGTGTGATCGCAGCGCCATCTGCCGCTGCCGCTACCTCCACTTCAACGACCGGCGCGAAGGACCGCGACGTTCCAGCGATTCGGGCATACACCCGACCATTACGCTGCCAGTCAGCGAGCGGCGGCGCGGACCGGGCCGGCGCCGCGACGACTATTGACTCAAGCCAACGCCGTCCGCGGCTCGCGCAGTGCGCTGAAGCGGTTCTCAAGCAGTCTGAAGCCGCCGAACAGCAGCGTGGCGTAGAGCAGATCCCCAAGCAGTGAGTTGCGGAAGAACGGCACCGCGTTCACGTAGCAGGCGATCAGGCCATCCAGTGTCTTCGGATAGGGCTGCTCAACGCGCAGCAACCAGTCGCCGAAATTGGTCAGCAGGAAGAACACCACCGAACTGAGCAGCGTCGCGCCGAGGATACGGCCAGCGGTGCGCCGCTTCTGCAGGCCCAGTCCAATGCACACCGTGATGATGAAGCCCAGGTATGGCACTTCCATGTGCGGATAGAAGCCCAGCACCAGATCGCTGAGCAGCAGCGCCAGCAGCGGCGCGGCAAACGCCCAGCGACGGTCCGCGAAGTAGGCGCCACCAAACAGCGCCATGGCCGTCACCGCAGTCAGATTCGGCGGATGCGGCAGCAAACGGGTGGCAGCCGCCGACAGGATGAACAGCACCAGGGCAAGCAGACGCGGGTTGATCATGGGACTCCGGAAACTGCAGACAGCGGGCGCGCAGGACCGTAGCGCACCCGTCGTATGCCGTCAACGCGACGAACGCCCTGAACAAAGAAAACCCTGCGGCGCAGGACGCCGCAGGGTTGTCCGCTCAGGGCGCTGCCGGTGCAGCAGGCGCGGGAGTACGCGCCTCAACCTGGATCGCCAGCTTGACTTCCTGCTTGAAACCCATGGTCTGACCCATGTTGACGCCGAAGTCGGCGCGGTTGAAGGTGGCCGAAGCATCGGCGCCGCAGGTCTCGCGCTTGGTGGTGGCATTGGTGCGGCACATAAAGCTGTTGAGCGTCAGCTTCACCGGCTTGGTGACACCGTGCATGGTCAGCTGACCGTCCACCTCGGCGGGCACATCGCCGTTGAACTTCGAAAAAGCGCCCTTGTAGGTAATGGTGGGAAACTTGGCCACATCGAATATATCTGCAGCCTTGGCATGCTCGTTCATGCGGTCATGACCGAAATCGACGCTGGCTGCGTCGATGGTGATATCCACCTCGCCCTTCTTGGCGGCGAGATCCAGCGTCACGGTGCCCTTGCTGGCATTGAACTTGCCGCGCCAGACCGACATGCCGCCGCCATGGTCGGCCTCGAAGCTGGGATAGGTGTGGTTGGGGTCGATCTCGTACGTCACCGGTGCGGCCAGCGCCGCGCCAGAAACCGCGAGCGACAGTGCAATTGCCATTCTGATCATGGAACCCTACTCCTCTAATTCGACAATGATTTGGAACCAGCCCGGCGCATCAACGCGCGACGCTGACCAGATGAAACTTGACTACGACCTGGTCCTCCAGCACGTCGTCCCAGATTGGATCACCAACGCCGAAAGCCTTGCGTGAAAAATTGTAAGCGCCGTCAAAAGCCGTCGTGCCGCCGGTCGTCTTGACGGTAACCGGTACATTGATGGTGAGCACACGACCCTTGACGGTCAATGTGCCAGTGGCCGTAAAGCTGGTGGGGCTGGTCGCCTTGATGGCCGTGGAGCGGAAGCTGGCCTTTGGATGCTTCGCAGTATCAAACCAGGCAGGCTTGCGAACTTCTGCGTTGTAAGCCTCCTCGCCGATATCCAGGCTGGCGGTCTCCACTTCGACCAGTGCCGTGGCCGCCGCCACGTTCTTCGGGTCGTAGCTGATGCTGCCGCTGAACTTGCCGAACGGTGCTTCGACAGGCACGCCTTCCTGCTTGAAAGTCGCCGACACCTTGCTTTTCGCCACATCCAGCGCCGGCGCTGGCGCTTCACCCGCCGCCGCAACGGCAACCATGCCGGCCGATGCGAGTACCCACGCCACGCGCCTCAATGAAATCGGATTCATGTCCCTTCCCGCTTGACTTGCAGTTCAGCCACTGCCGGCACGACGCCAGCGTAGCATGCGCTTCAGGGTATCGTCATGATCCAGAAAATGGTGTTTGAGTGCTGCCGCGACATGCAGAAACAACAACAGAAGCAGCAGCAAACCCAATGCCTCGTGCAAGCCTTTGAGCCCCTCCGCCAGCTCACGGTTGCGGCTGACCAGATCCGGCAATCGCCACCTGCCCAGATAGACGATGGGATAGCCGGTAGCGTTGCTGTAAGCCCAACCCGATAGTGGAATCGCGAACATCAGCAGATACAGCAGGCCATGCAGACCATGCGCCAGGCCCCTCTGCCATGCCGGCATGGGCAGGAAAGCCGGCGGCCGGTGCGTGAGGCGCCACAGGATGCGCAAGATTGCCAGCGCCAGGATGGTGATGCCCAGCCACTTGTGCCAGTTGAACATTTTCAGCTTGAGTGGCGTGACGGCCATCGCCGTCATGATCCAGCCCATCGCAAAGGCGCACGTGATGGCAGCGAAAATCAGCCAGTGCAGACTGACCGCCGTGCGATTGTAGTGCGTGCCCTGCGGGCCTTCTTGCGGCTCATGCATTGGCGGCAATCCGTCGTGTAAAAGCCCAGTCTACCCAGCGGCTGACCAATCCGCCGCCGAGACTGGCGCCGGTGACATCATCGATGCGGTACTCCCCCTGCCCCAGGATGGCCTCGGCGGCACGCAATCCGCTGCGCACTGCGGGCCCGATGCCCTCGCACATGTCACGCGTGGCGAGGCCCGCGGCATCGCCGGTCAGCAATGCATTGCCGATACGTGCGCCGTGTACCGGTCCGCGCACATAGTAGCTGTAGCCCGTGGGCTCCTGAGGCAGGCGGATGCCGAAGCGCCGCTGCAATCGCGTACCAAAGTGCTGCCAGTGCAGCCAGATATCCTCCTGGCGCTGCTTGAGCCGCTGCGCCATGCCGCCCACGCCCACATTGAGCCAACCGCGCGCCTTGGGCACGTACCAGCTGTAGCCCGGCAGGCCGCGATCGAAGAACCACAGGTGGCAATCCGGATCCTGCCAGTCGTGTTCGAATTCCAGCTCCAGCGTGACTGTCTGCAGCGCACGCTCGCGAGGCAATGATTCGCGGAACAGGCTGCGGTACACCGGGCAGGACGTGCCGCCGGCGCCGACCAGATAACGGCAGCGGAAGGCGCCGTCGATCAGATAACCCTCGTCGTCCTGACGGATTTCGCGAACCTGGTGCTGGAGGACCGTTGCGCCGGAACGCTGCAGCAACCATGCGTCGAACTCGCAGCGCCGGATCGAGTGCTGCACGCAGGGCACCGGCAGCCGCAAACCGCGAAAATTCATCTGCAAACGCCGGAAAGTCAGAAAGCGATGCGGGTAAGCCTGCACATCCATTTCCAGATCACGCACCACTTCAGGAGTGATCCATCCGGCGCACAGCTTCAGGCGCGGAAAATTTTCCTTGTCCAGCACCAGCACGTCGACACCGGCGCGGCGCAGGCGCCATGCCGCCGTCGATCCGGCCGGACCGCCACCGATGACGATGACCTCGGCGCTATGCATGACTCAATCGGAATAAAGATGGTCGCGGGTCAGCGGAATGTCGTTGTTTTCCCGCGTGGCGAAAGTCACCTGGAACAGCTGCAGAGTGCCGGTCTCGAAGGCCGCAATCGAGCCTGCGAGATACAGCCGCCACATGCGCACGAAGGTCTCATCGAAACGGCCGCGCACCTCGGCGAGCCGCGCCTCGTAATTCTGCAACCAGTGACGCAGCGTCAGCGCGTAGTGCAGACGGATGTTCTCCACATCCAGCACCGACAGGTGTGAAGGCTCGAAGATCTGCATCATTTCGCCCAGCGTGGGGGCGTAGGCGCCCGGAAATATGCGGCGTTCGATCCACGGATGCAGCGGCGCCGGCCGATTGCGGCCGATCGAGTGAATCAGGCCGCGGCCATTGCTGCCCAGTGAGCGGCGCACCACGCGCCCCAGCTCGGCGTAATGATCGCGCCCCACATGCTCCAGCATGCCCACCGACACAAAGGCATCGTACTGGCCGCTGACGTTACGGTAATCGTCCTCGACAAATTCGACCTGCCCCTGCAGACCCAACCGTTGGGCCCGCTCGCGGGCAAAGGCCAGCTGTTCCTTCGAGATGTTGAAAGCACGCACGCGCACGCCATAACGGCTCGCCATGTGCAACGCGAGACTCCCCCAGCCGCACCCGGCCTCGACCACTGAGTCGCCGGCCTGCAGACGCATCTTGCGGCAGACATGGTCCATCTTGGCAGTCTGCGCCTGCTCCAGCGATGCGGCGGCCGTCGGGTAGTAGGCACAGGTATACGCCATGGTCTCGCCGAGCCACAGCGCGTAAAACTCGTTGCCGATGTCGTAATGATGATGGATGTTGTCGCGTGAGCCGGCGAGGCTGTTGCGCCGCGGACGATGTGCCCAGCGCGCGATCCGGCGCGCCATCGTGCCAGCGGCGCCGCCGCGCTGGGCCGCGCGGTACATCACACAGAGAAATTCCACCAGATCGCCTTCGATCTCGATGCGGCCGGCACTGTAGGCGTCACCGAACCTGATCTGCGGGTCGCCGACAATGCCGAGCAGCGTGCCACGGTCGGCAATACGCACCCGGATCTGCGGCTGCACGCCGGGCGAGGCAATGCGCTCACCATTCCACAGCGCGAATTCAATGGCGGGATTGCCCACCACCGCCAGCAACCAACGCAACATGCGCGCTTCGATGGACGGTCTGCCGCGTCTGGCGGCATCAGGCTCCGACTCGAGCGGCGAAATTGCATTCATGCCGGCCCCATCTTGTCAGCAAATCCCTGCGGGCGACTCCCTGGCCCTACCCGGCGCGAATTCAGGCGATCTGGGCCTGGAGTATCCGCATCCTTCTGATCTGCAGCTGCAAGCGCGATTCCAGCTCGCGCAGACGCGCCTGCAGATTTGACCGGTCCCAGCGTTGGGTGACGGCGCGACGGGTGTCCTCGATCCAGTGTTCGCGCAAATGTGACCACTCGGCTACCGCCTTGACGAAGGCTTCGTACTCCTCAGCGACACGATTGCGCAGATGCTCGAACTGCGCGCGACGCGGATGTTCGGCCAGCTGACGATTGGCTCGCGCGAACTGCGCGTCCAGCAGCGCGCGCTGGATCTTGAACCAGGGCACCCGTTTCAGGCTGCGGGCCAGACCCAGCGCATTCATGGTACTGATGAACCACTTGGAGGGATCGAACTGCCACCAGCGCACGCCGTTGCGATAGTCATGCGCAAACATGTGGTGGAAGTTGTGATACCCCTCGCCGAAGGTCAGCACCGCAATCAGGCCGTTGTCACGCGCCGTGTTCTGCTCGTTGTACGGCTTGCTGCCCCACATGTGCGCCAGCGAGTTGATGAAAAAAGTGAAGTGGTGGCTGATCACGAGACGCAGCAATCCGGCCAGCAGGAATACGCCCAGCAGATCGCCGCTGAACCAGCCCAGCAGCAGCGGCAGTGCGATGTTCATCGTCAGTGCGATGGGCAGGTAGTAGCGGTGCTGCAGCATCAACAACCGGTCGCGTTGCAGATCGCGCACGGTCGACAGATCGGGCGCGCCACTGGGATAGTCGCGTAGCATCCAGCCTATGTGGGAAAACCAGAAACCGCGGCCGGCGCTGTAGGGATCGCGCTCATTGTCGTCAATGTGCCGGTGATGCACTCGATGCCCGGCAGCCCACATCAGCGCACTGTTCTGCAGCGCCATGGCGCCGAACAGCAGGTAGAGCACCTTGAGGGCCGGACG